>NHCFR05603__coassemble_249_pt1 | contig 57027 bp, 49 predicted proteins | sample NHCFR05603__metabat2_high_PE_046 | metagenome-assembled genome bin NHCFR05603
GAGTTTGACCCCAAGCACGTGGTGTACGTGTGGCTGGACGCGCTGACCAACTACATCACCGGCATTGGCTACCACTGCGGCGGGGACTGCGAGGAGCAGTTCCATACGCTGTGGCCCGCCGATTTGCATTTGATTGGAAAGGACATCATCCGGTTCCACACCATCTACTGGCCCATCTTCCTGATGGCCCTGGATTTGCCTTTGCCCAAGCAGGTGTTCGGCCACCCCTGGCTGCTGATGAACGGCGGCAAGATGAGCAAATCCAAGGGCAACATCATCTACGCCGACGATTTGGTGGACATGTTCGGCGTGGACGCGGTGCGGTACTTCCTGCTGCACGAGATGCCCTACGACAACGACGGCAACCTCACCTGGGAGCTGGTGTGCGAACGGAACAACTCCGATTTGGCTAACGTGCTGGGGAACTTGGTGAACCGCACCATTTCCATGAGCAACAAGTACTTTGGCGGCGTGGTGGAGAACACCGGCGTCAAGGAGCCTGTGGACGACGACCTGCTGGCTGTGGCCGCCGCCTGCCGGGACAAGGTGGCCCAGAAGATGGAGAGCCTGCGGGTGGCCGACGCCATCACGGAGATTTTCGCGCTGTTCAAGCGGTGCAACAAATACATTGACGAGACCATGCCCTGGGCGCTGGCCAAGGACGAGGAGAAGAAGCCCCGGCTGGCCCAGGTGCTCTACAACCTGGTGGACTGCGTGGCCTTGGGCGCCAGCCTGCTGGGGGCCTTTATGCCCGAGACGGCGGAGAAGATTTTCGCCCAGCTGAACACCCAGCCCCGGGATTGGGACGACCTGGACAAGACCGGCCTGTACCCCAGCGGCAGCGAGGTGACGGACAAGCCGGAAATCCTCTTTGCCCGGCTGGACGTGGACGAGGTGATGGAGAAAGTCACCGCCCGGGAGGAGGCGGCCGCCAAGGCCCAGCTGCCCGCCATAGAGGTGGAGCCCCAGCTGGAGGAAAAGGTGGACTTTGACACCTTCTGCCAGTGCGATTTCCGCGCGGTGAAGGTGAAGGCCTGCGAGGCGGTGAAGAAGAGCCAGAAGCTGCTGCGCTTTACGCTGGACGACGGCACCGGCATCGACCGGCAGATTCTCTCGGGCATCCACCAGTGGTACGAGCCGGAGGATTTGCTGGGCAAGACTTTGGTGGCCATTGTGAACCTGCCGCCCCGGAAGATGATGGGCTTGGAGAGCCAGGGAATGCTGCTCAGCGCCGTGCACACGGAGAAGGGTGAGGAGAAGCTGAACCTGATTATGGTGGACGACGCCATCCCCGCCGGAGCCAAGCTGTGCTAAGCGGAGTGCCTCCGCTGTCAATTCGCGCCTGTGGCAGCTCGCTTCGCTCGTGCTCATCGAACCGTTAGCGCACGTGCGCGGCCCAGTGCCTGGGCTCTCAATTCGCGGCGCGTGGCCGCGCGGGACGATTCGCGCCTTGGGGTCCTGGTCCCCAGTGGGGACCGTCCAGGGCCGACCGAGCCGGCAGGCGAGACGCTCGCTTCGCTCGTGCTCATCGAACCGCTAGCGCACGTGCGCGGCCCAGTGCCTGGGTTCTCAATTCGCGGCGCGTGGCCGCGCGGGACAATTCGTGCCAATGGGCGGCGGCTGAACGCCGCGCCTGTGCAAGCCGTTAGAACGCGACCGCGCCGGAGACGGGTGCAGGTCTCTTCCCGGATTTTCGAGGAAGAAAGCTGGCGGGTCACGGGGCGGAGCGCTGCGAGGTTAAGAGGTGCGGGGTCAAGCTGCCAACGTATCGATGGCTCCTGTTCCGGCTCCGTGCCGTCCGCTTTCTGAGAACCGGCCGGGCCCTTGTTTACGGGCTGGACCCGGTATGACAACAGCCCTGGCACTCTTCTCCCGGCTGTGCCGGTTAAGGCCGTAAGGCTCCGCCTTACCAACCGCAAGTTTTTTGAAAAAAACTTGACTAAAAACTTTTACGCCGCTTCGCGGTTTTTCCGAGGTGATTTTTTGCGAAACATATTTGACTCCCACGCCCACTATGACAGCGAGCAATTCGACAGCGACCGGGAACAGCTGCTTGGCTGGGTACTGCCGGAACAGGGCGTGGTGGGCATTGTGAACATGGCCGCCGATTTGCAAAGCTGCCAAACCACCTTGGAGCTGACCCGGCGGTATGACTACATCTGCGGCGCCGCGGGGGTACACCCCGAGGAGGCCCGGGAGCTGCCGGAGGACTGGCTCTCTCAGGTGCGGCGGTATTTGCAGGAGCCGAAAATGGTGGCGGTGGGCGAAATCGGCCTGGACTACCACTGGCTGGACGCCTGCCCCAAGGAGCGCCAGCAAGAGGTCTTTGCCGCCCAGCTGGAGCTGGCCCAGAAGCTGGCTCTGCCGGTGGTGGTCCACGACAGGGAGGCCCACGGCGACACGGTGGAGTTCCTGCGGAAGTACCGGCCCCGGGGCGTGGTGCACTGCTTTTCCGGCAGCTGGGAGACGGCCCGGGAAATTCTGGGCCTGGGGATGTACATCGGGCTGGGGGGCGTAGTCACCTTTAAAAACGCCCGCCACGCTGTGGAGGTGGCCCAGAACATCCCCCTGGACCGGCTGCTGCTGGAGACGGACGCCCCCTACATGGCCCCTGTCCCCCACAGGGGCAAGCGGAACGACTCTTCCCTCATCCCCCTGGTGGCGGAGAAGATTGGGGAGCTGCGGGGCCTGGAGGCCCAGGCGGTGCTGGACATCACCGCGGAAAACGCCGCGCGGCTGTTTGGCTTGGGCTAAGCCGCGGAGATTTTGGGAAAGGAATTGGACACAATGGAACAGAACAAGTATGGCGCTGCCATCACCTATGAATACGAGCAGAACCTGTACATCAACATGACCAACCAGTGCTGCAACAGCTGCGACTTCTGCCTGCGCAACAACAGCGCCGGCAGCCTGTACGCGGACAACCTGTGGTACCAGAACGGCGAGCCCACTAAAGAGGAGATTTGGGAAGAGCTCTGCCGCTACGATTTGCACCGCTTCCACGAGCTGGTGTTCTGCGGCTACGGCGAGCCCGCCTGCCGCTGGGACGACATGATGTGGCTGTGCGACAAAATCAAGGAGAACGGCTCCCACTTTATCCGCATCAACACCAACGGCCTGGCGGACCTTATCACCGGCCGCAACGCTGCCCTGGAGCTGGACGGCAAAGTGGACGCCGTATCTGTCAGCCTGAACGCCAGCACCGCCGAGGGCTACGAGGCCATCTGCCACAGCCAGTATGGGCTGCAGGCTTTCCCGGCCATTTTGAAGTTCACCTCCACCGCTGTGTTCAACGTGCCCCATGTGCGCATGACGGTGGTGAGCACCATGCCCAAGGAGGAGATTGACGCCTGCAAGCGGGTGTGCGAGAAAATCGGCGCGGACTTCTTTGTGCGGGAGTACATCGACAAGTAAAAAGAGTGTGGAAAGGCCTCCCGGCAAGGGAGGCTTTTTTGCTGCCGCTCTTACGGGATTTTGCCCGGTGCCGGCGGTGCAAGCAAATTTCCCTCGCAAGGGCCATAAAAGCTGCCTGGGATTTGTATGGCGGGGCCGGAAAATGGTCCTTCCCTTTTCCGGCAGATTTTGCTATGATAGTGCCAAGTAACCCCGCCTAGGGGGAGAAAAGGTTGTTTGGACTATGAACTACACAGAATTGGACCGGCGGCTGGTGCAGGTGGTGCCCAGCCCCCGGCAGTTTGCCTATCAGCAGCTGGAATTTTACGCCTTCGTCCACTTTACGGTGAACACCTTTACCGACCGGGAGTGGGGCGACGGCACCGAGGACCCGGCGATTTTCAACCCGGAGAAGCTGGACGCCCGCCAGTGGGCCAGGGCGGTGAAGTCCGCGGGGATGCGGGGGCTTATCCTCACCTGCAAACACCACGACGGCTTCTGCCTGTGGCCCAGCCGGTACACGGAGCACTCGGTGGCCCACAGCCCCTATCAAGGCGGCAAGGGCGACATTGTAAGGGAAACCGCCCAGGCCTGCCGGGAGGAAGGGCTGCGCTTTGGGGTGTACCTCTCCCCCTGGGACAGGAACAACTCCCTCTACGGCCAGGGCAAGGCCTATGACGACTACTTCTGCGCCCAGCTGGAGGAGCTGCTCACCGGGTATGGGGACATCTTCGCCGTGTGGTTCGACGGGGCCTGCGGCGAGGGCCCCAACGGCAAGAAGCAGTACTACGACTGGGAGCGCTATTACGCGCTGATTCGCAAGCTCCAGCCGGGGGCTTGCATCAACGTGTGCGGGCCGGACATCCGCTGGTGCGGCAACGAGGCCGGGGACACCCGTCCCAGCGAGTGGAGCGTGGTGCCCGCCCGCACACGGGACACGGAGAAAATCGCCAGCCTAAGCCAGCAGGCGGACGACGAAAGCTTCCGTCAGCGGAAAATCTCCGCCTCGGACAAGGACTTGGGCAGCCGGGAGGCGCTGCGGGAGGAGCAGGAGCTCATCTGGTACCCCGCGGAGGTGAACACCTCCATCCGGCCGGGGTGGTTCTATCACCCGGAGGAGGATAATCAGGTAAAGTCCCTGGACACGCTGCTGGACGTGTACGTCCGCTCGGTGGGGGGCAACGGCACCTTTTTGCTGAACATCCCGCCCACGGCGGAGGGGCTGTTCCACGAAAACGACGTGCGGCGCCTGGAGGAGCTGGGCGACGCCTTGCGGGAGGCCTTCCGGGAGAACCTGCTGGAAAAGGCGGCCCTTTCCGCCTCCAGCGCCCAGGAGGGCCACGGCGTGGAAAATCTCCGCCAGGACAGCTACGACCACTGGTTCCAGACAGAGGAGGGCGTCACCCACTGCGTGCTGGAGGCAGCTTGGGAAAAGCCCCAGGTGTTCCGCTGGGTGGCGCTGAAGGAGAACATCCTCCGCAGCCAGCGGGTGGAGCGCTTCACCCTGGAAGTGCGGCAGGGCGGCCAGTGGAAAGAGGCCTACCAAGGCACGGTGGTGGGCTACAAGAAGCTCATCCCCCTGGAGGGCCTGGAGGGCGACGGCCTGCGGGTGACCATCCAGGATGCCCGGGTGTGCCCCACGCTGGCTTTCTGGGGCGTGTACTAACCAGAACATAGAAAGAGGCCGCTGCGGCTGTGCAGCGGCCTTTCCTTTTGCTTTTTTTACAGATAGCAGAAGTACACCGTGGTGCCCAAAATGGGGTCCTGGTAGGAGGTGTACACCCCGCTGCCGGTGACGATGGAGTTCTGCCCCACCACGTTCTCCGGGCAGATGCTGCCGTTTTCCAGCAGGTAGCGGGCGTTTTCAATGGTGCGGGCGTCAGGAGTCTTGTGGATGGAGCCGTCCCAGGTGGGGGCGTACTGGCCGGGCTGGTAAATCACGTCGTAGATGGTATCGGGGTAGTAGGGACTGTTCACCCGGTTGAGCACCACGCTGCCCACCATGCGCTGCACCCAGTCGGGAATCCAGGTGCAGCCCACCTCGGCGTAGATGACCCGGGAGAGCAAGTCCAAATCCTCCTCGGTGTAGGCGGGCTCCTCCTCCTGGCGCTGGGCCTCCTCCATGGCCTGGAGGATTTCCGCGGCGGTGGTGTACCGCTGGAAGTAGTCGGTCTGCTCCAGCTCCAGGCCCAAGTCCTGGATTTTCAAGTTGCGCTGCTGCTCGTAGATGGCGCCCACCTGCATGGCGTAGGCGCTGCCGTCCTCCAAAGTGCGCTGGATAGCGGCGGTGTAGTCCACGTTGGGGTCGTAGCCCGTCACCTGAACGTGCTGGGACAGGCCCGCGGCAGAGGCGGGCATGGAAAGGCCCACCGCGCCCAAAACAAGCAAAGCGGCGGAAAGGGTCAATGCTGCGATACGCTTCATAGTGGATTCTCCTTGTGAGATGGTTTTTACAGGGTTATATCTATGGGACGTGCCCGGCGTTTATGCCTGCCTGTCCCACAGGCGCCCCATGATACCATTCAAGGAGTGGATTGTCAAATCCGCCGCAAAAAATGGGCCTGCCCACCGGGAAAAATTCCGGCGGCATGCCCAAGGAAGTGTGCTGTTTCTGGAGAGATTCCAGGAAGGGTCCCCAAGAATAAATTTGTGCAAAACAATGAAAATCAAATTTTATCCGTCGTTCTGACGGAAGTTCTCACCATGTTTTCCAGAAAGCCCGGCAAATTCACCAGTGGCGGCAGGGCTGTTTTCCCCCTTCAGACGGAAAAGCCAGGCGCAGGCACACCCAGGGTCGGTGACCTCTGGACAGCAGCTGAGGCACTGGCAGGTGATGCGCCCATCGATGGTCTTCGCAAAGCCGGCGTACTCTGCCAACCCGGCGGGCTTACAGGGGTGCAGCCCCAGGTTTTTCCGGGTGCGGGCCTGCTGGACACGGCACTCCAGCACACGGTACAGCAAAGTGTCCCCCTGGCGGATGAGCTGGTAATGGCTGAGGTTTGCGTAAAACCGGAACTGCAAAGCCTGCTCCAGGCCCTCTAAACCGGGGTATTCCGGCAGGTTTAGAAACTTTTTGATACGGCGCGCCTCGGTGACGGTGAAGCGCTTCCAGGCTTCCACATCGTGGTACATGGCCTCTTCCATGCCGTATTTTCCCTCTACCGACTGGAACCACACCCCGTCCATAGCCTGCCAGTTTTTGGAGTAGATGGAGAGGAGCTCCAGCAGCTGCTCCCGGGACAGGGATTCCAGGCTCTCCCCCGGCCTCATAGCTCTTTCACCATGACATAGTCGTCCATGACGTAGCCGCCGCCAATGTCCGACTGGACCGCCTCCACCGTGCGGTAGCCGTAGTGCTCGTAGACGGCCTTGGCGTGGGCGTTGCCCTTGTTCACCGTCAGGCGGACGCGGGAAAGGCCCTCTTTTTTCGTCTCCTCCTCCACCAGGCGGAACAGGGCACCCACCACCCCCTGGCCGCGGCCCTGGGGCAAAATGTAGGCCTTGCTCAGGTACATCTCCTCTTGGCCCTGGTAGCGGGGGGCGTAGCCCACAAAGCCCACGTACGCCTCCCCCAGCTTGGCCAGGACATAGCGGTAGTTTTCCCGGGCCATCTGCTCCTTCACCGCGTGGTCGGACTGGAACTTCTCAATCATGTAGTCCGGCTGGCCGGGGGGCAGCAAATCGTCGTATGTCTCATGCCAGACGGTCTTGGCGATGGCGCACAAGGTGTCAATCTGGCTTTGGGTGGAAACGGGCTCTAAGATAATGGCGGCCATGAAAATCCTTCCTTTCTAAAATTATATCACCGCTCGCTGTAGTTGCCCAAAAAGGAGAATCGGGGCAGTTCCTCTTGCAGGGCGCAGATGAGCTCCAAGGTGGCGGGCTGGTGGAGGTTGCCGGTGAAATCCAGGTAGAAGTCGTACTCGAAGTTGCGGCCCGGCAGGGGGCGGGACTCGATTTTGGTCAAGTTCAGCCCGGCCATGGCGAAGCGCTGGAGCACGCTGGACAGGGAGCCCGTCACGTGGGGCAGCGCAAAGCACAGGCTGATTTTCCCGGCGTCCTGGGGCAGGATGGCCTCCCGGGAGATGAGGATGAACCGGGTGGTGTTCTCCGCCTCGTTCTGGATGCCCTCCTCCAAGATGGTGAGGCCATACTCCCGGGCGGCCTCTTGGGAACAGATGGCGGCCACCCCGGCGGGGGCCTCCTGGGCCACGTAACGGGCCGCGGCGGCGGTGTTGGACCACTGGATGGGCCGCAGGCCGTGGGCCTCCAGGTACTCGCTGCACTGGGACAGGGCCTGGGGGTGGGACACGGCTGCAGTGGGGGCGCCGGTGGCTTTCCCGGCGGCCAGGCAGTGCTCCACCTTCACGTCCACGGCGCCCACGATGTAAAACCGGTAGCGGAGGATGAGGTCATACACCCCGGTGACAGACCCGGCGGCGGAGTTTTCCACAGGAAGCACGGCGTAATCCGCCTTGCCGGCGGCCACCTCCTCAAAGGCCTCTTTCCAGGTGGGCACGAAATCTGGGGAGATGTCCCCGAAAAATTCCAGCGCCGCCTTGTGGGAAAAGGCGCCCGGCACGCCCTGGCACACCACCCGGGCGCCCTCCAGGGGCAGCGTGCGGGCGGCGGTGGCTTCCAGCTGGCGGAGGGACGCCCCGCCGTGGAGCAGCAAATGCTGCTTGGCCCGGCTGATGGCCATAATGGAGCTGTACAGCGCCGCCGCGGCGTCGCCGTCCTCTCCCCCCCGGGCCCGCACTTTGTCCAAAATGGCCTGCTCCCGCTGGGGGCTGAACACGGGCATGCCCGCCTCCCCCTTGAGCTGGGCCACCTGGGCGGAGCAGCCCATACGCCGCAGGAACAGAGGCAGCAACTCCCCGTCGATGGCGTCTATCTCTTCCCGGAGCTTTGAGAGCCGGGCCTCGTATTCCTTTGCTTCCACAGGCAATCGTTCCTTTCTTCACACTTTCTGTTTTGTTCCGCACACATTACAACAGCCCGCTTTCCGCCAGCAGCTCCAGCACGGCCACACAGGCGGCGGCCTCTACGGCGGCGGCGGCCCGGGGCACAATGCAGGGGTCGTGGCGGCCGTGGATGGACAGCGTGGCGTTTTGACCTGTCTCCAGGTTGACGGTGTCCTGCTCCTGGGCGATGGAGGGCGTGGGCTTAAAGGCCGCCCGGAACACCAAGGGCATGCCGTTGGTGATGCCCCCCAAAATGCCCCCGGCGTGGTTGGTGCGGGTTTTCACCTGGCCCTGGGCGTCGTAGTAGAAGGGGTCGTTGTTCTGGCTGCCCCGGCGGCGGGCGGCGTCAAACCCGGCGCCGAACTCGATGCCCTTCATGGCGGGGATGCCAAAGCACAGGGAGGCGATGCGATTCTCCGCCCCGCCGAACATGGGCTCCCCCGCCCCCACAGGCAGGCCGGTGACGGCGCATTCCACCACGCCGCCCACGCTGTCGCAGTCCAGGCGGGCGGCCTCCACCACCTGGCGCATGCGCTCCTTGGCGGCGGCGTCGATGACGGGGAAGTACTCCCCTGCAAGGCGCTCCAGCAGCTGGGGCGGGATGGAGACCGGGTCAAAGGGCTGGTCCTGGGCCTCGCCGATGGAGGCCACGTGGGAGGCCACCAGAATCCCCCGGCGCTGGAGCAGCTGCCGGGCGATGGCCCCGGCGAACACCAGCGGCGCTGTGAGCCTGCCGGAGAAGTGCCCGCCGCCCCGGACGTCGTGGTGATTGCCGTACTTCACATAGGCGGTGTAGTCGGCGTGGCCGGGCCGGGGCAGCACCCGCAGGCTGCTGTAATCCTTGGAGCGCTGGTTGGTGTTCTCGATGATGGCGCACAGGGGCGCGCCGGTGGTGACGCCATCCAGCAGGCCGCAGAGCACCTGGGGGGTGTCGGCCTCCTTGCGGGTGGTGGCGGTGGGGTCCTGGCCGGGGGCACGGCGGGCCATCTGCCCCAGCACCTGCTCCCAGCAGATGGGCTCCCCGGCAGGCAGGCCCTCTATATTCACGCCGATGGCGCGGGTATGGCTGCCGCCAAAAATGGAAATGCGTATCTTCTCACCCCAGGTCGAGGACATGGGCGCTCCCTCCTAACGTGGTAAAGTCCCGGAAAAAGCCGGGGTAGGACTTGCGGATGCTCTGGGCATCGGTGACAGCCAGGGTGCCGGCGCACCGCAGCCCCGCCGCCGCCAGGGCCATGACCACCCGGTGGTCGTTCTTGCCCTGGGCCACGCCCCCCTGGAGCTGGGGCACACCCCAGATGCGCAGGCCGTCGGCGGTGGCTTGGGCACGGCCCCCCAGGCCGGAGATGGCCTCTGCCATAGCGGCCAGGCGGTCGCTCTCCTTCAGGCGCAGGCGCTGGGCGTTGAGGATGCGCGTCTCCCCCTGGCTCAAGGCGGCGCAGACGGACAGGGCCGGCACCATGTCGGGAATCTGGGCGGCGTCGATGGTGATGCCCCGCAGGCCGCCAAAGGGCTCCCGGGCCCGGGGGTTGCGGGCGGTGAGGACACCGCCCTCCCAGGAAACCGGCAAGCCGAACTGGCGGAACAGCTCCACGCAGGCCTTGTCCCCCTGGAGGGAGGCCGCGTCCAGCCCCTGGATGGCCACCGGCGCCCCTGTGGGGGACAGCGCCGCCATGCACAGGAAAAAAGCCGCCTGGGACCAGTCGCCCTCCACCTGGCAGTTGTGGGGGGTATAGCGCTGGCCGCCGGGGATGTGCCAGCCCTGGGGCGTCTCCTGGGCGGTGACGCCGTACTCCCTCAAGATGGAGAGGGTGAGCGCCACGTAGCCCTTGGACTCCAGGGGGGAGGTGAGAACAATCTCGCTGTCGCCCTTCAGCAGGGGCAAAGCGAACAGCAGCCCGGTGACAAACTGGGAGCTGACGTTGCCGGGCATGCGGTAGACGCCGCTTTTTAGCTTGCCGGAAATCTCCAGGGGCAGGCCGCCCTGGGAGCGGAATTCCACCCCGTGGGCGGGCAGCAGCTCCCCGTAGACGCCCAGGGGGCGCTCCGGCAGGCGGCCGCGGCCCACGAACCGGGCGGAGACCCCCAAGGCCGCGGCAATGGGGATGAGGAACCGCAGCGTGGAGCCGGACTCCCGGCAGTCGATGGCGGCGTTTTGGCGGCCGAGGTTGGCGGCGTCCAAGGTGAGGGTGGCAGCGGCCTCGTCAAAGCTGACCTTGGCGCCCAGGGCCTCCACCGCGGCCACGGTGGCCTGGATGTCCTCGCTCATGTCCACGTGGGAGAGGGTGCACTTCCCCCGGGACAGGGCGGCGCAGAGCACCTGGCGGTGGGCGGCGCTTTTGCTGGGGGGGATGCGCACCAGCCCCCCTTGGAACTGGTTTCCGTAAATCACTTGCGCCACAGGGATGCCTCCTTTACAGCAGGGTTTTCAGCCTATCCCGGGTGACGGGATAGATGGCGGCCTCCCCCAGCTGGGTGAGGAGGATGAGCCGCAGGGTGGAGCCGTCGCTTTTCTTGTCCAAAGCGGTGGCCTCTACAATCTCCTCCCAGGAGAAGCAGTCCTGGGTGGGCAGGCCGTAGCGCTCCAGCACGGCGGCCACCCGGGCTCCGGTGCCTGCCGGGGTGACGCCCAGCCTCTCCCCCACCTGGCAGGCCAGCACCATGCCGATGCCCACGGCCTCCCCGTGGGAGAGGTCTTGGAAGTTGTGGAGCTTCTCCAAGGCGTGGCCAAAGGTGTGGCCGAAGTTTAAAATCATCCTGCGGCCGGTGTCCCGGGTATCCTCCTCCACAAAGGACTTCTTGCTGGCCACGCACCGGGCCAGCAGCTGCTCCAGGTCCTCCAGGGCGGTGCCGGCCTCCAGGGCCTCCAAAAGGGGCTTATCGGAGATGCAGCCGTACTTGATGACCTCCCCCATGCCGTCCCGGAAAAAGCGCTCCGGCAAGGTGGCCAGGGTCTCCGGGTCGGTGAGGACGGCCTCGGGCTGGTGGAAGGCGCCCACCAGGTTTTTTCCCACCGGCAGGTCCACGCCGGTTTTGCCGCCCACGCTGGCATCCACCTGGGAGAGCAGCGTGGTGGGCACCTGGAGGAAGGGCATGCCCCGCAGGAAGGTGGCCGCGGCAAAGCCGCCCATGTCCCCGGTGACGCCGCCCCCCAGGGTGACGATGAAGTCTGTGCGGGTGAAACCCTGCCGGGCCAGGGCGCTGTACATCTCCAGCACCGTGGACAGCTGCTTGGAGGCCTCCCCCGCCGGGAACACAAAGGTGGAGACAACAAAGCCCGCCTTTTCCAAAGAGGCCTTCACCCGCTCCCCGTAGAGGGGGTAGACGTTTGTCTCGCTGATGAGCATGGCCTGGGAGCCGGGCTTGCGGGTTTGCAGGGCCATCTCCCCCACCCGGTCCAGCAGGCCGTTTTCTAGGATGACGCTGTAGGGCCGCGCCGTCTGGATTGTCAGCTTCATGGGTACCATCCTTTCTGGGCCTCAGCCCACTTCCCGTTTCACCTGGGCCGCGGCCTGGAGCAGCCGCCGCAGCTCCTCCTCATCGGCCTGGTCCACGGCCTGGCGGAACCGCCCCAGGTTGCGCTGGAGCTCGTCCAGCTCCTCTACCAGGCACTGGCGGTTGTCTAAAAACAGGCGGCTCCACAGGGCGTCGTTGATGTTGGCCACCCGGGAGACGTCCCGGTAGCTGCCTGCGGAAAAGCCCTGGTGCTCTCTGCACCGGGGGGAGAGCACATAGGCGCAGGCCAGCACATGGGGCACCTGGGAGGTGTAGGCAATGTTCCTATCGTGCTCTTGGGCGGTGACTTTCACCACCCGGCCAAAGCCCATCTGCCGGGCCAGGCCCTCCACCACGGCCACCGCCTGGGGAGAGGCCTTCCCCGGCACCAAAATGTACGAGGCGCCGATAAAGATGCTGGGGTCGCTGGCGGCAAAGCCGCTTTGCTCCTTGCCGGCCATGGGATGGCCCGCCACAAACTGGTAGGGGGCGTTTTGGGAGAGCTCCTCCATGGCGGCGCAGATTTCCTGCTTGATGCCGCAGGCGTCGGTGAGGACGCACCCGGGCTTGAGCCAGCTGCCGTAGCTGCGGACGAAGTCCAAAATGTCCTCGGGATAGAGGCAGAGGTACACCACATCGACGCGCTCCAAATCGGAGAGGGCGGCCTTGCCGTCAATGGCGCCGCAGGAGCAGGCGTCCAGCAGCACGTCGTCGTTTACATCCATGCCCAGCACCCGGTGGGAGGTGTTCTGTTTCAGCGCCTTGGCCAAAGAGCCCCCGATAAGGCCCAGGCCTACAATGACGATCTCCATGGGCTTACAGGCTGCGCACCAGGCCGGAGACCTGGGAGACCTTCTTGGCCAGGGCGTCGAACTGGGCGGGGGTGATGGACTGGGCGCCGTCGCACAGGGCGTGGCTGGGGTCGTTGTGGACCTCGATGATCAGGCCGTCGGCGCCAATGGCGGCTGCCGCCAGGGCCAGGGGCTCGATGAGCCAGTTGATGCCGGAGGCGTGGCTGGGGTCCACGATGACGGGCAGGTGGGACAGCTTTTTAATCACCGGCACGGCGGAGATGTCCAAGGTGTTGCGGGTGAAGGTCTCGTAGGTGCGGATGCCCCGCTCGCAGAGGATGACCTGCTCGTTGCCGCCGGCCATGATGTACTCGGCGCTCATCAGCAGCTCCTCGATGGTGTTGGCCAGGCCCCGCTTTAAGAGGATGGGCTTGTTCAGCCGGCCCAGCTGCTTTAACAGCTCGAAGTTCTGCATGTTCCGGGCGCCCACCTGGATGATGTCCACATCCTCGAACAGGGGCAGGTGCTCGATGCTCATAATCTCGGTGACAATGGGCAGGCCGGTTTTCTTCTTGGCCTCGGAGAGGAGCTCCAGGCCCTCGGCCTTCATGCCCTGGAAGGAGTAGGGGGAGGTGCGGGGCTTGAAGGCGCCGCCCCGGAGGAACTGGGCCCCGGACTTCTTCACGCTTTCGGCGATGCCGCAAATCTGCTCCTCGCTCTCCACGGAGCAGGGCCCGGCGATGAGGGCCAGCCCGCCGCCGCCAATTTTCTGGCCGCCGGGCAAGGTGATGACGGTGTCGTCGGGGTGGAACTTGCGGTTGGCCTTTTTGTAGGGCTCCTGCACGCGCTTGACGCTCTCCACAAAATCCTGGGCCTCGATATACTCCGCGTCGATGGGGGTGGTGTCGCCGATAAGGCCCAGCACGGTGCTGTGGGTGCCCACCCAGGTGTTCACCTGCACGCCGTATTGTCCGGTGAGCTTTTGGATGAATTCATCCACCACTTCTTGTTTCTGATGGGGTTTGAGTACGATAATCATGGAACTTCCCTTCCTTTCACAAAATGAAACACAAACAAAAAAGGCGGGGCCTGTTCGGCTCCGCCAGCTTTCAGCATGTAAGTTAGAATAGAGCAACTCCGCAGCTTCCCCAGGATTTCCAAAGAACGCCGGGTGGTACCAACCTGGCCTTTCCTTGGGCGGGATACCCCGCGCCCTGGGCTGCCGTGCTCCCATGCTATGGACAAACGCAGCCGGTATTTTCCCACGCACAAAAAGCCTGGGCCGTAAATCGCAGGCTCAAGCTAAAATAATAGCTAAATCGCTTTGTGCTACAGGAAACCATACCGTCTTTGTTCCTCCACGTCTTTTGCAAGATTCGTTCTTATGTTACTCCAAGGCCGGGCGTTTGTCAAGCCTTTTTTGCTTTACGACCAAAAAGCGGTAAAGCAGCCTTACTGGAACAGCGCCGCCACCCGCTTGGCCACCACTACGGCAGGGGCGCCGCCGTCCACGGTGATGTCCGCGGCGGCACGGTACAGGGGCACCCGCTTTTCATACAGCTCCGCTATGACCTTCCGCCTATCCGGCACCTGGAGCAGCGGCCGGCGCTTGTCGTTTTTCAGCCGCTCCTGGAGGGCCGCCACGGGCACGTCTAAAAACAGGATGTGGGCCCCGTGCTTGTGGAAGGCCTCCACGTTCCGGGGGGACAGCACCGTGCCGCCCCCGCTGGCGATGACCATGCCCTCTTGGGCGGCCACCTCCTCCGCGGCTTGGGCCTCCCGGGCGCGGAAGCCCGCCTCCCCCTCTTTGGCGAAAATCTCCGCCACCGTCATGCCGGCCTGCTGCTCGATGTAGCTGTCCAAATCGCAGAACTGGCGCTCCAACAGCTTGGCCACCCGCCGCCCCACGCTGCTTTTGCCGCAGCCCATAAAGCCGCACAGCACAATGTTCCCCGAAAGGGGCCGGGGCTTTTGGACGCGGGGCCTGCGCCGGGGGCGGCGCCGTTTCTTCTTTGCTGGTTCCTGATGTTCCATAGCAGCCTCCTCACCCATTTCCCGGGAAAAGCCGGGCCAGCTCCTCCCCCGCGTCTTGGCAGAGGGCGGCGATGTCCTCCGGGCGGAAGCGGGTGCCGTACCAAATCTCATGGGCGGCCACGGCCTGGTAGACCAGCATCTCCATGCCGCCAATGGCCAGGGCACCCGCCTCCCCGGCCAGGCGCAGCAGCTGGGTCTGGGCGGGGTTGTACACCGCGTCGAACACGGCCCGGCACCGGGCTACCACCTCGGCGGAGACAGGGCTCTCCCCGGCATGGGGGTACATGCCCACGCTGGTGGCGTTGAGGAGCAGCGCAAAGTTAGGGCTTGCCTGGGTGGAAAACGCGCAGGCTGTCTCCAGCTCCCCGTATGTTTGCACAGACAGGCGGAAGCCCCTATCCCCCCGCCGGCGCAGGTAGGCAGCCACTTCCTGGGCCAAGGCCACCGCCTTGGGCTGGGAGCTCTCCCGGCAGGCGATGGTCAAGTCCAAATCCCGCTGGCGGGCTGCCGCCTCGAAAGCCAGGGCCCGGGCGGCGCCGCCGTTGCCCAGCAGCAGCACCCGGCCGGAAAAATCGCAGCCGTGGTTTTCCAGGGCCTTGTAGCAGCCGGCGCCGTCGGTGGTGAAGCCCAGCAGCTTGCCCTCTTTCACCTGGACGGTGTTCACCGAGCCAAAGAGCCGGGCCTTTTCCTCCAGGCCGTCTAAAAAGGGCAGGATGGCGCTTTTGTGGGGGATGGTGATGTTGAAGCAGTCCAGCTCCCGCAGGGCGGGCAGGGCGGCGGGCAGGTCCGGTACGTCCAGCACCTGGTAGGAGACGGGGATACCCTCCAGGGCGAAAAGGCGCTGGTGGATAAAGGGGGACATGGTGTGGCCAATGGGATGGCCGATGACGGCGGCGTTTTGCACCCGCATAAAAACACTCCTTTTCCGGGAATCTCGGAAAATATTTTCAATTCATGGTTGACAAAGCAGAACGTACTCAATACAATGTAGGTGACGGATACGGCCCAGGGCACACCCGCCAGCCTTTGGATTGTATCACAAAAAGGCGGGGTTTGTCCATATCCCCCAAAAGGCGCGGCCCCCCAAAACCCTTTTAGAACAAAAACTTAGGAGGAACAAGAAATGGTGTTTGAAAAAGTCAAGGCGATTCTCAGCGAGCAGTTCGATGTTGAGGAGGATTCCATCACCGCGGAAACCACGCTTGCGGACGACCTGGGCGCCGATTCCCTGGACGTTGTGGACCTGCTGATGTCCATCGAGGACGAGTTCGAGGTGGAAATCCCCGACGAGGAAGTGGAGAACATCAAGACCGTTGGCGCTTTGGTGGAGTACATCGAAGGCCACACCAACGCGTAAGCCACACGGTAAACCTAAATTTTGGTAAGAAGCGTGCCCGGGCAGCTGCCCGGGCTCTTTTTCTGCCCGCCGCAAGGAAGGCACTCCCCTTTCTTTTAAGAAAAGGAGCGCGGTTTTTATCCCCCTGGGACAAGCGGGCGGCCTCTCCCAATAGTAAGTGGGGGGATTCCCGCTTTTTTACGGAGGGACGCCTGTTTTTCCTTGCAAAAAGCGAGGCATGCCTATATAATGGACAAAGAATCGAAATCTGCCCGAAAGGACTTGTTTTTTATGGCACAGCAAAAAAAGATGGTGGAGAACATCACCTCCATGGAGGAAGACTTCTCCCAGTGGTACACCGACGTGGTGAAAAAGGCCGAGCTGATGGACTATTCCAGCGTGAAGGGCTGCATGGTCATCGAGCCCTACGGCTATGCCCTGTGGGAAAACATGCAGGCGGACCTGGACCGGCGCTTTAAAAAGCTGGGCGTGCAGAACGTGTATATGCCCATGTTCATCCCCGAAAGCCTGCTGCAAAAGGAAAAGGACCACGTGGAGGGCTTTGCCCCCGAGTGCGCCGTGGTCACCGAGGGCGGCGGCGAGAAGCTGCCCGAGCGCCTGTTTGTGCGCCCCACCAGCGAGACCCTGTTCTGCGAGCACTATCAGAAGATTATCCACTCCTACCGGGACCTTCCCAAGCTGTACAACCAGTGGTGCAGCGTGGTGCGCTGGGAAAAGACCACCCGGCCCTTCCTGCGCTCCTCGGAATTTTTGTGGCAAGAGGGCCACACCATGCACGAGACCGCCCAAGAGGCCCAGGAGTTCACCCTCTCCATTTTGAAGGTGTACGAGGACTTCTACCGGGAGACCTTGGCCATCCCCGCGGTGGTGGGCCAGAAGACCGAGAAGGAGAAGTTCGCCGGGGCCGAGGCCACCTATACCATCGAGCCCATGATGCACAACGGCGTGGCCCTGCAGGGCGGCACCAGCCACTACTTCGGCGACGGCTTCGCCAAGGCCTTTGACATCACCTATACCGACCGGGAGAACAAGCTGCAGCATCCCCATCAGACCTCTTGGGGCGTTTCCACCCGGATGATTGGCGCTGTGATTATGGTCCACGGCGACGACAACGGCCTGGTGCTGCCCCCGAAGATCGCCCCCATCCAGGTGGTGATTGTGCCGGTGGCCATGCACAAGCCCGGCGTGCTGGAAAAGGCCCAGGAGCTGCAGGAGCGGCTCTCCGAAAAGTTCCGGGTGAAGCTGGACGCCAGCGACAACTCCCCCGGCTGGAAGTACGCCCAGTATGAGATGCAGGGCGTGCCCCTGCGGCTGGAAATCGGCCCCAAGGACATGGAGCAGAACCAGTGCGTGCTGGTGCGCCGGGACAACCGGGAAAAGCAGTTTGTCTCTTTGGACAACCTGGAGGAGGCCATCGAGGGCTCCCTCTCCGCCCTGCACGACGCCATCTACCAGCGGGCCCTGGACAACTTGAAGGAAAAGACCTTTACCGCCACCACCTATGAGGAATTCCTGGACACCGCCCAGAACCACCCGGGCTTTATCAAGGCCATGTGGTGCGGCGACAGCGCCTGCGAGGACAAAATCAAGGAGGAGACCGGCGGCGTGAAGTCCCGCTGCATCCCCTTTGAGGAGGAGCACCTCTCCGACGTGTGCGTGTGCTGCGGCAAACCCGCCAAGCACATGGTGTACTGGGGCAAGCAGTATTGATGGGACAACCTGGGAAAAGGCTGGGGAAAGTTTTCTAAAAGCTTAGGGAAAATCCCTTTACTTTTGCCAGAACCTGTACTAAAATAGGAGCGTAAACTATCCTGCGCCCCGCGCGCATGGAATGATATTAGGAGGAGATTCCCATGGCAAAGTTAAAAATCGGCTTTATTGGCTGCGGCGGCATCGCCAACCAGAAGCATCTTCCCGGCATGGCACAGCAGACTGAGTTTGTAGACCTGGCCGCGTTCTGCGACCTGATTCCCGAGCGCGCCGAGAAGGCCGCCAAGGAGTACGGCACCCCCGACGCCAAGGTGTACACCGACTATCACGACCTGCTGGCTGACCCCACCATCGACGCCGTGCACGTCCTGACCCCCAACGTGGCCCACTGCGAAATCACCGTGGCCGCCCTGGAGGCCGGCAAGCACGTGCTGTGTGAGAAGCCCATGGCCGCTACCCCCGCCGACGCCCAGAAGATGCTGGACGCCCGGGACCGCACCGGCAAGATGCTGACCATTGGCTACCAGTACCGCCACTTCCCGGTGAACCAGGTTGCCAAGTCTGTGGTGGACGACGGCTGGCTGGGCGACATCTACTACGCCGAGGCCACCTATCTGCGCCGCCGCGGCGTGCCCACCTGGGGCGTGTTCACCGACAAGTCCAAGCAGGGCGGCGGTCCCCTGATTGACATCGGCACCCATGCGCTGGATTTGACCCTGTTCCTGATGAACAACTACGACGTGGACTACGTGGTGGGCACTTCCTTTGAGAAGCTGGGCACCCTTCTGGACCCCAAAGACCAGGGCCAGGTGAACCATCTGGGCCAGCAGGACAACTGGAACAACAAGACCTACGACGTGGAAGACTCCGCTGTGGGCATGATCAAGATGAAGAACGGCGCTGTTATCAACCTGCGCGCTTCCTGGGCTATCAACATGGTCAACGAGACCGGCGCCACCGGCGAGGCCTACACTATGCTGGCCGGCACCAAGGGCGGCCTGGACACCCTGTCCGGCCAGGTGCGGCTGAACCACGTGGTGGGCAGCCAGCCTGCTGTGACCATGGTGGGCAACAAGATCGAGTCCTACATCCCCGGCTTCAGCCAGGGCCCCGCTCCCATCTCCAAGGAGCACGACATCTGGGTGAAGGCCCTGCGCGGCGAGGGCGAGCTGTTCGTCACCGCGGACCAGGCCTTTGTGGTCACCAAGATTCTGGACGCCATCTACCAATCCTCCAAGACTGGCAAGCCCGTCTACTTCTAAGAAGCCGCCCCAACCTTACAGCAAAAGGATGTGTTTCCCATGAACAACGTCAATTTGCAGATTTATTCCTTTGGCTTTGACTGCGGGCTGTCCTTCCTGGACAAAATCCGCAAGGCCGGGGAACTGGGCTACGCCGGCGTGGAACTGGTGCGGGACTATGAAGGCATTCCCGCCCAGGACGTGGTGAACGCCCTGAAAGAGGCCGGCATCCCCGCTGTTTCCGCCCATGTGGGGCTGGACTTCATCGAGCAGGACCTGCCCTATCTGGCGGAGCTTGGCGTGAAGTATGTGGCCTGCCCCATGGCGGCCTTCAACACGGCGGAGGAAGCCAAAGAGCTGGCCGCCGACTTGAACCGGCTGGGCAAGCTGGCCAAGGAGCACGGCATCACCATTGGCTACCACAACCACACAGGCGAGTTCTACGTGGACCAGGGCAAGTACCTACTGGACTGGGTGATGGAAAACACCGACCCCCAGCTGGTGGCCTTTGAGATTGACTGCGGGTGGGCTTCCGCCGCGGGCGTGAACCCGGTGGAGTACATCCAGCAGCACGCGGGCCGCATCTGCGCCATCCACGTGAAGGAGAACAACGCCGTGATCGGCGCGGACAAGCCCCAATCCCGGCACGCCCCTGCCCAGCATCCCAAGTTCGAGCTGGACGAGAACGGCAAGCCCATCATCCCGCCGGAATTCAAGCGGATGATGGAGGAGCGGGAAAAGCTGAACGTGCCCACGGGCACGGGCATTGTAGACTGGAAGGCCGTAAAGGCCGCCGCGGACGCCCAGTGGGACGGCGAAGTCCTGTATGTGGTGGAGCGGGAAGCCAGCTACGGCGGCAAGGACCGCGTCACCTGCCTGGCAGAGGACCTGGCCTGGCTGAAAGAAAACCTGTAACCTTGCAAGACAAGAGGCTCCCCGTGAGAGAAGCGGGGAGCCTTTTTGCATCCCTGCCAAACGTGGGAATTTTTTAGCGGGGGCGTAACATTTGCCTTTCCCCTGCGACTAATAGGTGTAAGAGAAAGGAGGGAGGTTCATGACGGACCTTGTAAAACGAGCGAAGAAAGGAGACAAAGAGGCCTTCATCCTGCTGATGGACCATCACCGGCAGATGCTGTACAACACGGCGCTGCTGGTGCTCCACCGGGAAGACGACGCCTTGGACGCCATCCAAGACACCATCCTGGCCTGCTGGGAAAACCTGCCCAGCCTGCAAAAGGACAGGTACTTTAAAACCTGGCTGGTGCGCATTTTGCTGAACAAATGCGCGGACATCCAACGGGGGCAGAGCCACTACGCTTTTGTGGAGGAGCTGCCGGAATCCGCCGAGGAGCCAGACTGGGACACCCGCGTGGATGTGCGCCGGGCCATGGCCAAGCTGGGCGACCAAGACCAGCTTATCTTGTCCCTGTTCTATTACGACGATTTCAGTGTCCGGCAGATAGCCGAAGCCCTTTCCCTTTCCGAAGGGGCGGTGCGCACACGGCTCACACGGAGCCGGGACCGCTTTAAGAAATCTTATTTGCAGGAGAAAGGAGAATGTTTATGAAAGACGCAGCTTTCCTGGAACAGCTCCAGCAGGAGCTCCCCCGCCGGAGCCTCTCCCCCAAGGCCACGCGGCGCTTTGAGGACACCTACAAGATGCTGGGCGTGCAGCAGGAGGCCCCGGTGAAAAAACGCCGCCACAAGGGGCTGTGGGTCACGGCCACCGCCGCCTGCCTGTGCTGCGGCATGCTGTTTGGGGTGAACGCCGCTTTCCCGGCCTTCGCAGAGGGGCTGCCCGGGGTGGGGCGGTTCTTTGAGGCGGTGAACAGCTCTTTCCAAACCATTGGCAATTCCAAGGCTGCCCACGGCGCCAATGTGGGCACCTACGACACCCAGGACGTCAACGTGGCGGCCTCCAGCGGCGACTACTCCATGGAAGTGCTGGAAGCTTTCAGCGATGGGAAAAACCTCACCTTCTCCATGGACGTGACCACCACCAGCGAGCTTTGGAACCGCTATGACTGGGTCGGCGTGGGCAGCAACCTAAACGGCGAGACCACAACGCTGACTGTCAACGGCACACCCGTGGAAACCAGCTTTAGCACCACACTGGAACGAGGCGAGGACAACCATTACACAGGGGCCGTGTCCTTTGCCCTGCCGGAAGCTGTGGAGGATGGGACAGAACTGAATGTAGAGCTTTCCGTCACCCAACTGACCTTCCCGGACAAATTCACCTACGAGGGCTATGTGTATGTGGATGTGGATTGGAACAGTACTTTCACCGTGACGGCGGATACCAGCGGAAACCAGAGCTTTGCCGTGGATGCCTCTGATGCCGGGGTGGAGATTTTGAACGTAGATGCCTCTGCCACCGAGACACTGATTACCACCAATATACCCGACTGGTACGCCACCAACTTCCAGGCCATTCTCTACACCATGGACGGCACGGAGCTGCGTTATTCCACCCCCACGGAGCCTCGGCCCGCGGATGCCACCACTACGGTGCTCACCTTTGACGGCGCCCCCGCTGGGACAGAACAGCTAGTGCTCCGTTACTATGACGATGAGAAGGGCGCGGACACCCGAGACAAGGTAAAGGCGGAATTCCTTATTGACCTTACAAGCGGTACGGTCGCCCCCAGCTCTACCTATGATGACGGCGGGGCCCTGGATTTGGAAAGCCCCTTCCATTACAAGTATTTGGACTCCGATACTCTGCCCCGTGTAGAGAGTGACAGCGACTTTACCAATCATTTTGCTGTGACTGCTGTTCATTTTTCAAAAGGCGGAAGCTGGAACGTTAATTTGATGACGGATGAAGCATACCGGGAAATCCTGGTAGAGGTGTACACCGCTGGCGGAGAACTGATCGGTTCCACCGTTTCGGAGTACGGCACCAACGAAGGGCAAACCAACTGGTTCTGGGATGAGAACTCCCCCTGGTGGGGCGGGAACTGGCAGCCTGCTCCTGTGGAAGGGCAAGGTGGCTATCCTTACTATGCCTACCGGTTGTACTTGGACGGCGAGAACACCTATTTGCCCGCTATCAATGAAACCGTCACCGTGGTGGTGAAAGACAACGCTTCTGGCGAAGAGCTGCTGCGTCAAGACGCTCTTATGAACTGGCACAGCTTTGGCGGCGCACCTGTCATTGGATAAACCAGCACAAAAAAAGAGAGAGGTCTCCCCTCTCTCTTTTCTTTTGCCCATTTTACTTTCAGCTTTAGGGCCATGGCCACCCAGCCCTTCTCCTCCAGGGGAGGAAGGGGCCCGTTTATTTCAGCTTCAACGCCATAGCTACCCAGCCCTTTTCCTCCCGGCGCTCGATGACCTGGAAGGTGTCTTGGATGGCGTTTAGTACGTCCTGCTCCCGGGTGTCGATGATGCCGCTGACGATGTAGGTGCTGTCCGGGGTGAGGAAGCGGGGGGCGTCTTTGCTTAAGAGGATGACGATATCCGCCACGATGTTGGCGGCCACCACCTGGAACTTGCCGGTGACTTTCTCCGCCAGGTTGCCGCAGATGCCGGTGAAGCGGCCGGCCACGCCGTTAGTTTCCGCGTTCTCCACGGCGGTTTTCACGGCTAAGGGGTCGATGTCCACGCCCACGGCGGACTTGGCCCCCAGCAGCAAAGCCGCCACGGACAAAATACCGCTGCCGCAGCCCATGTCCAAAAAGTCAATGCCGGGGGTGACGTACTTCTCCAAGAGTTCCAGGCACAAGCGGGTGGTCTCGTGGGTGCCGGTGCCAAAGGCCAGGCCGGGCTCCAGGTGGAGCACCGTGCGGCCCTGGGCGTCGTAGTCCTCCTCCCACAGGGGGCGGATTAAAAGCTTCTCCCCCACCGGAATGGGGTGGAAGTACTTCTTCCAGTTGTTGATCCAGTCCTCCTCCACGCAGGAGTCCCGGTCGATTTCATAGGGGATGCGCTCCGCCTGGAAGCGCTCCTCCAGGAAGGAGACGGCCTCGGCGGGGTTTGCCTCGGGGCTGATGTAGATGTGGATGATGGCGTGTTCCCGGTCCTTTTGGAGGAGCTCCTCGTCGATGAGGTCGATGTGGGCAATCTCCAGGGCCTCCTCTTCTAAATGGGAGTAGTCCTCCATATAGATGCCATAGGGCACCACCATGTTGGCGATGGCCCCGGCGATATCCGCCTGGGGGGCAGGCACTTTGATTTTTAGTTCGGTCCAGTTTTCGTTCATGGCGTTCCCTCAATTCTCAAAATCTGAGACTAGTATACTCGATTTTCCACTCCATTGCAACCGGAGGCGCTATGACCAGGCGGAAGTTTCTCATCCAAGGTGCCGTGCTGACGGCGGTTTCCCTGCTGCTGCGCGTGACGAACATGGGCTACCGCTCCTTCCTCTCCCAGGAGATGGGGGCGGCGGGCATGGGGCTGTACCAGCTGATTTTCTCCATCTTTATGCTGACGGTGACCCTCTCCACCTCGGGCATCAGCTTGGCGGTGACGCGGATGGTCACCGCGGCCATAGCCACCGGGAAGCGGCAGGTGATTCGCTCCACCGTGGCCCGGTGCTTTGGGTTCTGCCTTTCCATCAGCCTGGGGATTGCCCTGGCGCTGTTCTGCCTGGCCAGGCCTGCCGCCCACCTGTTTTTAGGGGACGCTGCCGCCGCGCCCTGCCTGCGGATTTTAGGGGTGGGGCTGCCCTTTATGTCCCTGTGCACCTGCATGAAGGGGTACTTTCTGGCGGTGGATGAATCCTTGTCCACGGCCTTCTCCGACGTGATGGAGCAGGCGCTGACCATTGGGGCCACGGTGCTGCTGTTTTGGCGCCTGGCCCCCCAAAGCCTGGAGGCCGCCTGCTTTGCCGCCATGCTGTCCTCCACCCTGGGGGAGGCGGTATCCTTTTTGTGCAGCTGGGCGGCCTACCGCCGCAGCCTGAAGCGGAACACGCCCCGGCGCCGGGAAAAGGCCCAGGGGGTGCTCCAGGGGCTGTGCCACATCGCGCTGCCCTGCACGTTGAGCTCCGCCGCCCGCAGCGCTTTGAACACCGGGGAGAACCTGCTCATCCCCCGGGAGCTGCAGCGGTATGGGCTGGGGTACAGCGCCGCCCTGTCCCAGTACGGGCTGCTCCAAGGGATGGCCATGCCCATGCTGTACTTTCCCTCCTCCCTGCTGTCCTCCTTCGCCTCTTTGCTGATTCCCAAAATCGCCAAGGAGCGGGAGCAGAACCACCGGCAGGCGGTGGCACACATCACCGGGAAGGCGGTGCGGCTGGCCCTGGCCTTTGGGATGTTCTTCTCTGGAGTATTCCTGCTCTTTGGGGACAGCTGGGGCATGGCCTTCTACCACAGCGGGGACGCCGGGGCCTATCTGCGGGTGCTGGCCCCCCTGGCGCCCCTGGTGTACCTGGACGTGGTGGTGGACAGCCTGCTGAAAGGCCTGGATGAGCAGTTCAACTCCATGAAGTACAACTTCGCGGATTCCTTCCTGCGGGTGGTGCTGGTGCTGTGCTTGCTGCGGTTTTTCGGCATGGAAAGCTACGTGTGCATCTTGTTTTTCAGCACCATCTTCAACGCGGCGCTGAGCCTCCACCGGCTGCTGAAAGTGGCCCAGGTGCGGCTGTCTTTGCTGTGGCACGTGGCGCTGCCCTTGGGGTGCGCCGCTTTGGCGGTGACGGCGGGCAAGGCGGCGCTACAGGGGATCGCCTTCTCCCAGCCCCTGTGGGAGGCCGCGGCGGCCACGGGGGTTTCGGCGGCGCTGTTCGGCGGGCTGTATGGGTGCCTTTGCTGGGGGGAAGGAAAATGGAGGGCACGGCAGCCTGGAAAGCAGGCGGCGGCCGCTTCCTCCCTGGGCAAATGAGGGAATGGCTTTTCTGCCCTATCTCCAAACGGAAAATCTGTTTCCAGAAAAACGGAAAACCGCAGCACACGTTTTGGCGTGCCGCGGTTTTCCTGGCGTTATTAGGACTGCTTCCAGCCGCCTACAGCAGGCCCTGGGGATGCCGTACTTGCAGCAAATGGTGTTGACCTTGGTGGCAGCATAGCCGTTTGTGCCAAACTCCCGCATAGCCGCCTGCAAAATCCGCTCCCGGGTGAGCTCTGTTTTCTCCTCCTGTCTCATGGGCCGCATTCCTCCTATAAAAATTGAACAAACGGTCTAAATCTAAGGATAGGGTGCCACTTTTAGACCGGTTAGTCAATTTTTATTTGCGAAAATGTGAAGAACCCTTCCAGGGCCAAAAGGAAAAAGCGCTCCGGCCACACCGAAGCGCTGCAATCTGGCATCCAGATGAAAGGGCGCAAAACAGCCCTGGGAAGATTCTGGACAGGAGAAACACAAAGAAAAACCGCGGTATCAAGCCGAACGGCTTCATACTGCGGTTTTTAGATGGTCCGAGTGGCGAGACTTGAACTCACGGCCTCTTGACCCCCAGTCAAGCGCGCTACCAGCTGCGCCACACCCGGACAACGTGGTCTATTATACAGGACGATTTCGAAAAATGCAAGCCCTTTTTTCAAATTTTTTAAAAAAATTTTGCGAAGGCCCCTCCAGCCCGCAGAAACACTGGGCGGAAGGGCACTTGCTACTCGTTTACATAGTGGCAGGTGGGGCAGGTTTTGCCCCCGGGAGGCAGCTGGGTGCCGCACCGTCTGCACTGCTGAGGCCCCTCTGCAAGGAGCCCATCCTGCTTCATCAGCTTCTCCAGGCTGTCCCGCAGGGCCAGCAGCTTCAGCTCCTGGTCCTCCAGACGCTCTAACACCTCGGCCAGGCCAAAAAACAACACGGCAAGAAGGAAGGCGGGAATCACAAAGAGCCACGGAAACCTCTGAAATGGATAAACATCAAATAGGCCCACTATCCCGCAGGCCACTCCCAGGACGAAAGAGACTATCCCGATGCCATACAGAAGCTTCTTCACAATTGCACCCTCCCATTTCGACAAAAGTTCATTCCCTGCGACAATTTATTACTGGTTTACTTCATGGCAGCTGGGGCAGGTCTTGCCGCCGGGAGGCAGCTGGGTGCCGCAGTGGGCGCAGAACTCCACCGGCTTCTCCCCAACGGGTGTTTCGGGGACCAGCTTGCGCAGCTTTTCCTCTAGGCGCAGCTGGATGTCAATCTGCTGGGCGTGGAGGTTGATAATCTCCGAAATCCCCCAGACGATGCTCCCCAGCACCACGCAGACCACGAAAAAGAGGAAGGGCTGAAACCAGGTGCCGCCGCCAAGCAAAGCGTACAAGCTCCAGCTGACGCCGCCGATGACCACCACGCCGCCGACGCACCGCAGAGCAAACGCTATGTTGTTCTTAATCATTTCGAGCCCTCCTTGACAAATATTTATCTAAGATAAGTATACCAAATCAAGGGGGAAAAGCAACTGGCAAAAGGTATAGAAAAATCACGCATCTTCCGGCGTTTCCCACAAGCAAACCTTTACATCCACCCGCCCATCCGGCAGGAAGGGCACGCCCTCTGCCTCCAGCAGCTGCCGCTGGATTTCCGGGCCGCCGAAGGCCTTTTGGCAGCACAGGGAGCCGTCCCGGTACAGCACCCGGTGGCAGGGCAGCCCTGCCGGGGCCTTGGCCAGGGCGGCGCCTACAATCCGCGACGCCCGCGGGGAGCCCGCCAGCAGCGCCAGCTGGCCATAGGTGGCCACCTTCCCCCGGGGGATGCGTGCCACCAGCTGGTACACCCGCTTGGGGAATGTATCTTCCATTTCTGCTTCCTCCCTTTCCGCGCTGTCTTCTCCCCTACTCTATCACCCGCCGGGGAGGCTGTCAAGGCTGGGGGAAGACAAGGCTCCTCCACCGGTTTTTATCATTTTGTCCAAAACAACGGCAACATTTGCCATGGTGGGAGTTGATTTTTCCCCGCTTGTCCAGTATAATAATGCTAGTCAAAAATCTTTCCATTTTGGGAGGCACGCTTTATGTTAGTTTCCGCAAAAGAAATGCTCACCAAGGCCAAGGCCGGCAAGTACGCTGTTGGCCAGTTCAACATCAACAACCTGGAGTGGACCAAGGCTATCCTGCTCACCGCCCAGGAGTGCAATTCCCCCGTTATCCTCGGCGTGTCCGAGGGCGCTGCCAAGTATATGTGCGGCTTCAACACGGTGGCCGGCATGGTCAACGGCATGCTCAAGACCCTGAACATCACCGTTCCCGTTGCCCTGCACCTGGACCACGGCTCCTATGACGCCGCCCTGCAGGCCATGGAGGACGGCTTCTCCTCCGTTATGTTCGACGGCTCCCACTACGGTATTGAGGAGAACATCGAGAAGACCAAGGAGATTATCCGCATCGCCAACGAGAAGGGCATCTCCGTTGAGGCCGAGGTCGGCGCCATTGGCGGCGAAGAGGACGGCGTTATCGGCGGCGGCGAAGTGGCCGACCCCGACGAGTGCAAGATGATTGCCGACCTGGGCGTCACCATGCTGGCCGCCGGCATTGGCAACATCCACGGCGTGTACCCCGAAAACTGGCAGGGCCTGAACTTTGAAGTGCTGGCCAAAATCCAGGAGAAGACCGGCACCATGCCCCTGGTGCTCCACGGCGGCACCGGCATCCCCGCCGAGATGGTGAAGAAGGCCATCTCCCTGGGCGTCTCCAAGGTGAACGTGAACACCGAGTGCCAGCTGGCCTTCGCCGCCGCCACCCGGAAGTACATCGAGGCCGGCAAGGACCAGCAGGGCAAGGGCTTCGACCCCCGCAAGCTGCTGGCTCCCGGCGTGGAGGCCATCAAGGAGACTGTCAAGGAGAAGATGGAGCTGTTCGGCTCTGTAGGCAAGGCCTAAGCTGCCTTTCCTTGGCAAAAACCAAAGAGAATTTCCCGGGACGGTACGGTTTTTCGTACCGTCCTTTTCTGTGTTTGGCACTTTTTCTTGTATTTGGGGCCGGCCTATGGTATAATATAGGCGAGATTATCGCTTGCCACGGGGAATCCCCCCGGAGAATGAGCAAGGACGCCGCCCTGCTGGAGGCGGGTCCAATGGAGGGAAACATGGAAACCAATCTGTGCGCGAATTGTTTTGCCGGCCTGACGGCCAGCGGCGGCAAGTGCCCTGTCTGCGGATGGGACAACAGCACGCCCCAGCCGCCGGAGGCACTGGGCTGCCATACGGTGGTGGCTTCCCGGTACCAGGTGGGGCGCGTGAAAGCCCAAAACGGCGAGGGTATCACCTACGCCGCCCTGGACCTGACCACCCAGAAGCTGGTGGAGCTGCGGGAATTTTTCCCCACGGCTTTGGCCCAGCGCGCCGAGGACGGCACCGCGGCCCCCCGCTCTGGGAAGGAATCCCTCTTTGACCAATACTTAGACGACTTCATCGATTTGGCCAAGAACGTCAGCCGCCTGCGGGAGGTGACGGTGGTCCACTCGGTGCTGGACATTTTCGAGGAAAACTACACGGCCTACGCGGTGTATGAGTACGTGCCCTCTGTCACTTTGGGGCGCTACCTGGAGAACAGCGGCGGCAGCCTGCCCTGGAACACCGCCAACCGGATGTTCCAGCCCATCCTCTCCGCCCTGGGGCTTATCAACTCTTTGGGCGTGTCCCACCTGGGCATCTCCCCTGACACCCTGCGGGTGACCAAGGACAGCACGTTGCTGATTACCGGCTTCTCCATTGTGGCGGCCCGCCGGGAGGGCACCGGCCTGGAGCCTGAGCTGGCCCCCGGCTTTGCCGCCCTGGAGCAGTACAGCACCAAGGCCCCCTGCGGCGAGGCCAGCGACGTCTACGGCTTTGCCGCCACCTTGCTGTACGCCATCACAGGCCAGGCGCCTTTGGAGGCCACCCGCCGCATGAAGGACCAGCGGCTGATGATTTCCAAGGAGGTGCTCCACTCTTTGCCGCCCTTCGCGGTGACGGCCATCGCCAACGCTTTGCAGGTGCGCCCGGACAAGCGCACCGCCAGTTTCGAGCGCTTTAAGACAGAGCTCTCCGCCGCGCCCACCTTGGTCAACGAGGTGGACCAGACCGAGGCCATCCGCCGCATCCCGCCCCTGGATTTGAAAATGCCCCAAAGCCGGGGCCTGCCGCCCTTTGTGTGGCTCATCGGCTCGGGCATTGTCACCTTTGTGGCCTTGGTGATTGTGGCCTCCCTGTGGCTGGGAGAGCGCGGCATGTCCTTTAACGACTTGACCCAGCTTATCCCCCAGAGCGGCTCCTCCCAGGCGGCGGAGACTGTGCCCAACCTGGTCAACGAGAATTACCAGGAAATCCTCCAGCAGGTGGAGGACGGGACCTACCCCTTCACCATTGAAGTCAGCGCCCAGGAGTTCAACGAGACGGTGCCCGAGGGCTGCATCAGCAGCCAGGTGCCCTTTGGGGGCGAGCCCCTGCCCGAGGACGGCGTCATCACGGTGACTGTGAGCCGGGGCAGCTCGAAGCGCTCCCTGCCGGAGTTTGACGGCGTCAGTTACGAGAAGCTCCAAGAGGTGCTCACCGCCAGCGGCTTTGTGCCCCAGCGGGTGGACGAGGCCAGCGAGGACGTGGAGGCCGGCTATGTGCTGCGCTACCAGGACCACCAGGCCGGGGACTCTTTGGACTATGGCGCCACCGTCACGGTGGTGGTCAGCTCCGGGCCGGCGGCCGCCGGAGGATAAGGGGAAAGGGGATGGGTCGGAATGCCCAATGTGTCTGAAAAGAAATTAAAGCTCTTATACATTGCCCAGCTGCTGCTGGAAAAAACCGACGAGGACCATGCTGTCACCCTGCCCCAGATGCTGGAAATGCTGGAGGCCAAGGGCATCCCCGCCGAGCGCAAAAGCCTCTACGACGATTTGGAGACACTGCGGCGCTTTGGCTTCCCCATTGAGACACGGAAGAGCCGCACCTTTGCCTATTACCTCTCCCAGCGCACCTTCTCGCCCGGGGATGTGGCCCTGCTGGCCGAGGCGGTGCGCCAGGCGCCGGGGCTGTCCCCGCGGAAGGTCTCCCAGCTGCTGAAGAAGCTGGGCACCTTGTGCAGCCAGTACCAGGCCCAGGCGCTGCTCTCGGGCGGCCCTGTAGAGGAGCCTCCCGCCCAGGAGGAGACTGTCCCGGAGCCCGCAGCCCCCTCCCCGGAGGAGCTGCTGCGCCGGGCCATCCAGCGGGGCGTTCAGGTGGCCTTCCAGGCTGTTACCTGGGAGCTGAGCTCCACCGGCATGGCGCTGCGGCAAGAGGAGGCCGTCACCGCCAGCCCCTGGTGGCTGTACTGCCAGGACGGCGCCCTGCGGCTGCTGGCCACGGACACCGCCACTGGCCAGGCCCGCCGCTTCCCCTTGCGCCAGGTTTCCCAGGTGCGCCTCCTTCCCCAGGCGCGGGAGGGTGAGGAATTCCTGCCCGCCGTGGAGAAGTTCACCTTGGAATTCCCCCAGGAGCTGCTGCCCCAGGTGGCCAGCCGCTTTGACGGCGCTTTGGCTCTGGAGCACCTGGGCAAAGCCAGGCTGCGCGCCACCGGGAAAGCTCCGCTGGACGGGGAATTCTTCGGCTGGCTGTTCTCCATGGGGAACGCCGTGCGCCTCACCAGCCCCAAGGCCGCCGCCGATCAGCTGCGGGAGCAGGCCAAAGCGGTGGGAAAAGCCTATAAGTCATAACAAGGAAGTCCCGTTGTAACGGGGCTTTTTCTTTTGCCTGGGCAGCGATACAGCCGGCCCGCGGGATAGGGCGCGAGGGGCGGGCGAAAAGAAAACGCACCCCACAACGTGAGGTGCGCGATTTGGGAGCGGCGGCTCGCCCTGGGATGGGCTGCAAAAGGTGCCCGCGGGAAACGCTGGGGGCAAGGCAAAAGAAAAAGCTTTTCCTGGAACGCGGATGCGTTCTAGGTTTCTTGGAAGGGGAGGTTCAAATCGATATTGTTGTGTCAAAAAACGCCCGCAGGGCGTCTCGCCAACTGCGAGCCCAGCGCAGAGGGTCGCAGTTGGAAAACAGGGGCAAAGCGGACTTTGCTCCGACGTGAGTTTGCGTTACAAAATAGATACCCGCTACAAACGCGAGCGAAAAGGCAAAATAAAAAAACCGAGCCCGGGACGCGGCTTGCGTCCAGGCTCAGCCTGGTGCGGGTAACAGGACTTGAACCTGCACGGGAAGCCCACCAGAACCTAAATCTGGCGCGTCTGCCAATTCCGCCATACCCGCAAAAAGATGGTTAGCTTATTTATTATAAGCCTTTTTCTTAAAATCCGCAAGCGGAATTTGCGGATTTTTTACTTGCTTTTTCATATAAAAGAGAGTATCCTATCTGGTGCAGGCCATGCCTGCGGTCAGTCGCGACATCCTGACCTTAAAAAACACTAGGAGGAAACTGAATATGAACACTTCCAAAAAAGTTCGCTTTCTGGCGCTGGGCGCTGTGATTGCGGCGCTTTACGCTGTCCTGACCTATGTGGCTGCGGCAGTGAACCTGGCGTACGGCCCGGTGCAGTTCCGCTTTTCTGAGGCGCTGACTGTGCTGCCGGTGTTTACCCCCGCTGCCATCCCCGGCCTCACCCTGGGCTGTGTGATTGCCAACCTTGGCAGCCCCCTGGGCGTGGTGGACTGGGTCTTTGGGCCCCTGGCCACGCTGCTGGCCGCCCTGGCCACCTATCTGGTGCGGGACGTAAAGGTGAAAGGCCTGCCAATCCTAGCGCCCCTGCCCCCTGTTATCACCAACGTGGTAATTGTGGGCTTTGAGCTTGCCTGCCTCTCCGACGCGGGGACCTTTGGCTTGGGGAACTTCACCTGGGCTGCTTTTGGAACCTCTGCCCTATCTGTGGGCATTGGGGAGCTGGTGGTGTGCTACGTGCTGGGTCTGCCCTTGATTCTGGCCCTGGAGCGCACCAAGGCGGTAAGCCGGCTGGCCGTGTAAGCGACGGGAAAATGGGTGTGGAAAAGGAGAAACTGAGTCTGCTATGCCTGGTTTAAGTGAGTTACAACATCGCATAAACGAAAGAATCAAGGCCACGCCGCCTGTGCGGGTCATCGTCATCAGCTTTGTGCTGATTATTTTGGTGGGAACGCTGCTGCTGATGCTGCCCATCTCTTCCAAAGTGGGGGGCGCCACTCCCATTGACGCTCTGTTCACCATCACCTCTGCCACCTGTGTGACGGGCCTGGTGGTGGGCGACACCTTCACACTGTGGACACCCTTTGGCCAGGGAGTGATTTTGGCCTGCATCCAGCTGGGTGGCCTGGGGCTCTCCACACTGGCTATCGGCTTTTCCCTGCTGGTGCGGCGGAAGCTGGGCATCCGGGAGATGAAGCTGGCCAGCGAAAGCTCCGGCGGCAGCGGCCTGGACATTGCCGGGCTGCTGAAGCTGACCATCATCTTCACCTTTGCCTGCGAGGCCATTGGCGCCTGCCTGCTGGCCATCCGGTTCGTGCCCATGTTTGGCGTCAACGGGATTTGGCCCTCTATCTTCTGCGCCATCTCCGCCTATTGCAACGCCGGGTTTGACGTGCTGGGCTTTGTGGAGGGCAACAGCAGCATGACCGCCTTTGCCGGGGACCCCTTGGTCTCATTGACTATCTCCTTTTTGATTATCATCGGCGGCCTGGGCTTTATTGTGGTGCAGGACATTTACCTGTGCAAAATCCAGCCCCGGTTCCACCATAAGGATACAACCCGGTTGAACTTCCACTCTCAAATCTGCCTGCGCGTTACCATTGTCCTGCTTCTCTTTGGCACCCTTGGCTTCTTCCTGTTGGAGTTTGGCAACACCATGGAGGGGCTGAATATTCTGGAGAAGCTGAACTGCGCCTTTTTCCAATCGACCAACACCCGCACAGCCGGCTTTGCCTCGGTGGACATTGCCGCCCAGTACGAATTTACAAAAGTGCTCTCTGTGCTGCTGATGTTTATTGGTGCCTGTCCCGGCTCCACCGGCGGCGGCATCAAAACCACTACTTTGACCGTGCTGCTGTTCACGGTTATCTGCACCATCCGGGGCAAGGACGAAGTGGTGGTGCTGCGCCACCGTTTTTCCACGCCGGCGGTGTACAAGGCTTTCAGCCTGACCTTCATCGCCATTTTGCTGGTGTTTATAGACGCGGGCGTTATCAGTTCCCTAAACCCGGACATCCTGTACATCGACTGCCTGTATGAGGCAACCTCTGCCTTTGGCACGGTGGGTCTTTCCGCCAGTGTCACACCGAATTTGGACCCGATTTCCAAGCTGATTCTTATTTTTACCATGTTTATCGGCCGGGTGGGGCCGCTGTCCTTTGGCTTGTCCATCTTGATGCGGCACAAGCTCAAGGGGGACTCCATTTACCCCGAAGGCCGCATGATTATCGGCTGAGTGAAAAGCCGGTGCCTGGGCGCTGCCTGGGGCCGGCTTTTCCCATGCCTGGGGGCTTGTTTTTCCAAAAAAACCAGTTGCATTTCCCCCAGGGATGGAATACAATCAGTAACTGGAGGCGCGGCGGAAAGCCTGCGTTTTCACCAGCATTTGTTATTTCCCGCCCACGGCGGAGTAAGGAGGACAAGGACTTATGAACAAAGATTTTTACCAAGGCAACCGGGAACGGCTGTACGCCCAGCTGCAGGAGAACTCCCTGCTGGTGCTGTTCGCCGGTGTGGAGGTCCGCAAGACCAACGACGAATTCTACCCCTTTTACACCAACCGGAACTTTTTGTACCTGACCGGCATGGACCAGAAAGAGCTGGCCCTGATTGCCCGCAAGGACGGCCAGGGCCAGGTGGCGGAGAAGGTGTACATTTTGCCCCCCGACTGGATGGCCGAGCGCTGGACCGGCACCCGCATTAAGCCCAACGAGGCCACAGACCTCTCCGGCATCCAAGAGATTGGCTATGTGGCGGACTTTGAAGGCGACCTGCACAAGCTGGCCACCAGCGGCAACTACCAGCACCTGTACCTGGATTTGTACCGGGTCTCCCCCACCGACCGGGACGAGCCCGCCCACCTGCTGCTGCGCCGGGTGGCCAGCGACTACCCCTTCCTGCGGGTGGAGAACGCCAACGCCCTCATCCGGCGGATGCGCACCATCAAGCAGCCCTGCGAGCTGGAAGCCATGCGCAAGGCCGAGGAAATCACCTGCGCGGGCATCACCTCCATGATGAAGGCCAGCAAGCCCGGCATGTACGAGTACCAGTACAAGGCCGTGTTCGACTACGCCATCGGCCAGTACGGGCCCCAGGGGCCTGGGTTCCCCTCCATCATCTCCGCGGGGAAGAACAACTTCTGCATCCACTACTACTCCTACAAGGGCCAGGCCCACGACGGGGACATGGTCTTAAACGACGTGGGCGCCTGGCACAACTATGTGATGACCGACGTCTCCCGGGGCTGGCCCTGCAACGGCAAGTTCAACGAGCGGCAGACCCTGCTGTACAACATCGCCCTGGAGACATCCAACCACATGTTCTCCATCATCAAGCCCGGCATGGCCATGAAGGATGTGGACGGGGAATCCCACCGGTACTGCGCCCAGCTTTTAAAGGACGCCGGGGTGCTGGACGACGTGAACAACATCAGCAAGTACATGTGGCACGGCGGCGCCCACCACGTGGGCTTTGACGTCCACGACGCGGTGGAGACGCCGGAGACCATCGCCCCCAACATGGTGTTCTGCGTGGACATCGGCATCTACCACGAGGAGTGGGGCATTGGCTTCCGGGTGGAGGACAACTGCCTTGTCACCGAGGGCGGCTGTGAGAACCTCTCCGCCATGACGCCCCGGACCATCGACGCCATTGAGGACACCATGCGCCAGAACTTTGTGGCTTTCTAAAAGCGAGGGCCTATGAACGAAGTGCTGATGATAGTCATGGCCGCCGGCGCCGTGCTGGGCGGCTTTGACCGCCTGCGGGGCAACAAATGGGGCTTTGGCGACAAATTCGAAACGGGGTTTATGCTGCTGGGCTCCATGGCTTTGTCCATGGTGGGGATGATTTGCATCGCCCCTGTGCTGGCCCAGTGGCTGGGCAACGTGATTGTGCCCCTGTACCGCCTTATCGGCGTGGACCCGGCCATGTTTGGCAGCCTGCTCTCCATTGACATGGGCGGCTACCAGCTGGCATTGGAGCTGGCCGAGGACCCCCAGCTGGGCAACTACGCCGGGCTGGTGGTGGCCTCCATCTTTGGGTGCACGCTGGTGTTCACCATCCCCGTGGGCATGGGGATGATCCCCAAGGCGGACCGGCCCTTTTTCGCCAAGGGCATCATGCTGGGGCTGGTGGCCATGCCTGTGGGCCTGGTGGCCGGCGGGCTGCTCAGCGGGCTTTCGGTGGTGCAGTGCCTCCACCAGAATCTGCCCATTTTCGCCTTGGCGGTGCTGTTGCTGCTGGGGCTGTGGAAAATCCCCAACAAGATGATTAAGGGCTTTATCCTGCTTTCGGAGGGCATCCGCTGGCTGGTGACCATCAGCCTGGCGCTGGCGGCGGTGGAATCCATGACAGGCTTCAACCCCATCCCCGGCATGACGCCCATTGCCGACGCCATGGCCACGGTGTCCTCCATTGCCGTGGTGCTGCTGGGAAGCTTGCCCATTGCGGAGCTGGTACGGCGGCTGCTGATGCGGCCCTTCGCCTGGCTGGGGGAGAGGCTGCACATGAAGCCCCAAAGCTTGACGGGCATGCTGATTAGCCTGGTGAGCTCCCTCCCCACCTTGTCCATGTACGAGGAGATGGACAACCGGGGCAAGGTGGCAGTAGGCGCCTTTGTGGTCAGCGGCACCAGCCTGCTGGCGGCCCACATGGCCTTTACAGTCAGCGCGGAGCCCACCATGCTGGCCCCGGTGCTGGTGGCGAAGCTCACCGGCGCCCTGGCCGCGGCCGTGCTGGCGCTGTGCCTGAAAAGCGGACCGGCAGAAACCGGAAAAGCAGTGTGAGATACCATGGAAAATCCCTGACCCTTGAAAAGGCCGGGGATTTTTTGCACCTTGTGGAGGAAGGCGGGATATGGCAAAAACGCGGGCGAAATGGGCGGACGACGTGCCGGGGAAACAGCATCCCATCCCTTTAATGGCTTTTACCATCCGCGGCAAGGCGGTAGCGGCCTTTCCCCACCTTTTCGATTTTCCCCTGCAGGCACAGTTTTTTCAGCACCCGCTGCAACTGCCGGCGGCTGCAGCGCAGCTGCAAGGTAGCGCTTTCCATCCCCACAAGCTCCACCGGGGCATCCCCTTTTTCCAAGTATTGCAGCACCCGTTGTTCCACGGTGGTCCCTGTCACGCTTTGGGTGGAAAAACGTTCCAGTTTTTCCCCATAGAACCGCAGCAGGCAGTGCAGGAACCGCAGGTCCCGGTGGAGCTGCTCAGAGTACTCCCGTGTGGAAAGCGCCAGGCAAAGGGCATTTGTTTTCGCCTGGGAGAAGAACGGGGATTTTCCCCCGTTGCCAAACTCCACGTCCCCTAGAATGGCCGGGCTGCGGGCCAGGCCAATGGGGGAAATGCCTCCGTCGTCCCGGATACCATAGATCTGGATGGTACCCCGGATACAAAACAGCAGCTTGTCCATGGGGACATCGGGGGAAGTGATGTACTCCCCCTTTTCAAAGGAATAGGCTTGAAACACAAGGTGAGGGGTATCGAAGTAACCTCTCACACCGGATTCCTCCACCCAACGCTGGATTAGTGCGGCATTTTCCACAGGACGCATAACAATCCCCCCTTTCCCCTATTGTGCCATATGGCACAGAAAAACGCAAGAGAACCTGCTACAATGAAAGACAACAATTGTGCGAGAGGGGTTTTCCGGCATGGAACATTCTGTGTTTCAAGAGGAGAAAGTCTCAAAGGCGTATATCCGCCTGGCTTTTCCCGTAGTGTTTAGCATGGCGGTATCGCTGGTATACAATTTGGCAGATACCTTCTTTGTGGCGCAGACCAACGATACGAACATTGTGGCTGGGGTATCCCTGAGCATGCCGCTATTCACAACGGTGATGGCTGTGGGGAATATCTTCGCGCAGGGCGGCAGCTCGCTGATTTCCCGGCTGCTTGGAAAGCGGGATGGCGAAGGCGTTAAGCGGGTGAGCTCCTTCTGCTTTTACACCGCCCTTTTGATTGGCGTGCTGATGGGTATCCTGATGCTGGTATTCCGGGTACCGCTGCTGTACCTGCTGGGTGCAGATGAAGATACATTTGCCCACGCCTCGGACTACTTCCTTTACTTTGCCATTGGCACGCCTATCATCGTGCTTTCGTTCATCCATTCCAACCTGCTGCGGACAGAGGGGATGTCGAAGGAATCTATGATTGGGAACATTATCGGCTCGGTGGTGAACATCATCCTAGATCCTATTTTCATCTCCCTGCTGGGGTGGAACGCCGCCGGCGCCGCCATCGCCACCGTGATAGGCAACCTGTGCGCCGTGCTGTACTTTTTGGCTGTGGTGCTGAAAAGGAGCCGGATCCTCTCTGTGAGCCTTCGCAGTTGGAAAATCCCCCCAGCCTATGTGGGCCAAATCTTGGGCATTGGCATTCCGGCTGCCATTGTAAACATCATGTCCAGCGTCAGCACAGTGCTTATCAACCAGTTTTTACTGCCCTATGGCAACGACAAAATCGCCGCCATGGGTATCGCCACCAAGGTGAGTATGATTGTCCTTCTGGTGCTGACAGGCCTTGCCTTTGGCGGCCAGCCGCTGTTTGGCTATTACTTTGGCGCGGGTGACAAGGAGCGGCTCTCCCAACTGCTGAAGTTCTGCCTGCGGTTTATCAGCGCCGTGGCTTTGGCGCTCAGCGTCCTCGTGTTTGCCTTTGCCCCCCTGCTGATGCGCTGCTTTATGAGCGACGAAACCATTGTCACCCAGGGGGCGTTGATGCTCCGCTGGCAGGTTACAAGCATGGTGTTTGTGGGCATTGTGCTGCTGATGACCATAGTGTTCCAATCCGCAGGGAAAGTGGTTGGGTCCTTCCTGTTGTCCATCGGCCGCCAAGGCGTCATCTTTCTGGCAGTCATTTTGATTGCCTACTTTACGCTGGGATACAGGGGAGTCATCGTTTCCCAGGCGGTGGCAGATTTCCTCACTGCCATTGGCGCGTGCCTCTTGTTCTACAAGCAGCTCTACAAGGATTTCCGGCACTAGACAAAGAGGGTGGGCCGCACCCATCCCGCAGAACTACCGCCCTTGCCGGAGAGGCCGTTCTCCTTCCCAAAGGTAAGAAGGGCATTGGGAACACCGCAAACAGCCTAGAGGATGTGCCTGCGCACCGAAAACAGCTCACCGGGTGGCCACGCCCACGAGAAATACCGAAAGGGCACAATGCACAAAGGTGACAAAACAAGTGTTGCTGCCATACATTTTTTGTAGTATACTATGAAAGATCTGTGGCAGCGGAAAAGGGCAGAAGACCTTCCCGCCCTGATTCCTCCGATACGATGGATAAAAACCGACAGTCCTTTGCCGGAGTGCCGCACATGGGCCTAGTACATTGGCTACACAAGCCCCGGCAAGGACTGGCAAAAGGGCAGCTAGATGCCAGGCCCTGGGCAGGCTTGTCCCATGGCACAGCAGCGTACCAGGCCGACCCACAGAAAAAACAAAAGGAGGCACCTTTACGTATGAGCGACCTATACCTTGACACATCCCGCTCTCCAGAGCAGCGGGCCCAAGCTCTGCTGGAGGAGCTGAGCTTGCCGGAAAAGATGGCCCAGGTGCGGGGCATCTTCCCCTTTGGTGCCTATGGGGAAAATTGGGAAGCGATTTCTCGGATGACGAAAAACGGCATCGGCCAGGTGAGCACCTTGCAGATGCGGGAGTTCCACACCAAGGAGGCGTGCTGCGCCTGGCAGCGGCGCATCCAGGAAATCGTCATGGAGAACAGCCCCCACCATATTCCAGCCGCCTTCCACATGGAGGGACTTTGCGGGGCCTTTATCCAGGGCTCTGTAAGCCTGCCTTCTGGGATTGCCCGGGGCGCCGGCTGGGATACGGCCCTGGAAGAACAGCTGGGCAGGGTGGTCAGCCGGCAGGAGGCTGCCTGCGGCATCACCCAAACCCTAGCCCCTGTGCTGGATGTGGCCAGGGAGCCCCGCATGGGCCGCCACGGAGAGCCCTACGGGGAAGACCCCACCTTGGTGGCGGCTATGGGCACCGCCTATCTCAAGGGTTTGCAGGCGGAAAAGACAGCCGGGCGGGAGACCGAGGGGGCTGCCAAGCATTTTCTGGCCTTTCACAACTCCCAGGGCGGCATCCATGGCACCCACAGCTTGACCACCTCCCGGGAGCTGCAGGAAGTCTACGGGAAGCCCTTCCAAGCGGCCATTGCCAAGGGTGGGCTGCGGGGCGTGATGCCCTGTTACTGCCTCATCGATGGGGAGCCGGTCCACGCCTCCCGGAAGCTGCTCACCGGGCTGCTGCGGGAGGAGATGGGCTTTGCGGGCGTCACAGTCAGCGATTACAGCGGCGTAGCCCACACCCACGAGGACCAGCACGTGGAGGAGACCATGGAGGAGGCCGCCCTGCGGTGCATGGCCGCGGGCATGGACGTGGAGCTGCCCAGCGAGCACGCCTACAGCGACGGACTGGAACAGCTTTTCGCCACGGGCAAGGCGGACATGGCTATCTTGGACCAAGCGGTGCTACGGGTGCTCACAGCCAAGTTCCGCACAGGGCTGTTCGAGCACCCCTTTGCCCTGGAGGGGGAGGAACTGGACAGCACCTTCTTCGATGGGGGCGACCGGGAGCTGACCCTCCGCTCTGCCCGAGAGAGCCTGGTGCTGCTGAAGAATGACGGATTGCTGCCCCTTCCAAAAAAGGGGCTGACCATTGCCCTCATCGGCCCCCAGGCGGACCACGCCAACAAGTTCTTCGGCGGCTACACCCACGTGGCCATGGCGGAGTCCACCTACGCGGTGCGGGCTTCCATTGCCGGGGTGGACCAGGAGGGCGCCCAGGGCCCCGGCGTGACCTATGTCCCCGGCACCCAGATCCAGTCGGATGAAACGCCGGAGATTCAAGCTGTGCTGCGGCGCCAGAAACCCGGCTGCAAAAGCCTGCTCCAAGAGCTGCGGGACAGGCTGCCCGAGGCCCAAATCCTCTATGCCTACGGTTATCCCGTGGCGGGCGAGGATACCTCCGGGTATGAGGAAGCCCTCTCCCAAATTCGGCAGGCCGATGTGGCCATCTTGACCTTGGGCGGCAAGCACGGCACCTGTTCCATTTCCTCCATGGGCGAGGGGGTGGACGCCACGTCCATCAACCTGCCCCCCTGCCAGGAAAGCTTCATCCGCCAAGCGGCGGCTTTGGGCAAGCCGCTGCTGGCCCTGCACCTGGACGGCCGCCCCATCTCCAGCGACGCCGCAGACCAGTGCTGCGCCGCCATTCTGGAGTGCTGGAGCCCTGCGGAGGCTGGCGCCCAGGCAATCTGCGACGTGCTGCTGGGCGACTACAACCCCGGCGGGAAGCTACCCGTGTCCGTGGCACACAACGCCGGGCAGGTGCCGGTGTACTACAGCCACCCCTGGGGCTCCGGCTGGCACCAGAGCGAAAGCATTGGCTTTACCGACTATGTGGACTGCCCCCACCGGCCGCGCTATCCCTTTGGCTTTGGCCTGTCCTACACCAGCTTTGCCTATGCGGACTTGGAGATTTCCCGGGAGGAAGTCCCGGCGGGAGAGAGCGTGGAGATTGCCTTCACCGTGGAGAACACCGGCCCTGTCCCTGGGGACGAGGTGGCCCAGCTCTACATCTCCGACGTGTACGCCAGTATGACCCGCCCTGTCAAGGAGCTGGCGGGTTTCGCCCGGGTCCACCTGAAGCCCGGGGAGAAAAAGCGGCTGGCCTTCACTTTGCACACCAGCCAGCTGGCCTTTTTGGACCAGGACATGAAGTGGAAGATTGAGCACGGCCAGATTCTGGTGGAGGCCGCCGCTTCTTCGGAGGACGTGCGGCTGTCTGGCAGCTTCCGGATTGACGGCGACATGTGGATTGCGGGCAAATCTAGGGAGTTTTGGGCGGGGACATCTGCTGTTTCCAAAAGGTAACATAAGAGGCTTCCGAACCAGGTTAGTTCAGGAGGATTGGTGCCATGAGAATTGGACTCAACTTTACGCCACCCCACGAATCTCCGGAGCAGTGGGCGGAAATTTTGGAGGACTGCGGCTTTCGCGCCGCCTCTTTCCCGGTGGACTACCGTGCGCCTGTCGGCTTGATTGACGCCTATACTAAAGCGGCACGGGAACACGACATCCGAATTGCCGAAGTAGGTGTGTGGGATTCGCCCCACCTATCGGACCCGCAGCGGGCAAGAGAAGCCCAAACCCGCTGCTTGGAACAGTTCCGGCTGGCGGAATACATCCACGCCGATTGCTGCGTAAACGTTTCGGGGGCAGCAGGAGACCAGTGGTTTTTCTGCTACAGGGAAAATTATGACGAGGCGCTCTACGCCAAAAATGTGGAGTTTCTCCAGCGCCTGTGCGACACGGTAAAGCCGCAGCACACCGTGTACGCCCTAGAGCCCATGCAGTGGATGCTACCCTGGAACCCGCGGCAATACCTCAAATTGCTGCGGGATGTGGACCGAAAAGGCTGCGGGGTGCACATGGATATTTTCAACTTTGTGCGGGATCCATATGGCTACACCCATCAGGAAGAGCTGATGGAAGAGGCCTTCTCCCTGCTGGGCGGCTCCATAGCTAGCAGCCATCTGAAAGACATCCTCCTCACCACGGGTACCACCGTGAGAATTCAGGAGACTCCCCTCGGTACGGGCCAGGGTAAGCTGGGCACGTACCTGCACCATCTGTCCCTGCTCCCAAAGGACACCCCAGTGCTGCTGGAGCATCTGGACTCCCTGGATGAATACCGTGCTGCCATGGCATTTTTGCGGCAGGATTACCCTCAATATGTTTTGCCATAGGAGCTGGCTGCGGGAATCCACAAGGTCGCTATATAACAGGTATAAGGTGGCAGCAGCATCCTAGGGAGCGACTGTCACCTTTTCTGTGACAAGAGCATATCTAAAGAGAACACAGCGTCCCTCCTTTGTCAATAGCCGGACAAGACGTAAAGCGATGGCGCTGTGCTAGGGCCAAACAAAAAATGGAAGTGCCGGGATTGTACGGAATTTGCTTTGGACAGCGCCATAGCTCTGCGAGGGGACGGGATACAACCAAAGGATACCTTCCCCACCGGTTCCGCCGAAGAGGAGGCAGATGTGGCCAAGACGGGCTTTCCATATACGCATACAAAAGGGAAAGTGCAGAGGCAATCAAGGGCAATCTGGTGCTGCTGTGAAAATTACAAAAAAGGGCAAATCCGCAGTAAAAACACGGATTTGCCCTTCATTTTGACCCGTCTGATGCCGTCTGATTTCAAGCAAAAGTTGTAGAAAAGTTGTAGTTGTAAGCCCTTTTTACTACATCTTGTGCCGTCCTATTTCGTCAGACGCTATATATTGTGGAATTTTAGTCTAATGGCTTCATCGTGGGGAACAGCAGCACATCGCGGATGGAGGCGGCGCCGGTGAGAAGCATGACAAGGCGGTCTACGCCCATGCCCATGCCGCCCGTGGGGGGCAGGCCGTATTCCAGGGCGGTGAGGAAATCCTCGTCCACGTCGCAGGCCTCCTCGTCGCCGGCGGCCTTCAACGCGGCCTGGGCCTCGAAGCGGCCCCGCTGGTCGATGGGGTCGTTGAGCTCGCTGAAGGCGTTGACGTACTCCCCGCCGCAGATGAACAGCTCAAAGCGCTCGGTGTACTCGGGGTTATCCTTGCACCGCTTGGACAAGGGGGAAATATCCACCGGGTGGCCCGTCAGGAAGGTGGGCTGCACCAGCTTGTCCTCGCAGTACGTCTCAAAGAACAGGTTGAGGATGTCGCCCTTCTTGTGGCGCTCCTCATACTCGATGTGGTGCTCCTTGGCCAGGGCGCGGGCCTGCTCCAAGGTCTCCACCTGGGTGAAGTCCACGCCGGCGTACTTCTGGACAGCCTCCACCATGCTGATGCGGGTGAAGGGCTTATCCAGGTCGATTTCCACGCCGTCCCGCTCCACCTTGCCGGTGCCCAGCACCTTGTGGGCCACGGTGCGAATCATGTCCTCGGTGAGGTCCATCATGCCGTTGAAGTCGGTGAAAGCCTGATAGGCCTCCAGCATGGTGAACTCCGGGTTGTGGCGGGTGTCCATGCCCTCGTTGCGGAAGGTGCGGCCGATTTCATACACGCGGTCAAAGCCGCCCACAATGAGCCGCTTCAGGTGCAGCTCCAGGGCGATGCGCAGGTACATATCGATGTCCAGCGTGTTGTGGTGGGTGATGAAGGGCCGGGCCGCGGCGCCGCCTGCCTGGTTGTGGAGCACAGGGGTCTCCACCTCCAAGAAAGCGTGGCTGTCCAGGTACTCCCGGATGGCGCTGATAATCTTGGAGCGCTTGACAAACACGTCCTTCACTTCCGGGTTGACGATAAGGTCCACGTAGCGCTGGCGGTACCGGGCGTCGGTGTCCTTCAGGCCGTGATACTTCTCCGGCAAGGGCAGCAGGGATTTGCTGAGCAGCGTCACCTTTTCCACCCGCACGGACATCTCGCCCCGCTGGGTGCGGAACACCACGCCCTGCACGCCCAGGATATCGCCAATGTCGTACTTCTTAAAGCGGTTGTACTCCGCCTCGTCCATCTCGTCCTTGCGGGCGTAGAGCTGGATGCGGCCGGAGCGGTCCTGCAAATCGCAGAAGGACACCTTCCCCATGCCGCGCTTGGACATCATCCTGCCGGCAATGGAGACAGGCTTGCCCTCCAGCTGGTCAAAATTGGCTTTAATGTTGGCGCTGTCGTTATCTACAGGATACTTGGTGATTTGATAGGGGTCGTTCCCGCTTTCCTGCAATTCCCGCAGCTTTTCCCTGCGCACCCGCAGGAGCTCGCTCATATCCTGCTCTTCCGCCTGGGGCGCCTTTTGGTTCTTCTCGGCCATGCTATCCATTCCTTTCGCCGTCTAGTTTGCTTCCACCCTGTTTACCGGGAAATGGTGACAATGTGGTACTTGGAGATGCCAGCGGGGGTCTCCACCTCGATAACGTCCCCCACCTTGGCGCCGATGAGGGCCTTGCCCACGGCGGACTCGTCGGAGATTTTCCCGTTCCGGGGGTCGGCCTCGTTGGAGCCTACAATCTTGAAATCCCGGCGGGACTGGGCCCCGGTGGAGGAGGTGATGTCCACCTCGATGCGGGAGCCGATGTGCACCTTCTCGTTGGTGAGCTCGCTCTCGTCGATGACCACCGCGCCCTGGAGCATGACCTCCAAGTCGGCAATGCGGGCTTCCATCATGGCCTGGTCGTTCTTGGCCTCGTCATATTCGCTATTCTCGGAAAGGTCGCCGAAGGAAAGGGCCACTTTGATTTTTTCGGCCACTTCCCGGCGTCCCACGGTTTTCAGTTCTTCCAGCTCTTTCTCCAGAGCCGCCAAGCCTTCTTCGGTTACAAAATACTGTCTTTCTGATGCCATGTGTACCATCCTTTACTGAAAAATGGCCCGCTTCCCGCGGACCGGCTTTTATCTATTTATTATAGTGGCCTTGGTGGGCCTTGTCAATGCGTAAGGACGCGCAAGCCCTGGGAATCGCTGAAAAAAGCGGCTCCCCGGGCTGCGGCCTTGTAGAGTGTATGCGATTTGGGGGGCGGCTATGCGCTGCCCACTTTAGACAATGGCGTTTTCGCCCTGCTTCTTCAGATATTTGCCAATGGAAATAGTGCCGCCCAGCAAGCCGAACAGCATGCCCGTGATGATGTAGACGCCATACAGGGCAAAGACATAGGGCCGGATATTCACTATGGTGAGGAAGGGGGCCAGGTTGATGACCACCTTCACCAGGCTGTCGTAGGCGTAATAGAGGATTGTGGCGGACACCAGGCCGGAGATGATGCCGATGACGATGCCTTCCACAATGAAGGGCACGCGGACAAAGCCATTGGTGGCGCCCACGGATTTCATGATGTTGATTTCCATGCGGCGGGAGAAGATAGTCACCTTCACGGTATTGGAGATGATGAACAGGGACACCACCGCCAAAACCGCCACAATGCCGACGCTGCCGTAGCGGACCACCCGGTCCAGGCTGCTGAGGGTCTCGGCCACGTGGCTGTAGTTGGAGACGGACTCCACCCCTTCAATGGCGGTAATCTGGCTGACTGTCTCATCGTAGATGCTCAAATCCGCCAGGGAAATCTCGTAGGAATCGGGCAGGGGGTTGTTGTCGCCGGTAAAGCTGTCAAACAGGGTGCCGCCGCCGTCGATGTCCTGCATCACGCCGGAAAGGGCTGTATCCTTGGGGACAAAGGTGCACTCGGCGATGTTGTCAATCTGGCGGATTTCCTCGCCGATGCGCACAGCCGTCAGGGCAGGCACGTCGGAGCTCAAGTACACGGTGATGACGTTGTTGCCCTCCACCGACTGCATGGTGGCGGAGATATTCAAGGTGAGAAGCGCCGCCACGCCGGTCATCAGCAGGCAGGCGATAAGCACGCCAATGGAGGCGATACTCATGGTGCGGTTTTTCCAAAGGCTTTTCAGGCCCTCGCGGAACAGGTAGCCAATGCTGTGCAGGCTCATTGCTCCACCTCCTCGCTGTTGTCGTCCTCCAGGGGCATCTGCTCCAGAAGGATTTGCTGGGCCAGCACGCCCGCGTTCTCCTCGGGGGCCTCCTCCCCTTCCACGCCGTAGAGGGAAGTGTCCTCATAGGCCAGGTCCTCCTCCTGGTAGGCAGGCTGGGGGGCCGGCTGGTAGGCCTCCTGGGAGTCGTACGTCTCCTGGTTATCGTACTCGGCGTAATCGTCGTCGTTGGCCACGGCCTCCTCGGGGCTGTCGTAGCGCTCCGGGGGGGCGTAGGTGTCCTGCATCTCCGCGGTATCGGCCACAATCTCGCCGGAATGGATTTGGATGATGCGCTTGTGGAAGTGCTTGACCAAGGAGTGCTCGTGGGTGACCATGAGCACCGTGGTGCCCCGGCGGTTGATTTCGCTGAGCAGGTCCACAATCTCAAAGGACAGGGCCGGGTCGATGTTGCCCGTGGGCTCGTCGGCGATAATCATGGAGGGGTTGTTCACCAAAGCACGGGCCAGGCCCACACGCTGGCGCTCGCCGCCGGAAAGCTCGGTGGGGTAATGCTTGGCCTTGTGCTGCAGGCCCACCAGGCTGAGGATGTAGGGTACCCGCTTGCGGATGGAGCGGGCGGAGGCGCCCACCACGCGCATGGCAAAAGCCACGTTGTCGTAGACAGTCATGTGGTCGATCAGGCGGAAATCCTGGAACACAATGCCCATCTTCCGGCGGATGTAGGGGATTTTCCGTTTCGGCAGGCGGGAAACATCCACGCCGTCCACGATAATCTGGCCGGAATTGGGCCGCTCTTCGCACATGACCAATTTCAGGAAGGTGCTTTTGCCCGCGCCGGAGGAGCCCACGATAAAGACGAACTCGCCCTTCTCCACTGTAAGGTTGATGTTGTGGAGGGCCTCCGTGCCGTTGTTATACACCTTTGACACATTGCGAAATTCTATCAAGCCTATAACCGTCCTTTCTCTGGTAGGATACGCGCCGGGAAAGCCCCGGCTGCTGGAAAGTCAGTCCCGCGCCGCACAACGACAGCACCCATCGGCATAGACGTATTATACCAATGGGTGCCGCCTGTATCATTCTTGTAAAGAAATAAAATGTGAACGAACTGGAAACGGGTCCTTTTTTAGAACTTCGTGGGGTTGCTGGAGAGGTACTTCTTCACCATCAAGGCCACCTTGAAGACGATGGCGTCCTCGAACTCCCGCAGGTCCAAGCCGGTGATTTTCTTGATTTTCTCCAGGCGGTAGACCAAGGTGTTCCGGTGGACGAACAGCTTGCGGGACGTCTCGGAGACGTTCAGGCTGTTCTCGAAGAAGCGCTGGATGGTGAACAGCGTCTCGTGGTCCAGGGAATCGATGGAGCCCTTGCGGAACACCTCCTTGAGGAACATCTCGCACAGGGTGGTGGGCAGCTGGTAAATCAGGCGGGCAATGCCCAAGTGGTTGTAGCTGACGATGGGCTTCTCGGTGTCGAAGACCTTGCCCACTTCCAGGGCCACTTGGGCCTCTTTGAAGGAGCGGGCCAAATCCTTAATGCTGTTGACCACCGTGCCGATGCCCACGGTACAGTGAGTGTAGAACTCGCCGGAGAGGGTGTCCACAATGGAGCTGGCCAACTTGTCGATGTCTTTCTCATCGATGTTGGGCTTGATCTCCTTGACCAGGGCGATGTCCGTCTCGTTGATATTGATGATGAAGTCCTTGTTCTTATCGGGGAACAAGTTCTGGAGCACATCGTAGGCGGAGATGTCGTTCTTCTCGGCAATCTTCACCAGCATGCACACCCGGCTGACGTCGGAATCGAAATGGAGCTCGTGGCTCTTGAGATAGATGTCCCCGGGCAAAATGTTATCCAGGATGACGTTTTTGATAAAGTTGCCCCGGTCGTACTTCTCGTCGTAATATTGCTTGATGCTGTTGAGGGACACGGCCAGGATTTTGACATATTTCTGGGCCTCCGGGTCCTTGCCGGCCACAAACACGGCGTACTCCGGACGGGGACGGCTGCCGAAGGACTTGAAGCTGTATTCATCCGTTTGGAACACGTCTACAGAAGCCATCTCCTCTGGCGTGATCTCCTCGCAGACCTCCCCAATCTTCCCCAGCTCGCTGCAGGCGATGATTACGGAGGACTCATCCACAACGCCGATGGTACGGTCGATGGTATCACGCATCTGGTGGATGATACCCTGAAACAATCTGTTTGACATGACTCTTCCCCTTTCTTTATGGTGCAGGGGGCGCGGCCCCCATCGATTTTTTCCACAGCCGGCTTATCACCAAACAAAGGGCAGGCGGATTGGGCACAGCTATACAGCTTTATTTTACAGAATCGGGCGCAAAAATTCAACCTTTTTTTGAAAATTGGAAGGATTTTTTCTAACTTGGAAGAAAAAAACAGGGATACCATCGCTGGTATCCCTGTTTCTGAATGGCAAGTTTTAGTTGAGGATAGTCTTTTCGGTCTCTTTGTCGAACAGGTGCATCTTGTTCAGGTCGAAAGCAATCTTGGACTTATCGCCGGCCTTGGCGGTGGAGGTAGGCTCCACGCGGGCGGTGACAGCGTTGCCCTCGCAGTTCAGGTACAGATAGGTCTCAGCGCCCATCAATTCGGTAACTTCCACCTCGCAGGTGACGTGAGCGCCGCCAACCTTCTCGATGAACTCGGGCTCGTCGTGAACGTCCTCAGGACGGATGCCGAACACAACATCCTTGCCGACGTAATCGGCCAGGTTGGCAACAGCGCCATCGGCCTTCTTCTTGGGCACAGTGATGGTGCAGGCGCCGAAGGTGAGGGTGTAGTCGTTGCCGTTCTTGCCCAGCTTGGCATCGATGAAGTTCATCTGGGGAGAGCCCATGAAGCCGGCCACGAACTCGTTGATGGGGTAATCGTACAGGTTCTGAGGAGTATCGACCTGCTGAATGAAGCCGTCCTTCATAACCACGATGCGGTCGCCCATGGTCATAGCCTCAGTCTGGTCGTGGGTAACGTAGATAAAGGTGGTGCCCAGGCGCTTATGCAGCTTGGCAATCTCGGTTCTCATCTGAGCACGCAGCTTGGCGTCCAAGTTGGAAAGGGGCTCGTCCAGCAGGAACACCTTGGGGTCACGGACGATGGCGCGGCCCAGGGCAACACGCTGACGCTGACCACCGGACAAAGCCTTGGGCTTGCGGTCCAGCAGGTGGGAGATGTCCAGGATGCGGGCAGCCTCCTCCACGCGGCGCTTGATTTCGTCCTTGGGGGTCTTGCGGAGCTTCAGGCCGAAAGCCATGTTATCGAACACGGTCATGTGAGGATACAGAGCGTAGTTCTGGAACACCATGGCGATGTCGCGGTCCTTGGGAGCGATGTCGTTAGACAGCACGTCGCCGATGTACAGCTCGCCCTTGCTGATTTCTTCCAGGCCAGCAATCATACGCAGGGTGGTGGACTTGCCGCAGCCAGAGGGGCCGACCAGGATGATGAATTCCTTGTCCGCAATGTCCAGGTTGAAGTCGGTAACAGCAGTGACGCCACCAGAATAAATCTTGTAAATATTTTTCAAAGTTACGCTTGCCATTCAGATTTTCCTCCTATTTTTTCATGGGGCCAGTGTCCTGTTTTCAGTACGCCGGGCGCCATTTAGATTGATTAAAGTATAACAGATAAAACCCCAGGGGGAAAGTCTTGATTTGCCCAAAGATTTTTTCGGTCCTTTATAGGCTTTCACTAAAATCCAAATCATGCGCTTAATTTTAGTACAACTTGCTAATGGAAAATTGCCTGGATTTCCTGGGGGGTAAGAAGCCTGCACTCCCCTTCCTGTAGTGTACTGTCTAGCCAGAGGCCCCCTATCTTGAGCCTTTTCAGCTGGAGCACCGTCTTGCCCCGGGCCTGGAACATCCGCTTGACCTGGTGGAAACGGCCCTCCCGGATCTCCACAAAGGCGGCGCGGGGGTCCTGCTCCACCCACAGGCGGGCGGGGGCGTACTGCTCCCCCTCCCAGGCGACGCCAGCGGCAAAGGCCTGGATGTCGGCCTCCTCCACGGGGGCGTCCAGCTGGGCGCGGTACTGCTTGTACACATGGCTTTTGGGCGAGAGCATCTTGTGGGCCAGCTCCCCGTCATCGGTGATGAGCAGCAGGCCGGTGGTATCCTTGTCCAGGCGGCCGGCGGGGAAAAGCCCCCGGCGGCGCAGGCCCTCCGGGAGCAGGTCCAGCACGGTTTTCTGGCGGCGGTCCTCTGTGGCGGAGAGGACTCCCGCCGGTTTGTTCAGCATGATGGTGAGGAATTCCTGGTAGCGGATTTCCTCCCCCTGGGCTGTCACCCGGTCGGCGCCGGGCTCGACTTTGGCGCCGGGGTCCCGCTGGGGGGCGCCGTTGACCAGCACCGCCCCGGAGCGGATGAGCTTCCCCACCTCTTTGCGGGTGCCCAGGCCCTGGGAAGCCAGGAATTTATCCAGCCGTTCCCTCATTGTTTCACGTCCTTTCTTTTTCTATACTATGTCTATACGATAACGATACAGCTTTCAATCCACGGGGTAGGCGTCCTCTGGGAGGGGCTCCCCGGCGGCTTCGGTGCCCTGGGCTGTCTCTGCGGCGGCGCTTTCCGGGGCGGATCCCACCGCGCTTTCAGCGGCGCTGCTCTCCGGCGCCACCGTGGCTTGGGGCGAGGCGGTTGCCGCCGGCGTGGCGGTGGCGATGCCGCTTTCCCCAAAGTGGGCGCTGTCTGAGGCGAAGCCGTGCATGAAGCCGTCCACGGCAGTGCTGGCAATGTCCCCGCCGATGATTTCATCCCCGTACACCAGCAGCGTGGCGTACACCTGGTCGTCCCCGGGGTGGTTCTCCACCTTGTACACGTACTGGGTGCAGATTTGCCCGGCGTAGGGCTCCAGGTCGAAGCCCTGGGCCTGCTGCATGACGTTGTAGGCGGTGTACACATCGTTGAACTGGGCGGGAATCATGACCTCCCGGGTCTCTGTGGGCTCTGCCTGCACCTGCCAGCCAAAGCTCTCCAAAAAGGCCACGCGCTCCTCGTTGGTGCCGCCGGGGATAGGCTGCCGGGCCTCCTCCTCCCCCCGGCCCGTAAGGAAAAAGCAGGCCCCCGCCACGATGGCGGCCAGCAAGATAAAGGCGAGAATCCGTTTGCGATTGGCTTTTAGCGATACGACCATCTTTCCACCGTTCCTCTCTGTTGAGTCCTTGTGGTATACCTATGAGAGAGGACGGCGGGATATGAACGAATTACAGGGCGAGCTCCACCAGCTGGAGGCTTGGGAACACCTCCCCGCCGGCGGCGGAGACAACCGTGCCTCCCTCCAGGACGAACTGGGACAGGCGCACGCCGGGCTCCCGGAAGCGGGGCTGGCCCTCCGGAAAGGTGAAGGACGCCCGCTGGAAGCCGTAGCCGATGCCCTGGCCGGAGAGCTTCATCACGCTCTCTTTCAGGGTCCACAGGGAGAGGAAGGCCTGCTGCTGGTCCTGCTGGGCGGTAAGCCAAGAGAGCTCCTCCTGGGTGCAGACGCGCCGCAGCAGGGCGGGAGAGAATGTGCGGGGGGCCTCGGCGTCCACCCCCACCGGCGACAGGCTGAGGGCACAGCACACCAGCCCCCGGCAGTGGCTGAGGCTGTACTCCACCGGGCAGCCGGGGAAATAGGGCTTGCCCGCGGCTGTGCGGCTTTGGGCCAGGGAGGGAAGCTCCAGGCCGTGCTCCCGCTTGAGGGCATAGGCCAGAAGCTTTTTCGCCAAGGCCCGCTGGTGGGCCAGCTCCTCTCGGCGGGTGGGCCCTTCTATAGTATAACGGGCGGCGTACAGCACGGCTTCCCCCCCTCTCTGTTTTAAGATTCCAGCAGGCCATGTGGCTTCCGGTTTTTCATCTGGTATTATAGCACGCCGCGGCGTCAAAGGCAAAAGGGAAAACTTTGGCGCCGCTCTTGACTTTTCCCAATTATTATGCGAACATGAAGGTGATTTTGAGGGATTTTTACAGAGGAGTGGTATGTTTGAAAACCGCTGATAAACAATTTTACCGCTCGTTTTTCGCGGTGGTTGTGCCTATCGCCATCCAAAACCTGATAAACTCGGCGGTGGGCATGGCCGACACCTTGATGCTGGGCTTTGTCAGCCAGACCGCTATGGCCTCCAACTCCCTGGCGGGGCAAATACACTTTATCTTGAATATGTTCTACAGCGGCCTTGCAGCCGGCACCACCATGCTGGCGGCGCAATATTGGGGCCGGCAGAACATGAAAGCCATCGAGCACATTTTGGCTATTGGGGTAAAGCTGGCCGCTGCTGTGGGGGTGCTGTTCTTTGTGGCCACGGTGTTCTTCCCCGCCCAGCTGATGCGCATTTACACCAACGACCCCTCCATGATCGAGGCAGGCGCGGCCTATTTGCAAATTGTGGGCTGGTCCTACCTGTTCATGGGGCTCTCTCACCCCTATTTGAGCATTTTAAAAAGCGTGGAGAGGGCAAAGATAAGCACCCTGATAAACTCCTCCGCGCTGCTCATCAATGTGGTTTTAAACGCCACCTTCATCTTCGGGTGGATTCCCGGCGTGGCGCCCATGGGCATCCAGGGCGTGGCGCTGGCCACGGTGATTTCCCGCATAGGGGAGTTCCTGCTGTGCCTGGCATACGGGCAAAAGTTCCAAGTGCTGCGGCTGCGCCCAGGGCTGTTCACCATGTTTAACCGAGTGCTATGGCGGGATTTTATCCGCTATTCCCTGCCGGCCCTGGGAAACGAGTGCGTGTTTGCCGTGGGCTCCTCCATGTACTCGGTGATTATGGGCCGCCTGGGGGAGGATTTGGTGGCGGCCAACTCCATTATGGCCAGCCTGCGCAGCGTAGCCACGGTGCTGGGCTTTGGCGTGGCCAACGGCACGGCCATTTTGCTGGGGAAGGCCATTGGCGCCGGGGACATGGCCCGGGCCGAGCGGGACGCCAAGCGCCTGCTGGGGCTCACCTTTTTGGCGTCGCTGCTGGGCAGCGCGGTGGTGCTGGCGGCGTACCCCATCATCACCCACACCATGACCACCCTCTCGGAGCAGGCCCTCTCTTACTTTGGGATTATGACGGCCATCAGTGTGGTGTACGTGTGGGGCCCGCCTATGAACACCTGCTGGATGTGCGGCGTATTCCGCGCGGGGGGCGACTCCAAGTTCGGCTTTATTCTGGACGTTATCTGCATGTGGGTGGTTATGGTGCCCCTGGGGCTGCTCTCCGCTTTTGTGCTGAAGCTGCCGCCCATGTGGGTGTACTTCATTTTAAGCCTGGACGAGACCATTAAAATGCCCGCCAACATCATCCACTACCGGAAGAAGGGCTGGCTTCGGAACATCACCCGGGACAAGATTACATAAACACACAAACACCCGAGGGGCTGCCAACACAGGCAGCCCCTCTTTTTTGGCACGCAAAAAGGGCTGCGCCAGTGGCACAGCCCTTTCCTGCGGCTTACGCCGCGTATTGCTTTGTGTTTCCCTCAGCTCTTACTTGCGGGGGTTCTTGATAGCGGCCTGGGCAGCAGCCAGACGGGCAATCGGAACACGGAAGGGAGAGCAAGAGACGTAGTTCAGGCCCACGTTGTGGCAGAACTCGATGGAGCTGGGGTCGCCGCCATGCTCGCCGCAGATGCCCAGAACGATGTCGGGACGGGTAGCGCGGCCCTTTTCGGCAGCAATCTTCACCAGCTGGCCAACACCCTCCTGGTCCAGACGGGCGAAGGGGTCGTTCTCGTAAATCTTGTTCTCGTAGTAAGCGCCCAGGAACTTGCCGGCGTCGTCACGGGAGAAGCCGAAGGTCATCTGGGTCAGGTCGTTGGTGCCGAAGGAGAAGAACTCGGCCTCTTCCGCAATCTTGTCAGCGGTGATGGCGGCGCGAGGAATCTCGATCATGGTGCCGACCTTGTACTTCAGGTCCACACCGGCCTCGGCGATGATGCGGTCGGCGGTCTCGGTGACAGTCTTCTTAACGAACTTCAGCTCCTTGACCTCGCCCACCAGGGGAATCATAATCTCGGGGACGATGTTCCAATCGGGATGAGCCTTCTGCACGTTGATGGCAGCCTTGATGACGGCCTCGGTCTGCATCTCGGCGATCTCGGGGTAGGTGACAGCCAGACGGCAGCCGCGGTGGCCCATCATGGGGTTGAACTCATGCAGAGAAGAGATGATGGCCTTGATGTCCTCCACGGTCTTGCCCTGGGCCTGGGCCAGCAGCTCGATGTCCTTTTCCTCGGTGGGAACGAACTCGTGCAGCGGGGGATCCAGGAAGCGGATGTTGACGTGGCGGCCGCCGAGGGCCTCATACAGCTGCTCGAAGTCGCCCTGCTGCATGGGCTCCAGCTTGGCCAGAGCGGCCTTGCGCTGCTCCACGGTGTCGGAGCAAATCATCTCGCGGATAGCGGCGATGCGGTCGGGGTCGAAGAACATGTGCTCGGTACGGCACAGGCCGATGCCCTGGGCGCCGAAGGCCACAGCCTGCTTGGCGTCGCGGGGGGTGTCGGCGTTGGTGCGGACCTCCAGCTGACGGTACTTGTCAGAGAGCTCCATGATGCGGCCGAAGTAGCCGCCCTCGGTGGAAGCGGGAACGGTGGGCAGGGCCTCGCCATAGATGTTGCCGGTGGTGCCGTCCAGGGAGATGTAATCGCCCTCGTGGTACTCACGGCCAGCCAGGGTGAACTTCTTGTTGGCCTCGTCCATCTTGATGTCGCCGCAGCCGGAGACGCAGCAGGTGCCCATGCCGCGGGCCACAACGGCCGCGTGGCTGGTCATGCCGCCGCGCACGGTGAGGATGCCCTGGGCATACTGCATGCCCTCGATGTCCTCGGGAGAGGTCTCCAGGCGGACCAGGACGACCTTCTCGCCAGCCTGGCCCTGCTCCACGGCGTCTTCAGCGGTGAAGACGATCTTGCCGCAGGCAGCGCCGGGGGAAGCGGCCAGAGCGGAAGCCACGGGCTTGGCAGCCTTCAGGGCTTCGGGGTCGAACTGGGGATGGAGCAGAGCGTCCAGCTGCTTGGGGTCGAGCATCAGCAGGGCTTCCTGCTCGGTCTTCATGCCCTCGTCGATAAGGTCGCAGGCAATCTTGATGGCGGCAGCGGGGGTGCGCTTGCCGTTACGGGTCTGCAGCATGTAGAGCTTGCCGTTCTCCACGGTGAACTCCATATCCTGCATATCGTGATAGTGGCTCTCCAGCAGGTTGCAGACTTCCTGGAACTGCTTGAAGGCCTCGGGGAACTTCTCAGCCATCTGGGAGATGGGCATGGGGGTGCGGATACCGGCAACCACGTCTTCGCCCTGGGCGTTGGTGAGGAACTCGCCGAAGAGCTTCTTCTCGCCGGTGGAGGGGCTGCGGGTAAAGGCAACGCCGGTGCCGCAGTCGTCGCCCATGTTGCCGAAGGCCATCATCTGCACGTTGACAGCGGTGCCCCAGGAATAGGGAATCTCGTTCATGCGGCGGTAGACGTTGGCGCGGGGGTTATCCCAAGAACGGAACACGGCCTTGACGGCGCCCATGAGCTGCTCCTTGGGGTCGGAGGGGAAATCGGAACCGATTTTCTCCTTGTACTCGGCCTTGAACTGCTCGGCCAGCTCCTTCAGGTCGTCGGCGGTGAGCTCGGTGTCCTGGGTGACGCCGCGCTTCTCCTTCATCTCATCGATGAGCTCCTCGAAGTACTTCTTGCCCACTTCCATAACCACGTCGGAGTACATCTGGATGAATCTCCGGTAGCAGTCGTAAGCCCAGCGGGCGTTGCCGGACTTCTTGGCCATAACCTCGACAACTTCCTCGTTGAGGCCCAGGTTCAGGATGGTATCCATCATGCCGGGCATGGAAGCGCGGGCGCCGGAACGCACGGAGACCAGCAGGGGGTTCTCCTTATCGCCGAACTTCTTGCCGGTGATTTCCTCCATCTTGCCCACATACTCCATGATCTGGGCCTGGATCTCATCGTTAATCTGGCGTCCGTCCTCGTAATACTGGGTGCAGGCTTCCGTGCTGATGGTGAAGCCCTGGGGCACGGGCAGGCCGAGCTTTGTCATTTCTGCAAGGTTCGCGCCTTTGCCGCCAAGAAGCTCACGCATGGAACCGTCGCCTTCGCTGAACAGATAGACATACTTGTGGCTCATTGGTAACTTACCTCCTAATAATGTTCAACCGGACGCTGGCCAAAAAAGGGAGCATGGCCCTGCCGGGTGACAGCGGAATGGAGCCCCCGGGCAAGACGAAAAAGCCTGTCCACAGGGTTTCCTATTGAGAATTATAGCAAAGTCTTTGGGAAAATACCAGTACAAAATGGAAGAAAAGCAAATTTTTTCAAGGCCCCCGGGAGAATGGGGGATTTTTCCCCTTTCCGGGGGAGATGGGCTTGCAAAACCGGCGCGGCTCTGGCATAATAAAAGGTATCTATACGCCTATACGCGTAGCGCGCCAGCAGGTGGGCCGGGAAGTTCCGGCCCGCCCTGTTTTCGCGCCCATCCTACACCCAGCGGAGGTTTTGCCATGCTGCGCCTATTCCAGAAAAACACCCCCTCCCCCGGCCCGGTGGACTTTATGATTGTGGGCCTGGGGAACCCGGGGAAGCAATATGAGAACACCCGGCACAACGCCGGCTTTCTGGCGGTGGATACCATTGCCCAAAAGCACCATACGGACATCAAGCGGATAAAGTTCAAGGGCCTGGTGGGGGAATGCTCCCTGGGCGGGAAAAAGGCTTTGCTTTTAAAGCCCTCCACCTTTATGAACTTGAGCGGCCAATCGGTGCGGGAGGCCATGCAGTTTTACAAGCTGCCCCCCGAGAAGGTGCTGGTCATCTTTGACGACATCAACCTGGAGCCGGGGAAGCTGCGCATCCGCCGCAAGGGCAGCGACGGCGGCCACAACGGCATGAAGAACATCATCTACCTCTCCGGCTCGGACCAGTTCCCCCGCATCAAGCTGGGGGTGGGCAAAAAGCCCCATCCCGACTACAACTTGGCGGACTGGGTGCTCTCCCGCTTTACGGAGAAGGAGCAGAAGGACTTGGCCACCGCCCTGGAGAACGCCGCGGCCGCCGCGGAGCTCATCGCCAAAGGTGACATGGACAGGGCCATGAACCTGTACAACAGCTGACCACCCCCGGCACAGAATGTGAGGAAAGGAGAATCCCTATGAAATTGGTCCAAAGCGCTTTGGCCCGGTGGCCAGACTACGCCCGCCTGGAGCAGGCGGTGGAGGGGGGCGCCGTCCCGGGGGCGGTGACGGGGCTCTCTGGGGTGCACAAGTGCTGTGTGATAGCCTCCCTGTGCAAAAAGACCGGCAGGCGGGCTTTGGTGCTGGCCGCCGACGAGGCGGAGGCCCAGCGGTTCTGCGAGGACCTGGCCGCTTTGGGGCTGCGCCCGGTGTCCTATCCCCTGCGGGACTTCAACTTTCGGGACACGGCGGGGACCTCCCACGAGTACGAGCGGCTGCGGCTGGAGGCCCTCTCCAAGCTGGAGGACGGCCAGTGCGACTGCATTGTGGCCTGCATGGACGCCGCTTTGCAGTACACCTTGGGGCCGGAGGAGCTGGAGCGGAAACTGTTCACGCTGCGGCCCGGGGACCAGCTGGAGATTGCCAATTTGCTGGAGGCGCTGGTCAAGT
>NHCFR05603__coassemble_272_pt1 | contig 51145 bp, 45 predicted proteins | sample NHCFR05603__metabat2_high_PE_046 | metagenome-assembled genome bin NHCFR05603
ATTGTTATTATTATAGCAAATTTGAAGGCAAAAGGCACTCCCTTTTCTTGCGATTCGGCAATTTTTCAGCATAATTTTATTTTTTCGGTAATATCTCACCAGACCTCGCCGTTTTCACGGACTACGCCGTCCAGCTCTTCCATCGTCTCAAGGACGCTGCGGCTGTACTGTGTGGAGTAGATGCCCTCGGCCCATAGGCTCTGCGCTCCGCCCTCGCCGCAGTTGTAACAAACAAGGGCCAGATGGTAGTTATCGTACTTTGCGATGTACCTGCCGAGCAGGTACGCTCCAGCCTTGATGTTGTCCTCTGGATTGTGCTGTATGTCCGTCACCCCGTACTCTTCCAGCTCTGCTTGCAGCCACTCGAAATTCATCTGGTGAATCTGCATCAGCCCGTAGCAGATACCGTTCTCGGCTTCTGGGTTGTAGCTGCTCTCCCGAAACATCACCGCCAGCAGCAGCCTATACGGCACTCCAAAAGTTTCTGCGGCGTCCCTCGCAACAAGCTGAAGGTCATAAGAAAGTGCGATTGAGTCTGTGAGCGTTCCGTTTTCCAGCATCTCCTCAACAGTCAGCTCCTCCGGCTCTTTCGAAGCATCCGGTGTAGAGCTTGGAGAAGGAGCTGTGGAGGGAGCGACGGACTCCTGTATCTCCGGCACCGGGTCAGGGAGTTCCGTTTTGCTTTCCGCACTATCCAGCGACGATGTACAGGCAGCGATAACTACCGCAGTGCCTGCAACAACCAATGCTACCAGCGCAACTCTAACAATTCTTCTACGCCGGGCAGCCTCTCTTCGCCTCCTCATCTCTTTCCTTGTCATGGTGAATATTCCTTTCTTCTGGTCTAATGACGAACTGGGCAATATCGACTTTCGACATATTTCTGATACCGTCCAGCAGTTCCTCGACCGTAGTGATACCGTAGTCAGCCTGCAATGTCCTTATCAGGGCCTCTCTGCGAAAGTCTGCCACTGTTGCCCTCCTTTCCCGGCATCAGCGGCTAATCAAAACTACCGCTCCTGCCAGCTCTTTCAAGGAGTGCGAGGGCCTCTTCAGTCCTACGCTTAGCCTCAAGGAGTTCCTTTCGGAGTTCTGGAATCATCGCAGCTTCTGCCTTGTCTATCATCCCGTCATCCATAATATCGGAAAGTGCCTCGGTCACATTTTCAATCGTCCCTTTGACGTTCTGCAACCGAAGCACTGTCCTTTCCGCAGGCACGTCCTCAATGCACCTGCAATCTTTTCCGAGGGGACACTCAGTCGCACAATACCACGAACGCAGTTCTGGCTCGTTGTAGGCATCTGCCATCAATGCAATAACATCATTGGGCGGTCTGGTGATGTCCAGCTCGTATTTCTTGAGGCTATCCTCTGTGACGCCGGGAAGGTGAGTTACCGCAGTGGCTCTGGAGGCAAAGTCCTCGTTGTACTTTGCGGCCCGTAAACGTGCCTGGCAATACCTATTAGACCCTGCTACTGTTACTTGCCTTGACATTTATTTCACCCACCTTTTGAGGTATGATATGGTTGTAAGGAAGAAAGTCCTCCTTACGAAACGGTAAGGAAGAGCGGAAAAAAATATCGTTGAACTCGTCGAACGATAGCTCAAACAACTTGGAGAGCTGAGCGCACTCCACCAGCGTCACAGGCACTCGGCCCTTTTCTCGGTCCTTGTACCCTGAAACGGGGATTCCGAGTTTTACAGCAACTTCTTCCTCGCTGTACCCGATTCTCTCCCGCGCTTTTTTGAGGGGGAACGGAAACTGACGGAAATTATAATTTTCATTGTTATCTTTTAAAAAAGGTAAGTCTCCGTCAAAAAAAATAACGTCGAACTCCGCAAGTGAAAGATTCAGCACCTGCGTAATGATAAGCGCATCACTTAGTGTCACTCTCGCCCTTCCGTTCTCCCGATTGATATAACTGCCAACAGTGCGGTCCAGCGCATCCGCAAGTTCCCGAGCTTTCACTCCTCGGCGGACTCGGGCTACCTTCAGTTCCGTCTGATTCATTCTCGTTTCTCCTTTCTTCTTTTCTTTTATTATAGCATATCATTTCCGCAAAATCAAGCCGATAATTATAATTTTAGTAACTTTTCTTGATGCAGGTTATAATGATGGTGTACAATGTTACGAAGGAGGTAATTACTATGGCAGATTTTTCGACCAAGCTCAGAGACATCATCGAATCCCGTGGCGTCACGCAATCGTGGCTCGCCGAAAAAACCGGTGCGACGGAGGCTACCATCTCTCGGTATCTCTCCGGCGTACACAAGCCAAACTTGGAGATTGTGGCCCGTATCGCTCAGGCCCTCAACGTGTCCATCGACTACATCATGGACCTTTCACTCAGCCCCACGCCGTACAAGGAGCCTGAGAGGGAGATTGTGATTCTGGCGGACGCATACCGCAGAGCGGATGACGACCACAAGAACATCGTGTGGAGTGTTCTGGACTCCTACCTCACTCCTGAGGAAAAAACATTCGTATCGCAGCCAAAGCAAGACGTGAGCGCCGGATGAATCGTCGGCAATCTGCTTTGGTGATTGACTTCACGCAATTCAAAAACCGCAGCCCTGAGAAAGCCGACCTCGCTGACAGCAAGGGCGGCTTTCCTGATGAGGAGGTGAAAGAGGATGGGGAAGATAACTGACAAGCTCGGCCAAGTGCGTGTGGCAATCTACGTCCGTGTGTCCACCCACTATCAGGTTGATAAGGACAGCCTCCCTGTCCAGAAGGAGGAGCTGGTGGCCTACGCAAAGTACGTCCTGAACGCCAATTCCTATGAGATATTCGAGGACGCCGGATTCTCGGCAAAGAATACCGACCGGCCAGACTTCCAGCAGATGATGGCCCGAGTCCGTGAGGGGGAGTTCTCCCATGTACTCGTGTGGAAGCTGGACCGTATCAGCCGCAACCTCCTCGACTTTGCGGCGATGTACGATGAGCTGAAACGGCTCGGCGTCACCTTCGTATCGAAGAACGAGCAGTTTGACACATCTTCTGCAATGGGCGAGGCAATGCTGAAAATCATTCTCGTCTTTGCCGAGCTGGAGCGGAAGATGACCGCCGAGCGTGTAACCGCCGTGATGATTTCTCGTGCTGGCAACGGGCAGTGGAACGGCGGCAGAATCCCATTTGGGTACAGCTATGATAAGTCCACCGAAACCTTCTCGGTCAATGAGACAGAGGCGTCCGTCGTGCTCAGGATGTACGACCTGTACGAGGAGACGCACTCTCTGCTCCAAGTAGCCAAGTCCCTCAATGCGTCCGGTATCAAGCATAGGAGCGGAAAGGACTGGACTCCTACGACGGTAGGCATCGTCCTCAAGAGTCCTTTTTACACCGGCGCATACCGCTACAACTACTACGATATGTCCAAGCGGAACAGCCGTCAGGACATCAAGCCAGAGGGGGAGTGGGTTATCGTAGAGAACCACCACCCATCTATTGTGGAGCCTGTGCGCTGGAAGGGCGTCGTAGAGCTGCTGGAGCGGAACCGAAGGGGCTGGCAGTCCGCTGGCAAGACATACGTTCGGAAGAACGTCCATGTATTCGCCGGTCTGCTCACCTGCGGCATCTGCGGCGGCACAATGAGCGCCACCAGCAACGGTAGGCCGCTCAAGGGCGGCTACCGCCCTTCAAACTACGCTTGTATGAGCCACCGCAAGAACAACGGATGCACGAACAAGTACATCACCGACACTAAAATAGGGCCTTTCGTGCTGAACTACATCGCCAACCTGATAAGGGCAAAAGAGAGCTTCGGAAAAACGACCTCGCCCGAAACGCTTATGAAAAAGCTGCTGCGGGGCGATATGTTCAAGGACATTGTCCGCATCAAGGAGCCGGGGCTGATGGAGCTGTACAACCTGTACCGCTCTCAGGTGTCCGGCGTCAAGTATGTGTCCAAGACAGCAGAGCGCAGCGGGTCCAGTGACGTGGCATCCGAGAGGGACGTCCTTCTCGCAGAGCGCCGCAGGTTGGAGAGGACGCTCTCCCGGCTCAAATCGCTGTACCTGTACTCTGAAGAGGATATGTCCGAGAGAGACTATGTAATCGAGAAGAACCGGCTCACGGAGTCTCTTGACAAGGTAAATGAGCGGCTGGACAAACTCAACGACGGCCTATCTTCTCAGTTCTCCATCAGCGATGAAGAACTGCTTGCGAAGGCCAGTTATTTCATCATGAGCCAGAAACTTCTGGACAGGCGCTTCGTTGATTACAGGCGTCTCTTGAAGGAGACAGACCCCCGAATCCTGAAGGAATTTATAAACTCGGTAAGCTCCAACTTTTGTATAAAAAACGGGCGAATCGAGTCCATAACCTTCAAAAACGGCATAATTCACGAATTTGTGTACGCCGACGAAGAACCTGTTGCCGAGGCTTCAGAGGGCTAAAAACGCCGAAAAATCCCCGAAATACGCTGATTTCGAGGATTTTTCTTTTGGCTCAAGGACCTTCTAAAAAACTGTTATCGAATGAACATCGCGTCGCCAAAGCTGAAAAAGCGGTAGCGCTCCTGGACGGCCACGTTGTAGGCGTGGAGGACGTTCTCCCTGCCTGCCAAGGCGGAAACCAGCATAATCAGCGTGCTCTCCGGCAGGTGGAAATTGGTGATGAGGGCGTCCACCCCCTGGAAGGTGCAGCCGGGATAGAGGAAGATGTCCGTCCAGCCGGCGCTCTCCTGAAAGCGGCCCTCCCGCTGGGCCACGGACTCGATGGTGCGGCAGCTGGTGGTACCCACGGCGATGACCCGGCCGCCCCGCGCCTTGGTCTTGTTGATAAGGTCTGCGGTGGCCTGGGGCATGTAGTAGTGCTCCGAGTGCATCTTGTGGTCTTGGATGTCCTTCACGCTCACCGGCCGGAAGGTGCCCAGCCCCACGTGGAGGGTGACAAACCCAAGCTCCACGCCCTTGGCTTGGATGCGCTCCAGCAGCTCCGGGGTGAAGTGCAGCCCCGCCGTGGGGGCCGCTGCCGAGCCCTCCTCCCGGGAGTACACGGTCTGGTAGCGCTCCTTGTCCTCCAGGCGGGCCTTGATGTAGGGCGGCAGGGGCATTTGACCGATTTGGTCCAGAAGGTGGAAGAACACGCCCTCGTACTCAAAGTGGATGAGCCGGTTGCCATCGGGGAGGACGTCCACCACCTCGCAGTGGAGCAGGCCGTCCCCAAAGGAGAAGCGGCTGCCCTTCTTGGCCCGCTTGCCAGGGCCTGCCAAGGCCTCCCACACGTCGCCGCCCTTGTTTTGCAGCAGGAGGAACTCCACGTGGGCGCCGGTCCCCTCCTTTACGCCGTAGATGCGGGCGGGCAGCACCCGGGAATCGTTGAGCACCAGGCAGTCCGCGGGGGTGAGGTAGTCGATAATATCGTAAAAGTGCCGGTGCTCAATGGCCCCGGTGGCCTTGTCCAGCACCATCAGCCGGGAGTGGTCCCGGGGCTCGATGGGCGTTTGGGCAATGAGCTCCTCCGGCAGGTCAAAGTTAAAATCGCTTGTTTTCATGGAAGGTATTCCTCATTTCCTGTTCCAGAAGGGTACTGGCACGCCTTCTGGAAAAATTCATAGAATAAAGTGCGGCAAAGTGTGGCGGAAGAAATTGACAACGGAAGGAAACTAGGGTATGATTAAAACCAAATAGAGGCGCGGCTTTCAAAAGTAGCGGGATGGAGGTTGCCGGAACTGATGAAATCTTGTGAAAGGGTGGGCTGCCGAAGGGGGATGCCTGGCGGGTATCTTCCTGGTTGCAACAGCAAACAGCTTTGCGACTGTCATCACTTGTGATGGAGTGCTATTGAGACAGAAGCTCCCAAGCCACAGGGCCTGGGGCAGCATTTCTATTATAGGAGATGGGCAGCCGGTTTTCAACCGGTTTTTTCTTTGTCCCCCTTTTTTCGCCTGACTTTTCACCCAGAAAGGATATGGAACAGCTATGAAACAGTATCGCGTAGGCATCATTGGATGCACTGGCATGGTGGGCCAGCGTTTTGCCACCATTTTGGAGAACCACCCCTGGTTTAAGGTGGAGGCCCTGGCCGCCAGCGCCCGTTCCGCCGGGCGGACTTACGAGGAAGCGGTGGGAAACCGCTGGGCCATGAAAACGCCCCTGCCTGCCGCTTTGGCCAAGATGCCGGTGTACGACGCGAAAAAGGACATTGAGAAAATCGTCTCTTTGGTGGATTTCGTGTTCTGCGCCGTGAACATGAAGAAGGAGGAAATCCGCGCCCTGGAGGAGCTGTACGCCCGCCACGAGTGCCCGGTGGTCTCCAACAACAGCGCCCACCGCTCCACCCCCGACGTGCCCATGATAATCCCGGAAATCAACGCGGACCACGTGGCCGTCATCGAAGCCCAGCGCAAGCGCCTGGGCACCAAGCGGGGCTTTATCGCCGTAAAGTGCAACTGCTCTTTGCAGAGCTATGTGCCCGCCATCCATCCCCTGCTGGATTTGGGCGTGACCAAGGTGCTGGCCTGCACCTACCAGGCCATTTCCGGCGCCGGCAAGACCTTTGAGACCATGCCGGAGATTCTGGACAACGTGATTCCCTACATCGGCGGCGAGGAGGAAAAGTCCGAGCAGGAGCCTTTGAAAATCTGGGGCCACGTGGAAAACGGCGCCATTGTCAACACCACCACCCCCTCCATCACCTCCCAGTGCCTGCGCGTGCCCGTGTCTGACGGCCACATGGCGGCTGTGTTCTTCTCCCTGGAGAACAAGGTGAGCCAGGAGGAGATTATCCGCCGCTGGGAGAACTTCCGGGGCCCGGCCCAGGAGCTGGAGCTGCCCAGCGCCCCCAAGCAGTTCCTGCACTACTTCACCGAAGACAACCGGCCCCAGCCCAAACTGGACCGGGATTTGGAGGGCGGCATGGCTGTTTCCATCGGCCGCCTGCGTCCCGACACCCAGTATGACTACAAGTTCGTGTGCCTGTCCCACAACACCCTGCGGGGCGCCGCGGGCGGGGCGCTGCTCATGGCGGAGCTGCTGGCTGCCAAGGGCTACTTTGACTGACCTTTGAAGGAGGACCTTTATGAAGCACATGATTTTTACAGGGGCCGCCACCGCTTTGGTGACGCCTTTCCACGGGGATGGCTCCATCGCCTGGGATGAGCTGGAGCGTTTGGTAGAGCTCCAGATAGAGGGCGGCATCGACGCCATTGTGGTCTGCGGCACCACTGGGGAAGCCGCCACCATGACCACCGAGGAGCACACCCAGGTTATCCGCTTTATCATCGAGAAAGTCCACGGCCGGGTGCCTGTGATTGCCGGCACCGGCAGCAACGACACCCAGTTCTGCGTGGAACTCTCCCAAGAGGCCAAGGAGCTGGGCGCCGACGGCCTGCTGCTGGTGACGCCTTACTACAACAAGACCTCTCAGAAGGGGTTGCTTGAAAGCTTCAACTATGTGGCCGACAGCGTGAAGATGCCCTGCATCCTCTACAACGTGCCCAGCCGCACCGGGTGCAACATCCAGCCTGCCACCTACAAGGAGCTCTCCAAGAACCCCTACATCGTGGCGGTGAAAGAGGCCAACGGCGACATCTCCGCCACGGCCCGCACCGCGGCCCTCTGCGGCGACGAGCTGACCATCTACTCCGGCGAAGACAACCAGACTTTGCCCATTATGGCCTTGGGCGGCAAGGGCGTTATCTCTGTGTTCTCCAACGCCCTGCCCGGTACCATGCACCAGCTGGCGGACGCCATGCTGAAAGGCGACCTGGAAACCGCCCGGAAGCTCAACAGCCAGTACCTGGATTTGATGGATGGCTTCTTTATGGACGTGAACCCCATCCCCATCAAGGAGGCGCTGTACCAGATGGGGCTTATCCAGAGCAACTTCTGCCGCATGCCCCTGACCACCATGACGGACGAGGGCAAGGCCAAGCTCACCGCTTTGCTGCAAAAGCACAGCCTGGTGTAAGCGGGCCCTTGTGGAAAAGAAAGGAAGTCTCACTATGACAAAGATCATCCTCTGCGGCTGCAACGGCAAGATGGGCGCCGCAGTTCAGAATTTCGCCAGCCAGCGGGAGGACTGCTCCATTGTGGCGGGCGTGGACGTGGCTGGGCAGTCCCAGGGGGGCTTCCCGGTGTACGCCTCTTTACAGGATGTGCAGGAGGAGGCCCAGGTGGTGGTGGATTTCTCTCACCCCTCTGCCCTGTCCTCCATTTTGGAGTACTGCCGCAGCCACCCTGGCACGGCGGCGGTGCTGTGCACCACGGGCTACAGCGCCCAGCAGACCCAGGAAATCCAAGAGGCCTCCAAAGAGCTGCCCCTGTTCTACTCACGGAATATGTCCTTGGGCGTGAACCTGCTCATCGAGCTGGCCAAAAAGGCCGAGGCTGTTTTGGGCGACAGCTTCGACGTGGAGATTGTGGAGATGCACCACAACCAGAAGATTGACGCCCCCAGCGGCACCGCTTTGATGATTGCCGACGCCATCAACCAGGTGCGGGAGGACTCCATGCAGTATGTGTACGACCGCCACTCCCAGCGGAAAAAGCGGGAGAAAAAGGAGATTGGCCTGCACTCTGTGCGGGGCGGCACCATTGTGGGGGAGCATCAGGTGATTTTCGCCGGGCAAAGCGAGGTGCTCACCCTCTCCCACTCCGCCCAGTCCAAAGAGCTGTTCGCGGCCGGGGCTGTAAACGCCGCCGTGTTTATGGCGGGCAAGGGCCCTGGGCTGTATGACATGTCCCATTTGATTTGAGGAGGGATTGCTATGAGCGCTACCACGGTTATCAGTACGGTGGACAACATCACGTTGGTGACGTTGCAGGAGTTCCCCGCCAACGTGGCCTCCATCGCCAAGGTACTGGAGGAGATTTCCAAGTGCGGCATCAACATTGACATGATTTCCATGGCCCCCACCCACGGGGCCACCACGGGGCTTTCCTTTACCATCTCCGACGAGGATATGATTGACATCCTGGGCTTTACCTCCAAGCTGAAGCAGGAGACGGACATCGATGTGATTGTGAGCTCGGTCAACCACAAAATCTCCGTGTACGACCCCATTATGAAGAACACCCCGGGCATTGCCGCCCAGGTGTTTGGCGCCATCTCCAGCACGGACGCGGACATCCGGCTTATCACCACCTCGGAAGTGGAGATTTCCCTGCTGGTGACAGAGGCGGATTTCGACACGGTGCTGGCCGCCATCCAGGAGGCGCTGCTGTAATACATTCTCCAATAAAAAAAGAAAGGGTACAGCTTTGAAACCAAGCTGTACCCTTTTTTGTGCGCAATATCGCGATTTTATACAATGGCCTTGTGGAACACTTTCTTGCCCTTCTTGATGACCAGGCCTGCTTCAAAGTCGGCCTTGGGGAAGGTCTTGTTGATGTCGGTGACCTTTTCCTCCCCCACGGTGAGGCCCCCCTGCTGGATGAGCCTGCGGCCCTCGCCCTTGGAGCTGGCCAGGCCGGTTTTCACCAGCAAATCCAGCACGGCGATTTGGCCGTCGGTGAAGTCCTCGTCCGCCAGCTGGGTGGTGGGCATGTTGGCGGTGTCCGCCCCGGCGCCAAACAAAGCGTGGGCGCCCTCCTGGGCCTTTTTGGCCTCCTCTTCCCCGTGGACCATCTTGGTCAGCTCGTAGGCCAGAATCTCCTTGGCCTTGTTCAGCTGGCTGCCCTCCCAGGCGTCCATCTCGTCAATCTGCTCCAGGGGCAGGAAGGTGAGCATGCGGATGCACTTGAGCACGTCGGCGTCGCCCACGTTGCGCCAGTACTGGTAGAAATCGAAGGGGCTGGTCTTGTTGGGGTCCAGCCACACGGCGTTGCCGGCGGTCTTGCCCATCTTTTTGCCCTGGGAATCGGTGAGCAAGGTGATGGTCATGGCGTGGGCGTCCTTGCCCAGCTTGCGGCGGATAAGCTCGGTGCCGCCCAGCATGTTGCTCCACTGGTCGTCGCCGCCAAACTGCATGTTGCAGCCGTAGTGCTGGAACATGTAGTAGAAGTCGTAGCTCTGCATAATCATGTAGTTGAACTCCAGGAAGGACAGGCCCTTCTCCATGCGCTGCTTGTAGCACTCGGCCCGGAGCATGTTGTTCACGCTGAAGCAGGCGCCCACTTCCCGCAGCAGCTCCACGTAGTTGAGGTTTAACAGCCAATCGGCGTTGTTGAGCATCATTGCCTGGTTAGGGCCGTCGCCAAACTCGATAAAGCGCTCCATCTGGCGCTTAAAGCAGGCGGCGTTGTGATCGATGTCCTCCTTGGTGAGCATCTTGCGCATATCCGTGCGGCCGGAGGGATCGCCAATCATGGTGGTGCCCCCGCCAATGAGGGCGATGGGCTTGTTGCCTGCCATTTGCAGCCGCTTCATCAGGGTGAGGGCCATAAAGTGGCCCACGGTCAGGCTGTCGGCGGTACAGTCAAAGCCGATGTAGAAGGTGGCCTGGCCGTTGTTTACCACCTTGCGGATTTCCTCCTCGTTGGTGACCTGGGCCAGCAGGCCCCGGGCTTGCAGTTCTTCGTACACTCCCATGTGTGTCAGTCCTTTCCAAAAAATAGATTTTTTTGAAAATGCCCCGGGAGGCTTTTTGGGAAAAAGAAAAGCCCCCTGCATTTTCACGCAGAGGGCGATAAGTCTTAAAACACTACCGCGGTACCACCTCAATTTATCACGGCCTTGCGGACGTGACCTTACCGGGCACTTCCATGCCCTGGCGGTGTAACGCCCGCCGTCCGGCCGCCCCTACTGGAAGGTTCAGGGCAGCAGCTCGGGAAGGTAATTTCAGCCGCCGCCGCGCTCCCCCTTTCACCAGCCGGGGGTTCTCTTGGCCGCGGGACCGGCGCCTACTTGATTCCGTCTTCGCTGTTGAGAGCTATTATACGGCCCAAAGGGGGAAATGTCAACCCTTTTTCAGCATTTCCCCGGCCATTTCCAGCTGGAGGTCCGTCACCTGGTCGCCGCCGATAATGCGGGCCACCTCCCGCTTGCGGCCCTCGAAATCCAGCCCTTGCACCTGGGTGTAGGTGCGCTCCCCTTCCACATGCTTGGAGATGAGGAAGTGGTGGTCCGCCAGGGCGGCAATCTGGGCCAGGTGGGTGATGCACAGCACCTGCCGGTTTTGGGAGACTTGCTTCAGCTTTTGCCCCACCTTGTTGGCGGCGGCGCCGCTGATGCCCGTGTCCACCTCGTCGAAGATGAGGGTGTCCACCTTGTCCTTGCCGGAGAGCACCGTCTTTATAGCCAGCATAATGCGGGAAAGCTCGCCGCCGGAGGCTATTTTGGACATGGGCTTGGGGGGCTCGCCTTTGTTGGCGGAAACCAAGAACTGGAGCTTGTCGCAGCCCATGTGGTACAGGGGCACCCGCTGGATTTCCGTTTCGAACGCAATGCCCGGCATGTTGAGGAAGGCAAGCTCCCCCTTCACCTGGGAAATAAACTGCTTGGAGGCGGCCTTGCGCTGTTCCGAAAGCTCCTTGGCCAAGGCGATGGCCGCGGTTTTCTGGGTTTCGTACTGGGCCTCCAGGCGCTCCCGCTCCTCGTCGGAGAACTCAATCTGGTGGAGGCGGATGCGGCAGTCCTCCAGGTACTCCAGGATTTTCTCCTCGCTGCCGCCGTATTTCAGGCCCAGCTTGTAGAGCAAATCCAATCGCTCCTCAATGGATTCCTGGAGGGCGGGGTCAAAGTCCACCGCGGTGCCGTGGAGGATGGCATCTACGTCCTCTAGGAGGTACCCTGCCTCCTGGAGCTTTTGGGAGGCCTCCGCCAGCTCCGGCAGGTAGGCGGCCACGCGCCCCGCCTGGGCAGCGGCCTGGGAGATGCCGGCAAGCAGCCCCTCGCTCTCCTCGTCCCCGGAGAGCAGGCCCCGGAGCAGCTCCAGGGCGCTGGCGATTTTCTCGCTGTTGCGGATAAGCTCCCGCTGGGCCTCCAGCTCCTCCCGCTCCCCCACCCGCACGTTGGCCGCCTCTATCTCGTCGATTTGATAGTGGAGCAGGTCGGAGAGGCGGGCCTTCTCCCCCTCGTCGGTCTGCAGGGTCTCCAGCTGCCGCTGGATCTCCCGCAGGGTGCGGTAGGCTGCCTGGTACTCCGCCAGCAGGCTTTCCAGGCCGGCGAAGCTGTCCAGGTACTCCATGTGGACTTCCGGGGAGAGGAGCTCGTAGCTTTCGTGCTGGCCGTGGATGGTCACCAGTCGGGGCCCCAGCTGCTTGAGCATGGAGACCGTGGCAGGCGCGCCGTTGATTTTGCAGGTGGAGCGGCCCTCCAGGCGGATGTCCCGCTGGATGAGCAAAGAGCCGTCCTCCTCCCGGGGGAGGGAAAGCTGGTCCAGCAGGGACAGGGTGTCCTCGTCCAGGCCGGTGAACAGGGCGGAGACAGAGGCGCTGTCCGTGCCGGTGCGCACCAGCTCCTTCGAGGTGCGCTCCCCCAGCACCGCGTGGATGGCGTCGATGATGATGGACTTGCCCGCGCCTGTCTCGCCGGTGAGGACAGTAAAGCCCTTTTCCAGGTCGATGGAGGCCTTTTCAATTACGGCGATATTTCGGATAAACAGTTGCGCCAGCATAGCCTGTTACCTGTTGATAAGCTTGCGGAATTCCTCTTGGGATTCCTGGGCGTCGGCCTCTGTGCGGCAGACGATGAAGATGGTGTCGTCCCCTGCCAGCGTGCCCACAAAGGCCGGCCAGTGCATGGAGTCCAAAGAGGCGCACACCGCCTGGGCCATGCCCACCATGCAGCGGATGACCAGCATGTTCTGGGCGGATTCTACCGAGAGGACGGAGTCCCCAAAGAGGGAGTAGAACTTGGAGGACATGTCGCTGATGTTCTCGCTGCCGGTGGAGTAGCGGTATTTCCCCGCGCGGGAAAGGGTCTTTACAAGGCGCAGCTCCTTGATGTCCCGGGAAACGGTGGCCTGGGTCACATCAAAGCCGCTTTCCCGCAGGTAGCGCAGGAGCTCGTCCTGGGTATCGATGTCGTGCTCTTTGATAAGTTCCAGAATTTTCGCGTGCCGTCGAGTTTTCATGGGGTGGGACCATTCCTTTCTGGCAATGCCTTTTCTTTGGAATATATGGGTGCGAACCCGGCCCTACTGCCGGGTTTCGATGATTTTCTGGTTGAGGATGTCGTAAAAGTCGTGGGCGCCCAGGCGGATAAAGCGGGCGCAGCGGTCCGCCGCGAAAAAGCGCAGCTGGTCGCCGGTGGAAACCTCCAGGGGCGTTTCGCCATCCACGGAGAGGTAGAGTTTGCCGATGTTTTCGGGGATGTTCACCGCCAGGTGGGAATCCGCCCCAAAGATGACGCTTCGGTTAAACAGGGAGTGGGGGCAGATGGGCGTGTACACCAGGCAGTCCATGTTGGGCTCAATCACGGGCCCCCCTGCCGAGAGGGAGTAGGCCGTGGAGCCTGTGGGCGTGGCCACGATAAAGCCGTCCGCCCGGTAGCGGTAGGAGCGGCGCCCCAGCACCATGTTGTAGTCGATGATTTTCGCAGGCTCCCCGGAGAGGACCGCGTCGTTGATGGCATAAAAGCCGCGGGTTTCCCCGCCGGAGGAGAGCTCCACAGAGAGCATGAGCCGCCGCTCCTCTCGGTACTCTCCCTTCACCAGGTTGGCGAGCAAAGAGAGCTGATGGCGCTCCACCCCGGCGGTAAAGCCCAAAGTGCCGGCGTTCACGCCCAGAATGGGCTTGCCCAAGGAGGCTGCCAGCTTGGCGGTGTGGATGATGGTGCCGTCCCCGCCGATGGCGATGAACACATCGCAGGCCCGCAGGGAGTCCTCCACCCGCTCCTGGTAGATGCCGTGGGCGGTGAACAAGTCGGTTTTCAGCACGGTTTCGCAGCCGCAGCGGCTCAAAATGGACAGCACCTCGTCGGTGCAGGTTTGGGCGGCCTCTTTGGTCAAGTTGGGCACCACAGCGATTTTCACACAGCTTCCCTCCTTTTAGACGCCCCAAGGGCGGAAATGGTCAGCCCTCGGCGGGCTTATCCAGGGCTTGGTGGGACTGCTCCACCACCTGGCGGGCTGGGGGCACCTGGGGGTTTTGCACCGGCTCCTCCGAGCGCTCCAGATAGATGAGGTACTCAATGTTCCCTTCGGGGCCTTTTACAGGGGAGTAGGTCAGCCCCAAAACGGAATAGCCGTTTTCCAAGGCGAAACAGCGGATTTTCTCAATGACTTCCTCATGGACGGCCCTGTCCCGCACCACGCCTTTCTTGCCCACCTTTTCACGGCCCGCCTCGAACTGAGGCTTAATCAGGCAGACGGCCTGGCCGCCGGGGGCCAGCAGTTCCCGGACGGCGGGCAGAATCAAGGTCAGGGAGATAAAGGAGACGTCCACCGAGAAGAACTGCACCTCCTCGGGGATTTGCTCCCGGGTGAGGTACCGGGCGTTGGTGCGCTCCAGGTTGACCACCCGGGGGTCGTTGCGCAGGTTCCAGGCCAGCTGGCCGTAGCCCACGTCCACGGCGTAGACTTTCCGAGCGCCCTTTTGAAGCATGCAGTCGGTAAAACCGCCGGTTGAGGCGCCGATGTCCATACAGGTTTTGCCCTCCAAGGTGATGGGGAACTCCTCCATGGCCTTTTCCAGCTTTAGGCCGCCCCGGCTGACGTAGGGCAGGCCTTTGCCACGGGATTCGATGCGGCACTCCTCCGGGAAGGTGTCCCCGGGCTTGTCGGCCTTTTGGTTGTCCACGTAGATTTGCCCCGCCATAATCAGGGCTTTGGCCTTTTCCCGGCTCTCCGCCAGGCCCCGTTCCGTGACGAGGATGTCAAGCCGTTTCTTCATGGGGGCCTCCTTTCTCCTGGGCCAAGGTGGCGCGCACCAGGGTTTCCATGCTTTCCGCGTTTAAGCCCAGCGTCTCCAAAGAGCGGAACATGGGCGCGTGTTTGATATAGGGGTCTGCAATGCCCCGCAGGTGGAAGCGGCCCTCAAAGCCGGCTTCCTCCAGCAGGAAGGAAAAATGCTCCCCAATGCCGCCCCGCTGGATGCCCTCCTCAAAGAAGAACACATGGCGGCAGGCGCGGGCCTCCTCCACGGCGGCGGGGTCGATGGGGATGATGCGGTTGAGCTTGATGAGCTTGAGCTGGATTCCCTCCCGCTCCAGCTTGTCCCGGCACTCTGCGGCAAAGGAGAAAATGCGGCCGTAGGTGACGATGCACAGCGGGGCGTCCTTCTCCCCGTACACGCTGGTGGGGGCGGTGGTGCTTTGGAAATAGGCGGGCTTATACAGCTCCTTCCCCCGGGGGTAGCGGATGGCGCACAGCCCCTGGCCCTTCTCCACCAGGTAGGAGAGCTGGGCGCGGAGCTCCTTAAAGTAGGCGGGGGAATACACCGTGGCGTTGGGGATGGTCTGCAAATAGGCGGCGTCGAACACGCCCTGGTGGGTCTTACCGTCCTCCCCCACCACACCGGCGCGGTCAATGGCCAAAATGATTTTGGTGCCCTGCATGGACACATCGTGAATCAGCTCATCGTAGGCACGCTGCAGGAAGGTGGAGTACACGGCGAACACGGGGAGCATGCCCCCTGCCGCCAGGCCGCCGGCAAAGGTGACGGCGTGCTCCTCGGAAATGCCCACATCGAAGAAGCGGCTGCGGAACTCCTCCCGGAAGCCGCCCAGGCCTGTGCCGCTCTGCATGGCGGCGGTAATGGCGCAGAGCTTTTCGTTCTCCCGGGCCAGGCAGCAGAGGGTTTGGCCGAACTCGTCGGAGAAGCTTTGGGATTTTTCCCCGGTGTCGCCGGTGGTCACATCAAAGCCGGAGAGGCCGTGGTAGATGGTGGGGTCCTGCTCGGCGTACTGGTAGCCCTTGCCCTTATAGGTGCGCACGTGGAGCAGCACCGGCTTGTTGATGAGCTTGGCTGTCTCCAGGGTAACGGCCAGCTCTTTGATGTTGTGGCCGTCAAAGGGGCCGTAGTAGGCAAAGCCCATATCCTCAAAGATGGTGGTATTGTAAAACAGGCGTTTCACCCGCCGTTTCAACCTGCGCAGCAACGTGGCGATGACAGGGCCCACCACGGGGAGCTTCTGCAAGGAGCTCTCCAGGTGGTTTTTCGTCTTGATATAGCCGGGCTTGGTGCGGATGTAGCTGAGGTACCGCGCCATGGAGCCCACGTTTTTTGAGATGGACATGGTGTTGTCATTGAGGATGACAATGAGGTTGCGGTGCATGCGCCCCGCGTTGTTCAGGCCCTCATAGGCCAGGCCGCCGGTGAGGGCGCCGTCGCCGATGACAGCCACCACATAGCCGTCCTTGCCCTGGAGGTAGTTGGCCTCGGAGACGCCCAGTGCCGAGGAGATGGAGGTGCTGCTGTGGCCGCAGGTGAACAAATCGTAAGGGCTCTCCTCCCGACAGGGGAAACCGGCCAGGCCGCCCTCGGTGCGGATGGTGTGGAACTGCCCGTACCGGCCGGTGAGCAGCTTGTAGGGGTAGCTTTGGTGGCCCACATCCCAGACGATGGTGTCCCGGGGCGGGGAAAAGGCCAGCCCCAGGGCCACGGTGAGCTCCACCACCCCCAGGTTGGAGGCCAGATGCCCGCCGTTGGCGGAAACAGTGTCGATGATGACACGGCGCATCTCCTCGCAAAGGGATTCCAGCTCTTCCCCGTCAAAGCCCTTGATATCCTCTGGGGAATGTATTTTTTCCAGCATTGCCATAAAGGGACAACTCCAATCGGGTCAAAGCAGGCCGTTTTGGAGCTTGGCGGCTGTGACCGTATTTTTCAGCAGCATGGCGATGGTCATGGGCCCAACGCCGCCGGGTACCGGGGTGATATACGAGGCCACCGGCTCCACCGCGGCAAAGTCCACGTCGCCGCAAAGCTTGCCGTTCTCGTCCCGGTTCATGCCCACGTCGATGACCACGGCGCCGGGCTTGACCATATCCGCCGTGACAAAGCGGCTCTTGCCCACAGCGGACACCAGAATGTCCGCCTGGCGGGTGACTTCCGGCAAATCCTTGGTGCGGCTGTGGCAGATGGTAACGGTGCCGTTCTGGTGGAGCAGCAGCATAGCCATGGGCTTGCCCACAATGTTGCTGCGGCCGATGACCACGCAGCGCTTGCCCTCCACGGGGATGTCATAGGCCTGCAGCAGCTCCATGATGCCGGCGGGGGTGCAGGGCAGGAAGTGGTAGTCCCCCATCATTATTTTGCCCACGTTGTAGGCGTGGAAGGCGTCCACGTCCTTTTGGGGGTCGATGGCCTCCACCACGGCGCCCTCGTCCAAGCCCTTGGGCAGGGGGGATTGCACCAAAATGCCGTGGATGTCCTCCTTGTGGTTGAGGGTGTCCACCAAAGCCAGCAGTTCCTCCTGGGTGGTGGAGGCGGGCAGGGCGTACTCCTCGGAGTGGATGCCCGTGGCCTGGCAGGCCTTTTTCTTGTTGTTCACGTAGATGCGGGAGGCAGGGTCCTCCCCCACGATGACCACGGCCAAGCCGGGGCAGACGCCCTGCCCCTGCAAGGCGGCCACCTCTTGGGCCACCTGTTCCTTCACCTTGGCGGAGACCGCCTTTCCATCCATACGTGTCGCCATATCCATTCCCCTTCCTTCCAACAGTGTTTTATGTGTTATTTGGTTTCCGCTTCCTTGGCTGCCGCTTCGCTTTCCTCTTGAGAAGCAGGCTCCTCGCCCTTTTCCTGGGGGGCTTCCTTGGCGGTTTTTTCCTCCAGGGGGTCAGAGAAGATTTCCCGCACCTCTTCCTCGGGCAAATCCCCAAAGATGGTGCTGGCGATGTGCTCCTCCTCCGGCTGGGGCTCGGCGGCTTCCACCAGGCCCACGGCCTCCATGACATGGGGGTCGCCGCAGCCGGTCAAGCTGGTCTTGTGGCGGAACGCCACCAGCAAAATAATGCCGGCCACCACGCAGGCCGCGGCAATCACCTGGGACACCCGCAGGCCGGTGCCGGGGATAATCAGGCTGTCGGTGCGCAGGCCCTCGATGAAAAAGCGGCAGGCGCCGTACCAGACAATGTACAGCAGGAAGGTCTGGCCGTCGTACCGGCGAAGCTTCCTGGTGAAGAAGTGCAGCAGCACAAAGCCCAGCAGGCACAGGAGAGACTCGTACAGGAAGCAGGGGTGCACGTTGCCGTCCACCACCAAGGCGGTGTTGTCGCTGTGCATGCCCCAGGGCAAATCCGTGGCGGAGCCGAAAGCCTCCTGGTTGATGAAGTTCCCCCAGCGGCCAATGCCCTGGCCAATGAGAAAGCCCAAGGAGGCGATGTCCAGCACGGCAGCGACTTTCATTTTGCGGATTTTCGCCATCAAGCCGCCAAAGACCACCGCGCCGATTAAACCGCCGTAAATGGCCAGGCCGCCGTCGTGGATTTGGAAGATCTCCATGGGGTTCTCCCGGTACTTGTCGCCGGGGTAGAACACCACATAGAACAGGCGGGCGAAAACCACGCTGGCAATCAGGCCCACAATGACCACGTCAAACAGGCGGTTGACATCGATGTTCATCTTTTTACAGCTGTAGCTGGCGTAAACCAAAGCCAGCAAAAAGCCCACCGCGATGATGATTCCGTACCAATAGACACTGAACCCGCCAATGGAGAAGGCCACCGTGTTCACGGTGAACTCCAGCCCCAGGTGGGGGAATGTGATATGATGCGTCATGAGAGTTTCCTCCTTCGGCCCAAGACCGTGTGTTTTTAGTGGGGCAGGATGACGGAAAGCACGCTGCGCTCCCGCTGGAAAACCTTGCGCAGGCGCTCTTCCCCATCTTCCAGGCGCAAAGACGCTAGGGAATCGATATAGGTGAAAAGCTCCCTGCCTTTCAGGTGCATATTCACCAGGCCGTTGGCGATGCTGCCGGTGCTGTTCAGCGCCGCCACAAGCTCGCCGTACAGCGCCCGCTTGGAGCGCTCAAAGGCCTCGGCCGGGATGCCCTCCCGCTGGAAGCGCTCCACTTCCTCCAAAATGGCCTGGGCCACCGCCTGGGGGTCTTTGGACTCCCCGGAGAACATCACCGTGGCGTAGCCGTTGCCCTCGAAGTACTCGTAAGAGAAGCTGGACTCGTTGACCAGGCCCTGGTCCAGCAGCCGCCGGAACAAAGGCGAGGCGTCCGAAGCCAAGGTTTCCAGCAGCACTTCCGTGGCTGCCACGTCCTTCTCGCTGCGGGGCTGGTCCGCCCCGGGCTCCTTAAAGCCGAACTGGAACAGGGGCGACGCCACAGACAGGCGCTCCTCCACCACAGGCTGGACGATAGTGTCCGGCTCCTGGGGGAACACCCGCTTCACCGTCACAGGCGCGGCGGGCTTGAGCATCTTGTCGCAGACAGCCAGGGCCTTGTCCACCTGGAAGTTGCCGGCGATGGCAAGGACCATATTCCCCAGGTTGTAGAAGGTGTTGTAGCACCGGTACAGCAGCTCCGGCGTGATTTTCGCGATGCTCTCCACTGTGCCGGCAATGTCCTCCCGGATGGGATGGCTGTGGTACATGGCCTTGAGGTAGTTGAACATCACCCGCCACTGGGGGTCGTCGTCGTACATTTTGATTTCCTGGCCGATGATGCCCTGCTCCTTGCGGACGGTTTCCTCTGTAAAGTAGGGGGACTGTACAAAGTCCAGCAAAATCTCCAAGGACTGGTACACCTGGTCCGTGGTGGAGAACAGGTAGCAGGTGGACTCAAAGGAGGTGAAGGCGTTGGCGCTGGCCCCTGTTTTGGAGAAGCGCTCGAAGGCGTCCCCCTCCTCGCTTTCAAAGAGCTTGTGCTCCAAGTAGTGGGCAATGCCCTCGGGCACGGATTCGGGGCCAGCCTCGTCGCTGCGCTGGAAGCAGTTGTCGATGGAGCCGTACCAGGTGCCGAAAATGGCGTAGGTGGTGCTGCAATGCTCCTTGGGGTAGAGCAGCACCGTCAGGCCAGAGGGGTGCTCCACCCGGTAGTAGCTGTCCCCCACCTGCTTGCCGGTGATTGTCTTAGCCATGCTGGGCGCCTCCTTTCAAGGTGTACACTGCCGCCAGGCGAAGCCGGCCCGCGGCCTCCACCACCTGCTCCCGGGTGTAGGAGAGTATCTGCTGGACAGCCTCCTCCTGGGAGAGGACGCAGCCGTTGAAAGCCTGGCCCAAGTAAGAGCCCTCCACGGCGGCCAGGGAATCTGTCACCGAGCGCTGGGAGTTGACCAACGCCAGCTTGGCGGAGAGCAGCTCCTCCTCGGTGAGTTCCCCCTGCTGCAAGGCTGCCAGCTGCTGGCAGATGGCCTCCTCGGCTCGCTCCAGGTTGGCGGTTTCCACGCCGCTCTCAATGAACATGGCGCGGTTGCCGGCGCCCATGCCCGTGGAGCAGTAATAGCAGAGGCTCATTTTCTCCCGGACGTTTTGGAACAGCTTGGAGCTGGGCACGCCGCCCAAAGCCGCTGCCATCAGCCGGAACAGGGGGCGCTCCTCTGGGGTGTAGTCCGCCAGGTAGGCCATAGACAGCTTGGACTGGGACAAGGGCTGTTCCTCGGTGAGGCGGCGGGCCTCGCCAGGGGCCTGATAGGCCAGCAGGCCTGTGGGCTGTGCCTTGCCCAGGCCGGCAAACCGGGCGCGGAACGCCTCCGCGTCCGGGACGCAGTCGCCCAGGGCGAAAATCTCGATTTTGGCGTTCTGCAAAAGCTCCTCCCACCCCGCGGTGACGGCGCGGCGCTCCAGGGTTTCCACATCCGCCCGGGAGCCGCAGCGGCCCAGGCCGGCGTTCTGCCCCTGGAACAGCAGCTCCTCGCAGCGCTGGTGGGCGTAGACCATCTTGTCGTTGTACTCGGAATCCAGCATTTCCAGAAGCTGGCGCTGCTCCTGGCGGAAGCCCTCCTCTGGGAACAGGCCTTCCTGGTCCTTGAGGGGGTCAAAGAGCACGTCGAACAGCAGGCCGGTGAGCTGGGCGAACATATCCTCGCCCCCAAAGGCGTAGCGGCTGGAAATGCCGTTGGCGGAGAGGGACAGCACCTGGAAGTCCCCCATCTTCCGCACGCTGTTGCTGAGGGACGCGCCGTACAGCTGGGCCAGGCGTCCGTTTAGGGCGGTGTAGTCGGGGTAAGCCCGGGTGGCCCGGCTGGCCAGCGAGGGCAAAATGGCGTTGCGGGCCGCGGTGGCCTGCTCCAAGGGCAGGAACAGGTTGACAGAGACCTTCATGGTCTTAAACCGCGGGTCTGTAAAGGTATGCAGCGTTACAGCATCGCTGAGGCGCTGGGATTCTAATACACTCATACGTTTTTAAAACCTTCCCAAAAAGTGATTGTAAAAAGGACGAAATGCTACAAAAGGATGACTGCATAAATATGCTCTGTCAAATTGATAGTATATCACATTCCGCGGCGTTTTGAAAGAGCTATCAAAAAATTCACAAGAGACAGCAAAAGGGCCGCCGCGAAAGGCGGCAGCCCTTAAAAACAAGGTATTCTGTTACAGCGTGCCGAAGATGCGGTCCCCGGCGTCCCCCAGGCCAGGGAGAATGTAGCCGTTCTCGTTGAGGCACTCATCCACGGCGGCGCAGTAGATGTGCACATCGGGATGGGCCTTGGTCAGGGCCTCCAGGCCTTCCGGCGCGGCGATGACGCACAGGAACTTGATGCTCTTGGGATGGCTGCGCTTAACAATGGTGATGGCGTCAATGGCGGAGCCGCCGGTGGCCAGCATGGGGTCCAGGACGATGACGTCGCGCTCGTCAATATCCTGGGGCAGCTTGTTGTAATACTCCACAGGCTTCAAGGTTTCGTGGTCCCGGTACAGGCCGATGTGGCCCACCTTGGCGGAGGGCACCAGCTCCAACATGCCCTCTACCATGCCCAGGCCCGCCCGCAGGATGGGCACAAAGGCCAGCTTCCGCCCGGCGATGACCTTGGTGGTGGTCTTCTGCATGGGGGTGACAGTTTCCACATCCATCAGGGGCAGGTCCCGGGTGGCCTCGTAGCACATCAACGTGGCAATCTCGCTGACCAGCTCCCGGAAATTCTTGGTGCCGGTGGACACATCCCGCAAAAAGGTGAGCTTGTGCTGGATGAGCGGGTGGTCCATGACGAAAACATTCTCATATTGCTGCATGATTTGTTCCTCCAAATTTGGTAATCTTTAAAGGGTGCCTTCCTCAATCTGGGCGATTTGGTCGATGCGCCGCTGGTGGCGGCCGCCCTCGAACTCTGTGTGCAGGAAGATGTCTACCAGCTTTACGGCGGTCTCCTTGTCGATGACCTTGCCGCCCATGCACAGGATGTTGGCGTTGTTGTGGCGGCGGGTCATCTCGGCGCAGAACTCGTTGGTGCACAGCGCCGCGCGGATGCCCTTCACCTTGTTGGCGGCCATGGAGATGCCAATGCCCGTGGAGCAGACCAGCACCCCGAAATCCGCCTGGCCAGCGGCCACCGCCCGGGCAGCCTTAGCGGCGATGGGGGCGTAGTCCACCGAATCTGTGTTGTAGGCGCCGAAGTCCTCATAGGGGATTTGGCGCTCCTCCAAATAGCCCCGGACAGCTTCTTTCAGCTCGAAGCCGCCGTGGTCACAGCCAATCGCGATTTTCATTTCAATACAAACTCCTTTCCGAACCTTCAGCAGTTGGCTTGTTCAGCCTGGCGTTTTTTCAGCTCCCGCTCCGCCTGGGGCAGGCGCAGGTACACAGGGGCCAGCTCCCCGGCGGGGACGGTTTTGCCCTCTTTAGCGGCCTGTTCCCCCAGCAGCGCCACAGAGGAGGCCCGCTGGTACCGGACGCCCTCTGGGGCCAGGCGGGCGCCCCACATGGAGAACGCCTGGTGGCACAGGGCCGCCCCGTCCCCCAGCAGGAGGACCTCCCGGCCATGGGGCCACAGCTCGCCCTCCAGCTCCTTGATGGGCAGGGCGCGGTCCTCCGTCAAGCGGTGGAGAGCGCCGCCCTCCGAGCGGAACAGGGCGTTGTACACCTGGCCGCAGCGGGCGTCCATCACGGCGCAGAGAATGGCGTCCTCGTAGGGGATGCCGCTGTAGGCAATGGCCTCCAATGTGGAAACCCCCACGCAGGGGATATTTTTAGGCAAGGCAATTCCCTTTACACAGGAGACGCCGATGCGCACCCCCGTAAAGGAGCCAGGCCCATGGGAAACAGCGATGGCGTCCAGCTCCCCGCAGGAGCGGCCCACCGTTTGCAGCAGGCCCTCCACCATGGGGAGCAGCGTCTGGCTGTGGACCTGCTTGGTGTTGCAGTAGAATTCCCCCAGCAGCTTGCCGTCCTCCACCAAAGCGGCAGAGGCGGCCACCGCGGAGGAATCAATCCCCAGTGTCAGCATGCGTTCCCCCTCCTTTCCAACCTTCTATGGTAATGATTCTGTCGTTGTCCCCTTCCCCGGGGCGGATGTCCACGGCGATGACGTCCTCCGGCAAAGCGCCGGCGACGTTCTCGCTCCACTCTATCACCAGCACGCAGTCTGTGCCCAGGTAGTCGAAGAAGCCGGTGGAGTACAGGTCGTCCCAGCTGTCCACGCGGTACATGTCAAAGTGCTCCACCGTCAGGCGGCCGGTGTACTCGTTGACCAAGGCAAAGGTGGGGCTGGAGGCTACGTCCCCGGCCCCCAGGCCTATAGCCAGGCCGCGGGTGAAGGCGGTCTTCCCCGCCCCCATGCCGCCGGTGAAGGCGATGACTTCCCCGCCCCGCAAATCCTGGGCCAGGCGCTGGGCCAAAGTGCTGGTCTCCTCGGGGGAATGGGTGATAAACTGCTCCGCCATGCTTAGAATAGGCCGTGGATAACGGCGTTCTCGTCCACGTCAATCTTCTCGGCGGCGGGAACTTTGGGCAGACCGGGCATGGTCATGATGTCCCCGGCGTAGGCCACCACAAAGCCGGCGCCGTTGGAGAGCCGCAAATCCCGGATGGTGATGGTGAAGTCCGTGGGACGGCCCAGCAGCTTGGCGTTGTCCGACAGGGAGTACTGGGTCTTGGCGATGCACACAGGCATGCTGTCCCCGCCCAGGGCCTTGATATCCTTCAGGGACTTCTGGGCGGCAGCTGTAAAGCTCACGCCCTTGGCACCGTAGATTTTCTGGGCGATGACGGTGATTTTCTCCTCCACCGTGGCCTCAATGGGATAGATGGGCGCGAAGTGGCTCTTGCCCTCGTTCTCCTCGATGACGCGGCAGATGGTCTGGGCAAGCTCCACGCCGCCTTCGCCGCCCTTGGCGAAGACTTCGGACAGGGCGTAGGAAACGCCCAGCTCCTGGCAGCAGCGGTCGATGACAGCCAGCTCCGCGTCGGTGTCGGAGCCAAAGCGGTTGATGGCCACCACCACCGGCACGCCGAACTTCTGCATGTTCTCAACGTGGGCCTTCAGGTTGACGATGCCCTTCTCCAAGGCGGGGACGTTCTCCGCGGAGAGCTCCGCCTTGGGCACGCCGCCGTTGTATTTCAGCGCACGCACAGTGGCCACCACCACCACGCAGGAGGGGGCCAGGCCAGCCATGCGGCACTTGATGTCCATAAACTTCTCCGCGCCCAGGTCGGAGCCGAAGCCTGCCTCGGTGATGCAGTAGTCCGCCAGCTTCAGAGCCAGGCGGGTGGCCCGCACGGAGTTGCACCCGTGGGCAATGTTGGCAAAGGGCCCGCCGTGCATAATGGCGGGGGTGCCCTCGATGGTCTGCACCAGGTTGGGGTTTACGGCGTCCCGCAGCAAAGCGGCCATGGCGCCCTCGGCCTTGATGTCGCGGGCGTAGACCGGCTCGCCGGCGTAGGTGTAGGCGATGAGGATGTTCCCCAGGCGCTCTTTCAGGTCGTTCATGTCCTTGGCCAGGCACAGGATGGCCATGACCTCGGAGGCCACGGTGATGATAAAGCCGTCCTCCCGGGGCACGCCGTTGATTTTGCCCCCCAGGCCGATGACGATGTTCCGCAGGGCGCGGTCGTTCATATCCAGGCAGCGCTTGATTTGGATGCGCCGGGGGTCGATGCCCAAGGCGTTGCCCTGCTGCAGGTGGTTATCCAGCATGGCGCAGCACAGGTTGTTGGCGGAGGTGATGGCGTGCATGTCCCCGGTAAAGTGGAGGTTGATGTCCTCCATGGGCAGCACCTGGGCATAGCCGCCCCCCGCGGCGCCGCCCTTGATGCCGAACACCGGCCCCAGGGAGGGCTCCCGCAGGGCGATAACGGCGTTTTTGCCAATCTTCGCCATGGCCTGGCCCAGGCCCGCGGTGGTGGTGGTTTTGCCCTCACCGGCGGGGGTGGGGTTGATGGCCGTCACCAGCACCAGCTTGCCGTCTGGCTTGCCGGCCAGGCGGGCAAAGGCCCGCTCGTTGATTTTGGCCTTATACCGGCCGTACAGTTCCAGCTCTTCCTCTTGGATGCCCAGCTCCGCCGCGATTTCCGCGATGGGCCGGAGCGTTGTGCTTTGCGCGATTTCGATGTCTGAAAGCATTCCCCGTCACCTTTCTGGCCGGATAACGGCCATCAAAATTGATTTGCTTGAACGACTCTATTATAAAATATCTGGCGGGATTAGTAAAGAGCGAAACAAAAATCTTGAAAGCCCTTGCACCGGTATGCTATAATGATTTGACATAAATTCCAGTTGGAGAGGGTGTCTCAATTGCGTATAGAGCTATATGCGGCAAGGCATGGGGAAACCGTCGCGAATCTTGAGAACCGCTTGTGCGGCAAAGATACAGATTCCCCTTTGACGCAGGAGGGGGTCGCGCAAGCCCGCCTTTTAGGAGAGGGTTTGAAGGGCATTCCTTTTGACAAAGTGTATTCCAGCCCATTGCAGCGGGCGGTTGCCACTGTAAAAATCGCCTTTGGCGAGTCCCGCAAAATTTGCGTGGATGGCCGTTTGGCGGAAATTGGCTTAGGCGTGATGGACGGCTTGACCTATGAAGAGGCTGCGGAAAAGTATCCCGCATCAGGAATGCTGTTTTTCTCAAAACCCAGTTCGTACAAAGCGCCATCCGGCGGTGAATCCATAGAAGCTGTTATGGAACGGGTAAGCTCGTTCCTCGCCGATTTGGAAAGCCAGGAAGGAAAAACTGTGTTTGTTCAAACACACGGCTATGTATTACGGGTCTTGTATGCTTGTACCCACGGCAAATCCATGGCGGCGCTTGATGAATCCCCGCACTACGCAAACTGCGATGTAACCCACTATACGTACTGTTCCGGAAAATGGGAACTGCAATAAGGAATGGATAATAATGGATAACTCGGCTTGGAAAACTCCAACGCCGCGCCCCGGGTAGAAACGGGGCCTGTGTGAAAGAATAGGGATGCTATGGTTTTACGTTGTATCAAAGGGATTTGGAAATATATCAAGAGGGTGGACATCCTCCTGTGGCTGATAGTGGCGGCGATTTCCGCCTACAGCCTTGTTTTGCTGCGCAGCGTGGACAGCGCCGTGGGCTCCAGCTACTTCCGCACCCAGGTGTTCGCCATCGCCTTGGGCGTGGCAGGGGCCATTGTCATCTCCCTGCTGGACTATGGGGAGCTGGCCAATTTCTGGTACCTGCTGGCGGGCTTTTCTGTGTTCTTAATGATTTACACCGCCATTTTTGGCGAGGCGGTCCAGGGCAGCGGCGGCGTGAACGCCCGGGCGTGGATTAACATCGCAGGCAGGACGTTCCAGTCCTCCGAGCTGGTGAAAATCTTTTTCTGCCTGACTTTCGGCAAGCACCTGGACACCCTGCGCAAAAAGGGCCTTATTGACAACCCCCTGCACGTGGTGCTGCTGGGGTGCCACGCTTTGGTGCCCATGCTGCTGTGCGAGCTCCAGGGCGACACCGGCGCCGCGGTGGTCTTTTTCGCCATGTTCGTGGTGATGAGCCTGACGGCCCGTATAAAGCTGCGGTACTTTGCAGTGCTGGGCGGGCTGGTGCTTATCGCCATCCCCATCCTGTGGCAGTTTGTCATGGACGAATACCAAAAGGCCCGCATTGTGGCCCTGTTCAACCTGGACAACGTGGAAGTGCAGGCCAACGAGGGGTACCAGCAGTACCAGGGCATGATTTCCATTGGCAGCGGGAAGTTCTCCGGCCAAGGGCTGTTCCAGGGCAGCCGGGTGGCCAGCAACAGCGTGCCCTTCCAGCAGAGCGACTACATCTTCTCCGTGGCCGGGGAGGAGCTGGGCTTTATTGGCTGCTCGCTGATTCTGCTGCTGCTGTTCCTGCTGCTGGTGAAGATTCTCCACGTGGCCCACTCCTCCCGGGACGACTTGGGAAAATACATCTGCTTTGGCTACTTTGGCATCATCGCGCTGCAGTCCATCTCCAACATTGGCATGTGCCTGGCGCTGCTGCCTGTAATGGGCGTGACGCTGCCCTTCTTCAGCGCGGGCGGCTCCTCTGCGGCGTGCATGTACTTTGGCATCGGGCTGGTGCAAAGCGTCTACATGCGCCGGAAGGAAAGCGACGGCCTGCGGCTGAAACGGAAAACGCCCCTGCGCTTTACCTACAGCCGGGTGAAAAACAACTGAACCTGCCATGTGAAAACCGCCCTCTGGGAAGTCCTCCAGGGGGCGGTTCTTGTTATACATGTTTCTAGCAGCTGATGGTTACGCCTTGCGGCACGCCAGGCCGGCGGCGGTGGGAAGCAGCTCCACGGTCTCCCCGGCGGCCAGGGAAAGCGCCGCCTTGGCGCCCTGGCAGGAAACCTCCCCCTGGTAGGGGAAGTCCGCGGTGATGGCGGCTTTCTCCAGCTTGCCGTCCTTCCAGGAGAGGGACACGGTCAACCCGCCCTTGGCCCGCAGGCCCTCTACAGAGCCGTTTGCCCAGGCCTTGGGCAACGCGGGCAGCAGCTTTACAGACCGGGGGCTGCTTTGCAGCAAGGTGGCGGCAATGCCGGCGATGCCCCCGAAGTTGCCGTCGATCTGGAAGGGCGGGTGGTTGTCGAACAGGTTGGGCAAGGTGGATTTCCCCAGCAGCAGCTGGATGTTCTCCCCCGCCTTTTCCCCGTCCTCCAGAGAGGCCCAGAAGTTGATAATCCAGGCGCGGCTCCAGCCAGTGTGACCGCCCCCGTGGGAAAGGCGGCGCTCCAAGGTCTTGCGGGCGGCCTGGGCCAGCTCTGGGGTGCCCTCGGGGGTGATTTGGTGGCCGGGATGGAGGGCGAACAGGTGGGACATGTGCCGGTGGCCCACCTCTACCTCCTCGTACTCCTCCAGCCACTCCTTCAAGGTGCCGTTGGAGGCCACCTCAGGCTGGGGCAGGTCTTTCAGGATTTCCTGGAGCTGTGCGGCCAGTTCCTGCTCGCAGCCCAGCAGCTCACAGGCTGAGATGCAGCCCCGGAACAGCTCTGTCAAAATCTCGCTGTCCATGGCGCAGCCCTCGCACAGGCAAGCCACGGCGCCGCTGGGATGGACATAGCGGTTCTCCGGGGAGAGAGTGGGCGAAACCACCCAGCGGCCCTTGGCGTCCCGGATGAGGGTGTCCACAAAGAACAGGCAGGCGTCCCGCAGCAGGTGGAAGTGCTCCCGGAGGAACTCCTTATCCAAGGTGTACTCGTACCGCTCCCAGATGTGGGTGCACATCCAGGCGGCGCCCATCATCCAATAGGTGGAGGAGATGCAGCTGTCCTGGGGCGCGCAGTCCCCCCACAAATCCGTGTTGTGGTGGGCCACAAAGCCCCGGGCGCCGTACATCTTCTGGGCCACCTCTTGGCCACGGGGGTACATGCGCTCCAGCAAATCGAAGAAGGGCAAGTGGCACTGGGAGAGGTTGCACACCTCCACCGGCCAGTAGTTCATCTCCGTGTTGATATTGATGGTGTACTTGCTGTCCCAGGCAGGCTGAAGCTGGCCGTTCCACACGCCCTGGAGGTTGGAGGGCAGAGAGCCCGGCCTGCTGGAGGCGATGGTCAGGTAGCGGCCAAAGGCGAAGTACAGGGCCACCAGCCCCAGGTCCTCCTCCCCGTTCTGGACGCGGGCCAGGCGCGCATCGGTGGGCAGGGCCTCCAAGCCGCTGTCCGCTGCCAAGGTGAGGTGGGTACGGTTGTACAGCGTCTGGTAGTCCTGGAGGTGGGCCTGCCACAGCTCCCGCTCCGGCAGGGACGCGGCGTCCAGCACCCGGCGGCACTCCTCCACCGGGTCCTCCACGCGGTAGGTGGTGGCGGCTGTCCAGGTGAGGGTCGCCTGGTCGGCGTTTTTCACCACCAGGTACTCCCCTACCACCTCCACGGTGCCGCCCGCGGCGGAGGCCCGCAGCATGGAGCAAAACCGGATGCCCTCGCCGCCGGTGTAGTAGATGGCGTTCTGCTCCTTGTCCTGGAAGGTGCCGTCGGTATAGCGGCCCCGGTGCATGCGCACCTGGAAGCTGACCCCGCCCTTGCGGCTGCTGCCCAGGCGCACCACCATCACGTTGTGCGGGGCGCTGATGTAGGCTTCCCGGGTGTAGTCCACGCCGCCGCTGGTGTAGGACACAGTGCACAGGGCGTTGTCCAAATCCAGCTGGCGGGTGTAGTGCTCCACCTCCCCTGCCTGGTTTTTCATGGTCAGGTAGATGTCCCCCAAAGTCTGGTACATCCGCTCAAACTCCGGGGTGCCGGCCATGGCCAAGGTGGCCAGGTTCTCGGCCTGGGCGATGTCGCCCTCCCGCAGCAGCCGGCGGATTTCCGGAAGGTTGTTTTTGCAGTCTGGGTTCACCCTGTCGCGGAACCCCCCAGACCACACGCTGTCCTCGTTGAGCTGGATGCGCTCGGCCACCGGGCCGCCAAACACCATAGCACCCAGCTTGCCATTGCCCAGGGGAAGGGCGCTGTTCCAGTCCTCCGCCGGGCTTTGATACCACAAACGCATGGCAATTACTCCTCCCAAATGTTGAATATAAAAGCCCCCCGGCGGCCTTTCCAACCGGGCGCGCCGGGGAGCTTTGGTCCGAGTCCATCCTACCACACTTTAGGCGCCGCGTCAAACAGTTTTTGCGAAACGTTTTATTAGCTTTAATCCAGGTGATAGTATGGGAGTATCGGAAGGCATCTCACAGTTTAATTTTTATCGTTTTCAGCTCAAAGGGCCGCAGGGTAAAGGAGAGCTCCCGCTGGGTGTGGGGCTGGCCCTCCTGGCGCTCCAGCAGGTTGCACGGGCACCAGGACTGGAACTGGAAGTCCGCCTGGAAGGACACCCGGGCGTGCCTGCCCTCCTTCTCGTGGAAGCGCAGAATCAGCGCGCCGCCGTCCTCGGCCACCTTCATGGCGTCGAAGGTGACGCCGGGGACATCCCCCTGCCACAGGCCGCCAAGGGGCGCTGTCTCCCCCTGGAACACCAGGGGCGGGTCGTTGAGCTCCCAGGCCTCCTGGTCCACCGCCGCCTGGTACCACTCGCCGCTGTGGGGGAACAAGGCGTAGGTGAAGGTGTGGGTGCCCTGGTCGGCGTGGTCGTCGGGGCGGTTGGAGGCTTTCAGCAGCGTCAGGCTCATGACGCCGTCGTGGATATCGTAGCCGTATTTGCAGTCGTTGAGCAAGGCGGCGCCGTAGCCGGGCTCGGCGTAATCGACCCACTTGTGGCCCACCGATTCAAACTTGGCGAACTCCCAGCTGGTGTTCTTGGTGGTGGGGCGCTCCATGCTGCCAAACTGTATGTCGAACCGGGCGCGGTTGGAGTGGATGTCCACCGGGAAGTCCGCCTTCATCACCAGCTCCCGCTCCTGCCAATCCACCCAGGTGGAAAAGTCCACACGGGCGGTGTGGGCGTAGGCTGTCATGCGCTGGACCAGCTGGGACTTGCCAAACTGGTAGCGGAACTCCACCACGGCCCGCAGGGCATTGTTCTCCACCACGGTGACAGCGGTGGGGGCGCCGATGCCCCAGCCCTTCCGGCGATGGGAGTACTCCAGCTCCCAGGCGTCGTAATTCCGGGGGCGGTCCTCGTAGAGGGTGATGGCGTTGGCCTTGCGGCCCTGGGGCACCAGCTCCCTTTTCTCCCGCTTATCGTAGATGCTGGTCAACTGGCCGTTTTCGTCCCACTCCAGGCGGAGAAGGGCGGTTTCCAGGCCGTGTTCCAGCAGTGTGGCGCAGGCCGGGGCCTCTGGGGCGGGGCCGTCCTTCACCAGCAGCTTGACGCTATCCAACGCGGGCAGGGGCAGCAAGGCCACAGCGCCGCCCTGGGTCAGGGCCTGGGGCGGGACAGTGCCGTCCTCCAGCTGCAGGTGGCGGCCGGTGAAGTCCCCTTCCAGCTCCACCAGACTGGAGCGGTGCCAGTTGGCGTTGTTCCACACGGTGAACAGGCCCTGCTCCCCGCTGGGCTGGGCGGCTGACTCCAAGGCCTGGCGGGCCAGGGATTCCGCCTGGGCGTAGAAGGCGTGGCTGTCCTCATAGACTGAGCCAATGGAGGAGCCGGGGATGATGTCGTGGAACTGCTGGCAGAGGACGATTTTCCAGGATTCCTCCAGCTGGCGGCGGGGCTGCTCCATGTCGCGGCCACGGCAGGCGGCCGCTGCCACGGCGGCTTCGGCGGAACGGAGCAGGAACTCCATGCGGCGGTTGGCCTTTTTGTTATAGGCCTGGGAGGTGTAGGTGCCCCGGTGGAACTCCAGGTAGAGCTCGCCGTCCCACACAGGGACATAGCCGTCCCGGGGGTTCTCCTCCACCGTTTTGTGGAGCTGCTGGCAGAATTGGTCCACCCGGCCCACCTTGACCCCAGGCATGCCGGGGACGCGGCCCACCCGGCGGGCGGATTCCAGCATATCCCGATTGGGGCCTCCGCCGCCGTCGCCGTAGCCCATGCAGGTGAGAAGGGAGGTGTTCAAGTCCTTGTTGTAATAGCTCTCCCACACGGAAGCTATCTGCCGGGGTGTGGCGGTGCCGCCGCTGCAGGCGCCGTCCCCCTTGATGAAGTGGGTCAGCACCGAGGTGCCGTCCAGGCCACGCCAGTAGAAGGTGTCGTAGGGCAGCTGGTTCTGGTCGTTCCAGCCCAGCTTGGTGGTGATGAAGGTGTCAATCTCGCACTGTTTGAGGATCTGGGGCAAAGCGGCGGAGTAGCCGAACACGTCCGGCAGCCACAGGAAGGTGCTCTTTTTGCCGAACTCCCCCTCGAAAAACCGGGTGCCATAGAGGAATTGCCGCACAAAGGACTCCCCCGAGGGCAGGTTGCAGTCGCACTCCACCCACATGCCGCCGCCAGGCTCCCAGCGGCCCTCCTGTACCCGGCGCTGTATCATCTGGTAGAGCTGGGGGTAATCTTGGCGGATGTACTCATACTGCTGGGGCTGCGTGTGCAGAAACAGGTACTCGGGATAGCGCTCCATCAGCCGGTTGACCGTGGAGAAGGAGCGGGCGCACTTCTCGTGGGTGTGGCAGATGCGCCACAGCCAGGCGTTGTCGATGTGGGTGTGGCCCACCACGGTGACATTGACCTCTTTCTCCACCGGGGCCAGGGTTTTCTCGATGAGGGCCACCGCCTCCCCGCAGGAGCGGGAGAAGGCCTCCCGGCTGACACCGCTGGTGTCCACCAAATCCCAGGCCTTGGCGGCCAGGTTCAAAATGCGGGGCTTGTCGGGGCTGTCATCGGGCAGGACGCTGTGGGCCTCCAGCAGGCAGGAAAGCCAATAGTAGAGGCTGTCGGCGTTTTCGTCCAGCAGCGCCAAGGCGGCACTGGTGATTTTGTGCTCCACCGGGTGGGGCGGCTCCTGGTCTGTCAGGCCGGACCACAGGCGGAACTCCAGGCACAGCTTCCCCTCCCGGGGCAGGGGCGTCTCCTGGTGGTTCTGGTCCACCGCCTGCCAGGGCTCCCCGTTGACGTAGAGCAAGCTTTCAAAGCCCTGGGTGGCGCCGCCGTTGGTGGTGCCAAAGCAGAAACGCCCCCACACGCGGTCCGGCAGGCCGGCGGGCAGTTCCACCTCCGCGCGCAGCCACAGCCAGCGGTCGTAGCCCTGCCAGTAATCCCCCACCTGTATCTGGCCCGTATAGCGCGCGGGGGGCTGGGCGCCCAAAGCGCCGCCGTCCTCCGCCACGGCAAAGGACTGGATGGGCACCAACGGCTCCCAGCGCTCCTCCCGCAGGCGGGCGGCGGCCCGGCTGAGCCGCTCGTAATTGTAAAAACGGAATGGCATACTTTTCCCCTCCCAAAGAGAATCGATACGGTTTTCCCCGCGCCTAGCCGGGAGGCCTGTCCCAGCGGGAAACACGGGGAATCCTACCAGCATTATAACGAGAGGAAAAGCTGTTTTCAACAGAAATTTTTCAAGGATGCCGGATTTTTTGCAAAAAGGTGAAACGCTTTGGGTTCTCTTGCCCCTGGGGTGCGGACGTGCTATACTGGTGGAAAAGACGTTTTAGGAAGGATGGTCCCACCTATGGGAGAAAAGCAAGGCGGGCCCCAGGAAATCCAAGTCCGGGGCGCGCGGGTACACAATTTGAAAAACGTGGACGTAAACGTGCCCCTGCACAAGATTGTGGGGATTGCGGGAGTGTCCGGCTCGGGGAAGTCCTCCCTGGCCCTGGGAGTGCTCTACGCCGAGGGCTCCCGGCGGTATTTGGAGGCCCTTTCCACCTACACCCGGCGGCGGATGACTCAGGCGGCCAAGGCGGACGTGGACCAGGTGCTCTACGTGCCCGCGGCGCTGGCCCTCCACCAGCGGCCGGGGGTGCCGGGCATCCGCAGCACCTTTGGCACCGGGACGGAGCTTTTAAACTCCCTCCGGCTGATGTTCTCCCGGCTGGCCAGCCACCGCTGCCCCAACGGGCACGCCGTCCCCCCTACCTTGGCGGTGGCGGCGGAACAGGCCATCACCTGCCCGGAGTGCGGCGCCACCTTCTACGCGCCGGGGGCGGAGGAGCTTGCCTTTAACTCCCAGGGGGCTTGCCGCACCTGCGGGGGCACCGGCATTGTGCGGCGGGTGAACCTGGATTCCCTGGTGCCCGACGAGTCCCTGACCATCGAAGAGGGCGCCGTGGCCCCGTGGAACTCCCTGATGTGGTCGTTGATGGTGGACGTGTGCCGGGAGATGGGCGTGCGCACCAACGTGCCCTTCCGGGAGCTGACAGAGCAGGAAAAGGACATTGTCTACCACGGGCCGGCGGTGAAAAAGCACATCCTGTACCACAACAAGGGCTCCGGCCAGGTGGGCGAGCTGGACTTCACCTATTTCAACGCCATTTACACGGTGGAGAACGCCCTCGCCAAGGTGAAGGACGAAAAGGGCATGAAGCGGGTGGAGAAGTTCCTGATGGAGGGCACCTGCCCCGACTGCCACGGCACCCGTCTCAGCGAGGCCGCCCGGGCCCCCAAGCTGCGGGGCATCTCCCTAGACCAGGCCTGCGCCATGTCCCTTTCCCAGCTGGTACAGTGGGTAAAAGCCGTGCCTGGCTCCCTGCCCGAGGAGATGCGCCCCATGGCGGAGAGCATCTGCCAGTCCTTCCAGACGGTGGCCCGGCGGCTGCTGGAGCTGGGGCTGGGGTACCTCAGCCTGGACAGGGCATCCTCTACCCTGTCCACCGGGGAGCGCCAGCGGATGCAGCTGGCTCGGGCGGTGCGCAACCGCACCACCGGGGTGCTCTACGTGCTGGACGAGCCCTCCATAGGGCTGCACCCCTCCAACATTGTGGGGCTCACCCGGGTGATGGAGGATTTGGTGGCCGACGGCAACTCCGTGCTGCTGGTGGACCACGACACCCAGATTCTGCGGGAGGCGGACTGGATACTGGAGATGGGCCCGGAGGCCGGGGCCAACGGCGGTCAGGTGGTGGCCCAGGGCACCGTGGAGGAGCTGGGGCGCTGCCCGGCCTCCCAGATTGGGCCCTTCCTCACAGGGGAAGCCCAGGTGCTGGTGCGCCAGCGCGCGGCGGAAAAGGACCTGTTCCAGCGGGGCGTCATCCGCTTGGCCACGGGGGCCATCCACACGGTGAAGCCTTTGGAGGTGGCCATCCCCCAGGGAAGGCTCACGGTGGTGACGGGGGTTTCCGGCTCGGGGAAAACCACCATGGTGCTGGAGAGCCTCATTCCCGGGCTGGAGGCGGCCACAGCCGGGGAGAAGCTGCCGGGCCACGTGCGGGAGGTGGACGCCCCGGGCATCCGCCGGGTGAAGCTCATTGACGCCACGCCCATCGGCATCAACGTGCGCTCCACGGTGGCCACATACGCCGGCGTCCACGACGAGCTGCGGAAGGTGTTCGCCCGCACCCCAGATGCCAAGGAGCAGGGCTACAAGGCCGGGGATTTCTCCTACAACACGGGGAAGCTGCGGTGCCCCACCTGCGACGGCACCGGCTCCATCAGCCTGGACGTGCAGTTTTTGCCGGACGTGGACATCACCTGCCCGGAGTGCCGGGGCTCCCGCTACGGGAAGGAGGCAAGGCGCATCAAGCACCGGGGGAAGAACGGCCTGGGGTACTCCCTGCCCCAGCTGATGGCTATGGACATCCACACCGCCCTGAAGGCCTGCCAAGAGCTGAAGCTGGTTCGCCAGCGGCTCCAAGTGCTGGAGGATTTGGGCCTGGGCTACCTGACGTTGGGCGAGGCCACCCCGGCCCTGTCCGGCGGGGAGGCCCAGCGGCTGAAGCTGGCCAGCGAAATGGGCCGCGGCCAGGAGGACACGGTGTTCGTCTTTGACGAGCCCACCATCGGCCTGCACCCCCTGGATGTGAGGACGCTTCTCCAGGTGTTTGAGACGCTGATTCGGCAGGGGGCCACGGTGGTGGTCATCGAGCACGACCTGGACGTCATCCGCAACGCGGACTACATCATCGACATGGGGCCCGGCGGCGGAGAAGAGGGCGGCCGCATTGTGGCCCAGGGCACCCCGGAACAGATTGCGGGCTGCGGGGAAAGCCTGACCGGCCGCTATCTGCGGTAAACAAAAAAGGAAGCCATCCGGCAATCAGCGCGGGTGGCTTCCTCTTTTTCTTTGGTAAGATAGGCGAGCTTGTCCGGTTAGAACCAGCGGGCCTCGGTCATCTTGTCCTCGAAGGTGATGGCGCGCTTGAGCACGTCGCAGGCCTTGACCAGGCCCTCGTTCTTGCTCATCAGGCTGTCCTCATGCTCGATGGACAGGACATAGTCGTAGCCCACCAGGCGCAGCTGGCTGACGAAATCCTTCCAGAACAGCTCGTCGTGGCCGTAGCCGATGGAGCGGAAAATCCAGGAGCGGTGGATTTCGTCGCCGTAGGGGCGGTAATCCAAGGTGCCGTCGATGGGGGCGTTGATGGGGTCAATCTTGGTGTCCTTCGCGTGGACGTGGAAGATTGCCTCGCCGCCCAGGGCGCGGATGACCTGGATGGGGTCCATGCCCTGCCAAATCAGATGGCTGGGGTCCAGGTTGGCGCCGATTTCGGGGCCGACAGCCTCCCGCAGCTTTTTCAGGGTGTAGGTGTTGTACACGCAGAAGCCCTGGTGCATCTCCAGCGCGATTTTGTTCACGCCGTGGGCCTTGGCGAAGGCGACAAAGTCCTTCCAATAGGGGATGAGAACTTCCTTCCACTGCCAATCCACCACCTCGCAAAACTCGTTGGGCCAGGCGCAGACCACCCAGTTGGGGTTCTTGGACTCGGGGCAGTCGCCGGGGCAGCCGGAGAAGCAGTTAATCTGATGGATGCCCAGCTTCTCCGCCATGAGGACGGCGTCGTGCATATCGTCGTCAAACTGCTTGGCAATCTCCTTGTTGGGATGGACGGGGTTGCCGTGGCAGCTCAAAGCGCTGATTTCCAGGCCGGACTCCTCGATGGTCTTTACAAACTCGTTGAACTTCGCCTCGTCGTGGAGCAGCACGCCGGGGTCGCAGTGGTCCTTGCCGGGATAGCCGCCGCAGCCGATTTCCACCATCTGGGCGCCCAGGGACTTAAAATAGGCAAGAGCCTCCTTCAGGGGGGTCTCGCCGATGACATTGGTGAGAACACCTAATTTCATGAGAAAAACACTCCTTCACCAGGCGGAAACCAGCCGGGGAAAGCCCCTGGCCCCCGCCTATTGATATGCTTCCATTATAGAGAGTTCCCCTGGAAAAAGCAATCCCTCCGCAAAAAATATTCAGGGCCGGGACCGGTTTTTTCAGAGATTTAACAGACAGGCCCGCCGGTGGTATGCAGCAAAAAAGGCGCCCAACCGGCGCCTTTTACAGGGTTTTCATACGGTTTTACTGGGGCCGCTCCTGCCGGGCGGCGGTTTTTAGGAGGAGGTACTCCATCGAGTCCTCCAGAGCTTTCCAGCTGGCGGCCACCACGTCCCCGGAGACGCCCACGGTGGTGAAGGTGTCTTCCCCGTCGGTGGAGGTGATGAGCACCCGCACGCCGGCGGCGGTGGCGCTTTTGCTGTCCAGCACGCGCACCTTGTAGTCGGTGAGCTTTACCTGGGACAGGACGGGATAAAAGATTTCCAGGGCCTTGCGCAGCGCCTGGTCCAAGGCGTTCACAGGGCCGTTGCCCTCGGCGGCCATGAGCTGTATCTGTCCCCCCACCCGGACCTTTACCGTGGCGCTGGCGCCCCGGTCGCTGCCGTCGCTGTAATCGGTGTAGATGTGGTAGTACAGCAGCTCGAAGAAGGGCGTGAAGGGCTTGAGCCGCTTGCGCACCAGCAGCTGGAAGGAGGCGTCCGCCCCCTCGAACTGGTAGCCCCGGCTCTCCAGCTCTTTCAGCTCTTGGAGCAGGGCCCGGGCCTCTTGGGAATCCACCCCCACGTGGGGGAAGATGTGCTTGATTTTCTCCAGAACCACCGCCCGGCCGGACATCTCCGAGGCGGGGAAGCGCCGGACGTTGCCCACCAGGTAGGGGTCCACCTGCTCAAAGGAGCGGGGCGTTTTCAGCACGGCGGCGGCGTGCATCCCGGCCTTGTGGGCAAAGGCACTCTCCCCCACGTAGGGCATCCAGGCGGGCAGGTCCATGTTGGCGATGGAGGCCAGTTCCCGCACACGGTGGGTCAGGTGCATCAGCTCCTCTTGGGGGATGCAGGGAATGCCCAGCTTCAGCTGCAAATTGGGGATGATGGTGGAGAGGTTGGCGTTGCCGCAGCGCTCCCCAAAACCCAGCAGCGTCCCCTGGACCTGGCTTGCCCCGGCCAGCACCGCCGTGACGCTGTTGGCGGTGGCCATGCCGCAGTCCTCGTGGAAGTGCACCCCAATGGGCACAGGGATTTTGGCAGCCACCTCTTGGACCACCCGCTCCACGTCCCCGGGGAAGGCGCCGCCGTTGGTATCGCACAGGCAGACTATGTCCGCGCCGCCCCGCAGGGCAGCCCGCAGCGCCTCCAGGGCAAAGGCGGGGTCGTCCTTCCAGCCGTCGAAGAAGTGCTCGGCGTCGAAGATAACTTCCCGGCCGTGGGACTTGAGGAAGCGGCAGCTCTCCTCAATCATACGGAAGTTCTCCTCATAGGTGGTTTCCAGCACCCGGTCCACGTGGAATTTCCAGCACTTGCCAAAGACGCAGCACACCGGCGTGCCTGCCGCCAGCACCGCCGCCAGGTTGGCGTCCTCCCAGGCGGGGATATTCTTCCGGCGGGTGCTGCCAAAGGACACCAGCTTGGCGTTCTTTAAGGGCAGGCTGGCCGCCCGCTGGAAAAATTCCGCGTCCTTGGGGTTGGAGCCGGGGTTGCCGGCCTCCACATACTGCACGCCCACCTGGTCCAGCAGGCGCACCGCCTGGAGCTTATCCTCCAGAGAGAAGGCCACCCCTGTCCCCTGGGCGCCGTCCCGCAGGGTGGAATCGAAAATTGTTACAGGGCCCATACTCATCCCTCTTCCGCTGTGGTATCCCCCGTGATTGGCTCGTCGTTCTTCATGCGTTCAAACAGGGCCATGGAATCGTTGTAATAGTCCATGTCCTTTTCTTTCTTCTCGATGGAGCTGCCCTCCGCGGCCCGCACGGAAACCCGCAGGCGGCTGAACAGCTCGCTTATCATCTCGGGGGTGTACATCCCATCCTCCGAGCCAACGGGCTGGAGGTTGGCGAAGGCAGCAATGTCGTCCCAGCTGTACATGGCGTTTTCGTAGTCGGTTGCGTCCTCGGGCATAAGGGTGCCGTCCTTATACTGGAAAAACCCAGCGAAATCCCCCTCCAAGACCGAGAAGGCCGTGCTGTCGTGCAGGTAAATCATCGTCGCGTTCAAAGAGGCGTCTGCCGTAAAGCGTACCCAGGCAGCTTCTTGGGCGCTGGGGTCGGCGCTGGCATCGTCTGACATGACATAGTTCGAGACCTGGATGACAACCTTGCCGTCGCCGTTGCGGTCATCAGCATAGGCGGCAATACATTCCTCCAGCTGCTGCACGCCGGTTTCCGGCATGGTAAAGGAGGTGAGCAGGCCAATGGTATAGTCCGGGTCCACTTTGGTTGCCATAGAGTGGATAAAAACCGCAAGCAAGGCAACGACCAGAATGGCAGGGATAATTTGGCGCTTGTGGTAATACCACCAGTTCTCCCGCTTGTCTTTGGCTGTTACCAGCTTGATTTCGTTGCTGTGGATGGTGTCCTCTCCTGCGTTGATCAGGTACCGTTCTCGTGCCATAGTGACGCTCCTTCAAAATATAGTAAGTATGGGCAATACCCTCCGCAGGCCGAGCCCCTCAAAACAAGTCCCTCTCCCCTGTGGCGCTTTTTCCCATCTCGAAAAAAGCGCCGGGGAAACACAGTTATTTTAGCATAGTGCACAAGGTATTGCAAGCCTCTGCCAGGGCGGCGGGGGGAAAAATCGCCCTGCCCTTTGGCTGGATACGTCCCGCGTATAGGTGAGGATATGGAATAAGTATTGGACATGGGCGCGCGAAAGGCGGTACAATAAAGACAGAAAACCTGGCAAACTACACGACGAGGTGAGCACAGTGCAATACACAAAACTTGGCAATTCCGATTTGAACGTGTCCCGCATCTGCATGGGGTGCATGGGCTTTGGCAACGCCGCCACCGGCCAGCACAGCTGGACTTTGGACGAGGCTGCCTCCCGGGAAATCATCAAGCGGGGGCTGGAGCTGGGCGTGAACTTTTTCGACACGGCCATTGGCTACCAGAACGGCACCAGCGAGGAGTACCTGGGCCGGGCCCTTAAGGACTTTGCCCGGCGGGAGGACGTGGTGGTGGCCACCAAGTTCCCCGGCCGCTCCCCCCAGGAGATGGAGGCGGGGGTGACTGGCCAGCAGCACGTGGCAAACCTGCTGGACCAGAGCTTGCGGCACCTGGGCATGGACTACGTGGACTTGTACATCTACCACATGTGGGACTACGCCACGCCCCTATACGAGATTTTAGAGGGGCTTTCCAACGCGGTGAAAGCGGGCAAGGCGCGGTATGTGGGCATCTCCAACTGCTTTGCCTACCAGCTGGCCAAGGCCAACGCTTTGGCGGAGAAGGAGGGCTTCCCCAAGTTTGTGTCCATACAGGGGCACTACAACTTGATTTTCCGGGAGGAAGAGCGGGAGATGGCCAAGCTCTGCGCCGAGGACAACATCGCCATGACGCCCTACAGCGCCTTGGCTGGAGGCAGGCTCTCCAAGCACCCGGGGGAGACCTCCAAGCGGCTGGAGGAAGACAGCTACGCCAAGTTTAAGTACGACGCCACCGCCCAGCAGGACGGGGTCATCATCAGCCGGGTGGCGGAACTGGCGGAGCAGCACGGCGTAACCATGACGGAAATCTCCCTGGCGTGGCTGCTGCAAAAAGTCACCGCGCCGGTGGTGGGCGCCACCAAGCTCCACCACATCGAGGGCGCGGCCAAGGCGGTGGAGCTGGAGCTCTCCCCCCAGGAGATGGCCTATCTGGAGGAGCCCTACGTGCCCCACAAGCTGGTGGGCGTGATGGCCCAAAACACCCCGGCTGCCGCAGGGACCAAGCAGGTATGGACTGTAAAGTGAAAAGGAGGAATCTCGCATGTTTGATTTTAAAAGGCAAGACCCGGAATTCGCGGAGCGCTTTGAGCACTTCGCCTTTAACGAAGTGGTAAACGAGCCCGGCCAGCAGCTGGACGACATCACCCGCCACCTGGCCATTTTGGCCACGCTGCTGGGCTGCCAGGGCATCGACGCCTTCCGGGAGGAGCTGCCCGCCGCTTTGGACGGGGGCGTCACCCCGGTGATGGCTAAGGAGGTCATCTACCAGGCGGTGGACTACTTGGGCATTGGCCGGGTGCTGCCCTTTTTGCGTGCGGCCAATGAGATTTTAGAGGCCCGGGGCGTCTCTTTGCCCCTGGAGGGCCAGGCCACCACGACCTTGGAGGACCGCCTGGAGAAGGGCGCCCAGGCCCAGGCAGAAATCTTCGGGGAGCACATGCTGGAGGCCTGGAAGGCCGGGCACATCAACCGATGGCTGGCCGCCAACTGCTTCGGGGACTACTACACCCGCACGGGCCTGGACTTGAAGCAGCGGGAGATGGTCACCTTCTGTTACCTGGCGGCCCAGGGCGGCTGCGAGCCCCAGCTGACTGCCCACGCCAAGGGCAACATGAACTTGGGCAACGACAGGGAGTTCCTCACCAAGGTGGTGTCCCAGTTCCTGCCCTACATTGGGTACCCCCGCAGCCTGAACGCCATCGCCTGCATCAACAAGGCGGCGGAGCAGTAAAAACGCATCCATAGAGAAAGCAGCGGTCCTTCCCCACTGGCCGCTGCTTTTTTGCGCTCATTTCTATGATGTATCCCACACATTTGCGGTGCTGCCCATGGATAGCGGCGGGTCTTCCCCACTTTTCTACTCCGGCAAGGTGATGGTGCGGGTGCAGACGCGCTCCAGCAGGGCGGCGCTGTGGGACACCACTAGCAGGCCCAGGTCCCGGCTGGCGGCCTCGCGGAGGAGGAAATCCCATATCTGGGCCTGGGTGACCAAATCCAGCATGGCGGTGCTCTCATCGCAGAGGAGGAACTTCACCGCGGGATGGAGAGCGCGGGCCAGGCAAAATCGCTGGAGCTCGCCGCCGGAAAGCTCCCCGGGGTAGCGGGTGAGCCAGCCCTCCCGGATGTGGAGGGCATCCAGCAGGCGCTGCTCCGGCATGCCGGATTCCGCCAAGGTCTTGCCCAAGGGCAGCAGAGGGTCCACCACCGTTTCGGGATGCTGCCACACCATCTGCACCGGACAGGGGCCGGCATAGGCGGAGAGGGGCTTCCCATCCAGGAGGACTTCCCCTTTCTGGGGGCGCTCGTAGCCCGCCAGCAGGCGGCACAGGGTGGTCTTGCCCCGGCCGCTGGGGGCCCACAGGCCCAGCCGCTCTCCGGAGTGAAGGGACAGGCTGACGTCCTCCAGCACAGGGGCGCCTTTTTTGCTGTAGGAAAAGCGCAGGTCTTTGGCTTGGAGAATCACGGCGCCACCTCCTTGTTGGGGTAGAGGCAGCGCACCGCGCCGCCTTGGAAGGGCCGCAGCGGAAGGGGCCCCTGGGCGCAATCCGCCCCGGGATGGGGGCACTGGCCCAGGAAGGGGCACCCCTCCCCCACCTCGCCGGGATAGGGCTGGCTCCCTGGAATGGGCCGGAAGCCCCGCTGGGGCAAGGCGTCCCACAGAGCCTGGGTGAAGGGGTGCCGCAAAGAGCCTGCCTCAAAGTCGGAGGCCAGGGCTTCCTCGATGGTCTCCCCGGCGTAGAACACTGCCACCCGGTGAGCCACGGTGAGGGCCAGCTCCAAATCGTGGGTGATGAATAGCACCGCCGCCCCCTCTTGGGCCAGCTCCCGGAAGTGGCCCAGCAGCCGCCCCGCCACTTGGGCGTCCAGGCCGGGGGTGGGCTCGTCGGCGATGATAAGCTGGGGGGACTCCATCACCGCGGAGGCCATGAGCACCCGCCGGGCCATGCCGCCGGAAAGCTGAAAGGGGTACAGCCGCTCCGTCCCCGGCCCCAAGCCGTACCGGGAGAGGGCCTCCTGGGCGCGGTGGCGGGTGTCTGTATCACGGCGGCCCTGGGTGAGCTGGGGGCCCACCTTCATTAAGGGGTCCAGGTAGGTGACGCCCTGGGGCACCAAGGAAATCTCCCGGCCCCGGAGCTTTTCCAGGCGGCGGGGTGTGAGCTCCTGGCCTTTGTAGAGGATGCTCCCCTCCCGGCGGCTGTTGTAGGGCAGCAGCCCCAAGATGGCGTGGGCCAGCAGGCTTTTGCCGGAACCGCTGGCGCCCACCACGGCGGTGACTTTCCCGGGGGACAGGGAGAGGGACAAGTCCCGGATGACAGGCAGCTCCCGGCGGCGGGCGCCCCGGCTGTACTGGGTAAAGGTGATGGACAGGTGTTCAATTTGCAGGATAGGTTCCATGGGCACCTCCTTATTCGTGGGCGCTGGCGGGGTCAGCCAGCAGGCGGACGCGCTCCCCCAGCAAAGCGAACAGCACCACCACCAGCACCAAGGCCGCCCCGGGGAACAGGGCCAGCCACCACTTGCCGGTGGTGAGATAGCGCATGCTCTCGGAGAGGATGACGCCGATGGCGGGCTGCTCCGAGGAGAGGCCGAAGCCCAGAAAGGTGACGCTGGCCTCGTGGAGGATGGCGTGGGGAAAGAGCAGAATCAGCCCGGTGAGGAACTGGGGCAGCAGGTGGGGCAGCAGGTGGAGCCGCACCCGCCTCCAGGGGGAGACGCCCAGCTTCTCCGCCACCAGCAGGTAGGGGGCGCTTTTCAGCTGGAGCACCTCCCCGCGGATGACCCGGGCCAGGGAGGTCCAATGGCTGAGGGCCACCCCCATCACCACGCCGGTGAACCCCCTGCCGCAGGCGATGGACAGGAGGATAACCAGCAAAATGTGGGGGATGCCCATGACCAAGTCAATCCACCAGGAGATGAAGGCGTCCACCCAGCCGCCAAACACGGCGGACAGAATGCCCAGTGCCAAGGCCACCCCTGCGCTGACAGCGGCGGTGAGCAGCCCAATGCGGATGCTCAACGAGAGGCCTGCTAAGGTGCGGGCCAGCATATCCCGGCCCATCCAGTCGGTGCCAAAGGGCGCGGCCAGGCTGGGGGCCAGGTTCTGGCGGGAGAAATCCGTCTCCATGGCGCGCTCCTCCAGCAGGAGGCCCGCCACGGTGACGGCCAGCAAAAACAGGGCGGCTCCCCCCACAAACCACAGGGTGGTGAGCCTTCGGTTGCGCGGCTTCATCGCTTCCCCACCTCCTTGCGGATGCGGGGGTCCACCAGGCCGTAGAGCAGATCCGCGGCCAGGTTGCCCCCAAACACCAAGGCGGAGGTGATAACCGTGATGCCCAGCAGCAGGGGCAAGTCGCTGCCCAGGCCAGCGGTGACGGCGGCCTGGCCCAGCCCGGGGTAGGAGAACACCTGCTCCACCAGCACCGAGCCGCCAATAATCTCGCTGATGGAGCCAAACTGCAAGGTGAGGGCGGGCAGGGCCACGTTGCGCAGGCCGTGGCGCAGCACCAAGGAGCGCCGGCTCTCCCCCCTGGCCCGGGCCAAGAGGACGTAGTCGCTGGAGAGGACGTCCACCAGCTTCTCCCGGGTGTGCAGGACGATGTTGGCCACGCCGGTGACGCTTAAGGTCAAGGCGGGCAAAATGGCGTGGCGCAGCCTATCCAGCCACGTGACGGCGCTCTCCTCCACGCCGATGGGCACGGAAAGCCCGATGGGCAGCCAGCCCAGCCACACGGAGAAAACCAAAAGCAGCAAAAGCGCCAGCCAAAAGGCCGGGGTGCTGGAAATCACCAGGCAATAGCCGCGGATGAGCTTATCCGGCCAGCGGCCCCGGAAGGCCCCCGCCACCAATCCCAAGGCCAGCCCCAGCACGCCGGAGAGCACCCAGGCGGTCAACAGCAGCCACAGGGAGCTGCCCAGCCGCTGGCCGATGACGGAGAGCACCGGCTGCCGGTACAGCAAGGAGGTGCCAAAGTCCCCGTGGAGGACGCTGGAAAGCCACCCCAGGTACCGCTGGGCCGGGGGCTGGTCCACGCCCCAGTAGGCCTCTAGGTTTGCCACCTGCTCCGGGCTCATGGAGCCCAAGGCCACCTGCCCCACATTGGTCTGCAAAGGGTCCAGGGGCGTGGCGCACAGCAGCAGAAACGCCGCCAGGCTCACCCCCAGCAGGAGCAGCGCCGCCCGCAGCAGCTTTTTGCCCGTGAAGAGAAGGGCCTGTTTCATGGTGTCACCTCTTTGCTTATGCCCAGGACCACTGGTCCACGTTGTTCACCAAGGACCAGCCGTGGCCGTGGGGATGGATTTTCTGCTCCGCCACCTGGAGGCCATCCCGGACCCAGTACAGGTGGTCGATGTTCACCAGCCACACCCAGGGGATGTCCCCCTCTTGGGTGACGCCGGTCTCCCCGTCCCACTGGGCCTGCTGCCACAGCTGATAGGACTCCTCCAAATCGGTGCAGGCCAGGGCCGCGTCCATGGTGCTGTCCACCGTTTCGTTGGAGTAGGGGGAGTACTGGGCGGTGCCGGCGCCCTCGATGGTGTGGTAGATGTTGTACAGCTCCATGGGGCTGTGGGCGCCCCAGCCCCACAGCAGCGGGGTGGAAAGGGCCCTGTCGTAGGCGGTGTCCCAGCCCACGCCCTCAATGGAGCAGGTAATGCCCAGCTCCTCCATCTGGCTGGCGAAGTCCGCGGCCAGGGCTTGGCGGACGGAATCCCCGTTGGAGTAGAGCAGCGTCAGCTCCGCCTTGACGCCGTCCTTCTCCCGGACGCCGTCCTCCCCTAGGAGCCAGCCGGCCTCGTCCAGCAAGGCGGCGGCGCCCTGGGGGTCGTACTCCACCTGGGAGGCGGGGTTGTACCAGGGCGTCTGGTCGCAGACGCTGTAGGCGGGGCTGCCGTAGCCGTTGAGGACGTTGTCAATCATCTCCTGCCGGTCCACGCCGATGTTCAAGGCCCGGCGCACCCGCACGTCGCTGGTGAAGTCGTTGCCCACGGCCACGCCGTTTTCGTTGGTGCCCCCGGCGGGGACGGCGGGAAGGTTAAAGCCCCGGTTGTCCACGCTTTGGTAGGCGGCCAGGGAGTAGCCCTCCACGCTCTCGTTGGAATAGGTGGCGGAGGTGTAGGCCACATCCACCTGGCCGGCCTGGGCCGCCAAAAAGGCGGCGTCCTCCTCCATAAAGAGGATGGTAACCCGCTCCATGGTGGGGGCCTGGCCGTAGTAATCAGGGTTGCCCTCTAAAATCACCTGCTGTCCCCTATCCCACTGTTTGAGGACATACCGCCCCGAGCCAATGGGGTTGGAGCCGTAGGTGGCGCTGTCGTAGGCGTGCTCCGGCACAATGCCCACCACCGCCATGGTGTAGGGCCAGATGGAAAAGGCCCGGGTCATGTGGAACACCACTGTGGTGTCGTCGGTGGCCTCGGCGTAGTCCAGCATAGTGAAGTCGTTGACTGAGCTGGAGGCCTTCACGGTGTTGTAGGTGAAGGCCACGTCTGCGGCGGTGAGGGGCTCCCCGTCGGTAAAGGACACATCGTCCCGGATGGTCACAGTCCAGGTGAGGCCGTCCTCGCTGGCGGCGACGTCCGTGGCCAAGTCGTAGCCGATGGTCAAATCCGTGTTGGTGACGGTGAGGGTGGACTGAATCAGCGGCTCGTGGACGTGCTCCCCGGCGCCCCAGCCAAAGGCGGGGTCGAAGCCGGCCTCCGGCTCGGAGGTGGGGCCCATGGCTACGACCACCGAGGAAGTGTCCTCCTGGGCGGCTGTGTCCCCCGCGCTGCCGGAGGAGGCGGCCCCGCAGCCGGTGCAGGTGCCCAAAAGCAGCGCGCCAGCCAGCAGCAGCGATAGAGCTTTCTTTTTCATGGCAGATTCCTCCCAAAGGCAAAAAAAGAAGGCATCCGCTCCCCTCTGGAAGCAGATGCCTTCCTGGCATCAAATTTTAATGTCGTATCGTGAAACAAGGCGTGTTCCCTGCGCTTGCGAAATCCCCGCTTGGCGGGGGAGCCGGCTTCCTGCCGGGCTGCTGGGCAGCGGTGGGACACAACGTGTATGATTATACAGGAAAGAGGGCGGCTTGTCAACTGTCCCCCTCCCCCAGCCGGTGGAGAAGAAAATGGTTCTTGCGGGTCTCCAGTAGCCCCTCGTCCCGCATGCGGCCCAGCTCTTTGGAGAGGGCGCTGCGGTCCACGCCCAGGTAATCCGCCAGCTGCTGCCTGTCAAAGGGGATGGAAAAGGAGCTGCTGCCCTGCTCCAAGGCCTGGGCGGAAAGGTACGTGACAAGCCTGCCCCGGATGGTCTTGGGGCTGGTGCAGAAAATGCGGTGGGAGAGGGCCCGGTTCTTCCCGGCGAAAATGGACACCAAGTTGCGCAGCAGCTTCCCCTGCCACGAGGCGCCCGCGTGGTTCTCCCCCAGCAATGCGCCCAGGCGGATGGCGAGGATTTCGCAGTCCTCCGCGGCCACGGCATCCACCAGCAGGGGCCCGCCGGTGAGGGCGTAAGTTTCCCCAAAGACCTGGCCGGGCCCCACATGGCTTAAGAGAGTGCGGTGGCCCCACAAATCCACGCTTTCAATGTGGACCGCCCCCGAGAGCACCACGCCCATCTCCCGGGCGGGCTCCCCTTGGCGGAAGATGGTCTGGCCCTTCTCATACAGGCGGCGGGCCATGGGGCAGGCTGCCGCCATCTGGGCCCACTCCTGTTCGGTGATGCCCTGGAACACGGGCACAGGCGGGATAGGCAAGAAAAAAGCCTCCTTTTGTTGTTTTGACAACAGATTTTCTCCTGCCATTGTACTATACTGTTGCCAGAAACACAAGGAGGTACGCGGAGTATGATTCGGAAAATCATCCAGATAGACGAGGAAACATGCAACGGCTGCGGCGCCTGCGCCCAGGCCTGCCACGAGGGGGCCATCGGCATGGTGAACGGCAAGGCGAAGCTTCTGCGGGACGACTACTGCGACGGCCTGGGGGACTGCCTGCCCGCCTGCCCCACCGGGGCCATCACCTTTGTGGAGCGGGAAGCCGCCGCCTATGACGAGGCAGCGGTGCTCCAGAACAAGGCGCAGAAAGCCCAGGCTGCCCCCTTCTCCGGGTGCCCGGGCCACGTCGTAAAGACCTTCCAACGGGAGGCGGCCCCTGCCGCCGCAGCGGGGAAGCAGGAATCCCAGCTGAGACAGTGGCCCTGCCAAATCAAGCTGGTGCCAGTAAAGGCGCCCTATTTCCAGGGGGCGAAGCTGCTCATTGCGGCGGACTGCACCGCCTATGCCTACGCCAGCTTCCACCAGGACTTTATGCGGGGGAAAATCACCTTGGTGGGCTGCCCCAAGCTGGACAGCGTGGACTACAGCGAAAAGCTGACAGAAATCCTCCGGGAAAACGACATTCAAAGCGTCACCGTGGTGCGCATGGAGGTGCCCTGCTGCGGCGGCTTGGAGCAGGCGGCCATCACCGCGCTGAAAAACAGCGGGAAGTTCCTCCCCTGGCAGGTGGTGACCCTCTCCACTGACGGCCGCATTTTGGACTGAGCCCACAGGAAAAGAAAAAAGGGATGGGAGCGCGAAGCTTCCCATCCCTTTTTGCGTTTACAGGGAGGCGTATTGCTCCTCCAGCCAGGCCAAGGCTTGCTCCAGGCCCTCTTCAGAGAGGGGGACCTCCTTTTGCAGCTTGTCGTGGGCCCGCTCAAAGCACAGGTCCTCGGTCCAGGCGTAGGCGCGCAGCAGGGCGGCTTCCTTGTCTGGCTCCACCAAGTAGCGCAGCAGCAGGCCGCTGTCGGGGTCCTTGGTCTTTTGGCCGGCGTAGGTGTTGCCCTCGTCGAAGTAGTGGAATTTTTGCAGCTCTAACGAATGTTCCATAGGGGACTTCCTTTCTCAAGAGGATGGGGGTGTGGGGACAGGGGGCTGGCGCAGCACGGTGCTGGCAAGGCGGGTGCCGGAAAGCTTGCCGTAGAGGTAATCCCGGCCGATTTTAGAAACACTGTTTCTGGCACTTTCTACCAACAGCGCGAAGAAGCCCACCATAAACCAAAGAAGCCGTAAAAACGTTTGCGCAAACCCCGAAGAGGCAGGAAGCAGAAAAACCGCCTCCGCTACAGCGAAGAAACAGTAAATAAAGGCCACCAGCAAACCGTAGCGCAGCAGGCAGCGCCACAACAGCACCCGGCTGCCGTCCTGGTTGACCACGCAGATTTTCGTCAGGCGCTTGCCCAGGCTCTTGCCGCCCCACAGGCCCTGAAACAGGCCGAAGTACAGCAGGTAGGCCAAGGCGAAGGGCAGGTTAAAGGGCAGCTGGGAGAGGAAGATAGACAGCACCGTCCCCAGCAGGCTGACGAAAATCATATCCACAAAGAGGGAGAGGCACCGCCGGGTGAAGGTGACCCTCTCCCCTTTTTGGTAGGACTTCTCGTCTATCTTGTCACGGTCCGGCAAAATCTTCATCAGGGGGCCGGTGAGGACATAGCCCAAAAAGCCGCCCAAGGTGTTGCAGAGCAAGTCGTCCACGTCAAAGAGGCGGTAGGCCCGGGGATAGTAGCCGTACAGGCCGGAGAGCTGGGTCAGCTCGAAAAACAGGCTGACGCCCAACGAGATGAGCACCGCCGGGAGGAGCTTGCGCCGGAAATAATACCGCAGGTAAAAGCCCAGGGGCATTAGCAACGCGATGTTGAACACAAACTGCAAGGTGAAGGTGGAGAGCAGCGCCGGCAGGTAGGTGGAGGGCTCTGCCAGCTGGAAGCCTGTCTCCTTGGAGAGGTCCCGGAAAAAGCTGAAGGGCAGCAGCTGCACGCTGGGGCCGGTCATCTGGGCCACGGCCTCCCTGTCCGGCAGGGGGAGAATGACCAAGAAGTAGGCGCACAGGGCGTAGAGCACAAAGGAATAGCTGAGGAAAAAGCGGGCAAAGGTCATGCCGCCGTATTTCCGGTAGTGGTGGATGAGAAAGGGCAGGGCAATCAGCGCGGCGGCCACTGGGAACACCAGCACCGCCTGCCCCACCACGCGCAGGTAGGATTCCATAAATTACGTATCTCCTTTTTCCAAAATGCAGCCGCCGGTTGCGGCTGCTGTATCAGGCGCGGCGGCCTGGATATAGAGGAAGGCGTTGCCGCGCTTCCCCTGCTGGGAAATCGCACCCAGCTTGCGCAGAACATGGGCGGCCAAGGTGGCCTTTTTCGGGGAGAGGCCCACGGCCTTCCCCAGCTCCCGGCTGGTGAACGGGACGGGCAGCCCCGGGGGCAGGAGCTTGCCGTACTCCTGGGGGGAGCGCACCCACACCTCCCCCAGCAGGGAGACCGGCAGCCTGTCAAAGCGGGTGGAACCGCGCTTTTTGTCCCGGCTCCACCCGTTGAGCAAGCGGTACTCCTCCACCTCCAGCAGCAGGACGCACAGCCGCAGGTTGGGGTGGAACAGCAGCTCCCCCAGCTGGTACAGCTCCGGCAGGACAGAGCCCGCCGTGGGCTTGAGGGGGCTTTTGTGGGCGGGGGTCACCTCCTCCTCCTCAGTGAGCCAGGCCACGGTCTTTTTGGCGGGGACGGGGTACACCACTGTCACCGGCCCCTGGGACAGAAAGGCTTGGAGCTTGGGCCGCAGCCGCTGAAAGGAGCGGGTCTGCACCTCTAGGATGCCCTCTGGGGTGACGGCGTCCGCTACGTAGGGGGGCACAGGCACCTCCCGCTGCTGGGAATCCGGCTGGAAGTAATACTTCACCGCCCGGTGGAGGGCCTTCTCCCCCAAGGTGCCGATGCCCTGGGGCGCCCCCTCCCCAGAGAGGGCCCAGCGGCAGGCCTCTAAAAAGCGGGCCTGGTCCATCAGTCCTCCAGGCGGAACAGCCGGGCGAAATTGCCGTAGAGCATCTTGCGGTTGTCCTCCTGGCCGTAGCCCAAGGCGAAGAAGCGCTCCAGCTCCTCCTTGGGGGACCACATAGGGAAGTCCGTGCCGAAGAGAGTGTGCTCGATGCCGAAGTGGTCGATGCTCTTCCTGGCCTGCTCTTGGGTGACGGCGAACAGGGAGCTGGAGGTGTCGATGTACACGTTGGTGCCGGAAAGCTCCCGGCGGGCGTCCTCCCACTCGCTGTAGCCGCCCAGGTGGGCGGCGATGCAGGTGAAGTCCGGGATTTTCTCCAGGACGTTCATCAAACGGCGGGGGGTGGAGAAATCCGTGCGGCTATCCCCGGTGTGGAACAGGATGGGCAGGCCCCGGCGGTGGGCTTCCTCATAGACAGGGAGCATGCGCTCGTCGTCGATGTAGAACCGCTGGAAATCCGGGTGGAGCTTGATGCCCCGTAGCCCACGGCGCTGGATGTCGTCCATCTCTCTCTGGATGTCGGCCACGTCCTGGTGCCAGGCGGCCAGGCCGATGAACTGGGGGTACTTTTGGCACTTTTCCTGGATGAACTGGTTGATGGAGCGCACCTGCTCCACTTTGGTGGCCACGGAGCACACCAGGAACCGGTCGATGCCGGCCTCCGCCCCCCGCTGGGCCAAGATATGGGGCAGGCCCACGTTCTGCATGGGGATGTGGTAGAACTCCCCTACAGAGCCCGTGGCCTTCTCGGCAATCTTCCCCGGGTAGATGTGGGCGTGGGCGTCCG
>NHCFR05603__coassemble_311_pt1 | contig 45286 bp, 37 predicted proteins | sample NHCFR05603__metabat2_high_PE_046 | metagenome-assembled genome bin NHCFR05603
ACGCCAACATCAAGAAGGTGGTGGGCTTCCTGCTGGGCACCAACATCGGCGAGGTCATCACCGTGTTCGCCGCCATGCTGCTGTGGCACAAGACGCCCCTGCTCTCCATGCAGCTGCTGTGGATCAATCTGGTGACGGACTCCCTGCCGGCCATCTCCCTGGGCATGGAGGCCGTGGAAAACGACGTGATGGAGCACAGCCCCAAGCCCAAGGACGAGGGCATCTTCGCCCACGGGCTGGGCATCCAGGTGGTGCTGCAGGGGTGCATGTTCGCCATTTTGACTCTCATCGGCTTTCTGCTGGGCGAACGCTACGGCGGCAGCCTGGAGGCCGGCCAGACCATGGCCTTTATGGTGCTCTCCTTAACCCAGATCGTCCAGGCCTTCAACATGCGCAGCGAGCACTCCCTGTTCAAGATTGGCGTCTTCACCAACCACAAGCTGAACTGGGCCGCGCTGCTTTCTGTGGTGCTGGTGTGCCTGGTGCTGTTCACCCCGGTGGGCATCGCCTTTGGCATGGTGACCCTCCCCGCCTGGCTGTACCTCTGCGGCCTGGGGCTGATTCTGGTGCCCCTGGTGGTCATGGAGCTGGCCAAGGCCGTGGGCCTGGTGAAAAAGCGCCACGGGAAGAAGCAGTAAACAGGCGTGCGGAACCTGCCGCGCTGTGCTATGACATCGTTTGAGGAAGGGCTGCTGCGAACCAAGCTGCTTTAAGTAACATTTACTAGACAAGGTCCCCCCAATGTAGAAAAGTGAAACTACATTGGGGGGATTGTTATAGGGTGGCGGAACGATACATGCTGTCGTTACAAAAGAGGGCCCATGGCAGCGGAAGGGAAGCTCCGCGTGAGCGCTTTCTAGTTTAAGGAAACGCCCTGGTAAAGGACGTTACGAGACGAAATGGATAGACTGCCCGCTATCTCTACTAAGCTGCGGTTTCCCATCAATCGGAAAGACGGCGGCCGGGAAAAAAGCGGGGCTTTCTCTTTACAAAGGGATGGGTCTCATTATATAATGAAAGCGTAATTTTTATGGGTTTCCCAGCTGGGAAACCTTGTTTTTGCGGGCAGCTGGATTTAGCTTTTTCAGTTTGCGGGCAATCCTTACAAGCAAGAAGGTTTTTCTTATATGAGTGAGAAGTATGACAAGATTATCATTGGGGCCGGATTCTATGGCCTGTATTCCGCTCTGTTCTGTGGAGAGAAAGGCCAGCGCGTACTGGTGCTGGAATGCGACCCTGCGCCCTTTGGCCGTGCCACCTACATCAACCAGGCGCGCGTACACCAGGGATACCATTACCCCAGGTCCCTTTCCACAGCCATGAAATCCGCCGGCTACTTTGAACGGTTTCATAAAGATTTTTCCTTCTGCATCAACCGGGAGTTTCGCAAGGTGTACGCCACCTCCTCTGTGTACTCGTGGACCAGCGGCGCGCAGTTTAAAAAGTTCTGCGAAGCGGCTCATATCCCCTGTGAAGAGCTTCACGCAGAGTTGTTTTTTAAAAAGGGAATGTGTGACAGGGCCTTTCTAACGCGGGAGTATACCTACGACGCCACTATCCTAAAAAATTATTATTTGGAACGCCTGCGAGAGTTCCCAAATGTCACCATTTTGTGTGGGGCCAAGCTTACGGGGATAGAGAAAACTACAGATAGCTTTGTCCTCCATGTGGAGGGGAAAGAGGATGTGGAAACAGGCTTCCTTTTAAACGCCACCTACGCTGCCACCAATCAAATTCTGGGGATGATGGGATATGAGAAATTTGGCATTAAATATGAGCTTTGCGAGATTATCCTCTGCGAAGTCAACGATTCTTTGCGTCAATATGGCTTCACTGTAATGGACGGCCCCTTTTTCTCCATCATGCCCTTTGGGAAAACCGGACTGCATTCGTTGACGTCTGTCACCTTTACGCCCCACACCACAAGCTATGCTCCGCTTCCCACATTCCCTTGTCAGGAAAGAAGCGGTGGGACCTGCTCGACGGAACACCTGGGCAACTGCAACACCTGCCCCGCGAAGCCGGCCACAGCCTTTCCCTATATGGCCAATCTGGCTCGGAAGTATCTCAAGGACGACTACGGTTTTTCCTATCACTCGTCTTTGTTTTCCATGAAGCCCATCCTTATGAGCTCGGAAATCGACGATTCCAGGCCCACGGTGATTCGGCAATATTCCAGCCACCCCACTTGTGTGGGTGTGCTTTCTGGGAAGATTAACACAGTTTACGATTTGGACGAGGCGCTTAGCGATGATGAATAAAGAGAAAAATTTTGTTTCCGCGGTGGTGTATGTTCACAATGCGGGAAAACGGATAGAGCGGTTTCTGGGAACTATTATCTCTGTGTTGGAAAAGAACTTTGAGCATTCCGAAGTCATCTGTGTCAACGACTGCTCCACAGATGACTCGGCCGATGTGATTAAGCGTGTCAGCCGGGGTGCTTCCACAGCCAGCATCTCCATTGTGAATTTAAGTTACTTCCACGGTGTCGAAGTGGCGATGAACGCTGGCATGGATTTGGCCATAGGCGATTTTGTCTTTGAGTTTGATAAAACCATCCTGGATTTCGACAAGGACATCATCATGAAGATATATCGCAGAAGTTTGGAGGGGTACGATATTGTCAGCGCTTCTCCCGACAAGAAGCAGAAGCTTTCCTCGCGGATGTTCTACTATGTGTTTGATAAATTCGCGGACTTCAAATATAAAATGACCACGGAAAGTTTTCGCATTCTCAGCCGGCGTGTGATTAACCGAATTTCCAGCATGAACAAAACGGTGCCATACCGAAAAGTGGTGTACGCCAGCTGCGGGCTTCAGTCGGACAACATTCGTTATCCCGTGGTAAACACCGGCGAAGACACCACAGCAGACACCTTGGAAAAGCGGGAAAGGTCCTCTTTGGCAGTGGATTCTTTGGTGCTTTTTACGAACTTTGGATATAGCTTTGCCAAAACCATGACAGTGGTGATGATTCTGGCAGCGCTGTTTATGGCGGTGTACTCGCTGGTGGTTTACCTGATTGGCTCTCCCATTGAGGGTTGGACAACCACGGTAATGTTCTTGTCATTCAGCTTTTTTGGGTTGTTTGGGATACTGACCATTGTGATTAAATATTTGCAGATTATTGTGAATCTTGTGTTTCAAAGAAAGAGATACACCTTTAACAGCATTGAGAAATTGACGAAATAAGGTTTGATACAGAGACATGAAACAGGCTTTTAGAAAATTGGGAACGAAAAAAACACTGTTTTTGCTGCTGTCAGTTGTGATGGCCCTTGCCCTGGTGCTTTTAATCCCCCTGGATTTCTTTTACCATGGGTTCTATTGCGAGCCAATTGCCTATGGCAACATCAGTGAGGAGGACTTGCTGAGCACCGTGGACGTAAGCCAGGAGGCGTATACCACCACCTTTTCTCCTCAAGAAAAGCGCTTTGCAGGCTTTGAGGTCTTTATTGCTGATTTGCCCGAGGATACTGCGGGAGAGCTGGTGTTCACCACTTACAACCAAAAGGGAGAGATGCTGGAATCCCTGGAGGCGGAAATCAGCACCATGTACGAGAACACCTGGTATATCATCACCACAGGGGAGGAGTATCAGGTGGGGCAGGTGTACCAGCTGCAAATTTCGGCGCGCAACTGCACGGAGGCTCCCCGTTTACAACTGGTGGACAACGGGTACCTGCAGGAGGAAAGCCTAGACGGTCAGCTGTTGATTTGGTACGGCTACGCCCAGCCCACGTTTACCATAGCGGAGAAATGTATCCTGCTGGTGCTTTCCCTTGCGGTGTGGAGCATGTTGCTGGGGGAGCTGTGGTTTGGGGAGGCCTCGAAACAGAGAAAGGCCACCCGGGCGGTTGCCCTGGTGTTGAGTATAACCGCTGTGCTGAATTGGAACTATATGTTCAATTCGTTTGACGAGGAAAACAGCGGCCGCTTCCCGGAGTTTCAGGATGTTTCAGACACATTGGTCATGTCCATGATTCAAGCGGAGCGGTCTGGCGTGGAGCTTGGATACAGCTATGGCCTTGGCAACCTGTATACGCCGGAGGGAATGTACTATCTCACGTGGAATTTGGACTATCCCAATGACGATACCTGGACCTATGGCTACAGCAAAACAGAGCCCAAAATCACCATTGCCCACAACCAAGGGACGGAGATGGTGGCGAAAGTGGGCACCATTCTCCAGTTTGCAAACGGCGACCAGTATGAGATTCTCCAGGTGGAGGACACAGGGGAAACCTATATCTTCACATTGAACAGCGACACGCCTTTAAACTATTTTAAATATGGCAGCCTAAATGATGTCACCTATTATTCTGCGGAAGGGGAACCCTACACAGTGGGGAGCCTGTCGCCTTACATCTCCCAGTATGGCCTGCAAGGGAAGGTGTTCCGCCACATTGCCCGGTACATCGACGCGGAGGATGTAGAGGAGTGCCTGTGGCTGCTTTGCACCTTCTCCTTGGCCCTTGTCTTGGCTTTGATTACGGTGCTGGTGGGCCGCAAGTACAATGTGCTGCTGGGGCTTTGCTTTGGCTTTACCTTCTTGCTGTCCCCCTGGATTGTGAATTTCTCAAACAGCGTATATTGGGTGGAGGTGACCTGGTTTCTGCCCATGCTGGTAGGGCTGCTTTGCGCCCTGTGGATTCACCGCAGAGCGGCGCGGATAGCGGCTTATGTGGCGGCGTTTGTCTGCATCTTGGGCAAATCCTTGTGCGGGTATGAGTATATCACCACCATTATGCTGGGGTTGATAGCCTTTCTGCTGGCCGATTGGATTCTTGCTTTGGTGCGGCGTGATAAACAGCAAAGCTGGCTGCTGTTCCGCACAATTTTCATGCTGGGCCTAGCCGCTTTAGCGGGATTCGCTGCCGCCATTTTTATCCACGCCACCTTGCGCGGCGATGGAAATATTCTGGCTGGCGTCAAGAGCATTATCGAGCGGGATGTGCTTCGCAGAGTGGGCGGCGGCAACTTGAATTATTTCGAGCCCAAAATTTGGCCTTCGCTGAACGCTTCTGTGTGGGAAACGCTCAAGATGTACTTCCACTTCTCCACCGATGTAATCGCCGGAGTAGATGGCAACGTGTTCCCGCTGCTGTGCTTCCTGCCTCTTGTCATCTTTCTCTATGACTATGTCAAAAAGCAGCTGGATGTGGAAACAGTTGTGTTGTATGTGGTGTTCTTCGTCACCAGCATCTCTTGGCTTGTTTTGGGGAAGAGCCACTCGTATATTCACACCCACATGAATTTTGTTCTGTGGTATTTTGGGTTCGTGCAGATTTGCTTTTACACCATCGCCCGTAAGATTCTTCAAGTGGCCAGAGGCAGAAAAGGAGAGCTATGATTGCGTTAGTAGGGTACACAGGGTTTGTGGGCAGCAATATCTACGCTGCCGGGAAAGACGCCATCGATTGTGTTTACAATTCCAAAAATGTACAAGAGGCCTATGGGACCGCGCCGGACCTGCTAATCTACGCTGGCATGCGGGCGGAGAAGTACCTGGCCAACACAGCGCCCCAGGCAGATATAGAGCTGGTTTTTCGGGCAGAGGAAAACATAGCCAAGATTGCCCCCAAGAAGCTGGTGCTCATCTCCACCATCGATGTTTTTCACAATCCCAATGGCAAGGACGAAGACGCGCCTGTCACTACCGAGGGGCTCCATGCCTATGGGCTCAACCGGTACCGGCTGGAGCAGTGGGTCCGGGAGAGGTACCCGGATGCCCTTATCGTGCGGCTGCCCGCGCTCTATGGTCTCCACATGAAAAAGAATTTTATCTACGATTTCCTCCATGTCATCCCCTCCATGCTGAAAGGGGATACATTCGAAGAGCTTGCGGCGCAGGCGGCCCTGCTGCGGGAGTATTACCAGCCCCAGGAGAACGGCTTTTATAAATGCCAAGCCTTGGCGCCCCAGGAAGAACAGCTGTTAAAAGAGACCTTCCAGGGCCTTGGGTTTACCGCGCTGAACTTTACAGATAGCCGGAACGCCTACCAGTTCTATCCCCTTTCCCGGCTGTGGGAGGACCTGCAAACCGCTCTGGAAGCCTCTATCCCCCTGTGGCACCCGGCCACAGAGCCGGTTTCCGCCGGCGAAGTGTACCGCTATCTCACCGGCGAGGAATTTGTCAATCATATAGCCCCGCAGCCGATTTACTACAATTACAAGACAAAATACGCGGATGTGTTTGGCGGCCGAGATGGGTATTTGATGGGGAAGGACGCAGTCTTGTCCGACATCAAAAAGTTTGTGGAAGGGGCCAGAGCATGAAACTGTCCATTTCAAATATTGGCTGGGATGCGGAACAGGACGAAGCCGTCTACCGGCTGATGGGTGCCTATGGGTTTTCCGGGCTGGAAATTGCCCCCACACGCATTTTTCCAGAGGCGCCGTACTCCCAACGGGAGGCGGCGAAACGCTGGAGCGAGAACTTGAAAGCCCAGTATGGATTTGGGGTGTCTTCGATGCAGTCTATCTGGTATGGGCGGCAGGAGAAGCTGTTTGGAAACGAGGAAGAGCGGCAGATGCTTTTGGCCTACACCAAAGAAGCCATTGATTTTGCCGCGGCTGTGGGCTGTGGCAACCTGGTCTTTGGATGCCCACGTAACCGGAATGTGCCGGAGGGGATACGCCCAGAACAGGTGGAAGAAATTGCCTGTGGTTTTTTCCATGAGCTGGGGGAGTATGCTTATTCCAAAGGCACGGCGCTTTCCATAGAGGCGAACCCGCCTATTTACCACACCAATTACATCAACGATACTCGGGCCGCTTTGGATTTGGTTGAAAAAGTGGGCTCCCGGGGATTTCTGCTCAATCTGGATGTGGGAACCATGGTGGCTTGCGGCGAAACGCCCGCTGTGTTGGAGGGAAGAGCGCATCTGGTCCGCCATGTGCATATCAGCGAGCCGGGATTGAGCCCTTTGCAAAAGCGGCCGCTGCACGGGCAGCTGCTGGCGTTCCTTGGGCAGCAGGGGTACAGCCGGTTTGTTTCCGTGGAGATGGGGAAACAAAGCCAGTTGGAAAAGATTGAGGACACTTTGCACTATGTATGGGGGTTGCTGGACCGATGACGTACGAAAAACAGCCGGGGGTTCCCCGGTTTGAAGCGCAGGAATATGGCGCGAAATCCAAAGACTTTGTGCTGCTTATCCCCATTATCAACGAGGGGAACCGCATCCACCAGGAGCTGCGGCGTGCGCAGGAGCACCATGTGGCTGACCACGTGGATATTGTCATCTGCGACGGCGGCTCCCAAGATGGCTCTACCGCAGAAGAGGCACTGAAAGCGCTGGATGTCAACACCCTGCTGGTGAAACAGGATGAAGGAAAGCAAGGGGCGCAGCTGCGGATGGGCATTTGGTGGGCCATGCAAAGGGGCTATCAAGGGGTGATTACCATCGATGGCAACAACAAGGACAGCATAGAGGATGTGCCCCGGTTTATAGAGAAGCTTCGTGAGGGATACGATTTTGTCCAGGGTTCCCGGTTTGTGCCGGGAGGTGTGGCTATCAATACCCCGCTGTTGCGGACGATTTCCGTGAAACTGATTCATGCGCCCCTTATCTCTCTGGCGGCAGGCTTTCGGTTTACCGACACCACCAATGCCTATAGGGCCTATTCCATGGAGTATCTTACCGACGAAAGGGTGCAGCCCCTGCGGGACGTCTTTAGGACGTATGAGCTGTTGGCCTATCTCTCTGTGCGGGCCACGCAGTTGGGAATGCGCGCCTGTGAAATCCCCGTGACGCGAGCCTATCCCAAAACAGGAAAGACACCTACGAAAATCAGTTTTTTCAAGGGCAACTGGAACCTTATGGAAATTTTGCTCAAGACTTTGTTTGGGGCCTACAATCCCAAGTAGGGGTTTCGTGCTGGTTGCGGTTCGCGAATCTCCCATCTCAAGTTTAAGCGCTGGCTATATATTTTTGCCTGCGCTTATTTTTCTGCCCGCCCCGCCAAAAACTCCCCCAGGACTGGCACCCTTTCGGCCTGTCCGCATATTCTGGCAATGGAGGGCAACGCCCTCCCAAATCTTCACGAGAGGATGCTTGCTTATGAATATCTACCGGCCAAACGACGGCTGCGGTGGCTGCGACCCTTGCGACCCCTGCGGGAAGTACCCCCCCTGCTGCCCGGTGCCCGGCCCACAAGGTCCCCAAGGCCCCATGGGTCCTCAGGGCTGGCCTGGAAAAACCGGGGCTACCGGCCCCACGGGCCCCCAGGGCGTGCAGGGCGTCCAGGGTCCCCAAGGACCCCAAGGGCCCACTGGCGCCACCGGCCCCCAAGGTGTGCAGGGGATTCAAGGCGTCCCCGGTGTGACAGGCGCTACCGGCCCCGCCGGTACGGGTTTTACTGGTCCCACCGGCCCGCAAGGTCCCGGGGGAGCCACCGGTGCCACCGGCGCAACCGGGCCGCAAGGCCCCACCGGAGCGACTGGCGCCACCGGTCCCCAGGGCCCCACTGGTGCTACGGGTGCCACGGGCTCCACGGGTCCCCAGGGCGCGCAAGGTGTCCAGGGCTCCACCGGCGCCACAGGCCCTCAAGGCCCCACGGGAACTACCGGTCCCACGGGCGCCACCGGCGCTACCGGCGCAACGGGTCCCACCGGCCCGGATTCCTCCGACGTGCTGGCGGCCACGGACGACACCTCCCAGACCTCCACGGCGGGCACGCCCATCAACTTTGCCACCACCGCTTTGGCTGTGGGCGGCTCCATGTCCCACGCCCCGGGCAGCCCGGACATTGTCATCACCCAGCCCGGCATCTACCAGGCTTCCTTCCACAGCACGGTTTCCACCCAGGCCGGGGAGTCCATTCCCGCCTCTTTGACGGTGAACCTGGCCCTCAACGGCGCCACGCTGCCGGGAGCCGCCGCCACCCACACCTTCACCACCTCGGCGGAGGCCTCCACCCTGTCCTTCACGGTGCCCTTCCAGGTGAGCACCACTCCCTCCACCTTGACAGCGGTGCCGGTGGACACGGGCTTCCCCTTTGGCGAGTCCTCCTTGACGGTGGTGCGCCTGGGCGACGTCCCCACCGCTTAAAACCCATAGCGACCCCGCCGCGGCTGGCGGTTTTGGCAGCGCCCTTCTGCCAAAAGTGGGATGCCTTCCATCCCACAGCCAAACCCGCGGGGAGGTTGCACGAAAAGCTTCCTGCTATCTTCGTGCCGGTGTTTGGCGGTTTTGGCAGCGCCCTTGTGCCAAAAGCGGGATGCCTTCCATCCCGCAGCCAAACCCGCGGGGAGGTTGCATTTTTATGCAACCTCCCTCTACATCATTTCCAACGGAACAAGGAGGAGCCCATTGGTCACTATCAGCCTGTGCATGATTGTGAAAGACGAGGAGACCCTGTTGCCCCGGTGCCTGGAATCCATCCAGGGCCTGGTGGAGGAGGTCATTGTGGTGGACACCGGCAGCTCCGACCGCACCGTGGAGCTGGCTCAGCAGGCCGGGGCCCAGGTGTACCACTTCCCCTGGGTGGGGGATTTCTCCCAGGCCCGGAATTTTTCCTTTTCCAAGGCCACCCAGCAGTACTGCCTGTGGATGGACGCCGACGACGTGCTGGACGCCCAGTACCGCCCCGGCTTCCTCCAGCTGAAAGCCGCCCTGCCGCCCCAAACCGACGTGGTGATGCTGCCCTACCACACCGCCTTTGACCAGGCCGGCGCGCCCACCTTCACCTATTACCGGGAGCGGCTCATCCGGCGGCTGGCGGGGCTGCGGTGGAGCGGCACTGTCCACGAGGCCATTCCGCCGGTGGGCAACGTGGTCTACTGGGATAAGGCGGCCATCTCCCACCGGAAGCTGGGCCCTGGCGACCCAGACCGCAACCTGGGCATCTACCAGGGCCTGCTGGCCCAGGGGAAAACCCTCTCCCCCCGGGAGCGGTTCTACTACGCCCGGGAGCTGGCTTCCCATGGCCGGGAGGAGGAGGCTGCCGCCCAGTGGGAGGAGTACCTGGCCTCTGGGGAGGGCTGGGTGGAAAACCAGCGGGAGGCCTGCCGGGACCTCTCGGCCTGCTACCTGCGCCAGGGCAAGGGGGAGGAGGCCTTCCGCGCCCTGGCCAAAGCCCTGCGCCTGGGGCCACCCCGGGCGGAGCTCTGCTGCGATTTCGGCGCCTTTTTCCTGGAGCGCGGGGACTATCCCGCCGCGGCCTTCTGGTATGAGGCGGCCCTCACCCGGCCCAGGGAGGACCGCTCGGGAGCCTTTGTCTCCCCAGACTGCTACGGCTACCTGCCCTGCATCCAGCTGTGCGTGTGCTATTACCGCATGGGGGACGTGGAGCGCTCCCGGGAGTACAACCGCCGGGCGGGCCAGTATAAGCCCCAGGACCCGGCGTTCCTCTACAACCAGCGGTTTTTCCAGGGGGTGGGGGAGGCCCTTTCATAAGCTTCCCTTATGGGTGGGAGAACTTTGCCGTATGGCCGCGGGAAAAGTTTTTCCATCCTGGGGCCCTGCGCCCTTGTTTTTTGCCGGTAAATGCGCTACTATGAATAGGTATACGGCAACGGCCGGCAGAAGGGAAGGAAGGTAAAAATGATTCAACACATCGTCATGTTCAAGTTTCAGGAAACCGCCTGCGGCAAGACCAAGGCGGAAAACCTGGAAGAGGCCCGGCAGCGGATGCTGGCCCTGCGGGAGCAGATTCCACAAATCCGAGGGATGGAAGTGCGCCTGGCCGCCCCTGGCTCTGCCCCGGGGAACTACGACTACATCTTGATTTCCCAGTTTGACAGCATGGAGGAGCTGGAAATCTACCAGAAGCATCCCGCCCACGTGGCCTTTGGGAAATTTGTAACGGAGCTGCGGGAGCCGGACGGCCGGGCCTGCATGGACTACCAGCTATGAAGGGCAACGAACGCATTGCCTCCATGCTGGCCGCCCCGGGGACGCCCCATCTCCGCTCCACACTGGCCTCTGTGCTGTTCTTGGCCTGGCCCGCCATCATCGAGCAGATTATGCTCACCTTGGTGCAGTACGTGGACACTGCCATGGTGGGCTCTTTGGGCTCCAATGCCACAGCGGCGGTGGGCGTTACCTCCAGCACCACCTGGCTGTTCAACGGGTTCTTCAACGCGGCGGCCATCGGCTTTTCCGTGCAGGTGGCCCAGCACCTGGGCGCCGGCCGCCAGGAGGACGCCAAGCGCGTCACCTGGCAGTCGCTGCGCTTTGTGGGCATCTTTGGGGTGCTGATGGGCGCCATCGCCTTTGTGCTCAGCTTTTTCCTGCCGGCCATGCTGGGGGCCGACCCCTCCATCCGTGGGGACGCCTCCCTGTATTTCCGCATCATGGCCTGCGCCATGCCCTTTACGCTGTGCTCCAATATGTTCAGCGCCATCATCCGCTGCTCGGGGGATACCCGCACGCCCATGGTGCTGAATTTGATGATTAACGTCTTTAACGTCATCTTGAACACCCTGTTCATCTACGCCCCTCGCACCGTGGATTTGTTCGGCAGCCAGGTGTATGTGTGGGGCTTTGGCTGGGGCGTGGGCGGCGCCGCCTTTGCCTCGGGGCTTTCCACGGCCATTGTGGCCTGCCTGTTTTTGATGGTGGTGTTCCGCAAGAAGTCCCCAGTGCAAATCAACCTGAAGCAGCGCTACCGCTTCGACCGCCAGTGCCTGCTGGCCGCCTGGAAGCTGGGCCTGCCCGCCGCCTTGGAGCGCTCCATCATCAGCCTGGCCCAGATTGTCATCACCGCCTTGATTACCGGCATTGGCACGGTGGCGGTGGCGGCCAATCACCTGGCCGTTACGGCGGAGTCCATCAGCTACCTGCCGGCCTCTGGCGTGGCGGTGGCGGGCACCACCTTGGTGGGCCAGGCCATCGGCGCGGGCCGCAAGGATTTGGCCCAGCGGTTCGCCCGCACGGTCAGCTGGATGGGCATAGTCATCATGACCTTTGGCGGCTCCATTTTGTTCTTCTTCGCGCCCCAGCTGATTCAGATTTTCTCCACCGACCCGGAGGTCATCGACTTGGGCAGCCAGGTGCTGCGGATTGTGGCCTTTGCCGAGCCGCTGTTTGGCGCGTCCATTGTGGCCTCTGGCGCCCTGCGCGGCGCGGGGGACTCCAAAGGGCCCTTCCTCATCAACCTGGCCACCATGTGGGGCGTGCGCATCACCCTGTCGCTGGCCTTGGTGGGCAGCCTGGGGCTCATTGGGGTGTGGCTGGCCATGGCCGCCGAGCTGTGCGCCCGGGGGCTCATCTTTATGGTGCGCCTGTACCGTGGCAAATGGCTGCACATCGACCTGTTCGCCCAGAAGGCCAAAGGGGCAAAAAACTCGTAAAAACGCTTTACAACCGCCCCGCCTTGTGCTAAAATATAAAAGCTGCCTGGTAAGCCAGGCGGCCTTTCTGGGCCCATAGCTCAGCTGGGAGAGCGTTCGGTTCGCATCCGAGAGGTCGAGGGTTCGAATCCCTTTGGGTCCACCAAACCTGCGGTGAGCAATTCGCACACCGCAGGTTTTTTTATTCTGAAGTTTTTGTGCCCGCGCTTGTAGCGGGTATCTTTCTCGTCAACGCTTCCCAGAAAAAGCCACCTTCTGGAGCGGCCCAATTGCCGGCGCGTAGGTGGTTGGATAGTACAGAGACAAGGAACGTTTCCCCCCACAGCATGGAATGAGAAAAATGGAGGTGTCTCGACAAAAATCGACAAGACATACCTGTGAGATGTGGTAAACTGGGAAAGGAATTGGAAAGATTTTCCTGTGAACTCATGCGCTTGTGTGGTGTGGAGGAGGTCTTGCTGCTGCGAAAGCACAAGGGGCAGCTTCGCGCTTCGGCAGGCTGGCTAAGAGATGTTTTTCCTTTTTCCGAAAATATCCTAACGGTGGAAATAATCCGCTCCCTGGGGGTTGCCTGACGATGCAAATAAAAACACAGCCTGTACCCGTTGAAGACGTCCAAGCCGCCATTCCCCTTGGAAATTGCGATGTCTGCGAGGACGCAAGCTTTTTGGTCAACCGGCTGTACTACGCTGTGCCAAAGTTTGAAGGCGGGCAGTTCCAGTGCGCCCTTTATTATGAGGAGAATACCTTTCGCAAAGAAAAAGATGGGGATTTGACACTGGTTCGCACAGAATATGGGGTGGAAGCGACATGAGCGGTCGATGCTGCCCAAAACAGTGATTTTAAAAAAGAAAGCTGCTAGGCCCAGGACGTACGGCGCCTAGCAGTTGTTTTTTACGGTGAGCTTTTTTCGGAAAAAAGAGGCATGCGCCCCGCGCTATGTTTTGCGAACTTACCCCCTCCCTTGTCCCTCCCGCACCCGCTGTGGTATACTACATTTAGATTGAGATTCCCCAGCGCGAAAGGAGGCCCACCCATGGCACAGCAGCCGCCCCATGTGATTCCCAGCATCTACTTGGCCAACTACTTAAACGACTTTGAGCCCCTGTTCCCCCGCTACGGCGTAACACCGCTTGGGCGCAAAAAGCGGTGGAAGGGTTCTAATATAAAAAAGCGCCCATAAGCGGGCGCAAAGCAAGTCCTGTCAAAAAGCGGCTTTCCCAAAGGAGAGCCGCTTTTTTGTGTGCATACCGGGGGAGGATTCCATATCTCCAAAAGGTGTATACTTTTAAAAAAGAGGGAGGCGCTTTCGGGAGAATCCCTCCAGCCTTGCGGCAAATAGAAAGGGTAACGTCCCCGCAAGGGCGAGGGGCTTTTTCCAGGTATAAAAAATCGAGTACCCACTTGGGTACTCGACCTGGTGCAGGTGACAGGACTTGAACCTGCATGAACTTGCGCTCATATGGACCTGAACCATACGCGTCTGCCAATTCCGCCACACCTGCATCTTCAGTTGTTTCGTTGAATGCTTACCGCCTCAACGCTCAAATATTATAGCATCCAAAAACAGCGTTGTCAACAGGATTTTTCAAAAAAATTTGCTGCGGCGCAACTTTACGCGGTTTTAACAAAACAGCGGCGGGATACAGCGGCAGATTCCTTTAACAAAAACAGGGAAAACGGGCTAACTTTCTTTACAACGCCTTAACATTATGTGGTATAATTAACGCAGATTTTAGAAAACCCCTTGCGAAGGCAAAACAATTGCCTTTTATAATACGCCTGGTTTCGACAAGAACAGGAGACATTTGCCAATGATTCAACGTGTGTTTTTCGACCTGGGCCTCACCCTGGCGGAAAGCGACGTGCCCCAAGGCTACGTGGAACACCTCGCGCGGCTGGGGCACCCGGTTTCCCTGGAGGAGGCGCAGCGGGCCTACCATCTGGCCAACAAGTTCTTTATGCGGGAGCGCCAGGGCGCTCTGGGCAAGGGCAGCAAGGAGGTCCTGCGGGACTTCCTCGCGCGGGTCTGCCAAGAGCTGGGCATCCCCCAGCTGGGGGAAGACCTTTTCCGCCTGACCCTGGAGGACCGCCGCCCGGCCCACTGGAGCGCCTTCCCCTTTTCCTTGGAGGTCCTGCGGGGCCTGCGGGAGCGGGGGATAGCCACGGGCCTGGTGTCCAACTGGGATACCTCCTGCAGGAGCGTGCTGGAGCAGACCGGTTTGGCCCCCTACTTGGACCCCATTGTGGTGTCCAGCGAGGTGGGCGTGGAAAAGCCGGACCGCCGCATCTTCGAGAAGGCCCTGGAACTTTCCGGGGACTCCCCGGAACATTGCCTCTATGTGGGGGACAATTATTACGATGACGGCGTGGGCGCCTCTCAGGTGGGGATGGAGTTCTGCATCCTCAACCCCCCTGGGAAGCTGGGCATGGAAGAGCTGGATTTGACCTGGTGCGTGCCGGATATCCGGGGCGTGGCCGGCGTTATCGATGCGCTGAACGCCCGGCGGCAGGAAGCTTAGAAAACGCCCGCTATCTAAAAAAGTTGTGTGAATCCGTGCAAGAGAATTTTTTGTGAAACGAAGGAGAAAAGTGACTATGCAAAAACGTCTTGTAAGCCTTGTGCTGGCCCTTGCTTTGATGCTGACCGCCTTCGCCGGCTGCGGCAGCGATACCGGCAGCTCCTCCAGCGCCGCCTCCGGCTCTTCCGCTGCGGGCAGCTCGGAAAGCTCCACCTCCTCCGCTGCGGAGAGCAGCTCTACCTCCACCGACGGCGAGCAGACTTTGGTGCGCATGAACATCGGCTCTGAGCCCGACAGCCTGGACCCCTGGCAGTCCGCCGCCTCTGACACCGAGGCCATTATGCACAACGTCTTCGAGGGCCTCTGCCTGTACGACGAAAACGGCGAAATCATCCCCGGCCTGGCCGAGCGCTGGGACATCTCCGAGGACGGCCTGACCTACACCTTCCATCTGCGCCAGGGCGTCACCTTCCACAACGGCGACGCCTTCGACTCCGCCGACGTGCTGTACTCCTACAACAACTTCGCCGGCCTGGACGGCAACGAGGCTGTCTCCTCCGACTATGAGATTGTGGAGAGCGTGGAAGCCCCCGACGAGTACACCTTTGTGGTGCACCTCACCGAGCCCTCCGCCTCCTTCCTTTCCGTAAACATCGACTCCATCCTCCCCGAGGGCTACGACGACCAGGCCGCCAACCCCGTTGGCACCGGCCCCTTCAAGTTTGTGGAGTACACCCCCTCCCAGCGCATTGTGCTGGAGAAGAACGAGGACTACTACGAGGAAAGCCGCATGGCCCAGGTGGACCGGGTGGAGTTCTATATCATGACCGACTCCGCCGCTGTGATTTCCGCCTTGCAGTCCGGCCAGCTGGATATCGCCTCCATCAACGCCGATGACGCCGCCGTGCTGGGCGACCAGTTCGACATCTACAACTCCCCCCAGAACATGGTGCAGATTTTCGCCCTAAACCACGAGTTCGAGCCCTTTGGCAGCTTGGAAGTGCGCCAGGCCATCAACTACTGCATCGACAAGCAGCAGATTATCGACAGCGTCTTTGGCGGCTACGCCACCGAGCTGTACACCAACTTCAGCCCTGTGATGAGCCTGTACTACAACGACGAGCTGGAAGGCGCCTATGAGACCGACGTGGCCAAGGCCCAGGAGCTGATGGAGCAGGCCGGCTATGCCGATGGCTTCTCCTTCACCGTGAAGGTGCCCGCCAACTACCAGGCCCACATCGACACCGCCCAGATTATCGCCCAGCAGCTGCAGCAGATTAACATCACCATGAACATCGAGACCATCGAGTGGGCCACCTGGCTGGAGGACGTCTACACCAACGCCAGCTACGAGGGCACCATCATCGGCCTGACCGGCAAGCTGGACCCCGACGACGTGCTGGGCCGCTTCGAGAGCACCTACGCCCGGAACTTCTACAACTACTCCAACCCCACCTACGACCAGCTTATCAACGACTCTGTCACCGAGCTAGACGAGCAGACCCGCATCGACAACTACAAGCAGTGCCAGCAGATTCTCACCGATGACGCCGTGGCCGTGTATATCTGCGACCCCAACCTGGTGGTGGCTTCCCGCAAGGATTTGAAGGGCTACACCTTCTACCCTGTCACCTTCCACGACATGACCAAGCTCTATTACGAGGGCTAAAACAGAGACAAAAGCCGCGCCAGCGCCCTGTGGGGCAGGGCGCCGCACACAGCGCGCAGCAGCGTAGAGGGGCCGTGCCGGGCCGGAAGTCCGGGCGGCCCTTCCACTGTGGGAAAGGACTGAATCGCCTATGGCCTACTATTACATCCGAAAGGTGGCGGGGTTCCTCGTCACACTGTTTTTGGTGTCCATCCTCACCTTTGCGGTGTTTCAGATTCTGCCGGGTGACCCGGCCCTGGTCATCCTGGGTGTGGACGCCGACCCCATGCAGATTGAGCAGCTGCACCAGGAGATGGGCATTGACCAGCCCATCCACATCCGCTTCCTCAGCTGGATTGGCGGCGTGCTCCAGGGGGACCTGGGCACCTCTTACCGCTATCACCAGCCGGTGTCCGACCTGATTGGCAACGCCTTTGGGGTGACCACCCAGCTGGCGGTGTTCTCTCTGGTGCTCACCGCGGTGGTGGGCATCCCCGTGGGCATTTGGCTGGCCCACCACAGCAAGAAGCCCTACGCCCTGCCGGTGTCCCTGCTCTCCCAGCTGGGGCTTTCCGTGCCCGCGTTCTGCTTCTCTGTGCTGCTGATCAACATCTTCTCCGTACAGCTGAAGTGGCTGCCCTCTATGGGCTACACGCCCTTTACCCAGGACCCCATCGCCTGCCTGAAGAGCCTGACGCTGCCCTCTGTAGCCATTGCCTTTGGCTCGGCGGCGGTGCTCATCCGCTATGTCAAGGTCAGCGTGATGGAGCAGGAGCGCCAGGACTATGTGAAGACCGCCCAAAGCAAGGGCGTGCCCTCCAAAAAAATCCTGCGGGGCCACGTGCTGCGCAACTCTTTGATTCCCGTGCTGACCATCTTTGGCATGACCATCACCGACGTGCTGGGCGGCAGCATCATCATTGAGAACGTGTTCTCCCTGCCGGGCATTGGCCGGCTGATTTCCTCCTCCATCAACTCCCGGGACCTGCCCCTTATCCAGGGCCTGGTGCTGTACCTGGCCATGATTGTGGTCCTGTGCAATTTCGTGGTGGACGTGCTGTACTCGGTCATCGACCCCCGCATCCGGTTGAAGTGAAGGGAGGGACTAGCCTGTGCGTGTAAGCGAGATTTTGAAAAAATGCCTGCGGAACAAGAACTTTATCCTTGGCAGCTGCATGGTGGGACTGATGGTGCTCATCATGGTGGTGGGCTTCTTCTACATGCCCTATGACCCCGACGTTATGGACACCGAGCACGAGCTGCAGTTCTTCTCCGCGGCCCATCCCCTGGGCACGGACCAGTTTGGCCGGGACATCCTCAGCCGCATTATGGAGGGCACCCGGGTGTCCTTTTTGGTGGGCGCCTTAACCGTGGTCTTTGGCCTGCTTGTGGGCGGGGCCGTGGGCGCCGTGGCCGGCTACTACGGCGGCAAGATTGACGAGGTTATCATGAAGCTCATCGACACCCAGATGGCTTTCCCCGGCGTGCTGCTGGCCTTGATGCTCATCGCCGTGTTTGGCAACAGCCTGCAAAACTTGATTTTTGCCCTGGGCATCATGTCCATCCCCCGGTTTGCCCGCATCACCCGCAGCGGCTTTATCAAGTACCGGGACGCCGAGTTTATCAAGGCGGCCCGCTCCCGGGGGGCGGGGGATGGGAGGATCATCTTCCTTCACATTTTGCCCAACATTGTGCCGGAGCTGATCGTCACCAGCTCTTTGGGCTTTGCCGGCGCCGTGATGAGCGAGGCGGGGCTCTCCTACCTGGGCCTGGGCATCCAGCCCCCCACCCCCAGCTTTGGCAAGATGCTCAGCGAGGCCCAGGCGGAAATCCTTCAGGCCGGGTGGTATGTGCTGGTGCCCGCCGCGGCCATCACCTTGCTGGTGATGGGCTTTAACCTGATTGGCGACGCGTTGCAGGAGGTGACCCAGCATGGCCGGTAAGAAAAAACCTGTGCTCTCCATTGAGAGCCTGACTGTGGACTTTGACCTGGGCAAGACCTGCCACGCGGTGCGGGACACCAGCGTGTGCATCGAGCCCGGCGAGATGGTGGCCCTGGTGGGGGAATCGGGCTGCGGCAAAACCATGACGGCCCTTTCCGCCATTGGCCTGCAGCCCCGGAATGCCAAAATCCCCCAGGGGAAAATCCTTTTTGACGGCTCGGATTTGCGGGGCCTCAACGAGGAGCAGTGGAACCAGTACCGGGGCCGGAACATCGCCATGATTTTCCAGGAGCCCATGACCGCCCTAAACCCCCTGATGAAGGTGGGCCGGCAAATCGCGGAGAACGCCCGCATCCACGGGGACTCCAAAGAGGTGGCCAAGAAAAAGGCTTTGGAAGTCATGCGCCAGGTGGGCCTGCCCGATGTGGAGCGCCTGTACAACGAGTATCCCCACCGGCTCTCCGGCGGCATGCGCCAGCGTGTGATGATTGCCATGGCCCTGGTGAACCAGCCGGAGCTGCTCATCGCCGACGAGCCCACCACCGCGTTGGACGTGACCATACAGGCCCAGATCATGGAGCTCATCCGGGACATGAACCGGAAGATGGGCACCGCCGTGCTGCTGATTTCCCACGATTTGGGCGTCATCCGCCAGATGTGCAGCCGGGTGTACATCATGTACGCCGGCCGCGTGGTGGAAAGCGGCGAAACCCAAGAGGTGCTGGCCCATCCCCTGCACCCCTACACCAAGGGGCTGATTGCCTCCATCCCCTCGCTGGAAAAGCGGGGCCAGCGGCTTTCCTCCATCCCCGGCACCGTGCCGGCCCTGGAGGAACGCAGCGAGCACGGCTGCCCCTTCTACAACCGGTGCCAAAGCCGCCGGCCGTCCTGCCAGAATGAAACGCCCCCCATGGTGGTCCACAAGGGCCACATGGCCCTGTGCGTCAACGCGAAGGAGGAATTGGGACTGTGAGCGCGCAAGTGAAACCAGACAACAAGGCCCCCCTTCTGGAGATTCGGGGGCTTACAAAGGAGTTCCGCCAGGGCAAGGACCGGGTGCTGGCTGTCAACCACATCGACCTGGACATCCAAAAGGGCGAGGTCTTCGGCCTGGTGGGGGAGTCCGGCTGCGGCAAGTCTACCTTTGGGCAGATGCTGGTGCACCTGCTGGACCCCTCCGGCGGGAAAATCCTTTTAAACGGGAGGGACATCACCCGCCCGGCCCGCCGGGAGCGCAAGGATTTGTGCAAGCAGATGCAGATTGTCTTCCAGGACCCCTACTCCTCCATCGACCCCAACAAGACCATTGGCTGGCTCATTGAGGAGCCCCTGAAAATCCACGGCATTGGCAAGACCAAGCAGGAGCGGGACGAGAAGGTGAGCCAGGTCCTCAAGGCCGTGGGCCTGGACGAGAGCTACCGCACCCGCTGGCCCAACGAGCTTTCCGGCGGCCAGCGCCAGCGTGTGGCCATTGCCATCGCCTTGATTTTGGACCCGGACTTTGTGGTCTGCGACGAGCCCGTCTCCGCTTTGGACGTCTCCGTCCAGGCCCAGGTGCTGAACCTGCTGCTGGATTTGCGCCAGCAGTTCGGCCTGACCTACCTGTTTATCTCCCACGATTTGAACGTGGTTTCCTATGTGTCCGACCGCATCGGCGTGATGTACCTGGGCAATTTGGTGGAGCTGGGGGACGGGGAGGCCATCTCCCAAATGCCCCTGCACCCCTACACCGAGGCGCTGTTCTCCGCCTCTATGGAGGTGGAGGGCGACCGGGATAGGATTATCCTCTCCGGCGATTTGCCCAGCCCGGCCCATCCCCCGGCAGGCTGCCCCTTCCACACCCGGTGCTTTGCCTGCGAGGAGCGCTGCAAAACAGAAAAGCCCCAGCTGCGGGAGTTTGAAGGGGGCCGGTTCTGCGCCTGCCACCTGGTGGAAAAGCGCACCGGCAAAAAGCCCGTGGCGCACAACGAAGCATTGGAGGGAAATGTATGAAAACCGCAGTCCTTTCGGACATCCATGTGGACATCAACCGGGAATACCCCGTGGCCCGGGAGTTCGCCCGGTATATCAAAGAGCAGGGCGCCCGGCTGGCCATCATCGCCGGGGACGTCAGCGAGAGCCAGCAGGAGACCCTGGACACCCTCAACACCATCGAGCAGCTCTCTGGGGCGCGGGTGCTGTTTGTCCCCGGCAACCACGACCTGTGGGGCCCCAAGGGCGACCCCGACCAGATTGGCGCCATCTACAGCCGCTACGCCCAGGACGAGCACTGCCTCTGCGGCCGGGACGTGGTGCTGGGGGATACGGTGGTCATCGGCGACGTGGGCTGGTATGACTACTCCTTTGGCAGCGGCCGCTACTCCTTCGAGGAGTTTGAGAAGATGTCTTTGGCGGGCCGCACCTGGCAGGACTCTCTGCGCAACGCCTGGACCCGCGACAACCTGGGCCGCACCCAGTGGATGCTCTCCCGGCTGGAGGCCCGCATGGCCGCCTACCCGGGGAAGAAGCTGGTGCTTGTCACCCACATGCTGCCCATCAAGGAGTTCACCGTGCCCCAGGAGATGGCCAACTGGTCCTACTTCAACGCCTTTTTGGGCACCCGCCGCCTGGGCGAGCTGTACCGCCGCTATCCCGTGGAGGTGGCCATCTGCGGCCATGTCCACTACCGCAAGACCTTGGAAAAGGACGGCATCACCTGGATGTGCCGGTGCTTAAACTATCACAGCGAGTGGCGGCCGGAGTACGGCGGCGACACCCTCTCCCAGCAGATTGCCCACGCCGCGGAGGTCATGGAGCTGTGAGCGTGTTTTTCCTTGCCGACACCCACTTTGGGGACGGGAACATCCTGCGCTATGAGAACCGGCCCTTCGCCACAGTGGAGGAGATGGACCGGGAGCTCATCCGCCGCTGGAACGAGAAGGTGGGAGCGGGGGACACCGTGTTCCACCTGGGGGATTTTTCCGCCCGGGGGGAGGAGGAGGACCGGGGCATCCTCTCCCAGCTGGCCGGGGAAAAGGTGCTGGTGCTGGGCAACCACGACCGGCACCGCACCCCTGCCCAGTGGCGCTCCTTGGGCTTTGCCGAGGCCGTGCCCTGGCCCCTGGTGTGGGAGGGCTTTTTCCTGCTCTCCCACGAGCCGCTGTACGTCAACCGGAATATGCCCTACGCCAACGTGTTCGGCCACGTCCACGGCAACCCCGCCTATCGGGATGCCAGCTCCCGCAGCGTGTGCGTGTCCGTGGAGCGCACGGGCTTCGCGCCCCTCTCAGCCCGGGAATTGCGGGAGCGGCTGCAAAACGAGCAAAGCGTATAAGACTCCTTTCGAGGTTTTGGTTTGAGCCGTCCCAGTGGGGCGGCTTTTTCCATGTTGACTTGAAGGATAGTTTAGGTGCTATAATAAAAGCGAAAACCGCGAAGCGGCGTAAAAGTTTTGCCAGCTTTTTCAAAAGCTGCGGAGCGCGAGGCAGAGCCTCGCGGCCTTCAAGAGCGGCGCAGCCGCGCAGAAGAGAACCTAGGGAAACAGTGGCCCCCGGCCACGCCTTTCCCGGACGGGAAGCGCACAGCCCCGCCATCCCCGCAGACCGGAAAAAGCGGCGATTCGCCCCTGCTTTCCTGCAATTTTATGCGGCTGCACCGCTTTTTCGGGCGCGGCATTTTGAAAAAACCGGCCTCGCTTGCTGGCTGTCCCACCGGGACACGGCGCCGCAAAACTTTCCCCTTCGCGGGAGTGCCCTGTTTTGCCTTCTATCTTTTTCAGAAAGGACGTGCTTGTATGCAAACTGTAACCCTGGGCCGCACCGGCATCACCGTGAACAAGAACGGCTTTGGCGCTTTGCCCATCCAGCGTGTCTCCGCCGACTACGCCGGGATGCTTCTGCGCAAGGCCTACAACGCCGGCATTACCTATTTCGACACCGCCCGCTCCTACTCCGACAGCGAGGAGAAAATGGGCCTGGCCCTTTCCGACGTGCGGGAGAACATCATCATCGCCACCAAGACACCATCCACCACCGTGGAGGGCTTCTGGCAGGATTTGGAGACCAGCCTGCGCCTGCTGAAAACCGATTACATCGACGTGTACCAGTTCCACAACCCGGCCTTCTGCCCCAAGCCCGGGGACGGCACCGGCCTGTACGAGGCCATGGAGGAGGCCAAAAAGCAGGGGAAAATCCGCTTTATCGGCATCACCAACCACCGGCTGGGCGTGGCGGAGGAGGCCGCCGCCTCCGGCCTGTACGACACCTTGCAGTTCCCCTTCTGCTACCTTGCCACGGAGCGGGACATCGCCCTGGTGAACCTGTGCAAGGAGAACCATGTGGGCTTTATCTCCATGAAGGGCCTCTCCGGCGGGCTCATCACCAACTCCGCCGCGGCCTACGCCTGGCAGGCGGAGTTTGACAACGCTTTGCCCATCTGGGGCGTGCAGAGGGAGAGCGAGCTGGACGAGTTCATCTCCTACATCGACAACCCCCCCACCATGGACGGGGAGCTGAAGGCCGTCATCGAGAAGGACCGGAAAGAGCTCATCGGCAACTTCTGCCGGGCCTGCGGCTACTGCATGCCCTGCCCCGCGGGAATTGTCATCAACCAGTGCGCCCGCATGAGCCAGCTCATCCGCCGCAGCCCCTCCGCCGGCTGGCTGACCCCCGAGAGCCAGGCCATGATGATGAAGATTGAGGACTGCCTCCACTGCGGCCAATGTAAGAAGAAGTGCCCCTACGGCCTGGATACCCCCACGCTGCTGGAGCAGAACTTGGAGGACTATAAGAATATCTTGGCGGGGAAGGTGGAGGTGTAAGAGCCTCTGCGAGAAAAAGGGCTGTTGCTTGTGGCAACAGCCCTTTTCAGCGGTATGTTACAGTTGGTACACCGAGCCATCTTCCGCAAAACACATCTGGTCGCCCAGCACGGCTTTGGCGGCGCTCCCTTCCAAGTAGGTTTTTCTCCTGCGGCGCGCAGGCGCAAAAGACAAAGACCCCCTAGCGCAACCTAGCACAAGGTGCTACAATAAAGGGGCCGGGGCCTTCGCGGTTTAGAACAGGTCGGTAAGGTAGGCCGCTCGCTTGGGGAAGGCCTGGTGCAGCGTCTCCAGGTTGCCGGACAGGGTGACGCCGGGCTTGTACAGGGCCTCCTCCAGGGAGAGGAAGCCGATGAGCAGCTGGGTCAGCACCCGCACGTCCACGGAGAGGTCTGCCTGGGCGCCCTCCGGCAGTTTTTCCACAGTGACGGCGCCCCCCTGCTGGGAGACTTGGAACACCCCGTTGTTCCCCGGCAGCAGCTGGTCCTCCACCGCCACGGTGTAGGAGCGGCCCTCTCCCGGCGCCTTGGCTTGAAGGGCCTTCTCCACGTGAATGACCCGGGCCATGGGCTGGTTTATCCAGGTGGGGGAGGTGTCGTAGCTCTCCTCCAGCAGCGCGGCCAGGGGCACGTCCTCGGGCAGGGCGATGCGGAAGGCCTCGTACTGGGCGCCCAGCCGGTACAGGAACCCCAAGGCCTGGCGCAGGCCCTCGGGCTTGGCGAAGGCCAGCTCCCGCACGTTGCCGATTTTCCCGTCCTCGCCCTCCTCAGGCTTGAAAATCACATAGGCCAGAGGGCCGCAGGCGTCCTCCAGCAGGTAGGTGTAGCGCATCTCTTTGGCTGGGTCTTTGCCGAAAAGGGATTTCCAATGGCGTTCCTCCCGCTGGACAGCCAGGTTGTACTGCCCCAGGCGGGCGTTGTAGACGGCCTGTAAGGGGGCCAGGTCCTCGCCGGGCTGGAACATCCGCACCTTGCAGGTGCAGGAAAAGCTCTCCAGCGCCTCGGTGGGCAGCTTGTACTGGGTGACAAGCTGGCACAGCTCGTAGCCGAACTTGCGGTAATAGCTGTGGGAGAAGGGGTACAGCGATGAAAACACGGCGCCCTGGTCCCACATCCATTCCAGGGCGGTGTGGAAGATTTGCCGCACAGCGCCCCCATAGCGGTACTCCGGCAAAGAGGCGACGCCTCCCACACCGACCATGGGGACATCGTGCCCCTCATAGCGCATTTGAAATTGGGGCAGAAGAAGGCTTGCGGTAAGCTGCCCTTCCTCTGTGAAATGGCCAAAGGATACCGTGGGCTGGAAATCGGGGCTTTCCAGACCGCGGATGGCCTCTCCCCGGTCCCAAGGGGACACGAAGGCGATGCTGCATATTCTATCGCTTTCCAATAATTCTTCTTTTTCTGTCAATCTGTGGATTGGCATAGTCGTCCCTCCCAAAGGGGTTTTCTCAAATTGTAGCGGAGGGACAGGCTTTTGTCAAATAAAACGTAAATCTCGCGGCGAGAAAGGAACTTTATCATGAAAATCGCAGTAACGTACGAAAACGGCCAGGTGTTCCAGCACTTTGGCCACACGGCCCAGTTTAAGCTCTACCAGGTGGAGGACGGCCAGGTGCTCTCCTCTCAGGTGGTGGACACCAACGGCTCCGGCCACGGGGCCCTGGCTGGCTTTTTGCAGGCCCAGGGCGTGGACACCCTCCTGTGCGGCGGCATTGGCGGCGGCGCCAAAACGGCCCTGGCCCAGGCGGGCATCCAGCTGTACGGCGGCGTCACCGGCAGCGCGGACCAGGCCGTGGCGGATTTGCTGGCGGGCAAGCTGGTCTTTTTGCCGGACGTGCTGTGCACCCACCACGGGGAGGGCCACGGCGAAGGCCACTCCTGCGGGGAGCACGGCTGCGGGGGACACTCCTGCGGCAACCACGGAGCATAAAAAGGGGAGGGCCAAAAGTCCTCCCTTTTTGCTTACTTCTCCTTCCCAAAGGGCAGCAGGGGGGAAACCTCTCCCACGCAGGAGATGTCCAGCTGGTGCATGGCCCGGGTGCAGGCCACGTACAGCAGGTTCTTGTCAAAATCGGTGTGGTAGTTTTCCCCGTCCGCCTGGGGGATGAGCACCTGGTCGAACTCCAGGCCTTTGGACATCTGGATGGAGAGCACCGTGGCCCCGTTGTGGAAGGAGCTGCTCTCCGGGGTGATAAGGGCCACGTCGGCGCCCAGGGCTTTCAGCTTCTCGTGGAGCTCCCTGGCCTGGGAGTTGGTGCGGGTGACAATGCCAAAGGCGTTGTACTTGCCCTGGTGGAAGGCCTCCACCCGGCGGCAGATTTCCACCAGCTCCTCCTCTTCTGTGGAAAATTCCAGCAGTTCCGGGGCGGGGCCGTGACGCTCCACCGCCTGGAAGTCCGTCTGCTCCACGATCCCCTTGGCAAAGTGGATAATCTCCCAGGTGGAGCGGTAGCTTTTCTCCAGGCGCATCAGCTGGGAGCCCTCGTAGAGCTGGTGCAGGTCCTCCAGGGTGTAGGGAGAGTAGGGGTTGATGGACTGGCTGAAGTCCCCCAAGATGGTCTTGGGGCACTGGAACAGCAGGTTCAGCACCGCGTACTGGATGGGGCTGTAATCCTGCATTTCGTCGATGACCAGGTGCTTGATCAGCCGGCTTTGCTGCAAGCCGGTAAAGGCCGCCTGCAAGTAGAGGTAGGGGTAGACGTCGTTCCACTCCAGCACGCCCTTTTGGAAGGGCTTGAAAAGCTTGGCCCGCTCCTTGCCCAGCTGGCGGAAAAACGCCCGGTAGGCCGAGAGGGTGGTCTTCATGGTGAGCATCTTCCGCAGGGCCTGGAAGATGCGGTTGCGGTGGGGCGGCTCCTCCTCCCGCAGGAACTCGTTCTCCAGGCGGGAGTGGATGTCGTCGGCCACCAACTCCAGGCGCTTTAACAGGGGGAAGCGCTTGTACACGTCCACCCGGGCCTGAATCCACTCTGCGGGCACGCTCCAGGACTTGTACTCAAAATCCTTGGGCTGAAAGGCCAGCTGGGGCAGCCGCTGGATGAAGTCGTCCATCAGCTGCACAAACTCCACCGTGGATTTGAACTTCACCCGCTCCTCCCAGGCGGGGTCGGCGGCCTCCAGGGGGTCCCGGTCGCCCACAAAGTCCACCCCGTCCTCAATCTGCACCAAGGCCAAGTCCTCCAGGCTGGCCTCGAAGATGGGCTCCTCGCCCAGCTCCGGCAGTACCCCGGCGATGTAATCCCCAAAGACCTTGTTGGGGGAGATGATGGTCACGTTTTGGGCCTTGATGGTGTTGCGGAACCGGTAGAGCAAAAAGGCCACCCGGTGCAGGGCGATGCTGGTCTTCCCCGAGCCCGCCACGCCCTGGATAATCAGCACCTTGGCCTTCTCGTTGCGGATGATCTGGTTCTGCTCCTTTTGGATGGTGGAGATGATGGACTTCATCTTCTCGTCGGAGGTGTGGGCCAGCTCCTGCTGGAGGATGTCGTCCTGGATGTTCTGGGAGCTGTCGAAGGCGTACTCGATTTCCCCGTTTACGATTTTGAACTGGCGCTTTAAAGTCAGGCGGCCCTCGGTGTGGCCCTGGGGCGCGTCGTAAAAGGCGGGGCCCAGCTCGAAGTCGTAAAACATGCTGGCCACCGGGGAGCGCCAGTCGATGACGTACAGCTGCTGCTGGAAGCGGAAGGCATACAGGCCGATGTAGTAGGCAGCGCTTTCCGCCTCGTCCTGGGGGGCGAAGTCGATGCGGGCGAAATAGGGGGAGGACTTTGTCTTTTTCAGCCTGTCCCGGTAGACCACCGCGGAGGCGCCCCGGTTGTCAATCTGCCCCATGAGCATCCTGGTTTGGAACATCTCCTTGGGGTCGCCCTCGCCGTGGCTGTCGGCAATGTACTGCTGGGCCTCTTTGTACTCGTCGTCCATCTTGTCCACCGAGCGCTGGGCCTCCTCCAGCTCCTCGTTGACCATGCGCAGAATCTGCTCTAGGTGTTCCAGCTCCCCGGGGGGGACGCTTTGCTGGGGTGTCTTTTCCTGGTCCATGTGGAAAAGCCTCCTTTTCAAAAAAATTGGAATACAGTATCCGTGTGTGTGGCTTGTATAGAAAGTATAGCAGAAAACGAAAAAAAGACTAGACTTATTTTTCGGGTTGTGGTATGTTATATACTAGATGTGCCCAAATGCGGGGAACTTTCTCCTTTACAGGCACACGCAGATATTGACACAAGGGCCGGCCCACGCCGCGTTGGCGGCAGCGGGGCGCCTGGCTGCAAGCGGCGGAAGGCCGCTTTTTTCATTCCCGCTGTGTTAAATTTAGGAAAAAGATAGATGAAAGGAAGGGAAAGCGCTGTGGGGAAGGTGAAAGACATCCTGCGCAAGGCGGCGCGCGATGGGCTGTGGATGGCCCTCTCCCTGCTGCCCAAGGATGAAAATAAGGCGGTATGCCAAAGCTATTACGGCCGGGGCTATTCCGACAGCCCCAAGGCCATTGCCGACGAGCTGCTGTCCCGGGGCTGGAAGGTCTACTGGACCGTGAAGGGGGAGGCCGAGGCCGCCACGCTGCCCCCGGGCGTCACCCCCATCCGGCTGGACAGCCCCCGGGCCATCTACCACCTGTGCACCGCCGGGGTGTGGGTGGATAATTCCCGCAAGTGGGCCTACACCCAAAAGCGGGGCAGCACCTGCTATGTGCAGACCTGGCACGGCTTCCCCTTAAAGCGCATTGAGGGGGACGCCCAGGACGCTTTGCCGCCGGACTACTTGCGGGCCGCCAAGAAGGATTCCCGCATGGCGGATTTGTTCCTCTCCAACAGCCGGTTTTTAACGGAGATTTACCGCCGGGCCTTCTGGTACCAGGGGGATGTGCTGGAGGAGGGCTTTCCCCGCAACGACATTTTGGCCCGTCCCCACCCGGAGCTGGAGGAGAAGGTCCGCCGCACCTTGGGCCTGCCTGGGGAAAAGCGGCTGCTGCTGTACGCCCCCACCTTTCGCAAGGACAAGGGCCTGGAGGCCTACGACATGGACTACGCCCGGTGCGTGAAGGCCCTGGAGCGCCGCTTTGGCGGGGAGTGGCTGATTTTGGCCAAGCTCCACCCCAACATCGCGGAAAAGGCCTCTCAGCTGGATTTGGACCCCCGGTATATCGTCAACGCCTCGGGCTACCCGGACATCCAAGAGCTGTACCTGGCCTGCGATGGGCTGGTGACGGACTACTCCTCGGTGATGTTCGACTACCTGATTACAGGCAAGCCCTGCTTTTTGTACGTCAACGACCTGGCCGCTTACAAGGCGGATAGGAACTTCACCTTCGATATAGACAAGCTGCCCTTCCCCCGGGCGGAGGACAACGGCCAGCTGGAGGCCATCCTACTGGGGTACGATGCCCAGGAGCAGGCCCGGCGCATGGAGGCCTTTAACCGGGAGTTCGGCCTGCGGGAGACAGGCGCCGCCGCCCGCCGGACGGTGGACTATCTGGAAGAGCGTAGAAAGAAAGGATGAGAAACCTATGAAACGCGTTATCACCTATGGCACCTTCGATTTGCTCCACTACGGGCACATCAATTTGCTGCGGCGGGCCAAGCAGTATGGGGACTATTTGATTGTGGCCCTCTCCACCGATGAGTTCAACTGGAACGAGAAGCAGAAGAAGTGCTACTTCTCCTACGAAAAGCGCAAGCAGCTGCTGGAGGCCATCCGCTATGTGGACCTGGTCATCCCCGAGGAGAGCTGGGAGCAGAAGCGCAGCGACATCCGAGAGTACCACGTGGACACCTTCGTCATGGGGGACGACTGGCAGGGCAAGTTCGACTTTTTGCAGGACTTGTGCCAGGTGGTGTACCTGCCCCGCACCCCGGAAATCTCCACCACCCAGATTAAGAAGGATTTGGAAAAGTAAACGCCGGTTTTCAAAACAGGGAGACGTCTAGGCCAAACAGGCTTGGGCGTCTTTTTTTGTTTTGCCCAGCAGGGTTTTCCTGGGGTGGCGCATATTTCCCGCCCAGATGCAGACACTGGTACAAAATGCCTTGCGCGGGGAGGGATGTTTGTGGAGAAGCACGTTCTCATCCTGGCCACCACCAACGACTTCCTTCTAAAATTCGAGCAGGACAACGTGGCCCTGCTGCAAACCATGGGCTACACCGTCCACTACGCCGCCAACCTGCGGGAGCCCGCCTACCTCTCCGATAGGGAGCGCATCCGCGCCCGGGGGGTGGTGCCCCACCACATCGACATCGCCCGCTCCCCCTACTTGCTGGGGGACAACCGCCGGGCCTTGCGCCAGGTGCTGTGCTTGCTGCGCCGGTGGGAGATGGGGGCCATCCACTGCCACACCCCGGTGGGCGGCCTGGTGGGGCGGCTGGCGGGCCGCCTGGCGCCCACCCGGCCGGTGGTGGTGTACACCGCCCACGGGTTCCACTTTTACCGGGGGGCGCCCCTGTACAACCAGCTGGCCTTTTACCCGGTGGAGTGGAACCTGGCCCGGTATACGGACATTTTAGTCACCATCAACAGCGAGGACTACCGGGCCGCCCGGCGGCTGCCCCTGCGGCGGGGCGGCAAGGTGTTCCAGCTGCCGGGGGTGGGGCTGGACAGGCGGGAGTTTTCCCCCCTGCCACCGGCGGAGCGGGCCATACTGCGGCAGCGGCTGGGGGTGGCCCCAGAGGAGTTCTTCCTCCTCTCCGTGGGGGAGCTGAACCAGAACAAGAACCACCAGGTGGTGCTGGAGGCCCTCTCCCGCCTAAAGCGCCGGGGCTGCCTGGAGGGCATCCGCTACGGCATCTGCGGGGAGGGGTTCGCCCGCCCCCAGCTGGAGGAGGAAATCCGCGCGCGGGGGCTCTCCCAGGTGGTGACGCTGTACGGCTACCGGCCGGACATCCCCCAGATGGTGGGCTGCGCCGACGCCACGGTGTTCCCCTCCCGCCGGGAGGGGCTGGGCATGGCGGGGCTGGAATCCTTGGCCATGGGGGTGCCGGTGCTGGCCGCCGACAACCGGGGCACCCGGGAGTATATGTCCTTTGGGAAGAACGGCCTGCTCTACCCCTGGGACGACCCGGCGGGCTTTGCCAGGGGCATCGCCCTGCTGCGGGGGATGGACCCCCGCCGGCGGGAGCTGCTCTCCCAGCGGTGCGTGGCCTCGGTGGCGCCCTTTGACCGGGCCTGCTCCCAGGCGGTGATGCAGGCCGTGTATCAAGAAATGGAGCGGAAAGTGAGGGAGCGCTGTGAACAGAAAACCCTTGGTCACCGTGCTGATGGGCTCTTATAACCCCCGGTGGGACAGGCTCCGCCGGGCGGTGGAGTCCCTGCGGCGGCAGACACTGGAGGACTGGGAGCTGGTCCTGTGGGACGACGGCTCCTGCCCCCGGGGCGCCATGGCCCTGGAGCAGGCCGCTTGCCTGGACAGCCGGGTGCGCCTGTACCGGGGCCGGGAAAACCGCGGCCTGGGCTATGCCCTCAACCGGTGCGCCCAGCGGGCCCAGGGCCGCTACCTGGCCCGGCTGGATGACGACGACGTGTGCCACCCCCGGCGGCTGGAGCGGCAGGTCTCCTTTTTGGAGTCCCACCCCCAGTACGGCTGGGTGGGCAGCGCCGCCTGGCGGGTGGACAGCCACGGCCTGTGGGGCCGCCTGGACGTCCCGGAGCTGCCCGCGCCCCGGGATTTCGCGGCCCACTCCCCCTATATCCACCCCGCGGTGCTGTTCCGCCGGGAGGTTTTAGGGCAGGGCTACAGCCAATCCCCCCGGTACCTGGGCTGCGAGGATTACCAGCTGTTCCTGCGGCTGCACCGGCAGGGCTGGCAGGGGTACAACTTGCCCTGGCCCCTGCTGGCCTATTGGGAGGACAGGGACTCCTACCGCCGCCGGGACACGGCCCGCCGCCTGCGGGAGGCCGCCCTCCGCCGGGAGGGCCTGGCCGCCTTGGGCCTGCCGTGGCCCCTAACCGCCTGGGGGACGCTGCGGCCCTTGGGGGCGTGCCTGGTCCCTGGGGCGGTGCTCCACTGGGGGAAGCGCCATGGATAGCGCCCCGGTGATTTTGGCCCGGGCTTTGGGGGACTTCACCCAGTGGGCCCTGGGGCGGGCCCTGGCGGCGGGGGTGCGGCGGCTGTACTTCCTCTCCCGGGATGGGTGGTATCCCTTCCGGCTGGGGGAAGCCCTCTGCCGCAGCTGGGATTTGCCAATAGAGTGCCGGTACCTGTACGGCTCCCGGCGGGCGTGGCGGCTGCCCTTGGCCCACCGGGACCCGGCCCGGCTGGTGGGGCAGCTGTGCGGCAAAGGCGGCGGGGCCACGTTGGGGGACATTCTTTTCCAGGCGGGGCTCTCTCCCCGGGAGGCCGGGGCGGCTGCCGCCTCGCTGGGGCTGCCCCAAGAGCTGCCCCTCTCCCCGGGCCAGCGGCGGGAGCTGGCCCCCCGGCTGCTGGTTTGCCCGGCGTTCCTCCACCCCATGGAGGCCGCCTCCCGCCAGGCGCTGGGGCCCTTTTTGGGCTATCTCCGCCAAGAGGGCCTGGAGGAGGACATCCCCTGGGCTGTGGTGGACAGCGGCTGGATGGGCTCCACCCAGGACACTTTGGGGGAGGCACTCACTTTGCTGGGGCGGCCGGGGAGCCCGCGGGGCTACTACGCCGGGCTGTACCGCGCCCCCCGCCGGGGCCAGTGGGAGGGCTTTTTCTTCCAACCCGGGGAGCGGCTGGCCATCCAGGCGGGGTTTGAGCCCAGCCTGTGGGAGGCCGCTTTTGCCGCTCCCCACGGCACGGTGCTGGGCTATGGTCCGCGGGACGGCGGCTTTGTCCCCCTGCTGGGGGAGGCTCGTTCCTCCCCGGCGGCGGCCCGGCTGGAGGAAGCTTTCACCCAGTGGGGGGAGCGTCTGGCCCGGCAGCCCCGGCCCAGGGATTTGGTATCCCACGCCCGGCGGGATTTGCCCGGGCTGTGGGAGGAGCTCCGCCCGCTGATGGCCCACCCCACCGGGGAGCAGGCGGCTTTGCTGGGGCGGCTGCCCTTCTCCCAGGGGCCTAGGGAGCGGCTGGGGGAGAGGCTGGCGCCGCGGCTGTCCCAGGGGGAGCTGGCCGGCAGTTGCCTGCTGCCCCGGCTGCTGGGACGGGAGGCGGCCAGCTCTTGGCTGCCGGGCAGCGCCGCGCGGAGCGTCCCCCAGCCGGAGAAGTGGTTCGCCGCCTTTGACAGGCTGCGCCTGGCCCGGGCGCTTTCTTTCGGGCTGCGGGAAGGGAGGGAGCGCTGATGGAAAAGCGGGAGAAGGCCCGGCAATACTGGTTTGTGGTGCAGCAGCTCACTGCCCGGGAGCTCAAGCGCAAATACGCCCGCTCCGTGCTGGGGGTGGTGTGGAGCGTGCTGAACCCCCTGCTCTCCATGGCGGTGCTCTCCTTGATTTTTTCCCAGCTGTTCCGCCGCTCCATTGAGAACTACCCCATCTACTACCTGACGGGCTACCTGCTGTGGCAGGCCTTTACCGCCACCACCAACGCCGCCATGACCACCCTGGCGGACAACCGCGCCTTGCTGCTGAAGGTGAAGTTCCCCATGGAGCTGTTCATCCTCACCCGGGGGGCCACGGCTTTGGTGAACCTGGGCTACTCCCTGGTGGCCTATGGGGTGATGCTGGTGGTGTTCCAGGTGCCCCTTAGGTGGACGCTGGCCTACCTGCCGGTGGTGGTGGCGTGCCTGTTCCTCTTTGCCTTGGGGATTTCTTACCTGCTTTCGGCGGCGTACGTGTTCTTTGGGGACATCAAGCACCTGTACTCCGTGGCCCTCACCTTGTGGATGTACTGCTCGGCCATCTTCTACCCGGCGGACCAGCTCTCCGGGTTCATCCGCCAGGTGGTGGAGGCTAACCCCTTGTACCTGTACATCCGCTGCCTGCGGGGCGCGGTGATGGAGGGCCTTCCCCCCGCCGGGTGGGAGCTGGGGCTTATGGCCGCCTGGGGGGTGGGGGTGTACCTGCTGGGCTGGGGGGTGTTCCGCCGGCTGCGGGAAAAGCTGCTTTTGCGTCTGTGAGGTGAAACTGTGGAACAGGAAATCGTCATCAACGCCCACCACGTCACCATGGAGTTCCGGCGCGCCCAGCACCCGGCGGGCAGCCTGAAAGAGCTATTGCTCCACCGGCGGGAGAGGCCCCAGCCCTTCCGCGCCCTGGAGGACGTGAGCTTTGCCGTGGGCCGGGGCCAGGTGGTGGGCCTGGTGGGGGCCAACGGCTCGGGGAAAAGCACGCTGCTGAAAATCATCGCCGGGGCCTTGACCCCCACCGCCGGCTGGGTGGAGGTGGACCGGGAAAAGGTGCAGCTGCTCACCTTGGGCACAGGCTTTGACATGGAGCTTACCGGCCGGGAGAACCTGTTCTTAAACGGGGCGCTCATCGGCCGCAGCCGGGCGTTTTTAGAGGCCCACTATGGGGAGATTGTGTCCTTTGCCCAGCTGGAGGGCTTTATGGACCAGCCGGTAAAGACCTACTCCGCGGGGATGGTGTCCCGGCTGGGGTTTGCCATTGCCACCGCCGGGGACGCCCCGGAAATCCTCATTTTAGACGAGGTGCTCAGCGTGGGGGACATGTTCTTCCGCAAAAAGAGCGAGGCACGCATCCGCCAGCTGCTTCACGGGGGCTCCACGGTGCTGCTTGTGTCCCACTCCCCCGGCGTCATCCGGGAGAACTGCACCCAGGCCCTGTGGCTGGATAGGGGGAAGCTCCGGGCCGTGGGAGAGCCCAAAGAGGTCTGCGCCGCTTACGAGAAAAGCCAGTGAAAGGAGACGCTATGAAAGAGACACTCTACCGCCTTTTGGGGGAGCGCAACCCCCGGGCCAAGGCCCGGTACGAGGCGCTGCGCCAGGCCGGCGCGCCCCGGTGGAAAGCCGCCCCCGCCTTGCTGCTCCCTGGGGGAGGGGGCGCCCGGCCCCTGCCCGTGGGGGCTGGCGAATCCGCCCAAAGCCTGGGGGAGCCCCCCGCCGTTTTGGTCCAGCGGCTGGCCCGGTTCCAGGCCGTTTCCTTCGACGTGTTCGACACCTTGCTGCTGCGCCAGGTGGAGCGGCCCCAGGAGGCTTTCGCCTTGGTGGGAGCCAAGCTGGGCTACCCCGATTTCCAGCGGCTGCGGGTGGAGGCGGAGTGCCGCGCTCGGGACAAGAAGCGCCGCCGCGCCGGCAGCGGGGAAGTGACCCTCTCGGAGATATGGCAGGAGCTGGAAGCCGCCACCGCCATCCCCGCCGGGGAGGGCATGGCCGCCGAGCTGGCAGTGGAGCGGGCCCTCTGCCGGGGCAACCCCTATTTTCTGCCGGTGGTGGAGGCCTTGCGGCAGCTGGGCAAGCCCCTGGGGCTGCTTTCGGATATGTACCTGCCGGGGGACTTCCTCCAGCAGTTGGTGGAGGAGGCGGGCTTTGGCCCATTTGCCTGCTGCCTGGTGTCCGGGGAGGAGGGCGTCTCCAAAGGGGAGGGAGGTCTCTACCAGCGCTGGAAGGGACGCTTCCCGCCGGATGCGCCTTTGGCCCACGTGGGGGACAACCCCCATGCCGACGGGGAGATGGCCCGCGTCCAGGGGATCGTCCCGATGCTTTACCCCGGCGTTCACCAGGCGGGGGGACCGTACCGCGCCCGGGACATGAGCGCCGTGGTGGGCAGCCTCTACCGGGGCGTGGTCAACGGGAAGCTTCACAACGGCAGCCAGGCTTACTCCCCCCTGTACGAGTACGGCTATGTGTACGGCGGGCTGTTCGCTTTGGGCTACTGCCGGTTTATCCGGGCCTGGGCGGAGCACAGCGGCGCGGACAGGCTGCTGTTCCTCTCCCGGGATGGGGAGGCGCTGCTGGCTTTGTACCGGCGGCTCTACCCCCAGGACAGCCGCCCGGTGTACGCCTACTGGTCCCGGCTGGCGGCGGCCAAAGTCTGCGCGGGGCTGTTCCCGGCGGACTACTTCCGGCGGTTTTTGTGGCACCGGGCAGGGGAGGGCGTTCCCCTGGGCAAGCTGCTGCGGGGGATGGAGCTCACGCCTTTGCTGCCGGGGCTGTGCGGCGCCTTGGGCGTCTTCCCCCAAACGCCCCTGACGCATAAAAACGCCGGGGCGGTACAAGACTATCTCCAGCGGGCCTGGGGCCAGGTGCTGAAGAATTACCAGCCCCAGGTCCAGGCCGCCGGGGCCTATTACCGGCAGCTGCTGGCGGGGTGCTCCCACGCCGGGGCGGTGGACATCGGCTGGGCTGGCAGCGGGGCGGTGAGCCTTGCTGCGGCCGCCAAACACCTTTGGGGGCTGGAGTGCCGCGTCACCGGCCTGGTGGCGGGGACCAACTCCGCCCACAGCCCCGAGCGGGACGCCGCCGAGCCCTTGCTGCTCACCGGGGACTTGGTGAGCTACCTCTTCTCCCAAAGCCACAACCGGGACTTGTGGAAGCTCCACAACCCCCGCCAGGGGCACAACCTCTTTTGGGAGCTGCTCCTGGGCGGGGAGGAGGGCGGCCTGCGGGGCTTTTCCCCCGGCGAGGAGACAGGCTGGCGCCTGGAGCTGGGGGAGAACTCCCACAGCGGGGCGGTGGGGGAAATCCACCGGGGCCTGCTGGACTTTGCCCAGGATTTTACAGACTTGGAAAAGCGGCTGGGGCTGCCCCTGGCCATCTCCGGCCGGGACGCCTACGCCCCCATGCTGGAGGTGCTGGCCAGGCGCAACGCCCCCTACCGCCGGCAATGGGAGGCGCTGCTGGATGAGCCGGGGATTGGATAAGGTGCTGTACCACGCTGTCAGCTCCTACCAGCTGCTGGAGGTGCTGCTCCACCGGTGGCTGTTCCACGGGGAGCAGGGGGCGGCGCTGGTGCTGCCGGATTTCATCGTGGAAAAATACCCCCAGTGGCAGCGGCTGGAGGGCCGGGGCTTCTTTGACCAGGTGGCGCTGTTCCCCTACCTGCGCATCCCCCACGGGGAGGAAGGCCAGGTGACGGCCCAGGCCCTCTCCGCCTACGACGCCCTGGGCCTGCCCCCGCTGGAGGCGTTTTCCAAAGTCTATGTGGCGGGGGCCCAGTTCTATTTTTCCCTGTGCCTGGTGGCCAAGGGGCTGGCCTTCTCCTTTTTCGAGGACGCCGCCGGGGCCCTGAGCCACCCCCAGCGGGAGGCGGGCATTTTGGCGGAGAGGTTCCCGCGCCACGCGGCCCTCGCCCAAAAGCACGGCCTGTTCTCTGGGGAGAACCCCCTCATCCGGGAGGTGTTCTGCTGCGGGGAGGCCCAGTCCGCCCCCATAAGCCTGCCGTGCCCGGTGTGGGATTTCTCCGTGGAGCGGGCCCTGGGGGCGCTGCCCGCCCGGCAGCGGAAGCGGCTGCTCCGGTTTTTCCTGCCCCGCCCCCTCAAGACCCAGGCGGACACCATTTTGCTGACCCAGCAGTTTTCCAACCTGGGGCTGCTGGGGGAGGAGGAGCAGCTGGCCCTGTACCGCGCTTTGGGGGAGGGCCCCTTGGCCGGGGAGCGCCTGCTCATCAAAAAGCACCCCGACGACCCCCTGGACTACCGCCAGGCATTCCCCGGGGCGGAGGTGGTGGCGGAGAAATTTCCGGCGGAGCTGCTGCCCTGGGCCTTCCGGGGAAAGCGGCCCCGGCGGGTGTGCGCCTTTGGCTCCTCTGCCCTGGCGAACCTGGGGGAGAGCTTTGAGACCCTGCGGCTGCCCCTGTCGGGGGAGGCCCGCCCCTAGTTTTGGAAAGGAGGCTCCCATGCCCAAGACCTTGACCATTGTCAACTCTGTGTACCACCTGCTCACCGCCGTGAACCTGCAGCGGCTCTCCCCCGCGGGGGAGGGGGCGGACTTGCTGGTCACCGACGCCACCCCCGGTCTGCCGGAGCTCATCCCCCGGCTGCGGGAGACGGGGCTTTTCTCCCGGGTGCTTCCCGTCCGGGCCGGGGAGCTGGCCCAGCACTACCCCATGAACCGGGAGGAGGCCGTGGCCCAGTGCTTTTCCCAGGGGGAGGCCTTGCTCCGCTGGGCCCTGGGGGAGGCGCTGGAGCCCGCCTACAGCCAGGTGTACTTCCCCAACTTCGACTGGCTGGCACGGCTGCTGGCCTGCCGGTACCAGTGCCCCTTCCTCTGGCTGGAGGACGGCTTTTCCAGCTATGTCATTGACTTTGCCCGGCCGGACCGCGCCGCGGTGAACCGCCATCCCCAGGGCGCCCGGCTGGGGGAGCAGGTCCAGGCGGCGCTGCTTTACGAGCCCGCTTTGGCCATGCGGGGGGACAGCCTCCCCAACCGGCCCCTGCCCAAGCTCTCCCCCGGGGACGGGGAGCTGCTGGCCCTGCTGAATTTCATCTTCCAGTACCGCAGGCCCCCGTGGCTGCCGCCCTTTTTGTTTTTGGAGCAGTCCTTCCGGGCGGAGGGCATCCCGGGCAACGATTTGGAGCTGATGCGCCTGTGCCAGCGGGCTGTGGGGCCGGATAATTTCGGGGTAAAGCCCCATCCCCGCAATGGGGACGATTTGCCCCAGCGCCTGGGCCTGTCCCGGCGGGTGGAGCTGCGCGTCCCCTGGGAGCTGTTTTTGCTCAACGAGGGCCCGGACCGCTGCTGCCTGGTGACGGTGTGCTCCAACGGGGCGCTGTCCGGCAGGCTGTGCCTGGGCCTGGACGGGAACACGGTGCTGCTGTACAAGCTGTACACCGGCAAGGTGCTGTGGAAGGAAAACCACACCCTGGCCCGGTTTTTAGAGGCCTACCGGCGGCAGTTCGCCGGGAGGAACACCTATGTGCCGCAGACAAGCTACCAGGCGGCCAGCATCCTGAAATTTTTGGGAGGGCAGTATGGAGGTTAAGGTATCCATCATCATCCCGGTGTACGGGGTGGAGCTGTTTTTAGAGCGGGCGGTGGACTCCGCCCTGGGGCAGACCTTGGCGGAGAAGGAAATCATCTTGGTGGACGACGGCAGCCCCGACGCCTGCCCGGAAATCTGTGAGCGCTACGCCCGGGAATACCCCGGCCTGGTGCGGGTGCTCCACCAGGAGAACCAGGGCCTGGGCATGGCCCGCAACGCCGGGGCCGCCTTGGCCCAGGGAGAGTACCTGCTCTTTCTGGACTCGGACGACACCATCCAGCCGGAGATGGCCCAGGCCCTCTACGAGAAGGCCAAGGCCGGGGATTGCGATTTGGTGATGTGCGACGTGCGCATCCTCTACGTGGAGGAAAACCGGGAGGTGGTGGTGGCCTCCTATCCCCGGGAGGAGGTGGACCTGGCGGACTACATCGCCCACGGCAACAACATCACCTACAGCGTGAACAAGCTGTTCCGCCGCTCCATCTGGCAGGAGAACCGCTATGAGAAGATGCTCTTTGAGGACATCGCCCTCATCCCCGCTTTGGTGACCCGCTGCCGCCGGGTGGGCTATGTGCCCCAGGCCTTTTACAACTACTACCGCCGGGGCGGCACCATCTCCACCACCCAGACCGGGGACATGGTAGACATTGTCAAAGCTTTCCGGAAGTTCCTTCTCACCTGCCATCCGGCCTACCGGCAGGAGGCGGTGTACTCCACCGCCCGGCAGCTGCTGTGGAACATGACACAGTCCCGGCCTCTGTTTTTGCCGGACTTCATCGGCCTGCTCCACGAGTTCGAGGCGGACTTCCGCTTAAACCCCTACCTAAAAGAGGACAGGGAAACCGCCAAGCTGCTAGGCTACCTGGACACCTCCGTGGTGCCCGACGTGCTCATCTGCGCCCACTGCCGCCGGGAGCTGCCCCCGGCGCTGCGGGAGGCCATAGGCCGCCACTTCCCCCTGGCGGAGGTGCGGGAGCCCGGGGAGAGCTGGCTGGAAAGGGAGGAGGTGCCGGAGCATCTGCGCCAGGCGGCGGAGCAGGGCCGCTGGCAGTATGTGGAGGAGTACCTCTCCTTGCTGGCCCTGTGGGAGCGGGGCGGCATCGTCCTGGCGCCGGAGGCCCTGCCCCAGCTGCGCCTAAAGAGCCGCCGCATGGAGCCCTGCTTCTTCGGCTTCGCCGATGGGGAGAGCCTTTCCACCTTGTGCTTTGGGGCCTTGCCGCGGCACTATGTGGTGCGGGCGCTGCTGGACTCCTACCGGGAGGACCACATCTACAACCGGGCCTTCCTGCCCCTGGCGGAGCGGCTGCGGGATTTCCTCATCACCCGCTTTGGCTTTCAGATGAACGGCCGCCGCCAAACCCGGGAGGGCGTCACCGTCCACCTGCCCAGCGTGCTGTGCTACGACTTCCACGACGGGGAGAACTGCTGCAAGGGAAACCTCCCCGCCCCAGAGGGCTTTGAGGTGGTCAGCGGCCCGGCGCTGGAGCTGTGGTCCCAGCGGCTGCTGGAGAACTGGAACCTCTACAAGGCTGAGCGCCAGAGGAAAGCCCCTGCCGGGAAAGCGCCGCCCAAGGCGGCGGGAGGTTTTACCCAGGCCCAGCTGGAGGCCGAGGGCCGCCGGGTAGCCCAGCTCTATGAGAGCTCTACCAGCTGGAAGGTCACAAAGCCCCTGCGGGCCCTGGCAGGCCTGTGGAAAGGGAAAGCAGGGCATGCGGGCCAGCCGGAACAATAAGAGGAAGACAGATGGAAGGTTTTCGCAGGGCGGTTGCTTTCTTTCAAAAGGATTGCGGGGGCGCTGGTGCCCGGTGGGCGCCGCCCGGCGCTTTCTCCACTGCCGTACCGGCAGGCGAGAAAGAGCAGCGCCCCACTGCCTTAAAAAGCCGCGCAGCGGCTCAAACAGACAGTGCCCCAGGCCCCGCTTCCGCGGCTGGCTGCCCCATAAAAGAGGATGCCACGTCCTATGGGACGTGTTCGCGATATTTTTTTACCGGCACACAAAGGAGGAACACTATGCGCGCCATTGCCATCATCCCCGCCCGGTACGATTCCACCCGGTTTAAGGGGAAGCCCCTGGCGGACCTGTGCGGCCGCCCCATGCTCTGGTGGGTGTACCACCAGGTGAAAAAAGCCCGGCGCCTTGCGGAGGTGTGGGTGGCCACGGACCACCCGGCCATCCAAGAGGCCTGCGGGGCGTACCAAATCCCCTGCAAACTGACATCGCCCCAGTGCCCCACCAGCACCCAGCGGGTGTGGGAGGCCGCCCAGTCCCTGGAGGGGGACGTGTACGTCTGCGTCAACGGGGACGAGCCCCTTATCGACCCCCAGGTCATCGACCAGGTGGTGCCCTCCAGCACAGAGGGCTTTTTCGCCGCCAATTTGATGGCGCCCATCCTCTCCCCGGTGGAGGCGGTGGACGAGACCAACATCAAGGTGGTGGCCGATGAGACAGGCCGGGCGCTGTTCTTTTCCCGCAGCCCCATCCCCCACCCCAAGGCCAGCGTGGACTACCAGTTCTACAAGCACCTGGGGGTGCTGGCCTACACCAAGGAGGCCCTGGCCTTTTTTGACAGCGCTCCCCGGGGCCCTTTGGAGGCTGTGGAGGACATCAACGAGCTGCGGTTTATCGAGCACGGCAAGCGGCTGCAAATGATTCCCGTCCAGGCCAAAAGCCTTTCGGTGGACACACCCAAGGACTTGGAGTACGTCCGCGCCGTGCTGCGAGAAAAGCTGCGAAAGGGGGAGATATAAATGGGCGTGCAAATCTTGGACTGCACCCTGCGGGACGGGGGCTATGTGAACAACTGGGAGTTTGGCCGCCACGCCATCGCCTCTATTTTGGACAAGCTGGAGGCCGGCGGCGTGGAGATTGTGGAGTGCGGCTTCCTCACCAGCCGCCCCCGGGACGAGGACTGCTCCCTCTACGGCGGGCCGGAGGCCATCTTGCCCCTGCTGCCCCAGCGGGAGCCCCGCGCCATGTTCGTGGCCATGATAGCCATGGGGGAGAAGGAGCTCTCTCCCCAGCAGCTGCCCCCGTGCAGGCCGGGGGGCATCTCCGGGGTGCGGCTGACCTTCCGCCGGGAGGACGCGGAGCGGGCCTTCTGCTGGGCCGCCGCCATTTTGGACAAGGGCTACCAGGTGTTTTTCCAGCCGGTGGGCACCGCCTTCTATTCGGACATGGAGCTGCTGCGCCTGGTGGAGCGGGTCAACCGCCTGCGGCCCTTCGCCTTTTACATGGTGGACACCCTGGGCAGCATGTACCCCGGCCAAGTCACCCGGCAGTTCCACCTGATTCACGAGAACATGGACCCCGCCATCCGCCTGGGCTTCCACGGCCACAACAACCTGCAGCTGGCCTTTTCCAACGCCCAGGTGCTGCTGGGCATCCAGGCCAAGCGGCAGCTGATTTTGGACTCCTCTGTCTACGGCATGGGCCGGGGCGCGGGGAACCTCCCCACGGAGCTTATCACCCGGTATATCAACCAGAACATCCAGTCCCGGTACAACGTGGGCATGGTGATGGACATTTACGACGAGTATATCGCCCCCCTGCGCCGGGAGTACCAGTGGGGCTACTCCATGGCCTACCACCTGGCGGCCAGTCACGCCTGCCACCCCAACTACGCCGCCTACCTCATCAACAAGCAGACCTTGACCATGCAGGACATGGAGAGCATCCTGCGGGCCATCCCCCAGGGCCAGCGGGTGGAGTTTGACAAGGCCCTGGTGCGCCGGCTGTACGCCCGCCACCAAAGCCGCCAAATCGACGACACCCGGGCGGTGGAGGAGCTGGCGGGGCTCATGGCGGGGCGGAAGCTGCTGGTGCTGGCCCCGGGGGAGAGCCTGCGCACCCGGGAGGCCCAGGTGCTGGGCTTCATCCAGCAGGAGCATCCCCTGGTGCTGGCGGTGAACTTTGCCGACCCCAAGTTCCAGGTGGAGGTGTGCTTCGTCAGCAGCCACAAGCGTCTGGACATCGCCGGGGCCCGGCTGCGGGAGCTGCCCGGGGTGCGGCGGGTGTTCACCTCTAACCTGGCGGCCCGGGCGGACCCGGACTGCCTGCTGGTGGACTACGACCGCTACCTGAACGGCGACCCCATGGTGGCGGACAACGCCGGGCTGATGCTCTTAAAGCTGCTGGCCCGGTGCGGCGCCCGGCAGGCGGTGCTGGCGGGGTTCGACGGCTTTTTGGGCCGGGGCTATTACAGCCGGGAGGCCACCTTGGCCCTCAACGACGCCGACGCCTTGGAGCGCCAGCGCCGCATTGGGGAGCAGCTTTCCCTGCTGCCCTTGGAGCTCACCTTCCTGACGCCCTCGGCCTATGAGGGGAAGGGGGTGGCCCTGTGAAGCCCGCCGCCAAGAAAACCCTGTGGATAACCGGCGGGGTGGCGGCGCTGCTCCTGGTGGGTGTGGCCGCCCTGGGGATGTTCTGGGTGCGCCAGGCCAAGGACGCCCTGGACCAGATGGCCCAGCCCGCCACGCCCCAGCGGGAGATAGGCGTCTACGTCTTAGAGGACGACCCCGCCCAGACCTTGGAGGACACAGCTGGCTACGCCTACGGCGGCGTGGAGGCCGGGGCGGGCAGCCTCGCCTTGGTGGGCCAGGCCTTGGGCCAGGAGCCCCCCTGGCAAGAGTACCCCACGGCCTTTGCCTTGGCGGACGCCTTGGGGAAGGGAGAGCGCCAGGCCGCTGTGCTGGAGGTGGCCTATCAGCAGAGCCTCTCCGACGCCCGGGGCTATGAGTGGACGGAAACAGGCATGCGGCAGGTGGGCTCCCTGTACGTGGAGGAGGAGGCGCCGCTGCCCTCTGTCCCCCAGGAGGCCCCGGAGCGGTTCGTGGTCTACCTCAGCGGCAGCGATACCTTTGGGCCGGTGTCCACCTTGGCCCGCAGCGACGTGAACATCCTGGCGGCGGTGAACACCCGGGAAAAGCGCCTGTTCCTGCTGGCCACGCCCCGGGATTTCTACGTGTCCTTCTCCCAGACAGGGGGCGCCATGGACAAGCTGACCCACGCGGGCATCTACGGGGTGGAAGCCTCGGTGGACGCCCTGGAGACATTGTACGGGGTGGACATCGCCTACTACCTGCGGATGAATTTCACCGGCTTTGTGGAGGTGATTGACGCCCTGGGGGGCGTCAGCGTCTACTCCGACCGGGAGTTCACCGTGGAGAACATCCGCACCTACCAGCAGGGCTACAACCAGCTGACAGGCATCGAGGCGTTGGCCTTTGCCCGGGAGCGGATGAGCTTTCCCGAGGGGGACTACCAGCGGGCCAAAAACCAGATGGAGGTCATCCGGGCGGTGGTGGAGAAGGCCTCCACCCCGGCGGTGCTGGGCGGCTTTTCCAGCCTGCTTCAGGCGGTGGAGGGCAACTTTGAGACGAACCTCCCCCAGAACCAGGTGCTGGCCTTGGCCTCCGCCATGGGCGGGGACTGGCAGGTGGAAACCTACACCGCCAGCGGCTACAGCGCTTACCGGGAGACGTATTCCATGCCCGGGCAGGAGCTGTATGTCATCCTGCCGGACCAGGCCAGCGTGGAGCAGGCCGCGGCCCTGCTGGAGGAAACCTTGGCGGCCTAGGCCCGCTTGTTGTGAAATTGCCGGGGATTTTAAAAAAACGTAACAAAAAAGTGTTGACGTTTGACAGTGCCGGGATTATACTGTATTGTGGAATAAGTGGTGGAGTCTGTCATAGGGAGCGAAAGCAACCCTATTTATTCCGAGTTTGCGCGGCAAGCAAGGGCGCGCCCCCGCCGGAAGGGGCGGCACTTTTCTAGGCGGCAAGCGGCTCCCACCCTTCGGGAGCCGCTTTTTTTCGCCTCTGGGCAGGCTGGGAAGCAGGCTTCACCTCCCGTTCAAACATTTAAAATTAACTATTAGAAGGGTTAGGTGATTTCTATGAACGAGAGCCAACTGGGCCTGTTTTACGGCCTGTCGTTCCTGTGCGTCGCCTTGGCCTTTGCCTTTGCCGCCTACCTGTATTTGTGGGTGAAAAAGCAAAAGACCGAGAACGCCAAAATCCAAGAGGTGTCCTTGCTGATCAAACAGGGCGCCAACACCTTTATGCGCCGGGAGTACCTGGTGCTGGCCAAGTTCGCCGGGGTGGCGGCCATTGTCATTTTGGTGCTGCTGCCTTCCCCCATTTGGACTGGCGGCTTTGTAGACAACATCTCCATGGCCATTGCCTACCTGTGCGGCACGGCTTTGTCCGCCATTGCCGGCAAAATCGGCATTTTGGTGGCCACCCTGTCCAACGGCCGCACCGCCGAGGCCGCCCAGAAGGGCATTAAGCCCGCCTTTTTAATCGGCTTCCGGGGCGGCGCCGTCATGGGCCTGCTGGTGGTGGGCTGCTCTTTGCTGGGCGTGGCCGCCGTGCTGCTGGTCACCGGCGACTCCAGCATTCTGCTGGGCTTCTCCTTTGGCGCCAGCTCTTTGGCCCTGTTCGCCAAGGCTGGCGGCGGCATCTTCACCAAGACCGCCGACGTCTCCGCCGACCTCACCGGCAAGGTGGAGCTGGGCATCCCCGAGGACGACCCCCGCAACCCCGCCGTCATCGCTGACAACGTGGGTGACAACGTGGGCGACGTGGCCGGCATGGGCGCCGACCTGTTCGACTCCAACGTGGCTGCTATGGCCTCCGCTTTGGTCATTGCCCAGTCCCTCTCCGGCACGGGCTTTAACAACGTGAGCATGGTGTTCTGCTACGCCATTTTGGGGCTGTTCGCCTCCATCATCGGCATTGCCACCGCCCGCGTGGGGAAGAAGGGCCCCACCAGCGCGCTGAACTCCTCTACATACGTGACCACCGCCATCTACCTGGTGCTCACCGCCATTGCCACGGCAGTGTTCCCCGGCTTCTCCTGGCGCATTTGGGGCGCCGCCGCTGTGGGCTTGCTGGTGGGCGTTATCATCGGCATCACCACCGACTACTTCACCGACGACACCAAGCCCATTGTGCAGAAGGTGGCCCACGCCTCCTCTTCCGGCCCGGCGTTTACGGTGCTTTCCGGCATTTCTTACGGCTTTATCTCCGCTTTGCCCGCCATGGTGGGCATCGCCGTCTCCGCCCTGGTGGCCTATAAGCTCTGCGAGCCCATGGGCGAGGGCTACGCCATCTTCGGCATCTCCATGGCCGCGGTGGGCATGCTGTCCATTGTGGGCATGATTATCTCCAACGACGCCTACGGCCCCATTGTGGACAACGCCCGGGGCCTGGCGGAAATGGGCGGCCTGGGCGAGGAGACCATCCGCACCGCCGACGAGCTGGACAGCGCCGGCAACACGGTGAAGGCCGTGACCAAGGGCTTCTCCATCAGCGCCGC
>NHCFR05603__coassemble_325_pt1 | contig 43509 bp, 37 predicted proteins | sample NHCFR05603__metabat2_high_PE_046 | metagenome-assembled genome bin NHCFR05603
ACCTGGACGCCAAGGGGGAGACCCTGCGCTGCTGCGACTTCACCAAGGAGTTTTCCGCCGCCATCAAGGTGAAATCCGCCCAGGAGAAGGCCGTGGCCTGGGTGCGGGCCTCGGTGGAGCACATCACCTGCCGGGCTGTCAACGCACGCCGGCTGGACCTCCACCTGGCGGTCAGCCTCAAGGCCCTGGCGGTGGTCCAGCGGCAGGAGCAGCTCACCAGCGGCCTGGAGGGGGAGGGCATCCAGGTGCGGGGGGAGAGGCGTTCGGCTTCCCAGGCGGTAAACGCCCTCAGCCACCAGTTTACCCTGGAGGACCGGCTTCCCCTAAAAAATGGCAAGCCCCCTATGGAGTCCATCCTGCGCAAGGAAATCTCCTGCCGGGTGACGGACTGCAAGCTGGCCCAGGGGCAGCTTGCGGTCAGCGGCAGGGCGGACATCTCCTTCCTCTACCTCTCCTCGGTGGACGGCTCCCTGGAAAAGATGGCCGCCTCGGTGGAGTTCAGCCAGGTGATTGAGTGCGCCGGCGCCTCGGAGGACTGCCTGTGCGATTTGCGGGTGGTGGCGGGGGAGAGCAGCCTTCAGCCCCGGGAGGACGACGTGGGGGAGTACACCAGCGTGGACGTCTCCTTGAAGGTGTTCCTCACGGCTTTCCTCTACCGGCCCTGTGAGGTGGAGCTGGTAAGCGACGCCTTTTCCACCCAGGCGCCTATGGACCTGCGCTTTGCCCAAAGCTCTTTGCTGGCGGTGCAGGAGGTCTACAGCGAGGTGCTGAAGAAAAAGTGCACCCTCACCGCCACCGAGGAGGAAATCCAAAAGGTGGTAGATTTGTGGTGCGAGCAGGAGGGCGTCCAGTCCACCTGCGGGGAGGGAAAGCTCTCCTACCGGGTGCGGTACACCTTGTGCCTGCTGTACCGGGGCACCTCCGGCAGGCTGCTCTACTTGGAAAAGAGCTTCGAGGGCACCTTCGCCACCGAGCTGGAGGGCGCCTTTGCCCAGCGCAGCGACAGCGTCTCCCTCACCGGCCTGTGGGAGTACCGCATCGCCGACAAGAACACCGTAGAGGCCTCTGTGGAGACGTGGGTGTCCAGCCTGCTCTACAGCCGGGAGAGCGTGTCCTACCTGTCCTCGGCGGGCATGGGGGAGAACGCCCAGCCCTATCCCCACCAGCCCCAGCTGCTGGTGTATTACGCCTCCCCCGGGGAGAGGCTGTGGGACATCGCCAAAAGCCACCGGGCGCTGCTCTCGGATTTGCAGGAGCAGAACGACCTGTACGAGGATACGCTGCCGGACGCCCGGCCCCTGATAATCTGCAACCGATAAAACACACTGCGGTAGAGAGGTAAGGACAATGGAAGGCTTTAACGTATACAAGGACATACAGGACCGCACCCACGGGGAAATCTACATCGGCGTGGTGGGACCGGTGCGCACGGGGAAATCCACCTTTATCAAGAAGTTTATGGACACGGTGGTCATCCCCCATATCCCAGACGGCATCCAGCGGGAGCGGGCCATCGACGAGCTGCCCCAGTCCTCCGCCGGGCGCACCATCATGACCACCGAGCCCAAGTTCATCCCGGAGCAGGCGGTTGACGTGCAGATTGACGAGGACGCCTCCTTCCGGGTGCGCATGATAGACTGTGTGGGCTACATCGTCCCCAGCGCCATTGGCTACATCGAGGAGGACCAGCCCCGCATGGTGCGCACCCCCTGGTATGAGGAGCCCATCCCCTTTAACATGGCGGCGGAAATCGGCACCAAGAAGGTCATTACAGAGCACTCCACCATCGGCCTGGTCATCACCACCGACGGCACCATCAGCGACATCCCCCGGGAGGAGTACGAGGAGGCCGAGGAGCGCGTCATCGACGAGCTGAACCAAACCGGCAGGCCCTATGTGATGCTCCTCAACTGCGTGGAGCCAGAGCGCCCCGAGGCCCGGGAGCTGGCTGCCCGGCTGGGGGAGAAGTATTCCATCCCCGTGCTGCCGGTGAACTGCATCGACATCACCGAGCAGGACATCCGGGACATCATCGCCAGCCTGCTGTACCAGTTCCCCGTGCGGGAGGTGGCCCTGGACCTGCCCGGCTGGGTCACCTCTTTGGAAAGCGGCCACTGGCTGCTCTCCGGGGTGCTGGCGTCTCTGCGCGGCGCCTGCTGCATCCACAAAATGTGCCAGGTCAAACCCATGCTGGAACGTTTGCGAGAGTGTGAGCCGGTCAAGGAGGTGCGGGTGGGCCGCATCGACTTGGGCAGCGGCACCGGCCGGGCCGAGCTGGTCTTTGACCAGAGCCTGTTTTACCGTATCGTAGGGGAGCGCACCGGCCTGGAGATTCAGGACGACTCCCAGCTGATGGCCCAGCTGGTGGAGATGACCGCCATCAAAAAGCAGTACCAAAAGCTCCAGCAGGCCTACGAGGACGTGCAGCAAACCGGCTACGGCATCGTCATGCCCGAGGTGGAGGAGCTCACCTTGGAGGAGCCCAAAATCCTCAAGCAAAACGGGAAGTACGGCATCCGCCTAAAGGCCACGGCGCCCTCCATCCACATGATGAAAACGCAAATCCACACCGAGATAACCCCCATTGTGGGCTCGGAGCAGCAGTCCGAGGAGCTGGTGATGTACCTGCTCAAGGAGTTCGAGGAGAACCCCGTGAAAATCTGGGACTCCAACATCTTCGGGAAGTCCCTCCACTCCTTGGTCAACGAGGGGATGCACAACAAGCTCTACCGCATGCCCGCCGACGCCCGGGAAAAGGTGCGGGAGACCATCGAGCGCATCATCAACGACGGGTGCAACGGCCTGTTGTGCATCATCCTGTAGCCTATGCAGGACTTGGAAAAGCTCAAAGAGATTGAAGAGCTGGGCCTGGAGGAGCCGGATTCCCCCGGGCCCCAGGAGCCAGAGGGGAGAGGGGGCAGCAACGTCCCCCTGGTGCAAGGGGCGCTGTGCTTGCTGGTGTTGGGGGCGCTGCTCCTGCTGCGGTATCTGGAAGCCCCTGCCTATGACACCTTCACCGCCTGGTACCAGCAGGAGGCCTCCCAGGAAATCCAGCTGCCCGCCTGGGAGGAGGCGCTGCCCCAGGAGCCCACCGTCGGGCCCTCCCCTTCGGCCCAGCCCACGCCCAGCCCCAGCCCCTGGGAGGGGGAAGCGTCCCTCCAGCGGATTTGATGGTGGCTTTCCCTCTGGGAAGCTGCCAGGTGCGCCTGGGATTCTCCTGTTTCGCGCTGCTGTCCTTTTGCTGCCTGTTCCTGGGGGCGGACGGCAGCGCCTTTTTTCTGGCAGCAGCCGCCTGCCACGAGGCCGCCCATGTGGCAATGCTCTTTTGGCTGAAAGCGCCCCCTGCCACGGTCCAGGTGACGGCCCTGGGCTGCCGCATCATCCCCAACCGGGAGAAGCTCCTCTCCTACCGGCAGATGGCGGCGGTCTCCCTGGCGGGCCCCGGGATGAATTGGCTCCTGGCCGGGGCCTTGGCGCTTCTGGGCCAGGGGGAAAGCTATTTTGCCGGGGCCAACCTGGTGCTGGGCGCCCTCCACAGCCTGCCCATCGAGCCCCTGGACGGCGGCATGGCCCTTCACAGCCTGCTGTGTGCCCGGATGAAGGCCTCCACGGCGGCGCGGGTGTCCACAGCTTTGTCCGCGGCGTGCCTGCTGCCCCTGGCCGCCCTGGGATTTGCCATCCTGCTGCGCACCCGGTACAACTTCACCCTTCTGGCCATGAGCCTTTACCTCATGCTTTACCTGGTGCTCAAACGGGATTTTTTTACGGGGTAGGGGAGAATCATCCGTCGCTGTATTGCTAACTAAAAATCCGGGCAGCCCAATCCGTACCAGTTTACCGCCCCTAATCCACACCAAAAAGAAAACCGCCAGAACCAGCAACAACACTGGACTTCTGGCGGTTTTGCGCGGCGGCCGCGAAGAGAGACAGCCCCTTTCAACGCGAGGAAAGAACAAAAAGAAAAAGCCGAGCCTGGAACGCGGATTGCGTCCAGGCTCAGCCTGGCGGAGAAGAAGGGATTTGAACCCTTGCGCCGGTTTCCCGACCTACTCCCTTAGCAGGGGAGCCCCTTCACCACTTGGGTACTTCTCCATGGTGAAAACTCTATGATAAACTATAAAACTGTGATAGCAGAATGGGCAGGTGGCGGAGAGGAAGAGATTCGAACTCTTGGTTCCTTGCGGAATCACTAGTTTTCAAGACTAGCTCCTTAAACCACTCGGACACCTCTCCATGTCTGACGCTTGTTTATGATATCACAAGCTTGCACAAAAGTCAACGTTTTTTTTTCGTGAAGATTTTCCTGGCTTGTTCCTCCAGGGAATCCTCCCGGCACAGCTCGCACAGGGCCATGGCCGGCAGGGAAATCCCCATCCACAAAAAGGAGTAGGGCAGACATACCTGTCCCAGCAGGTTCAGGGGAACGTTGGAGTAGTCCCAGATGTCAAACCCCAGCAGGCAGTTGAGCACCAGCCCCAGCACCAGCTCCACCCCGGTGATGATGCCCGCCCCCGCCAGGCACCGGCTGAATATGTTGTTGTCCTCTAAGACCCCGCAGCAGATGTGGTTGATCAAGCACAGGCAGATGCCCCCCGCCAAAGCCATGGAGGAGTGCGTCTCCCCCCGCCACAGCATCTCAATGGCGGGGTAGGCCCAGCTTCCGGTGAGAAACAGAAGCGCGTCCTGGTACATAAACATGCCTCCCAAAAACAGTGTGCGCGCCCCTATAGTATGCCGCCCGTACCGCCTTTTTATTTCTTTGGGCTGAATTCATAGAAACTCTTGTTTTTTTCCGTGCTTTTGCCTTATAATAGTAAAAGAGAAGGCCGGGCCTTTTTCCGGGCGGCCGGCTGGTTTGAATTATTTGGGAAGGAAGTGCGATTTTATGAGGATTCTAGTGACTGGCGGCGCTGGCTATATCGGCAGCCATACCTCTATCGTCCTGCTGGAGCAGGGCCACGACGTTGTCATCGTGGACAACCTGTGCAACAGCAAGCGGGTGGCCGTGGACAGGGTGGAGGAGCTCTCCGGCAAGAAGGTGACCTTCTACCAGTACGATGTCTGCGACGAGGCCAAAATGCGGGAGGTCTTTTCCAAAGAGTCCATCGACGCTGTCATCCACTTTGCCGGCTTAAAGGCGGTGGGCGAGTCCGTGGCCATCCCCCTGCGGTATTACGACAACAACCTCACCTCCACCTTGGTGCTGCTCAAGGTGATGAAGGAGTTTGGCGTGGGGAACTTTGTGTTCAGCTCCTCCGCCACGGTGTACGGCGACCCTGCCTCTGTGCCCATCCGGGAGGATTTCCCCCTCTCCACCACCAACCCCTACGGCACCACCAAGCTGATGATTGAGCGCATCCTCACCGACTGCGCCAACGCCGACCAGAATTTCCACCCGGTGCTGCTGCGGTACTTCAACCCCGTGGGCGCCCACGAGAGCGGCAAAATCGGTGAGGACCCCAACGGCATCCACAACAACCTGGTGCCCTACATCACCCAGACCGTGGTGGGCAAGCGGGAGAAGGTCCACGTCTTTGGCAACGACTATCCCACCCCCGACGGCACCGGCGTGCGGGATTATATCCATGTGGTGGACCTGGCCAAGGGCCACGCCGCCGTGCTGCCCCTGTTTGAGAAGGGCTTCACCGGCGCCAAGGTGTACAACCTGGGCACCGGCAAGGGCTACTCCGTGCTGGATATGATTCACGCCTTCTCCAAGGCAGCGGGGAAGGACATCCCCTATGTCATCGACCCCCGGCGACCCGGCGACATCCCGGAGTGCTACGCCGACTGCTCCAAGGCCTACGAGGAGCTGGGCTGGAAGGCGGAAAAGACCCTGGACGACATGTGCGCCGATTCCCTGCGCTGGCAAAGGATGAACCCCAATGGCTTTGAGGATTGACAGGAAAGTGGTGCTGGCCTCGGCCTCTCCCAGCCGGAAGATGCTCTTAGAGCAGGCCGGCGTAGACTTTGAGGTGGTGGTCTCCGGGGTGGACGAAACCGTCCCGCCGGAGTTCACCCCCGCCCAGACCGTGGAGACACTGGCCCAACGGAAAGGGGAGGCAGTGCTGGCCCTGCGGCCGGAGATGCCCATTATCGCCGCGGATTCCGTGGTGAGCATCGACGGCCTGATTTTGGGCAAGCCCGCCGATGACCAGGCGGCAAAGGCCACCTTGCGGCGATTGTCTGGCCGCACCCACCAGCTCATCACCGGGGTGTGCCTGCTGGCAGCGGGAAAGCGGGAGGTGTTCCACATGAGCACCCAAGTCACCTTCTACCCCCTCACCGAGGCGGAGATAGATGAATACGTGGCCATGGGTGAATCCCGGGGCCGCGCCGGCGCCTACGGCATCGAGGGCATCGGCGTTGTGCTGGTCCAGTCCATCCAGGGGGATTATCCCAACATTGTGGGCCTGCCCGTGGCGGAGACGCTCCGCCGCCTGGGCAAATTGCTGGAAGCGTAACTGGCACCCGAACAGGCCCGCCCGCGTAGGATACGGGTGGGGGTGGTTCCATGGCCAAAGGGCTTCGCAGGTTCCGGTACACCAGAAAAAAAGGGAGGGGCAAGGCGCTCCTCCTGTTGGCGGCGGCCCTGTTCACCGGGGGCACCGCCCTTTCCGAGTGGGGCCTGGGCTCCATCTCGGAGGAGCTCACCCAAGAGGCCGCCCGGGCCTATGTGCTGGCCCAGGTGAACCAGGCTGTGGAGGAGGCCCTGGCCCAGCCCCGGCCCTTTGTGACCATCGAACGGGATGGGGAAGGGGAGCCGGTGGCGGTCCAGGCGGACACCGCAGCCCTCAACGAGCTGCGCCTCCAGGTGCTGGGCACGCTGGAGGAGAGCCTCAACGGCAGCGTCACCGTGGAGGTGCCCGTGGGCAGCCTGACAGGGGTTGCCCTGCTCAACGGCCGGGGCTTCCCCGTGCCCTTGACGCTGGGAATGGAAGGCTCGGCGGACCTTTCCTTCCAAACCGAGTTCGTCTCCGCCGGCATCAACCAGAGCTGCCACCGCGTCACCATGGTGGTGAAGGCCCAGGGCTTTTCCCAGTCCCGCCGGTTTGAAACCCAGGTGGAGGTGGAGACCTCCACCGTGCTGGCGGAAACCGTGCTGGTGGGCGCTGTGCCAGAGGGGGCGGTTCTGCAAACTGGATAAAAGGATTATAGATTCATGGAGAAACAAGAAGCCCAGCGCAGGCTGGAGGAGCTGCGGGAGCAGGTGCGCTACCACAGCCGAAAATATTACACCGAGGACGACCCGGAAATCAGCGACTTTGCCTACGACCAGCTCTACCGGCAGCTGGAGACCTTGGAGGCCGCGTTCCCAGAGCTTGTCACCGAGGATTCCCCCACCCAGAAGGTGGGCGGCGCGGTGTACAACACCTTTGCCCCCGTCACCCACCAGGTGCCCCTAGAGAGCCTTCACGACTCCTTCTCTCAAGAGGAGCTGCGGGAGTTCGACCGCCGGGTGCGGGAGGCCGTGGGGGAGGTGGAGTACGTGGTAGAGCCCAAGTTCGACGGGCTCTCGGTGGCGCTGGAGTACCGGGACGGCCTGTTCGTCCGGGGCTCCACCCGGGGGGACGGCGTCACCGGTGAGGACGTCACGGAGAACATCCGCACTATCCGCTGCGTGCCCAAGGTGCTCAAAGAGCCCGTGCCCTTTTTGGAGGTGCGGGGCGAGGTGTACATGTCCGACGAGAGCTTTGCCCGCCTGTGCGAGCGCCAGGAGCTGTTGGAGGAGAAGCCCTTTAAAAACCCCCGCAACGCCGCGGCGGGCTCCCTGCGCCAGAAGGACCCCAAGATCACCGCCCAGCGGGAGTTGAGCCTGTTTGTGTTCAACGTCCAGCAGGTGGAGGGCAAAGAGCTCTCCCGCCACGACCAGTCCCTGGAATGGCTGCGGGAGCTGGGCTTCCCGGTGGCCGACCTGTACCGGACTTCCTCCAGCATCGACGAGGTGCTGGGCTTCATCCAGGAGATTGGCGGCAAGCGTGGGGAGTTCTCCTTTCCCATCGACGGCGCCGTGGTAAAGGTCAACGACTTCTCCCAGCGGGAGGAGCTGGGCAGCACCGCCAAGTTCCCCCGGTGGGCAGAGGCCTTTAAATACCCGCCCGAGGAAAAGGAGACCACGTTGCTGGAAATTGAGGTAAACGTGGGCCGCACCGGCGTCCTCACCCCCACAGGGGTGTTTGCCCCTGTGACGTTGGCGGGTACCACCGTCAGCCGGGCCACTTTGCACAACCAGGATTTCATCACCGAGAAGGACATCCGGGTGGGCAGCCGTGTGGTGCTGCGCAAGGCGGGGGAAATCATCCCCGAGGTGGTGGCCGTGCTGGAGAGCCCCGCGGACTCCCAGCCCTACCAGCTGCCGGAGGTGTGCCCCTCCTGCGGCGAGCGCGTCACCCGGGTGGAGGGGGAGGCGGCCACCCGCTGCACCAACCCCCAGTGCCCGGCACAGCTGCTGCGCCACCTCATCCACTTTGCCAGCCGGGACGCCATGGACATCGACGGCCTGGGCCCCGCCATTCTGGAGCAGCTCCTCCAGGGCGGGCTGGTCCACTCCCCGGCGGATTTGTACACCCTCCAGGTAGGCCAGCTGCAAAAGCTGGAGCGCTTTGGCAAAAAGAGCGCCGAAAACCTGGTGGCCGCCCTGGAGCGCTCCAAGGGCAACGACCTCTACCGGCTGGTGTACGCCTTGGGCATCCCCCACATCGGGGCCAAGGCGGCCCAGGTGCTCTGCGGGGCCTTCCCCACCATGGAGGCCATCCAAAGCGCCACCGAGGAGGAGCTCTCCCAGATAGAGGGCTTTGGAGGCATCATGTCCCAAGAGGTGGCCGCCTTCTTCCAGAAGGAGTCCGCCCGGGAGCTGGTGGCCCGCTTGGGGGAGCTGGGCGTCAACATGGAGGCCCAGCGCCAAGAGGCCCAGGGCACTACCTTGGCTGGCAGCACCTTTGTGCTCACCGGCACCTTGCCCACCATGAGCCGCAAGGAGGCCACCCAGCTCATCGAAAGCCACGGGGGAAAGGTGACTTCTTCCGTATCCAAAAAGACAAGCTATGTGCTGGCCGGGGAGGAAGCTGGCAGCAAGCTGGAAAAAGCCCGCCAGCTGGAAATCCCCGTGCTCACTGAGGAGGAGCTCCTCCAAATGCTCCAAGGACATTAAAGAGAAAGGTGGAACATCGCGATGATTTGCAAATTTGAGGAATTGTACCAGCAGGAGGCCCAGGGCCAGCGCGCCCGCTACCAGGCCCTGCGGGAGGGCTTTAAGGCCCAGTTTGGCAGTGACGAGGGCGGCGAGTACTTCAGCGCCCCCGGCCGCTCGGAGATTGGCGGCAACCACACCGACCACCAGCATGGCCGCGTGCTGGCCGCCGCGGTAAACCTGGACATCGCCGCCTATGCCCGCAAGACAGACAACGGCCGGGCCGTGCTGAAGTCCGCGGAATACACCAAGATGGACGACATCGACATCAGCGACCTGGACATGAAAGAGGAGGAGAAGGACACCTCCGCCGCCTTGCTGCGGGGCATCTGCGCCCGGTGTGTCCAGCTGGGCTACAAGGTGGGCGGCTTCGAGGCCTACACCATCACCCGGGTGCTCAAGGGCTCCGGCCTTTCCAGCTCCGCCGCCTTCGAGGTGCTGGTGGTCACCATCATCAGCCACCTGTACAACGACGACGCAATCGACCCTGTCACCGTGGCGAAAATCGCCCAGTACGCGGAGAACGTCTACTTCGGCAAGCCCTCTGGCCTGCTGGACCAGACCGCCAGCTCTGTGGGCGGCTTTACCGCCATCGATTTCAAGGACCCGGAGAACATCCTCATCGAGAAGGTGAACTTCGACGTCACCGCCCACGGCTATGCCCTGTGCGTGGTGGACACCGGCGGCAACCACGCCGACCTGACCAACGAGTACGCCCTGGTGCCCAAGGAGATGAAAGAGGTGGCCGCCTTCTTTGGCAAGGAGTTCCTGCGGGACGTGGACGAGCAGGAGTTCTACGACAAGATAGGCGAGGTGCGCAAGCAGACCGGCGACCGCGCCGTGCTGCGCGCCATGCACTTCTTTGACGACGACCGTCTGGCCGCCCAGGAGGCCCAGGCCCTGCGCGCCGGGGACTTCGACAGCTTTAAGGAGATGGTCATCGCCTCTGGCCGTTCCTCTTTCCAGCGGCTGCAAAACGTCTTTGCCACCATCAACCCCCAGGAGCAGGGCTTGTCCTTGGCCCTGGCGTTGACGGAGAAGCTCCTGGCCGGGGAGGGCGCCTGGCGCGTCCACGGCGGCGGCTTCGCCGGGACCATCCAGGCTTATGTGCCCCTGGCCCGCCTGGACGAGTACCGCGCCGCCATGGAGAAGGTCTTTGGGGAGGGCGCCTGCTATGTGCTCTCTGTCCGCCAGGCCGGCGGCACCAAGGTGGAGTTGTAACAGATAACATACCCGAAAGAAAGGAGCCCTAGCGCGCGCTAAGGCTCCTTTTTCTTTTCTCTTATTCTTTCACTGGCGCAGGGGAAAGCCCTGGTCCAGCATGATGCCGGCGGTCTTGTCGCTGACCGGTATGGGCTCCTCCCCCTTGCAGTAGAGGATGTAGTCCCCGTCGCTCTCCCGGGCAAGCCAGCTGTTCCACGTGGTAACGGGAGTGTACTGGCCCTCTGTAATTTCCTCCATGGAGGGATAATAGGCGGGCTGCACCACCACCGAGTAAGAGCAAACAAGCAGCAAGGCCATAATGCCTGCCAGGGCCAAGGGCGCCACTTTCCGGTGGCGTTGGCGGGCCAGCAAAATCAGCTCCACCCGCTGAAGGATATCTTCCTTCTGGGAGGAGACAAGCTCTGTTACCGTGTAAGAGGTAAATGGCTCTTTTTTCTGCTCCTGGCTGTTCACCAGCGTCTTGACCAGCACCTCCTGGTAGTCCAGGGCCGCCTGCGCCCCAGCGTGCTTGAGCACCGCGCCGTCGCACTTCAGCTCCAGGGCCCGGGCCAGGTCTTTTTTCAGCAAGTACACCAGGGGGTTCCACCAGAACAAAATGCAGAAAACTTCCACAAACAGCTTCACCCACATGTCGTGGTTTTTCCAATGGCACAGCTCGTGGAGGAACACATAGCGGTACTCTTCATCGGTGTAGTGGTAGCAGGGCAGCAGAATGACAGGCCGCAATAAGCCGGCAATTACCGGCGTGTCCGCCCGCAGGGTCTGGATAAGGAGGGGCGCAGGCATATCCAATTCCCTAGCCGCCTGTTGGGCCAGGCGCTCTATGCGGGAATCCTCCAGCGGTTCATAGGAACGCAGCTTTTTGTGGAATTTCCAAGCGCCAAAGCCTGTGCGTGCCGCCAGGCCCAAAGAGCCTGCCGCCCAAACCAGCAGCAGCACCTCCCACACTTGGAGAGGCAGCTGCCCCAAAGGCGCCCGTAGCGCCCGGAACAGCCCGGCCACCAGCCCCTCCAGCCCTACCACATTGGTAAAGTGCAGAAACTCAATGGGAAACAGGCACCGCAGCGCCGTCCCAAGAATGAGAAACAACAAGGGCGTCACCCCGGTCAGGGCCAGCAGCCGGGTGTTTTTCCGAAAAAAATAGAGCAGCAAGATGAACGCGCTGCTCCATAATACCGCTGTAAACAGGGAGTAAGGGGTAATCGACATGTGCGTTACCCCCTCCGGCGTCTCACAGCTTTCTCAATCTCTTGCAAGAGCCCGTCCACATCTTCCACTTTGGAGTACTTAATCAAAGAACACACAATGGCGGGGATGTCCGCCGGGGTGTACTTGGGGGAAGAGGTTATCTGCAAGGCAAAGTGTTCATTGCGGGTTACGGTGGGCGCATAGCGGCGGGCGTAGTTTTGTTCTTTGCCCAGGCCGCCCACCACCACGATATACTCCTTGTCAATCAAGTCGTTAATCAACAGATGGAAGGAGTTTACGGCGAACAGGGGCTCGCCTTTTTCCGAAATAGCGGCTTCCAGAATTTCAGGCCGGCCCAAAGGGCGGTCGGCGTCCCACAGGATTTCCATCAGCGCCAGTTCCGATTTTGTAAGGGGGAAACGTTTCCGTTTTTTCATGAGGCACCTCAATTCTAGTATTTTACTTGTAAACCTTTGTTTACCTTCAGTTTAATTTTTTATTGGAAAAATGTCAAGAAATTTTTGCAAGATGGGCCTAAAAAATCTCCAGCTATCCCCGTGATATACAACCATATTGTCAGTACACATGCGGTACCTGTCCGCGCGGCGTGGAAATCCCTCTTTGGGTGGCCTCCCGCCTAGGCTCCCGCCGCCTGAAAAGGAGCTGCTCCTTTGGCTTTCAGGGGAAAAACACCTTCCCCCTGTGTCTTGCGGTTTTCCACAGGATGTGCTATACTAAACTACAGGTTGTGCCTGCCTGCCGGCGGGAGCACAGCCTGTATCCCTCAGCTAGGAGTGTAGCCTTTGGAAAACCAGCTTGCCCAGGAAGAGCTTTCCCGCCAAAAGCTTTTTATGGCCGATGTGGCGGAGATGATGAAGGTGCGGGCCCGCGGGCCTGTGCCCATGGCCTATGTGCGCACCTACGGCTGCCAGCAGAACGTGGCGGACGGGGAGAAAATCAAGGGCCTGTTAAGTGAAATGGGCTTTTCCTTTGCGGAAACCCCCGAGGAGGCGGATTTTATCCTCTTCAACACCTGCGCCGTGCGGGAGCACGCCCAGGACAGGGTGTTCGGCAATGTGGGCGCCTTAAAGAATATCAAGCGCCGCCACCCCGGCACCATCATCGCCGTGTGCGGCTGCATGACAGAGCAGGAGCACGTGGCCGAGCGCTTTAAGAAAAGCTATCCCTTTGTGAATATCGTCTTCGGCACCCACGTCATCCACCGGCTGCCGGAGATGCTCTACACCACCCTCACCGATTCCAAGCGGGTGTTCCTGCGGGGCCACGAGGGGGAGGAGGTCCTAGAGGGCATCCCCACCCGCCGGGACGGCACTTCCCGGGCCTGGGTGACGGTGATGCTGGGCTGCGATAACTTCTGCTCCTACTGCATCGTACCCTATGTGCGGGGCCGGGAGAAAAGCCGCAGCCCCGAGGAAATCGTCAAGGAGTGCCGCCAGCTTATCGAGGCGGGCTACAAGGAAATCACCTTGTTGGGGCAGAACGTCAACTCCTACGGCAAGGGCCTGGAGGAGCCGGTGAACTTCGCCGAGCTGCTCCGCCGCATCGACGCCATCCCCGGGGATTACCGCATTCGGTTCATGACCTCCCACCCCAAGGACGCCAGCCGGGAGCTGTTCGACGTCATGGCCCACAGCCAGCACATCCCCCATTACATCCACCTGCCCTTCCAGTCCGGCAACGACCGGGTCTTGCGGGAGATGAACCGCCGCTACAACCGGGAGCAGTATCTGGAGCTCATCCGCTACGCCCGCAGCGTCATGCCGGACATCAGTTTCACCTCCGACGTGATTGTGGGCTTCCCCGGCGAAACCTATGAGGAGTTTCAGGATACCCTCTCCCTTATCCGGGAGGTGGGCTTTACCTCTCTGTTCACCTTCATCTACTCCCCCCGGGAGGGGACACGGGCCGCCAAAATGCCCGACCCCGTCTCCCACGAGGAGAAGACCCAGTGGTTCGCGGAGCTGCTCAAGGTCCAGGAGGAGGTCGCCGCCCAGCGCAGCGCCGCCATGGTGGGCCAGACCTACCGGGTGCTGGTGGAGGAGCGAAACGAAAAGTCCGGCCTGCTTTCGGGCCGCACGGCCTCCAGCGTGGTGATTGACTTCCCCGGCGGGGAGGAGCTTGTGGGCCAGTACGCCCAGGTGAAAGTCACCGCCGCCCGCAGTTGGATGCTCTCCGGGGAGCTGGCGGAGTGAATCGGAGGGGAATTTGTGAAAAAGTGGGAACGCTTTTTTGATATCTTGTCCGGAACGGGGGTCGGCCTGTTCCTTGGCAAGCTCCTCTATCTTTTGTGGCACACTCGGGCGTATCCGGAGTTTTACGCCATGCAGTCCGCTCCCTGGTATGCGGCACTTCTGGTTCCAGGGACGGGAATGGTGCTGGCGCTTCTGATAGCCGGAATTGGAAAGGCGGTTTTGCGCCGCCGGGCCAAGAGAACCAATCAAAAGAAGCAGTGATGCTTTTTGCAATATTTTAAGAAAGTTCAAATATAATTCACAAGGAGAAATTACAATGGACATCATCGAAATGACAAGAGAACTGGGCCGTGCCCTGCAGAACGACGAGCGCTACATCGCCATGATGGCGGCCCGCCAAGCCAGCGACGAGGACGAGGCTTTGCAGGAAGCCATTGGCGAGTTCAACTTAAAGCGCATGGCCATCTCCAACGAGGCCCAGAAGGAGGAGCGGGACGACGAGACCCTCCGCCGCCTCAACGACGAGTTCCGCGCCGTGTACCAGAAGATTATGGAGAACGAGCACATGCTCCGCTACAACGACGCTAAGAACGAGTTCGACGCCTTGCTGCAGCAGATGACCGGCATCCTCAGCCTGTGCGCCGAGGGCGAGGACCCCGCCACCTGCGACGCGTCCTCCTGCGGCGGCAACTGCGCCAGCTGCGGCGGCTGCCACTGAGAAACACACGGGGACGGCCTGCGCTCCCCTGGAAATGGAAAGGGTTGGTTTAGTAAGCAATGGCGGATTTTTCCCCAATGATGAAACAATATTTTGAGATGAAAGAAAAGTATCCTAACACGATACTTTTCTTTCGCCTTGGCGATTTTTACGAAATGTTCTTCAACGACGCCAAGACCGTCTCCCGGGAGCTGGAGCTCACCCTCACCGGCCGGGAGTGCGGCCAGGAGGAGCGCGCCCCCATGTGCGGCGTGCCCTTCCACAGTGCCGAAAGCTACATCGCCAAGCTGGTGGCAAAGGGCTATAAGGTGGCCATCTGCGAGCAGCTGGAGGACCCCAAGCTGGCCAAGGGCCTGGTAAAGCGGGATGTCATCCGGGTTATCACCCCGGGCACCGTGGTGGAGAACTCCATGCTGGACGAAACCCGCAACAACTTCCTGTGCTCCATCTGCTACGAGGAGGACGGCCTGGGCCTGTGCTTTGGGGACATCTCCACCGGCGATTTGACAGCCGACCAGGTGCTGGCTCCCAACAGCGAGACGCTGCTCCACATTTTGGAGGACCGCCTGGCCCGCTACAGCCCCAGCGAGATTCTGCTCAATCCCCAGGCCCTGGATTTAACCGGCCTGGCGGACTTTATCCGGGAGAAGCTCCACGCCGCGGTGGAGTGCCAGGAGAGCGCCCTGTACCAGGATTTGGGCCAGTGCCAAGCGCGGGTCAGCCGCCAGTTTGGCGGCCAGAGCCTGGCCCAGCTGGAGCTCTCTGACAAGCCCCTGGCGGTCAAGGCGTTAAGCGCGTTGTTCGACTATCTCTCCCGCACCCAAATCACCGGCTTAGAGCGGATGAACGAGGTGGACATCGGCACCGACGCGGGCGTCATGGGCCTGGACATCAACGCCCGGCGGAACCTGGAGCTGACCGAAACGCTGCGCAACAAGGAGAAGCGTGGCTCTTTGCTGTGGGTGCTGGACCGCACCAAAACCGCCATGGGCAAGCGCCTTATCAAGGCTTGGCTGGAGCAGCCCCTTTTGAGCCCGGCGAAAATCACCCGGCGGCAAAACGCCGTGGAGGAGCTGTTCCAGAACCCCCAGCTGCTGGACCAGCTCACCGAGCAGCTCACCGGCATCTACGATTTAGAGCGCATCATGACCCGCATTGTCTACGGCTCGGCCAACGGCCGGGAGCTGCGCTCTCTGTCCACGGCCCTCAAGCGGCTGCCGGGGCTCCTCACGCTGCTGGAGGGCTGCCAGGCCACGCTGCTCCAGCAGCTGCGCCAGGAGATGGACGGCCTGGAGGACGTGGCCCAGCTCATTGACGCCGCCATTGTGGACGACCCGCCCTTCACCATCCGGGAGGGGGGCATCATCCGGGACGGGTACAACCAAGAGCTGGACGAGGTCAAGCGGGACATGAACGGCGGCCGGGAGCTCATCGCCGCGGTAGAGGCCCGGGAGCGGGAGCGCACCGGCATCCCCAAGCTGAAAACCGGCTACAACCGGGTGTTCGGCTATTACATCGAGGTGTCCAACAGCTACAAAAACCAGGTGCCCGAGGATTACATCCGCAAGCAGACCCTCACCGGCGGCGAGCGCTACATCACCCAGGAGCTGAAAGACCTGGAAAACCGCATTCTGGGCGCCCACGACAAATCCATCGCCCTGGAGTCCAAGCTCTTTGAGGAGGTGCGCCGGTTTGTGGCGGACCAGCTGCCCCGGGTGCAGTCCTCCGCCAAGGCGGTGGCCGCTTTGGACGTGCTGTGTTCCTTTGCCGTGGTGTCCGTGAAGAACGACTACACCCGGCCCGTCATCAACATGAGCGGTAAGCTCTACCTCAAGGACAGCCGCCACCCCGTGGTGGAGGCGTTGCTTCACGACACGCCCTTTGTCCCCAACGACGTGGACATGGATATGCACGACAACCGGGTGGCCATCATCACCGGCCCCAACATGGCGGGCAAGTCCACCTACATGCGGCAGACTGCCATCATCACCATCATGGCCCAGATTGGCTGCTTTGTCCCCGCCGCCGTGGCGGAGATTGGCATTGTGGACAGCATCTTCACCCGGGTGGGCGCTTCCGACGACTTGTCCGCGGGCCAGTCCACCTTTATGATTGAGATGGCGGAGGTGGCGGACATCCTGAAAAACGCCACCCAAAACAGCCTTATCATCTTCGACGAAATCGGACGCGGCACCTCCACCTTCGACGGCATGAGCATTGCCCGGGCCGTCTTGGAGTACGTCCACGATAAGAAGCTGGTGGGCGCTAAGACGCTGTTCGCCACCCACTACCACGAGCTCACCGCCCTGGAGGACCAGCTCCCCGGGGTGAAGAACTTCAACATCGCCGTAAAGAAGCGGGGCGACGACATCACCTTCCTGCGGCGCATTGTCCGGGGCGGGGCCGATGACAGCTTCGGCATCGAGGTGGCCAAGCTGGCCGGCGTGCCGGAGAAGGTCATCCGCCGGGCCAAGCAGGTGCTGGCCGAGCTGGAGAAAGAGGGAGCCGAGGGCACCCGGCCTTCCCACCACCGCTTCTCCGAGGAGCCCGTGCAGCTGACCATGGACACCGTGGACGGCGAGGTGCTGCAAAAGCTCCGCAGCCTGGATGTAAACGCCCTGACGCCCATCCAGTGCATGAACACCCTCTTTGAGCTGTGCAGTATGCTGAAATAATCTAAAACGAGAAAGGAGGCGGTACCATGCCGAAAATCCAAGTGCTAAATAAGCAGGTGGCGGAGCTCATTGCCGCGGGCGAGGTGGTGGATAGGCCATCTTCTGTTATCAAGGAGCTGGTGGAGAACGCCGTGGACGCCGGCGCCACCATCATCACCGTGGAAATCCGCCGGGGGGGTGTCACCTTTATGCGGGTGACGGACAACGGCTGTGGCATCGCCCCCGAGGACGTACCCACCGCCTTCCTGCGCCACGCCACCAGCAAGGTGGTGGGGGAGGACGACTTGAACTCCATCGCTACCTTGGGCTTCCGCGGGGAGGCGCTGGCCTCCATCTCCGCCGTGGCCCACGTGGAGCTGCTCACCCGCACCCCCGGCGCGGTGGCAGGGGTGCGCTACACCTGCGGCGGCGCCGAGGAGCCCACCTTGGAGGACGCCGGCTGCCCCGAGGGCACCACCATCTTGGTGCGGGATTTGTTCTACAACACCCCCGCCCGCATGAAGTTCCTCAAAAAGGACTCCACCGAGGGCAACTCCGTGGCGGGCATTTTGGATAAGCTGGCCCTGTCCCACCCGGAGATTTCCTTCCGGTTCCTCCGGGACGGCAAGGAACAGCTCCACACCCCGGGGGACGGCAAGCTCTCCTCCACCATTTACGCCGTCTACGGCCGGGAGTTCTCCTCCACCCTCATCCCCGTCCACTACGAGCTGGGCCATGTAAAGGTGGAGGGCTTTATCAGCGCGCCCACCTCCAGCCGGCCCAACCGCTCCATGCAGAACTTCTTCATCAACGGCCGGTACATCCGCAGCCGCACCGCCATGGCCGCCTTGGAGGAGGCCTACAAGGGCTCCATCATGGTGGGCAAGTTCCCCGCCTGCGTGCTGCACCTGCACCTCTCCTTTGGGGCGGTGGATGTGAACGTCCACCCCGCCAAGCTGGAGGTGCGCTTTGTCAACGAGCGCCCCATTTTCGACGCGGTGTACCACGGGGTAAAGTCCGCCCTCCACGCCGGGGATAAGCCCAAAGTCATGGAGCTGAAGCGGCCGCCTGTCAACCCCTATGCCCCTGTGCTGGAGCGCAAGGAGCAGCTGCGTATGGAGACGCCCCCGCCAGCGCGAAAGCCCCAGACACCGCCTCCGCCCGCTGCCGCCCCACTTGGCAAGCCGCCCCAGAGGGAGAGCGCCCCTCCGGCCTGGGAGCCCTCGTTCCTCCTGCGGGACAGCGAAGCCCCTCGCCGGGAGCACCGGGGTTTTTCCAGCTTTCTGGAGAATGTCCTGGACAGCGAGCCCCAGCCGGAGCCTGTGGCGCCCGCTCCCGCGCCTCAGCCTGTAGAGGAAAAGCCCCAGGAGTCCCAGCCTACGGTCCCCGTCCAGGAACAGCTTCCCCTGCCCGTGGAGGAGCAGCCCCCTGTGGAAAGGCCCCAGCCCCTGCGCAAGGAGTTCCACTCCCGGGTGATTGGGGAGGCCTTTGGCACCTACCTGCTGGTGGAGTACAGCGCCGACGAGCTGATGTTCATCGACAAGCACGCCGCCCACGAGCGCCTGCTGTACGAGCGCCTAAAGCGGGAGAACGCCGGGGGAGAGGCCCAGACACTGCTGGAGCCCGTCACCGTCACCTTGGACAAGGAGGAGTACACCGCCGCCTTGGACCACCTGGAGGACTTCTCCAAGGCCGGGTTTGAGGTGGAGGACTTCGGCTCCGGCACGGTGCTGGTGCGCTCGGCGCCCTTGCTGCTGGACGGCGGGGACGCCGCCGAGGCGGTCATGGAGATTGCCGGGTACCTGGCCTCCCTGAAAAACCGCATGACCACCGAGCACCTGGACTGGGTCTACCACAACGTGGCCTGCCGCGCCGCCATGAAGGCAGGGGATTCCATCACCCGGGAGGAGATGGTGTCCCTGGCCCAGGAGCTGGAGCAAAACCCCGACGTGCGCTACTGCCCCCACGGCCGGCCGGTGTACATCATCCTGCGCCGCCGGGACATCGAGCGCCAGTTTGGGCGGGTGTGATATGACGGCGGCAAAAATCCCTGTGGCGGCGGTGGTGGGCCCCACTGCCACAGGCAAAACGGAATTGGGCATCCAGCTGTGCCAGCGCCTGGCCGGGGAGATTGTCTCCTGCGATTCCATGCAGGTGTACAGGGGGCTGCCCATCGGTACGGCCCAGCCCACGGGGGAGGAGTTGGCCGCCGCGCCCCACCACCTCATCGGCTTTCTGGATGTGGAGCAGCCCTTCAGCGTCTCCGACTATGTGGACGCCGCCGGGCAGGTTATCCGGGAGATTTCCGGCCGGGGCAAGCTGCCCATTTTGGTGGGCGGCACGGGCCTATATGCCCGCTCTCTGCTGCGGGGCTTCTCCTTTGAGGAGCGCGGCCGGGACGACGCCTTGCGCCAGCGGCTTTTCCAAGAGGCGGAGGACCAGGGGATAGACGCCCTCTACCAGCGCTTGGAGCAGCTGGACCCCAAGGCGGCGGAGGAAATCCACCCCCACAACGTGAAGCGGGTTATCCGGGCCCTGGAGTACATCCAGCTGTGCGGCGAGCCCTTCTCCGCCCAGGCGGAGCGCTCCCACAGCGCCCAGTCGCCCTATCAATACGTCATGCTGTGCCTGGGCTATGAAAACCGGGAGACTCTCTACCGCCGCATCGACGCCCGGGTGGACAAGATGCTGGAGCAGGGCCTGCTGCCGGAAGCCCAAGCGTTCTACAGCCGCTGCCAGCAGGCGGGGAGCATCCCCACCGCCGCCCAGGCCATCGGCTACAAGGAGCTGTTCCCCTACTTCCGCGGGGAGGTCTCCCTGGAGGAGGCGGTGGAGGCCATCAAGCGGGAGAGCCGCCGGTACGCCAAGCGGCAAATCACCTGGTTCAAGCGGGAGGAGCAAGTGGAGTTCCTTCCCATCGACGCCTTCCCCAGCCGCCAGGCCCTTTTGGAGGAGGCGGTGTCCCTGCTGGGAAAATGGGGCGTCTGGAAAGGAGGCAACGCCTGTGAACAGTAAAAAGATACGGACCATCGGCGCGGTGCTGCTGGCTGTGCTGGTGCTGGTGTATGTGGGCTACCAGGGCTATCTGGCCACCCACCGCAGCATCCAGACGGAGACGGCCATGTACGGCCAGGTTTCCGACGTGCTCCAGGCCCAGAGCTTTATCATCCGCAACGAGCAGGTCATTGACGAAAGCGCCAACGGCGTGCTCAGCTACCGGGTGGCGGACGGCACCCGGGTGGCCCAGGGCGGCGTGATTGCCGACGTGTTCTCCACCGAGGAGGACGCCTCCGCCCAGCGCACCATTGAGCAGCTGGACGAGGAAATCGCCAACCTGCAGGCGCTGTCCCAGCCGGCGGACTACTTTGTGGCCAACCCCTCCATGCTGGCGGACCAAATCTACTCCGCCATGGAGGACGTGGCTTTGGGCGTCAACCAAAACAGCTTTTCCCAGCTGACCACCTGGAAGGAGTCCCTTCTCAGCGCCTTGACCCGGCGCCAGCTCATCACCGGGGAGGAGAGCGCCGAAAACCTCTCCCAGCGCATCAGCCAGCTGGAGAGCCAGCGCTCCTCTTTAGAGAGCCAGGCGGGGGATTCCATCGGCACCATCTCCGCGCCCCAGGCGGGGTACTTTATCAGCTCGGTGGATGGGCTGGAAAGCGCCGTGGACGTGGAGGACGTGGAAAACCTCACCGTGGCCCAGGTGGAGGAGCTCCTCTCCCAGGACGCCACCCGGGACAGCTCCGCCGTGGGGAAGATTTGCCAGGACTTCAACTGGTATGTGGCCTGTGTGTTTGACGAGGACGACATGGTCCACCTGGAGGGCGTAGACAGCGTCTACTTGGACATCCCCTTTGCCAGCACCGAGCAAATCCCCGCCACCGTGGTGGCCCGCAATTATGACAAGGATTCTGGCGACACCGCCGTGGTGTTCCAGTGCTCCTATATGGATTCAGACATTGCCGCCGTGCGCAACGAGGCCGTCCAAGTGACTGTGGCTACCTACTCCGGGGTGCTGGTCAACGAGCGGGCCCTGCGCTTTGAGGACGTGGAGTACACCACCACAGACGAGGACGGCAACACCGTCACCCAGGTGGCGGAGAACGTCCGAGGCGTGTACGTCCTCTACGGCGGCCAGCTGGAGTTTGTCCAGGTGTTCACCGACCACTCTGTCAATGGCTACGCCATCTGCAAGACAGAGCTCTCCTCCGAGGAGCAGGCGGCCCTGGTGACCAGTTCAACCATTCAGCTCTATGACCAAGTTGTGGTAGAAGGGACGGATTTGTATGATGGAAAAGTCATTTCTTGAGCGCATCCAGATATTTGATGAGAACTACCCCCGCATCCAGGAGGAGATTGCCCTGGCCGCGGAAAAGGCGGGGCGCCGGCCCCAGGACATCACCTTGCTGGCCGCCACGAAAACCGTCCCCCTCGAGGTGATAAACCACGCCATCGACAGTGGCCTCTCCGCCATGGGGGAGAACCGCGTCCAAGAGCTTTTGGAGAAATACGACGGCCTGCACCGGGAGAAGTGCGACATCCAGTTCATCGGCCAGCTGCAAACCAACAAGGTGAAATACCTGGTGGGCAAGGTCAGCTGTATCCAGTCTGTGGGCAGCGTAAAGCTGGCCAAGGAAATCTCCCGCCTTTGCCTGCGGGAGGGCGCCACCATGAAGGTGCTGGTAGAGGTGAACATCGGCCGGGAGGAGAGCAAGGGCGGCGTGCTGCCCGAGGCCCTTTTCGAGGTGGTGGACGAAATCCGCACGCTGCCGGGCCTCCACGTGGAGGGGCTGATGGCCATCCCTCCTATCTGCGAGAAGAAAGCCGAACTTTGCGGGTATTTTTCCGCTGTGCGGCAATCTTATGTTGACATAGCGGCAAAAAAATTAGATAATGTATCTATGAACTGTTTATCCATGGGCATGTCCTCGGATTTCCAAGAGGCCATCGCCTGCGGGGCCACCATGGTGCGGGTGGGCTCCTCGCTGTTTGGGAAAAGGGATTATCCCCAGCACTACTACGCGATTTAGGAGGTACTTACTATATGGCAGGATTGGTCGAAAAGCTTCAAAAAATGTGGAATCCGCCAGATGATGAATACGATGAGTACTACGAAGATGAACCGGAACAGGAGCAGGAGTCCAGCCGCAGCTCTTACAGCGAGCCCCGGCGCTCTTCCAGCTATTCCTTCGCGGACTTCGCGCCCCGCGGCGAATCCTCCGGGGGAAACCGGGTGGTCAATATCAACGCCAAGGCCCAGCTGCAGGTGGTGCTCTTCAAGCCCATCTCCTTCGGGGAGGAGACCCGCGCCATTGCCGACGAGCTGTTAAAGCGCCACACCGTGGTGCTCAACCTGGAAAAGACCGAGAAGGACGTCTCCCGCCGGATTGTGGACTTTTTAAGCGGCGTGGCCTACGCCAACAACGGGAAAATCAAGCGCATCGCCACCAACACTTTTATTATCACACCCTATAACGTGGACCTCACCGGCGACGATGTGTTGGACGAGCTGGAAAACAACGGCCTCTACTTTTAAATAGACCATGGCAACGGAACAAGACCTTCTCGCCGCCCGCCTGGAGGACTCCATCAAGCTGTCCCGCAAGCGGCCCTGTTTCTTGGGCTTCCTGGATGAGGCCCAGGCCGCCTTTTGCCAGGAGCGGCTCTCCCGGCGGCAGGATGTGGCCTATCTCTCCTGGGGCGGCCACGAATACGCGGAGCGGGTGGTGCTGGGCTTTTTCCCAGATTACCTGGAGCCCGCGCCGGAGTTCTTTCCCATCACGCCCCTTGTGCTCTCTTACCGCAAGGAGGATAAGCTCACCCACCGGGATTTCCTGGGGTCCTTTATGGCCCTGGGCGTGGAGCGCTCGGTGATAGGGGACATCGTGGTGGGGGAGGGCCAGTGCGTGGCGTTCCTCCGGGAGGAGATGGGGGAGTATTTCCTCCGCAACATCCAAAAAATCGGCCGGGTGGGGGTAAAGCCCTCCCTCCAGTGGGACGGTACGCTGCCCGGCGCCCGGCAGTTCGCGGAGCGCAGCGGCGTGGTGGCCTCTGAGCGGCTGGATTGCCTCACGGCTTTCCTCTGCCGCACCAGCCGGGAAAAGGCCGCCGGGCTCATCACCGCAGGCCTGGTGTTCCTCAACCATCGGGAAGCCCTTTCCGTCTCCCAGCGGGTGAAGGAGGGCGACCTGCTCTCTGTGCGCAAGCAAGGGCGTTTTATAATTGATGAGCTTGGCCCTTTGACAAGCAAGGGGCGGCTCGTGGTGAAATGTAGGAAATTTCAATAAGGGGGGAACTGCCCATGTTGACTGTAAAGGAAATCAACGAGATAAGTTTTGGTAAGGCAGGGTTCTCTGGCTACAAGCCGGAGGACGTGGACAATTTTATCGACGAAGTGGTGGAATCCTTCACCCAGCTTTTGGCTGAGCGGGATGACGCCTTGCAGCAAGAGGCCCAGCTGGACCAGCAGGTGAAGGAGCTGACCAACCAGGTGGCCCAGCTGAAAGCCAAGAACGCCGAGCTCCAGAAGAAGCTGGGCATTCTGGCCCAGAAGATCGAGTCCTACCGGGAGGAGGAAGACGGCATTAAGGAGGCCATCCTCAGCGCCCAGAAAATCGGCAAGGACGCCATCCAGGAGGCCAAGGACAAGGCAGCCGTGATGCTGGCCGACGCCGAGGAAAACGCCAAAGCCCTGCTGGCAAACGCCCGGGATGATGCCGCCAAGGCCGCCCGGGAGTACGCCATCCAGGTGGAGCAGAAGCGCAACGAGCTGGAGGAGATGAAGCGCCAGGTGTCCGCGTTCCGCGTCTCTTTGCTGGAGATGTACAAAAAGCACCTGGAGAGCATCAACCACATCCCCAGCTTCCGTTTTAAGGATACCCAGCCGGCTGTTTCCCGCCCGGAGCCTCAGCCCGCTCCCCAGCCGGAGCCAGAGCCGGAACCCCAGCCCGTCTACCGGGAGGAGCCCCGGCCCGTCTCTGCGCCTGTCTCGGTCCCGGAGCCTAAGCCAGAGCCGGAGCCTGTGCCCCAGCCTGTGGTGGAGCAGCCCAAAATGGAGCCTGCCCCCCAAGAGACCCCAGAACTTCCCCAGGAGGAGCCCACTCTTCAGGACAAAGTGGATTACAGCCGGGAGCAGCTTCGGCAGGAGCCCCACAGCTATCACCCGGATGACAACGACCTCTCCCAGGTGGGCATCGATTTAGAGGCGTATTCCGATATTCCCGAATCCCTGCAGCGGGAGAAGGCCTCCCACTTCAGCAACCTGGAGTTTGGCGACGACGTGGACCTGGGCCGCAAAAAGCGCAGGAAATAAAAAAGGACAGCCATAGCCTGTGAGAAAAGAGAAACCGCCCGTTTCTCTTTTTTCGCCATTCCCAGGGAAACAGCGCCCGCTGGGCAAGAATAGCAGTGGGCGGCGCTTCCTTTGGCTGCCGTGAAAAAGGAGAACACTTTCACCTTGAAAACAGAGAACAAAAACCGCAACACCGCCACGGCGGTTGTGGTGCTGGCCGTGGCCGCAGTGCTGCTGGCCATTGACCAGATGCTCAAATACTTTGTGCTCCGCGATTTGCGGCCGGTGGGCACTGTCACCGTCATCCCCGGCCTGCTGGAGCTCACCTATGTGGAGAACACCGGCGCCGCCTTTGGCCTGTTCAAGCAGGTAATGTGGCTGGTGGTAGCCGTCACCGTGGTGGCCACGGTGGCCATTATCGTGCTGCTTTTCCGCTATAAGCGCCACAGCTTTTTCAGCTATACCACCGCGGCCTTGCTGATGGCAGGCGGCATTGGCAACCTGATAGACCGCATCGCCCACGGCTTTGTGGTGGATTACATCCACGTGCTCTTTTTCGATTATGTCTTTAACTTTGCCGATTGCTGCATCACCGTAGGGGCGGTGCTGTTTGTCATCCACGTGCTGTTTTTCACCCGCGAGGGGAAAGAGACACTTCCCAGGGAGCCGGAAAGCAAATGAGCCGCCAGCTTCTCATCCCCGTGGAGGAGGCGGGCCAGCGGGTGGATAAGCTCCTCTCCGCCGCCCTGGAGGACATGACCCGCTCCGCCGTGCAAAACCTTATAGAAAACGGCTGTGTCACCTGCGGGGGGAAGGCCCTCTCCAAAAGCGCCAAGCTCAAGCCAGGGGACCAGATTCTGGTGGAGCTTCCCGAGGTGCGCCCTTTGGAAGTGCGCCCCCAGCCCATCCCCCTGGAGGTGGTCTACGAGGACGGCGACCTGCTGGTGGTGAACAAGCCCAAAGGCATGGTGGTCCATCCCGCTCCTGGCCACGAGGAGGGCACACTGGTCAACGCGCTGCTGGCCCACTGCGGCGACTCCCTCTCCGGCATCAACGGCGTGGCCCGGCCGGGAATCGTCCACCGCATTGACAAGGACACCAGCGGCCTGCTGATTGTGGCGAAAAACGACTTTTCCCACACCCGCCTGGCGGAGCAGATTCAGGCCCACACCTTCACCCGGGAGTACAGCGCTGTGGTGTACGGCTCCTTTAAAGAGGATTCCGGCACGGTGGACCAGCCCTTGGGCCGCCATCCCACAGACCGCAAGAAAATCGCCGTGCTGCCCAACAGCCCCTCCGCCCGGCGGGCTGTCACTCACTTCTGGGTGGTCAAGCGCTTCCAGGGTTTTACCCAGCTGCGCCTGCGCCTGGAGACAGGCCGCACCCATCAAATCCGGGTGCACATGGCCTACCTGGGCCACCCCGTGGCAGGGGACCCTGTGTACGGCCCGAAAAAAGTTATCACCTCCCTGGAGGGCCAGTGCCTCCACGCGGGGAAAATCGGCTTTGTCCACCCCCGCACAGGGGAATATCTGGAGTTCGAGGCGCCTTTGCCCGCCTACTTCACCGGGTTTCTGCAAAAGCTGAAGGAAGTGTAAGCCATGGACCGGGAAAGCAAATTCCGCATGGTGCTCCTGCTCGCGGCCGCCGCTGTCACGGCAGTTGTGTTGACGGGGCTGTATTCTGCGCGGCCTTTGGAGTTTTACCAGGTCACGGTGGAGGCCACGCCCGCCCCGGCGGCAGCGTCTTCTCAGGTCCAGCCCACCCAAGAGCCCGCCGGGGAAACCATCCCCGTGGAGGAGGACACTTCCAGCGAGGGCCCGCAAGAGGTGCTGGTGGAAAAGAGCGTCAACCTAAACACAGCCACTTTAGAGGAGTTGGACTTGCTTCCCGGCGTGGGGCCAGCCATTGCCCAGCGCATCATCGACTACCGGGAGCAGAACAGTGGCTTTTACGACATTGAGGAAATCATGGAGGTGTCCGGCATCGGGGAAAAGACCTTCGCCAAGCTGGAGCCCTACATCACAGTGGAATAAAAATAGAGCGGTGGGGAAGTTCCTCACCGCTCTTTTTGTACTGTTTTAAGCTGGGTCGCTGGCAAAGACAAGGCCCGCTTGCTTTCGCAACCGCTCCATAAAGCAGGAGACCTGCAAGCTCAGCTGGCTGCAGCGGGCGTACTCCTGGGCCGAGGCCTCCGGCTCTGTGATGTAGCGGTAGAAGTCCTTGGCCTCCCAGCCCATGAGCTTATACTTCTCATCGTCGCCGAAGAGCCGCTCCACCGTGCCGTCCTTGCGCCACAGGGAGAGCCCCGCCACCCGGGAGATGGACTCCACCGCCAAGGTGCCCTCCGTGCCCTGGAAATCGCTGTTTGCCCCTGCCTGCCCCAGCTTGGAGTAGGTCATCACCACCAGCTTGTCCGGGTAGCGCAGGGTGAGCACCCCGCCGCCGTCGGCGCCGCTGTCCAGCATCTGCGGGGTCACAGTGAAGCTCTCCGGCTCCCCAAACAGCGCCAGGGCCGGGTACACACAGTAGACGCCCAAGTCCATCAGGGCCCCTGTCTCCAGGGCCGGGTTGAAGATGTTGGGCAGCTCCCCGTCGAGGTAGCTGTCCAGCTTGGAGGAGCGCTGGCAGAAATCCAGCTTCACCAAAGAGAGCTTCCCCAGCTGGCCCAGGGCGTCTTCCAGGATTTTCCTCTGGGGCAGGTGCAGGTACATGATGGCCTCCAGGAATACCAGCCCCCGCCCCTGGGCCAGCTGTTGCAGCTGGGCCACCTTGTCCCCCTGGGCGCACAGGGGCTTCTCGCAGAGCACGTGCTTGCCGCGCTCCAAAAAGAGCTTGCACTGCTCAAAGTGCAGGGCGTTGGGGCTGGCGATGTACACCGCGTCTATCTGGGGCGAGGCGGCCATCTCCTCCAAATCCGTAAACCACAGGGGCGCCCCGTGCTTCTGGGCGAAGGCCTGGGCGCGCTCCGCTGTGCGGGAGTAGACAGCTGTCAGCTCCCACAGGCCGCTGTCCTTGGCCCCGTGGATGTACTCGTCCACGATCCACCCAGAGCCGATGGTTCCAAATCTCAGCATTGGCGTAAAACCCTTTCTATCCGCTTATTCCACGTTGTAGATGGCGGTCTTGATGATATCCTTAATTTTCTCCATGTCCTCCAGCACCACGTACTCGGTCTTGCCGTGGGCGTTGGCGCCGCCGGTGCAGATGTTGGGGCAGGGGAGGCCCATAAAGGAGAGCCGGGCGCCGTCGGTGCCGCCCCGCACAGGCTCGGAGTGGGGCTCCACGCCGTTTTCCTTCATGGCCCGCTCCATGTTTTCCAAAATCTCCATGCGGGGCTCAATCATCTCCCGCATGTTGTAGTAGCTGTCCTTCAGGGTCAAGGCCAAAGGCTGGGTGGGGTACTTGGCGTTGATATAGGCGGCGGCTTTCTCCATCAGTTCCTTTTTCTGGCGGAACAGCTCCTTGTCGTGGTCCCGGATGAGAAACTGCATCACGGTGTGCTCCACATTGCCGTGGATGGCGTCCAGGTGGATAAAGCCCTCCCGGCTCTCGGTGAGCTCGGGCACCTGGCCTTTGGGCAGCAGGGCGCAGAATTCCATGGCAACGCCCATGGAGTTGACCATCTTTCCCTTGGCGCCGCCGGTGTGGGTGGAAACGCCCTCCACCTCCACCACGGCGGAAGCGGCGTTAAAGGTCTCGTAATCCAGGCCGCCCAACTGGCCGCCGTCCACCGTGTAGGCGTAGTCGCAGCCAAAGCCTTCCACGTCGAAATGGTCGGCGCCCTCGCCGATTTCCTCGTCGGGGGTAAAGCCAATCTTCACCGTGCCGTGGGGCTTGTTCTCCCGCAGGATTTCCTCGGCCGCCACCAGAATCTCCGCCACGCCGGCCTTGTCGTCGCCGCCCAGCAGCGTGGTGCCGTCGGTGGTGATAAGGGTCTTGCCCACGTGGCCCAGCAAAGCGGGCTCCGCGGCGGGGGAGAGGGAAAGGCCGCTGCCGCCCAGGGCAATGGCGCCGCCGTCGTAGTTTTCAATCACCTGGGGATGGATGTTCTCCCCGCTGACGCCGCCGTAGGTGTCCATGTGGGCGATAAAGCCCACGGTGGTGCCCCGCTCCGCCGTGGCGGGAATGGTGCCGTACACATATCCCATCTCATCCATGCGGGCGTCCGCGATGCCAATGGACTTCATGTGCTCCACAATGTGGGCGCCCAGCACCTTCTGCCCCGGGGTGCTGGGGGTGGTGCCGGTGGTCTCATCGGAGGCCGTGGGGTAGGATACCAAATCGAGAAACACGTCTTTTACAGACATTACACTTCACTCCAATACTTTTTCAGATTTGCCAGGCCAATGCGCACCGCGTCCACGCAGGGCTCCATGCCCTCAAACTCAATGGAAATGGTGCCGTCAAACCCGGCGGCTTTCAGCAGGTGGAGGCAATGCTTCACTGGCACGTTGCCGTGGCCGATGATGGTGCCCCGCAGGAAGTTCCCGCCCCGGGAGCGGAACGCCCCCTCGCCGGGGTCCTCGCTGTAGAAGGGCTTCACAATAAAGTCCTTGCCGTGAACGTAGCGGGTGTAAGGGGCAATGCGGGCCACCGCCTCGGCGGGGTTCTCATCGGCGCACAGGAAATTGCCCAAATCGCACAGCAGGCCAAAGTTGGGATGGTCCACCGCCATGTACAGCTTTTCCACCCGGTCGGAATCCTGGGAGAAGAAACCGTGGTTCTCAGTCATGGTCATCACCCCTTGGGACGCGGCGTAGTCCGCCACCTCCCGGACGGCCTGGGCCAAGGTTGGGATAAGGCTCTCATAGCTGCGGTAGTTTTCCCCCTTGTAGCCGGCGGTGATGTCGTGGCGCATCCGGGGCGCGCCCAGCAGGGCGGCGATGTCCACATAGTCCTTCACCCGCTGGATTTCCTTCTCCTGGTCGCCGTCGCTGCCGTTGAGGAAATCCGCCCCAATGGCCAGGGAGGAGAACTGCAACCCGCACTTCTCCGCGGCCTGCTTCAGCTCCAGGGCCTGGGCCTTTTTCTCCTCCTGGGTGCCGCTGAAGTTCACAAAGTCCACGGCCTCCACAGCGTCAAAGCCCAGCTCCGCCGCCTTTTCCACACATCCCAAGGGGGTGAGCTCCCCCTTCTGGATGGCGCTGTAAAAGCTGTACAAGCTGACAGAATACTCCATGCAAAAACAACTCCTCTTTTTTAAGAATATATAGCGTTACCCGGCTGGGAATCCCCGCCGGGTATGCTTGCCATTTTTCAAGATAGGGCCACGCTCAGTCGCCAAAGCTGATGCCAATCTGCCGCGCCGCCTTGATTTCGTCGCAGTCCACCGGCACGCTCTTCAGCTTGCCGGCCACTTCCGCCAGGGGCACAGGCACGCATTGGCCGCCTACCATGCCCACCATCACGCCGAAGGTCTTTTCCTTGATGAACCGGGCAGCGGTGGCGCCCAGCCGGGTGCACAGCACGCGGTCATAGGCGCAGGGGCTGCCGCCCCGCTGGAAGTGCCCAGGGACGCACACGCGGATTTCGTTGTCAATCTTCCTGGCCAGCTCCTCGGCAATACGGTACACAATGGAGGGATGGGGGAAGTTCTCCCGGGCCTTTTTCCGCTCCTTCTTGGTGAGGGCCGCCTCCTCCTTGGAGATGGCGCCTTCCGCCACCGCCAAAATGGAGAACTTCTTGCCCTTCTTAATGCGGTCGTTCAGGCACTTGGCAACCTTGTCAATGTCGTAGGGAATCTCCGGCAGCAGAATCACGTCGGCGCCCCCCGCGATGCCCGCGGACAGCGTCAGCCAGCCCACCTTGTGGCCCATCACTTCCACAATGAAGATGCGCCCGTGGGAGGTGGCGGTGGTGTGGATGCAGTCGATGACGTTGGTGGCAATCTCCACCGCGCTGTGGAAGCCGAAGGTCACGTCCGTTCCCCAGATGTCGTTGTCAATGGTCTTGGGCAGGTGGATGACGTTCAGGCCCTCTTGGCTTAAGAGGTTGGCGGTCTTCTGGGTGCCGTTGCCGCCTAAAATCACCAGGCAGTCCAGCTTCATCTTCTTGTAGTTTTCCTTCATGGACTTTACCTTGTCCACGCTGTTTTCGTCGATGACCCGGATGGTCTTAAAGGGCTGGCGGGAGGTGCCCAGAATGGTGCCGCCCAAGGTGAGAATGCCGGAGAAATCCCGCTCCTCCATCTTTTTATACTCGCCAAAAATCAGGCCCTTGTAGCCATCTTTAATGCCGTAAATCTCCACTTCTTTGCCAAACTCCTGATACAGGCCCTTGGCAACCCCTCGAATCGCGGCGTTTAACCCTTGGCAGTCGCCGCCGCTGGTCAAAATACCCACTCGCTTCACGTTGCTCATCCTCTCTGAAAGTATTCCACCGGCGCCCCGGTGTTTTGCGGAAGATGTAAAACCATGTCCACTAGCTTCATTTTAAACTAGAGGAAACTCCCCTGTCAAGGGGTTCCGGCTTCCTCCGAGGAATGAATGGGGATGAGGGGGCTGTCCTTTTCCACCTCTTGCTTGGCTTTCAGGCGCTCCTGGGCCCGGCGGTAGAAGGTCAGCTGGGCGGTGCAGGCGGCGCGGCCCCGGCGGGACACGTGCTGGTAGCTGGTGTCCGGCAGCATCATCCGGGCGTTGGTGTTGTCGCTGAGGAGGATGTCCAGCGTCTCAAAGGCGCGCTGCTTTAAGTCCTCGTCCTCAATGGGGAATACCAGCTCAATGCGGCGGTCCAGGTTGCGGGGCATCCAGTCGGCGCTGCCCATGTAGATTTTGGGGTTGCCGGCGTTTTCAAACTTAAAGATGCGGCTGTGCTCCAGCAGCTGGCCCACAATGCTGATAACGGTGATGTTCTCGCTGATGCCCTCCAGCCCGGGGATGAGGCAGCAGATGCCCCGCACAATCAGCTTGATGGGCACCCCCGCCTGGGAGGCTTCGTACAGCAGGGAGATGATTTCCGGGTCCACCAGGGAGTTCACCTTGGCGGTGATGCCGCTGGGCAGGCCGCGCTTGGCGTTCTCCGTCTCGTTGCGAATCATCCGGCAGAAGAAGGGCCGCATGCCGTGGGGCGCCACCACAAAGTGGCGGTACTCCGGGGGCCGGGAGTAGCCGGTAATCACGTTGAACAGGGAAGAGGCGTCGGCGCCGTACTGGCTGTTGCAGGTGAACAGGCCCAGGTCCGTGTAGATTTTGGCGGTGGAGTCGTTGTAGTTGCCTGTGCCCAGGTGCAGGTACCGGCGGATGCCGTCGTCCTCCTGGCGCACCACCAGGGCAATCTTACAGTGGGACTTTAAGCCCTGCAAGCCGTAGATGACGTGGCAGCCGGCCTTTTCCAGCTTGTTGGCCCAGTTGATGTTGTTCTCCTCGTCAAAGCGGGCCTTCAACTCCACCAGCACCGTCACCTGCTTGCCGTTTTCCGCGGCCTTAATCAGCGCCGCCACAATGGGGGAGTTACCGGAAACGCGGTACAGCGTCTGCTTGATGGCCAGCACGTTCTCATCCTCGGCGGCCTGCTCGATAAAGCGCACCACCACGTCGAAGCTCTCGTAGGGGTGGTGGACCATCCTGTCCTTCTCCCGGATGGCCTCAAATATATCGGTGTAGCCCCAGAAATCCGCCGGGGGGTTCACCGGCCGGATGGGCGCGAAGCACAGGGACTCAAAGCCCTTTACCCCGGCGAACTTGGAGAAGAAGGTCAAATCCAGGGGCCCGGGCAGCTCGTAAATCTCGTTTTTCTTAATGCCCAGCATCTCAATGAGGAAGGCCTTGATGTCGGCGCTGCACTTGGTCAGCAGCTCCAGGCGCACCGGCGCGCCCCGCTTGCGCTTCTTGATGGACTTTTTCACTTCGCTCATAAAGTCCTCGGCCTCTTCGTCAATCTCCAGGTCGGAGTTGCGGGTGATGCGGAAGGGGCAGGCCGCCACAATGTTGTGGAGCTCAAACAGCTCGTCCAAGTTGTGGATAATCACGTCCTCCAGCAAGGTGAACTGCCGGCCCTCCTTGGCGGGCAGCTCCAAAAACCGGGGGAGGATAGAGGGCACCTGCACAATGGCAAAGACCTTTTCCTCCTTGTCCTTGTTGTGCTCCTTGCTTTTCAGGCACACGGCAATGTTCAAAGACTTGTTGGCCAGCAGGGGGAAGGGCCGGCTGCCGTCCACAGCCAGGGGCGTCAGCACAGGGAAGAGCACCTTCTGGAAGTACTGGGAGAGGTAGGCCTTCTGCTCCTTGTCCATCTCCTCCACAGAGAGGAACCGCACGCCCTGCTTCTCCAGGGCCGGCATGATGGAGCGATGCAGGCAGGAGTACTGCCGCTCCATGAAACGGTGGGTCTTTTCCTCCAACAGGGGCAGCAGCTCCTGGGGCGTCAGGTCAAAGGAGTTGCCCTTCTGCTTGTAGCCGGAGTTCACCTGGTCCTTCACGCCCGCGACCCGCACCATGAAAAACTCGTCCAGGTTGGAGCCGGTGATGGCCAAAAAGCGCAGCCGCTCCATCAGGGGATTGTCTTTGCGCAGGGCTTCCTCCAAGCACCGGGCGTTAAAATCCATCCAGCTCAATTCCCGGTTGTAATAGGGCATTTTTTTATCCGCCATGGGTGGTCACCTCATATCATGTCAAATTTGATGGAGAGCTCGGGGGAGAGCCCGAACACCTCTTTAAAATACTGGGCCGATTCCGCAAAGGCCCAGCGCTCCAGCAGCGTGTTTTCCGCCGCCTTCGCCTTGAACAGCACCTGGTCGTCCTCCAGGTGGATTTTCAAATCCCGCAGCTTGTGCCGGTGGGACTTGTCCAGCGCGTTCGCCAGCCGGAAGATGGCCGCCAGCTTGGAGATGACAATGCGCTCCTCCATGGGCAGCCAGGCAAAGTCTGGGTTTTCCTCGGTGGTCAGGTTGTTGGAGATGCTCCCCGCCACAAAGGCGGTTTCCAGCACCTCCCGCTGGCGCAGGCCGAAGATGTCCATGCCCTTAATCAAATCGAAGGTGCACTGGTTGTGCTGCCGCACGTTGACAAAGCTGCCGCAGCTGTGCAGCGTGGATGCCAACTCCAGAATCAGCCGCTTAGAGCTGTCCACGCCGTGGACCTTTTTCAGCTTGTCGAAAATCTGGCAGGCGATCTCGCCGGTGTGGGCGGAGTGCTCCAGGTTGCAGCCAAAGCTCTGGGCCGTGGTCTGGGCGCAGGCCAGGGCGCTTTCCCGCAGGTAGGTGGCCAGGGTGGCGTCAGCCTTGGGCACCAGCTGGTACCGCAGCATGGCCTCGGAGATGTCCACCGGCGGGGAGATGACGTTCTCCGCCTGGGGGCAGAACCGCAGCATGCCGTTGTAGATGGAGAGGGAGGTGTACAGCAGCGCGGCCCGCTCCTCGGTGATGTTAAAGCGGTTGGCAATGCTCTCCGCCGTGGCCGAGCGGATGGACTGGTACAGGGAAGTCAGCTTCTTCACGCTGATTTGATAGGGGATACCCGCCTTTTTGGCCTCGCACAGCTGGGCCACCAGCTCCAGCTGGGAGCCGGTGAGCACCAGGTTCTTCACCTGGAACCGGGAGATAGCAATGCGGTTGAGGATGGTGTCCAGGTACTCCTCAATGATATAATAGAAATCGTCGGCCTCCTGGTGGTGGAGGTGGCGCAGCACGTCGTGGAGCTTTAAGGCGCCCATGGAAATGTTCTGGGTGTAGATGATTTTCTGCCCGTCGTACACCGCCACGCCAATGCTGCCGGAGCCCACATAGGCAATCATGGTGTTGCCCTGGTGCAGCTTGGCGCCGTCCAGCCGCTCCATGACTTCCTTGTAGATATAGGCCTTCTCCTGGCTGTCCTCCAGCACGGTGACCTCCAAGCCGTTGCGCACCTTCAGCTGGTCCACCACCAAGGCGCGGTTCTTGGCCTCCCGCAGGGCGGTGCAGGAAATCACCTTGGGCTTTTCAATGTTGTAAGAGCGCAGGGCGGCGGTAAATTTCGAGAGCACGCTGGAAAGCTCCCGCAGGCTGTCAAAGCTGATGTCCCCGCTGGAGAACACATCGTGCCCCAGGCTCACCGGGTACTCCAGCCGGTCCAGGGTGGCCACGGTGCCCTTCGCCCATTGAGAGACCCGCATCCGCACGTTGTTGGAGCCGATCTCAATGACGGCGGCGGCGCGGGGGGCGCTTTTCTTATTCAAGGGGTATCCCTCCTAAGTGAGATAAAGTTATGTCTTGATTATACCAAAATCCCGTGGGATATTCAAACCAGCTTCCCAAGTTTTAACGGGCTTTTCGGGTATTTTACATGGATTTAACAGAAAACCCCCGTCAAAGCGCCTCCTTCCGTCCCCACCGGACAGGATAGACGGCTCTCCGGCGCCCCCCTTTTGGCAGGGACGAAAAAATTTTTTAAAAAATTGAAATTTCCCTCTTGCTTTTTCGAAAAGTGTTTGCTATAATAATCAAGCGCCACATGGAGAGGTATTCTAATGGTAAGGAGCCACATTGGAAATGTGGTGTGCCGCAAGGCATTGTGCGTTCGAGTCGCATCCTCTCCGCCACGAAAACGCTGAATTCGAAAGAGTTCAGCGTTTTTCTTATTTTCCCCTTGCCAAGGGAGCACCTGCTGGTGTATCATTAAACCTATCACTACATGGATTAAGAAAGGGAGGGAACAGCCCACGCGGCTGTGCCAGAACATGAAAAGACAAGAAGTGGCATCGTTTTACAAGGACCTTTCCTCCTATGCGGGAAAGACTGTCACCGTTTGCGGCTGGGCCCGGTCTATCCGGGATTCCAAAACATTGGGCTTTATCGACCTCAACGACGGCACGTCCTTTAAGGGCGTCCAGATTGTGTTTGAGGACGGGAAGATTGATAACTTCAAGGAGATAGCCTCCCAGAACGTGGGGGCCGCCCTGCGGGTTACAGGCACATTGCTTGCCACCCCAGAGGCCAAGCAGCCCTTTGAAATCCACGCTTCCGAAATCGTGGTAGAGGGCGCCTCCACCCCCGATTACCCCCTGCAGAAAAAGCGCCACACCGTGGAGTTTTTGCGGACCATTCCCCACCTGCGGGCGCGCACCAACCTGTTCAGTGCCGCCTTCCGCATCCGCTCCGCCGCTGCCTACGGCATCCACAAGTTCTTCCAGGAGAACGGCTTTGTGTATATCCATACCCCGGTTATCACCACCACCGACTGCGAGGGCGCTGAGATGTTCCAGGTGACCACCATGGACCTGGAAAACCTCCCCAAGACAGAGGACGGCGCCGTGGACTACCGCCAGGACTTCTTCCAGAAGCAGGTGTTCCTGTCCGGCTCCGGCCAGCTCCAGGTGGAGACCATGGCCCAGGCCTTCTCAAAGGTGTACACCTTTGGGCCCACCTTCCGGGCGGAGCGCTCCAACACCCCCCGGCACGCCTCGGAGTTCTGGCACATCGAGCCGGAAATCGCCTTTGCCGACCTCAACGACAACATGGACGTCATCGAGGCGGCGGTGAAGTCCGTCATCAATTACGTGCTGGAGACCTGCCCCCAGGACATGGAGTTCTGCAACCAGTTTGTGGATAAGGGCCTTTTGGACCGCCTGCGCCACGTGGCCACCTCTGACTTTGCCCGGGTCACCTACACCGACGCGGTGAAGATTCTGGAGGAGCACAACAGCGAGTTTGAGTACAAGGCCGCCTGGGGCGAGGATATCCAGACCGAGCACGAGCGCTTCCTGGCGGAGAAGCACTTTGGCCGCCCGGTGTTCGTCACCGACTACCCCAAGGACATCAAGTCCTTCTACATGCGCCTCAACGACGACGGCAAGACCGTGGCCGCCACCGATTTGCTGGTTCCCGGCATTGGGGAGCTGGTGGGCGCCAGCCAGCGGGAGGAGCGCTATGACGTGCTGAAAAACCGCATGCTGGAGCTGGGCATGAGCGAGGAAGACCTGTGGTGGTACCTGGATTTGCGCCGCTTTGGCACCACGGTCCACTCCGGCTTTGGCATTGGCTTTGACCGCCTGGTGATGTACCTCACCGGCATCTCCAACATCCGGGACGTGCTGCCCTTCCCCCGCACCACCGGCTCCGCGGAGTTTTAAAAAAACGCATAGCTTAGGGCCTGCTGCGGCGGGCCCTTTTTTGCGCGCCGCAACAGATGGTTGCTTGTGCCGCAGCGCCTTTTTCGATATACTGTAGAGGAGAGGTGAACGAAATGGAAGCAAAAGATGTTCTGCGGTCCCTGCGGAAAGAGCGGGGCCTGTCTCAAGAGGAGCTGGCGGAAAAAATCTTCGTTACCCGGCAAGCGGTGTCTCGCTGGGAAACCGGGGAGACCCTTCCTGCCCCGGAAACGCTCCGGCTCCTTTCAGCTTTGTATGATGTGTCTATCAACACGCTGCTGGGTTCGCCCCGGAAGCTTGTCTGTCAGTGCTGCGGCATGCCACTGGAGGACTCTGTCCTCAGCCGTGAACCCGACGGCTCCTTGAACGAGGAATACTGCAAATGGTGCTACACAGAGGGTAAGTTTGCCTACTCCTCCTTGGAAGAGCTGCTAGATTTTTTGGAAGGCACCATGTCCAACGAAAGCTGGACGCCGGAGCAGGTCAGGACATATTTGCAGGGCTATCTGCCGCAGTTGAAGCATTGGAAAGAACCGTAAACGAAAGAGGAGAACGGAAAATCCGCTCTCCTCTTTTTGTATGTAGCTTATATGGTTTACTCTTGGCCGTCCCAGCAGTAGGTGCACAGCTTGCACTTGTCAATGCCCACAGACTGAATCATGTCGTCCAGCCGGTGGTACCGCAGGGAGGTGAAGTTCAGTTTCTTGCCGATGTACTCCACCATGGCGTTGTACTCGCCGCTTTCCGGGTCGGCGTACTTTACCAGGTTGGCGGGCTCCTCGGTGCCCTCCATCTCCTGGATGACCCGGCGGGTAATCAAATCCATCACCGAGGTGGACCGGGAGAAGTTCAAGTACTTACATCCGTACAGCAGGGGAGGGCAGGCAGGCCGCACATGGACCTCCCGGGCGCCGCTCTGGTACAAGAACTCCGTGGTCTCCCGCAGCTGAGTGCCCCGGACGATGGAGTCGTCGATGAGCAGCAGGCTCCTGTCCTGGATGAGCTCGTGGACCGGGATAAGCTTCATCTTGGCGATGAGGTTCCGCTGGCTCTGCATGGTGGGCATAAAGGAGCGGGGCCAGGTGGGCGTGTACTTGATAAAGGGCCGGGAGAAGGGGATGCCGCTCTCGTTGGCGTAGCCGATGGCGTGGGCCGTGCCGGAATCGGGCACGCCGGCCACGGTGTCGGGATGGGCGTCATCCCGGCGGGCCAGCATGGCGCCGCAGTGATAGCGCATCTGCTCCACGCTGACCCCCTCGTAGGAGGAGGAGGGGTAGCCGTAGTACACCCACAGGAAGGTGCAGATTTTCATGTCCTTGCCGGGCTCTACCAAGGTCTTTACGCCCTCTGGGGTGACAATGGCAATCTCTCCGGGGCCCAGCTCCCGCAGGGAGGTGTAGCCCAGGTTCAGATAGGCAAAGCTCTCAAAGGAGATGCAGTAGGCGTTCTCCTTTTGGCCAAGGGCCACCGGGGTGCGGCCCAGCTTGTCCCGGGCGGCCAAAATGCCCTTGGGCGTCATGATAAGCATGGTCATGGAGCCGTCGATGACCTCTTGGGCATACTGGATGCCCTCGATGAGGTTCTGCTTTTGGTTGATGACAGAGGCCACCAGCTCCGTGGCGTTCACATCGCCGCCGCTCATCTCCAGAAAGTGGGAGTGCCCGCTTTTGAACAGCTGCTCCACAATCTCGTTGGTGTTGTTGATTTTGCCCACGGTCACAATGGCGTAAGTGCCATGGTGAGAGCGCACAATCAAGGGCTGGGGCTCGTAGTCGGAGATGCACCCAATGCCCAGATGGCCCTTCATGCTGGCCACGTCCTTGTCGAACTTGGTGCGGAAGGGAGAGTTTTCAATGTTGTGGATGGCGCGGTCAAAGCCCTTTGCAGGGTCGTAAACCGCCATGCCGGCACGGCGGGTGCCTAAATGGGAGTGGTAGTCTGTTCCAAAGAACAGGTCGAACATGCAATCTTCCTTCGATGCTACGCCAAAAAAGCCGCCCATATAATTCCTCCATATCTGCTTGTTTGTCTGGTTTTGTCGGAACGAAGGGTATTATAGCACATTTTCCGCCAAACTACAAACCCGCTTTTCCGGCGGCGCCCATCTTGGGCAAGGTTGCACAGAAAACATTTCACCGGGGATAAGGCCTCATACAAAACGTAAAAAATGCAGGAAGGCAAAAATCAACTTGCATTTTTTCTGCAAATAGAGTACAATATGAGAAGTTTGCTGCCCTAAAATGAAACGGGGAAAAACGACTTTATTCAAAACGGAAAACTATTACGTATGGGAGATGTTGTGATGAAGCTGGCGGCAAAAACCACCGATGAGCTGCAAAAAATCCACCAAGAGGCCTTGGAGCAGTACGAGGATTTTAAAAGCCTGCACCTGCAGCTGAACATGGCCCGGGGCAAGCCCTGCGCCGAGCAGCTGGACCTGGCGCTGGGGGTGCTGGAAGCCCTCCATGCCCGCAGTGAGTTCGCCAACTCCAACGGCGATGACTGCCGCAACTACGGCGTGTGGAACGGCCTGCCGGAGATGCGGGCCATTTTCAGCGAGATGATGGATGTCCCCGCGGACCAGATTATTTTGGGGAACAACTCCAGCCTGCAGATGATGTTCGACTGCATCGCCCAGGGCTTCACCCACGGCTACAGCGGCTGCACCCCGTGGGCACGCCAGGAAAAAGTCAAGTTCCTGTGCCCCGCCCCGGGCTACGACCGCCACTTCGCCGTGACGGAATACTTCGGCTTTGAGATGATTCCCGTGCCCATGCTGAAAACCGGCCCGGACATGGACATCATCGAGCGCCTGGTGGCCCAGGACGATACCATCAAGGGCTGCTGGTGCGTGCCCAAGTACTCCAACCCCACGGGCATCACCTACTCCGACGAGACAGTCCGGCGGTTCGCCGCGTTAAAGCCCGCCGCCAAGGACTTCCGCATCATGTGGGACAATGCCTACTGCGTCCACGACCTCACCGACACCCCCGACACCTTGCTGGATTTGTACGCCGAATGCTTGAAAAACGGCACGGAGGACAACGTGCTGTTCTTCGCCTCCACCTCTAAGATTTCCTTCCCCGGCGCTGGCGTGGCCGCCCTGGCCGCCAGCAAGCGGAATATCGAGGACTTGAAGCGCCGCATCACCACCCAGACCATCGGTCCCGACAAGCTGAACCAGCTGCGGCACATCCTGTTCCTCCACGACATCAACGGCGTGCACAACCTGATGCAGGGCCACCGGAAAATCCTGGAGCCCAAGTTCCAAATCGTGGAGGAGTCCCTGGAGCGTGAGCTGGGGGATTTGGGCATCGCCAAGTGGAGCAAGCCCAACGGCGGCTACTTTGTCAACCTGGACGTGATGAACGGCTGCGCCAAGCGCGTGGTGTCCCTGTGCAAGGAGGCCGGCGTCATCCTCACCGACGCTGGCGCCACCTTCCCCTACGGCGCCGACCCCAACGACAGCAACATCCGCGTGGCGCCCACGTTCCCGCCCCAGGAGGAGCTGCGTCAGGCCATGCACCTGCTGTGCATCTGCGTCCGCTTGGCCGCCAGCGAGAAGCTGCTTTCCGAGCGGGTTTAACACAAGAGTAAAACCAAGGGCAGGTAGCTAGTACCTGCCCTTTTCCTATGTGTCCGCTCTTTCTTTGGAGGGTGCAGCGCCTTTCTCTGGCTGTTCCCCCAACGCAGGCAGCGCCCCCGTCTCCCGGAACGCCCCGTACAGCGCGCACAGCCCTAGCACGTAGAACAGCACCCAAAAGCTCTGTGCCACCAGAGAGAAGTACACCGCCGCCAAGGTGGCCAGGGGATGGATTTTCACCGAGGAGGCCACCAGCTTGGGCTCCACCACCTGGCGGATGAAGGTGATAACCAGCCAGCCTATGGCAATCCCCAGGGCCCGGGCGTACTGGCCAATGAGCAGCTGGTACACCGCCACCGGCGCCAGCACAAACACCGGCCCCAGCACGGGGAGCACGTCCGCCACCGCGGTGAGGAAGCCGATAAGCAGTGGATAGGGGACACCCAGCACCGCCATGATCACGCAGGTTTGGCAAAAGGTGAGAAAGTACAGGAACAGGTAGGAGAGGATATACTTCCGCCCTGTGCCGCCGGAGTTCTTCATTGCGGCGCTGATGTGGAAGGCCGCCGTCTCCGAGAAAAAGCCCCGGCCCCAGGCCAGGAACTGCTTCATGTCCCGGGCGAAGAAAAAGGCTGCGCACACCGCCACAATCACCAAGGTGACAATGGTGGGCAGGGAGGTGAGCAGCCGCAGGGCAGCGCCCATGCAGGTGACCACCAGGTCCATGCTGTTTTGCAGCGCCTCCAGGATTTCCTGGCTGTGCAGCTCGAGGAAATCCAGATCGAACTGGGAGAGAAATTCCCCGGCCCGGTTGAGGAAATCCGTCACCGGCTGGGAGAATTCCGCAAAGCCGTTCTGGGCCGCCCTGGTGAGGAAGGCGGTGATTTCCCGCACGGCCAGCACCCCCAAAAGGGCCAGCCCCCCGCAGAGGACGACCAAGGCCAAAATGGTGGCCGCCAGTGTGGCCGGGCCGTGGGGGAGCTTCAGCCGCTTTTGCAGGAAGCCAATCACCGGCTGCACCGCCAAGGCAATGAGGAATCCCGCCAAAAAGGGCAGGGTGTAAAGGAAGGTTTTGACCCACAGGAAAAACAGCAGGGAGTACCCCAGGAAAAACAGCAGCAGCGGGGCCAGGCGCTTCCAGCTTGTTAAGGAGAACACAGGCAACCCCCTTTCCGTTCTACACTGTAGTATGGGCGGCTTTGGGGGGATATACCACGGAACGGGCAAAAAAATCCCCGCGGCAAACAGCGCGGGGAGGTTTATTTTTCTTTTTCTTCGCCCGTTAAAAGCCACTGGACCGAAACGCTTAAAATGTCCGCCAGGGCCAGCAGCTCAAAGTCGGTGACGTAGCGCACCTGCCCCTCCAGCTTGGAAAGCCCAGAAGCGCTCAAGTCCACACCGCGCACCTGCAGCTGTGCCAGCAGCTCCTTCTGCTTCATGCCCTGTTCTTTCCGGGCGCTTTCCACCCGGGCGCCAATCAAGTTCTTGCTGCCTAAAGGCTGGTTGCGCAGCCGCACGCCGCATCCCTCCAGTCTACATAATAAACTTGTCTTTCTTTCATTATATGAAAAGACTGGGTAAAAAGCAATAGTTCATTTTCGAAAGTAACACAAGATTTTCCTGAAAAACATCCAAAATATCCTCTGTGTAGAATTTGCAGGGAATATCCAAGCAAAACGAAATTTTGGGGTGTACTTTTCCGGGAAAACTGTTATAATAAAAAAGCAAAAAACGCTCCCTTTTTGTGGGGAGAACGGGAGATGCAGTATGATGAACAAGAGCTTTCAAGAGCCAAACCTGACCATGCTCACCGATTTTTACGAGCTCACCATGGCCAACGGCTATTTTGCCAACGGGTTCCAGGACACCATTTGCTATTTCGACATGTTTTTCCGCAAGGTGCCCGACAACGGCGGTTTCGCCATTATGGCCGGCGTGGAGCAGCTGGTGGAGTACCTGCAGAACCTGACCTTCACCGAGGAGGACATCCAGTACCTCCACTCCAAACATATCTTCAGCGAGAAATTCTTGGAATACCTGCGGGATTTTACATTCTCCTGCGACGTGTGGGCCATTCCCGAGGGCACGCCCATCTTCCCTGGGGAGCCCATTGTCACCGTGCGCGGGCCGGCCATCCAGGCCCAGTTTGTGGAAACCATGGTGCTGCTGTGCGTCAACCACCAGAGCCTTATCGCAACCAAGGCCAACCGCATTTCCCGGGCCGCCCAGGGCCGGGCTGTGATGGAGTTCGGCTCCCGCCGGGCCCAGGGTTTCGACGGCGCCATGTACGGCGCCCGGGCGGCCTACATCGGCGGGTGCGTGGGAACCGCCTGCACCATCAGCGACCAGATGTTCGGCGTGCCCGCTTTGGGCACCATGGCCCACAGCTGGGTGCAGCTGTTCCCCACGGAGTACGAGGCCTTTAAAGCCTACGCCCAAGAGTACCCCGCCAACTGCGTGCTGCTGGTGGACACCTACAACGTGCTGAAATCCGGCGTGCCCAACGCCATTAAGGTCTTTAACGAGGTGCTGGTGCCCCGGGGCTTCCGGCCGGCGGGCATCCGCATTGACAGCGGCGACATCACCTACCTGTCCCGCAAGGCCCGGAAGATGCTGGACGATGCCGGCTTTGAGGACTGCCCCATCTGCGCCTCCAACTCCCTGGACGAGTACATCATCCGGGATATGCTGATGCAGGGCGCCAAGGTGGATTCCTTCGGCGTGGGCGAGCGGCTCATCACCTCCTCTTCGGAGCCTGTGTTCGGCGGCGTGTACAAGCTGGCCGCCGTGGAGGACAAGGAGGGGCACATCACGCCCAAAATCAAAATCAGCGAGAACGTGGCCAAAATCACCACGCCCTGCTTTAAAAAGGTGTGGCGCCTGTTTGATAGGGAGACGGACAAGGCCATCGCCGACGTCATCACGTTGCACGACGAGGTCATCGACGACGAGAAGCCCTACACCATCTTCGACCCCGACCACACCTGGAAGCGCAAGACCGTGGAGAACTTCACCGCGGTGCCGCTGCTCCAGTCCATCTTCCAGGGCGGGGAGTGCGTCTACACCCCCCGGGCCCTCAAGGCCATCCGGGCCTACTGCTCGGCCCAGGTGGAGACGCTGTGGGAGGAAGTCACCCGCTTTGAGAACCCCCACAACTACTACGTGGACCTGTCCCAAAAGCTGTGGGACGAAAAGAACCGCCTGCTTTCTGAAAGGGCCACTTGACAAGAAGCCCTTTGGCCCGCTACAATAGAGGACGTGTGAGCAGGCCAGGCAGTCGCGGGCGATGGGGGAAACCCCACGTCTGAGGAAAGTCCGGGCTTCCCAGGGCAAGGATAACGGCTAACCGCCGCCGGGGGCGACCCCAGGGAAAGTGCAACAGAGA
>NHCFR05603__coassemble_346_pt1 | contig 41344 bp, 40 predicted proteins | sample NHCFR05603__metabat2_high_PE_046 | metagenome-assembled genome bin NHCFR05603
CTGGTGCAGGCCCTCGTTGTAGCGGCGGCCGTACATCAGGCGGCCGGTGAACTCATCCACGATGATGACCTCGCCGTCCTTCACCACGTAGTCCTGGTCCCGGTGCATGATGCCCCACGCCTTGATGGCCTGGTTCACATGGTGCTGGATGCGGATGTTGTCCGGGTCGGTGAGGTTCTCCACGCCGAAGAACTCCTCGGCCTTTTTCACGCCCCGGCGGGTGAGGGAGCAGGTTTTCAGCTTCTCGTTGATGATGTAGTCGTAGTCCTTGTAAAGCTCGTCGTTGTCCTCTTTCTCGTCGGTCTCCTTCACGCGGATGGGCTTCAGGCCCCGGGCGAAGGCGTTGGCCCGGCCGTAGAGGTCGTCGGCCTTGGCGCCCTTGCCGGAGATAATCAGGGGGGTGCGGGCCTCGTCAATCAAGATGGAGTCCACCTCGTCCACAATGGCGTAGTTGTGGCCCCGCTGGACCTTGTTCTCCTTGTAGGTGACCATGTTGTCCCGCAGGTAGTCAAAGCCCATCTCGTTGTTGGTGCCGTAGGTGATGTCGCAGGCGTAGGCGGCCTTTTTCTCCTTGGGGGACATGCCCGTCATGGCCAGGCCCACCGTAAGGCCCATAAAGTTGAACACACGGGCCATCATCTCGCCCTGGTACTTGGCCAGGTACTCGTTGACGGTGACGATGTGCACGCCCTTGCCTGTCAAGGCGTTGAGGTAGGCAGGCAAAGCCAAAGTGAAGGTTTTGCCCTCACCGGTTTTCATCTCGGCAATGCGGCCCTGGTGCAGGATGATGCCGCCCTGCACCTGCACGGGGAACAGCCGGATGGAAAGCACCCGGGCCATGGCCTCCCGGCAGGCGGCAAAGGCCTCTGGCAAAATGCCGTCCAGCGTCTCGCCCTGGGCCAGCCGCTCTTTAAACCAACTGGTCTGGGACTTCAATTCCTCGTCGCTTATCTTCTTGTATTTCTCCTCGTAGCCCAGCACCTGGTCCACCAGGGGCTGGATGCGCTTCAATTCCCGTTTGCTGTAATTCCCAAACAGCTTCTTCAAAAGTCCGTTCGCCATACTAGCGTTCCACCCTTTCTTCCGGGAGGCGGCGCGCCGCTTCCCGCAGAGGTCTTCCGCCGCCAAAGCCAGGCGCTCCCCCAGCCTAGCGGCGCATATTCTTGTTTATTATACCACGGCGGCCCTTGGCATTGCAAGGAACTCCACAGTTTATTTACATTTAGCCCCCTCTGGGCGCGAAAAAAGGCCGCCGCGGCAGGCGGCAGCCTCTTTCCTTTATTTTCCCTCCGGGCCGCCCAGGGGCAGCCGCGCGGTGAAGGTGGAGCCCTCCCCCAAGGCGCTTTCCGCCTGGATTGTGCCCCCGTGTGCCTGGACGATCCACCGCACCATGGAGAGCCCCAGGCCGCTGCTCTCCCCGCTGCGGGCCGGGTCCACCTGGTAGAAGCGCTCCCAGATTTTGGGCAGCTGGTCCGGGGCGATGCCCACGCCGTCGTCCCGCACCTGGAGGGTGGCCACGCCCTCCCCGGCGGAGAGCTTCATCCAGATGTGGCCGCCCTCCTTGCCGTAGGTCACGGCGTTTTGCAGCAGGTTCCCCCACAGGCGCAGCAGCAGCGTCTGGTCCCCGGTGATGGCCACCCCCGGCTGGATGTCCGCCGCCAGGGCGATGCCCTTTTCCCCGGCCAGCTCCGCAAACTCCTGGGCCACCAGCTCGCTGAGCTCGGAGAGGTCCAGCTCCTCCAAGGCCAGCTTCTCCCGGCCCTGGTCCGCCCGGGAGAGCAGCAGCAGCTGGGAGACCATCCCCGCCATGGCGTCCACCTTCCGGCGGATGACCTCCACCTGCTGCCGGGCCTCCGGGGGCATGTCCTCCCGGGCCAGCAGCTCCTCGCACTGCATCAGCGCCACGGAGAGGGGCGTGCGCAGCTCGTGGGCCACGTCGCTGGTAAACTGCTTCTCCCGGCGGAAGCTGGCCTCCACCTGGTCCAGCAGGCTGTCGAAGGTTTGGGCCAAGGTGTAGATTTCGTCCCGGCCCTCCCCCAGGCGCACCCGCTTGGAGAGGTCCCGCTCCTGCTGGATGTTCTGCACCGTCTGGGTGATTTGCGCCACCGGCCGCAAAGCCCGCCGGCTGAACAGGTACCCGCACAGGGCGGTCAGCGCCACCAGCAAGGGCAGCAGCACCAAGGCCAGGCGCAGCGTGGCCCGGAAGTCCCGCTCCGCCGCGGTGAGGGACACCACCCCCCGCATCACCAGCGTGCCGTAGCCCTCCACGGGGAACTGCAGATCCAGCACGGAGTACTCCGTGCCCCCGGCCGTGACGGTGCGCAGCTCCCCGTCGGACAGGGGCAGCGTATAGGCAAAGCCGTAGGGCAGCCGCCCGTAGAGCATGGAGGAGTCCCCCGGCTGGTACACAGAGAGGTACACGCCGTTTTCCAGGCTCAGCAGCTCCGAGTCGAACTCCAGCCGGCCCTGGGTGTACTCCACCTCCTCCACCCCCTGGGAGACCCGCTCCTCCAAGGTGGTCTGGGCGCTGGTCAAAATCTCCTGGGAGCTCAGCGAGAACAGCAGCCCCAGCACCAGGGCCACCACCAGCGTCATGGCAGCGGTGTGGAACAGCACCAGCCTGGTTTGAATGGAAAGCTTTTTCACCCCTCTCCCTCCTTGAGCACATAGCCAGCCCCCCGCACGGTGTGGATGTACTTCACCGGGTGGCCCTGGTCTAGCTTCTTGCGCAGGTAGCGGATGTACACGTCGATGACGTTGGAGCCCCCCGAGTAGCCGTAATCCCACACGTGCTGCTCCAGCTTCTCCCGGCTGAGGACGATGCCCGCGTTCTGCATCATGTACCGCAGCAGGGAGAACTCCTTGGAGGAGAGGCGCACCTCCTGGCCCTGGCGGAACACCTGGCGGGTGTCCAGGTGGAGCTCCAGCTCCCCCACCCGCAGCACGGTGGTCTTGCCCCCCTGGGGCTTGCGCAGCAGCACCCGCAGCCGGGCCAGCAGCTCCTCAAAGGCGAAAGGCTTTATCAGGTAGTCGTCGGCCCCGGCGTCCAGGCCCGCCACCCTGTCCTCGATGCTGTCCCGGGCGGTGAGCAGCAGCACGGGCACCTGGTTGCCCTCCCGCCGCAGCCGCCGCACCACCTGGATGCCGTCCACCTTGGGCATCATGATGTCCAGCACCAAGGCGTCGTACTCCGCCCCCAGCAGGTAGTCGAACACCGCCGCCCCGTCAAAGCAGGCGTCCACGCTGTAGCCCGCCTCCTTCAGGCGCTTTTTCAGCAGCTGGTTCAAGTCCCGCTGGTCCTCTGCGATTAAAATGCGCATGGCCTTCCCTCCTGCCCAAGAAAGCCCCGGTGCTCCCGAGGCTTCCTGCTTTAATCCTGATAGTCCACGCTCCACTGGATGAAGTCCCCGGTGGCGGCGTCAATCTCAAACTCGTGCTCGGCGCGGTTGCATATCACCTCGCCCTCGTAAACCTGGCGGCCGTCCTCTTCCTCCAGCTGGATGCGCACATCCTCGGAGGAGGCCCCGGGCACCCGGTCCAGCACCAGCTGCACCGCTTCCTCCAGGGTGATGGGCCCTGCCGCCGTGGAAGAGGTGCTGTTCCCCTGGCCGTTCTGCCGGCCGTTGCCGTTGCCCTGGCCATTGCCTTGGCCCAGGCCCCAGCCCTCAATGTCCTGGTCGTAAGAGAGGATTTCCCCGGTGTCCCGGGCCACGGTGTAGTCGTACTCCGTATTCCCGGAGAAGAACTCGATTTCATACACTTCCCGGCCGTCTTCCGTGTCCAGCTCTACCCGGTGCATGTAGCACTCTGTCACCCCGGCGTGCTCCAGGGCGATGTTCTCCGCCGTTGCTTGGTCGATGGCGTCCTCCACGGCCTGGGCCTGGCTCTCGGCGGCGCTCTGGTCCTGCTGGGCCTTGTCTACCTCCTCTTGCACCGCCTGGGCCTCCTGGGCTTCCGTGCCGCTGGCGGAGCTGCCCTCGCTGGCCCCGGCGGGGGGCGTGCCGGTGGAATCGTAGTTGTAGTTGATGATTTCCCCGTCCTTCTGGGCCACGTCGTAGGAATACTCCGTGTCCTGGGTGGAGAACTTCACCTCGAAGATGTCCCGGCCGTCCTCGTACTCCTGCTGGACGGACAGGGACACCGCCTCCTCCTTGGCCACCCCGGCGTGCTCCAGGGCGATGGTGGTGGCCTCCTCCTGGGAGATACTGCTGGAGCACCCCGCCAGCACCGCGGTGAGCGCCAGGGCGCCTGCCAGCTTCCAAAGGTTGTTCTTTTTCATGGTTGTTACCTCCTGTATCGCAATTTCACAGGGACCTGTGTCCCTCTCTGTGCCATCAGTATAGGGCAGCAACATGAAAAGAACATTAAAACGGGATACTTTTTTTGCGGCTCACATCCGGGCGCCCTCCCCCATGCGGCGGGCGCCGTAGACGGCAGCCCCCAGCATCCCGGCGGCGTCCCCCAGCTGGGCGGTGACGATTTCGCACCCCGCCCGGGAGATGGCCAGGGCATGGCTCTCCACCACCCGGCGGGCCGGGCCCAGGCGCTCCCCCAGCCAGGCGGCCACGGGCACGTCCTCCCACTGGGGGAAGTTGGGGGAAAACCGGGAGACGCCCGCCTCGATGTCCAGCAGGCCGGGCACGCCCATGCCCACGCACAGCACCCGCTCCCGGGGCATTTGCCGGAGCAGCTCCTCCAGGGCCGCCAGCACCCGGCCCAGCACGTGCTCCCAGCCGCCCTCCACCTGGGTGGGCAGGCGCTTCTCCCCCACCTTTTCATAGGACTCCAGCCGGTAGGCCGCCGCCTTGATGTTGGTGCCGCCCAGGTCCACGCCCAGTATGTAGTCTTTCATCTTTTGTCCCTCCTCTATATTTCAGGGCGTCTTCTCCAAAAGCGCGTGATGGAAAAAGGCCCGCACCTCCCGCCGCGCCGGCGCATACACTAAAGCAAGCGAAAGAAAGGAGGCGGTGGGCATGCCCATCCGCATTTTCATTGACCAGGGGCACAACCCCCAGGGGGTAAACGCCGGGGCCGAGGGCTTTGGCCTGCGGGAGCAGGACGTCAACTACGCCGTGGGCATGGAGCTGGCCCGGCTCCTCAACAGCGACCCCCGGTTTGTGGCCCGGGTCTCCCGCACCACGCCCACAGAGAGCCTGGGCGCCAGCAACGCCGCCAGCTTGCAGCGGCGGGTGCAGATGGCCAATTCCTGGCCTGCGGACTACTTTGTCAGCATCCACTGCAACGCCAACACAAACCCCGCTGTCAACGGCACCGAGGTGTACGTCTACCGGCAGCGCACCCAGGCCTATTGGCTGGCCCAGCACGTGCTCAACGGCGTGGTGGACGCTGTGGGCACCAAGGACAACGGCGTCCGCCTGAACCCCAGCCTCTATGTGCTGCGCCGCACCGCCATGCCCGCCATTCTGGTGGAGCTGGCCTACCTCACCAACGGCAACGACGCCCTAAAGCTGCGGGATGAGCAGCCCGCCTTTGCCCGGGGGATTTACAACGGCATCCTCAGCTACTTTGGCTTTGCCCCCCAGTGAGGGCTCACCCGCCGTAGGAGAGCACCGCCACGCTGTGGCGCATGTTCTCGTGGATTTCCAGGGTGTCCGTCTCGTAGCGCATCCAGTGGCTGTCCAGCTCCAGGAAGTCCTCCACCGGGGCCAGCACGTCAAAGCCGAAAGTGTCCGAGCGGTAGTGCATGGGGATGACCACCCGGGCCTGGAGGGCGTCCACAATCTCCTTGGCCTCCTTGGGCCCCACGGTGTAGAAGCCGCCCACCGGCACCAGGACGGCGTCCAGGTTCTGGAGGCGCTCCACCACATCGGGGGCGGGCATGGCGCCGATGTCCCCCAGGTGGGCCACCCGCAGGCCCTGGGCTTCCAGCAGGTGGATGGTGTTGGGGCCCCGCTTCGCCCCGCCGCAGCCGTCGTGGAAGGAGGGCAGCGCCGTGATGGTGAAGGGGTTCGCCGGGCCGTCCTGGCGCAGGGCCACCCCCGCCCGGTAGTTGTGGTCGTGGTGCTGGTGGCTGCACAGCACCTGGTCCGCCCTCTGCCGGATGTCCCGCAGGCCGGGGACGCTGCCCGGCTCGAAGGGGTCCAGCACCACAGCGTACCCTTGGCACTCCACCCGGAAGCAGGAATGCCCCAGCCATTGAATTTGTATGCTTGCCATAGAAACCCATCCTTTCCTCTGGGGATTTTCCCCAGAATTGTTTCCTTTTTCCGCTATAGTATAGCACAGTTTTCCCTATTTGCCCAGTCTGGAAAAGAAAGGGGCCGCCGCTGGTTTCGCGGCAGCCCTTTTCGTGGGTTATAGGCGCTTTTCCGGGCGCTTGCCCGTGCCGGGGCAGCCCTTGGAGAGGGCCCGGCCCTCCGGCTCCCGGCGGGGGATGGCCATGGGGGAGAGCTCTTGGTAGGCCTCCTGCTGGGCGGCGTTTTCCGGCGGGGTGAACATCAGCCCGGTGCACTCGTTGGCAGAGGCCACGGCGGTGTCCTCCGGCAGCAGCCCCGGGGGCAGCGGGTCGTGCTCGTGGTAGTGGGCGTGCTTGGGCGCGGTGGGGTCTTTGGGCTTCATGGGCAACATCCTTTCCTGGGTTTGCCTATAGCTTTCGCAGTTTCCCGCCGCCTATACGGAAAAGTGCTCCAGGATTTTCTCCACAGATTCCTCCACCGTCAGGCGGGAGTTATCCAGCCAAAAGCCCAGCCGGGGCGTCTCCCGGCGGAACGCCTCCAGCAGGGGGGCAGGGGCAAAGCCCACGTAGCCGGTTTTGCCCCGGGCTGCCTCCCGGGCCTTGACGGTCTCCACATCGGGGCAGAGCACCACCACCCGCACGGGGATGCCCCCCAGCAAATCCACCATGTTTGCCAAGTCCGGGCCGTAGTAGTTGTCTTGCAGCACCACGGAGAACCCCGCCTCCCAGTAGCCCCGGGCGGCCTGGGCCGCCAGCCGGTAGCGCAGCCCCAGCTGCTCCAAGGCCTGGGGGGTGGGCTGGCTGGTCATCTCCTCCCGGCCGGTGACAATCATCTTGCGGAACACATCCCCCCGCAGGTGGACGCACCGGGGAAGCCGCTCCGCCAGCGCCTGGGCTGTGGTGGATTTCCCCGAGGCCATCACCCCGGTGAGAAGGTAAAAGTGCCGTTCCATATTACAAGGACCTCCTTTGGGATGTAAAAAGAGCCGCCGGGAACTCCCAGCGGCTCTGGAAAGCTTGCGCGGTTAGGCCTTCCGCTTGGCAGCGTCCAGCTTGTTGCGCTTGTGGATCTGCCACATGCCGAACAGGTTGGGGGCGATGAACTGGCTGGAGAAGCAGCCGGCCGCCACGCCCGCCATCATGGGCAGGGCAAAGGACACCACGGTGTCGATGTTGAAGATGAGCGCCACGATGAACACCACCACCAGGGCCAGGAAGGTGCACAGAGAGGTGAGCACCGTGCGGCTCAAGGTCTGGTTCATGCTCAGGTTGAGGATTTCGTCGTAGCCAACCTTGGGCCCCAGCTTCCGGCGGTTTTCCCGCACGCGGTCGTACACCACGATGGTGGCGTTCAGGGAGTAGCCCAAGATAGTCAGGATAACGGCGATGAACACGTCGTCCACATCCAGCCCGAAGATGACGAACACGCAAAAGGCGATGAGCACGTCGTGCATCAGGGCGATAACAGCGGTGACGCCGGCGGCCAGGCCGCCAATCTTGCGGAAGCGCAGGGCGATGTAAACCAGCAGGAACACCGCGGTGATGGCAAAGCACACCAGGCACTTCTGGAAGAACCGGGCGCCCATGCTGGCCTCCACAGAGCTGGAGGAAAGCAGCTCGAAGCCCAGGTCGGGGTAGGCGCTTTGCAGGGCCTCGGTCACCTGGGTCTGCTCCTCGGGGGTCATGGCCTGGTTGCCGGCGAAGGACACGTTCACCTGCTCGCCGCCGGTGGTGATGTCCTGGCTGATGGTGACCTCGCAGTCACGGCCAATGCTGTCCACAATGGCGGTCTCGATGCCAGCGGCATCGGCCTGGCCGCCCTCTACGGAGTAGAGGATCATAGAGCCGCCGGCAAACTGGATGTCCAGCTTGGGCCCGATGATGATGCTGGCCAAAATGCCCACCACCAGCACCACAATGGAAATGGCAAAGTAAATCTTTCTATTCTGGTAAAAATGGAAGCGGTAAGTTTTCTCATTCATCGCCGCGCGCACCTCCAAACAGCCATTTTTTATGCAGGCCTTTGAAGCCGGCAAGGGAGAGGGTCATCAGGCGGGTGGCCGTCATGCCCATGATGAAGTTGCCGATGATGCCCACCAGCAGGGTAAAGCCAAAGGAGAAGATGGCGCCGGTGGTGGACTCGCCGAAGATGATGGACAAGATGTTGCTGGGGCCAAACACGCCCATGAGCATAACCGCCACAATCAGGGTGGTGATGTTGCCGTCGAAAATGGCCCAGAAGCTCTCGGAGAAGCCCAGCTTCAAGGCGCCGTCCAACGTCTTGCCGCCCTTCAGCTCCTCGCGGATACGGCTGGCGGAGATGACGTTTGCGTCCACGCCCATGCCGATGGAGAGCACAATGCCCGCCAGGCCAGGCAGCGTCATGGTGTAGGAGTTGAGGAAGGGGAAGTAGCCGGAGATGGCGGCCATACACAGGCCCACCTGGCCGGCCAGGCTGATAACAGCCACCACGCCGGGCAGCCGGAAGATGACAATCATCAGCAGGGAGATGACCACAAAGGCGATGATGCCCGCCAGCAGCATGGCGTCCAAAGCCTGGGCGCCCAAGGTGGGCGGCATGGAGCTGAAGGAGCTCACCTGCAGGGCAAAGGGCAGCGCGCCGGCCTGGATGCGGGCGGCCAGCTGGGTGGCCTCCTCGCTGGTGAAGTCGCCGGTAATCACGCACTCGCCGTTGGTGATGGCCTGCTTTACCGTGGGGGCAGAGAGCATCACGTCGTCCATCCAGATGGAGATGGTCTCGCCCACCATGGCCGTGGTGGCCTGGGCAAACTTCTGGGCGCCCTCGTCGCTGAGGGTGAGGGCCACCACGTACTGGTACTCGCCGGTGGTCTCGTCCTGGGTCATGCGGGGCTCGGCGGTGACCACGTCAGAGCCCTCCAGGATGATGTTCTCCGCAGTGGTGCCGGAGGGCGTGCGGTAGACGATGCTGCCGTCCTCGGCGTACTCGCTGGTCTCGTACTCCATGCCCTGGCGGAAGGTCAGCTGGGCGGTGGCGGCCAGCTCGTCAATGGCGGCCTCGGGGTCGTAGTCCTGCTCGTCGCTGCGCCAGGGGAACCGGACGATAATCCGGTTGTTGGTGGGGTCGGTGTAGATCTCGTAGTCGGTAATGCTCTGGGAGACCATACGGGTTTCGATAATCTCCTTGGCGGCCTCCAGCTGCTCGGTGGTGGCCTCCACCCCGTCCGCCGGGCTGAAGGTGGCCTCTACGCCGCCCCGGATGTCAATGCCCCAACGGATGTCCCCAGCGCCCTTTATGTAGGTCACCTTGAAATCCCCGTGCTGGCCGTACACGCCAAACAGCGACGTGACCACCAACGCGAGGATGAGAAGCGCCACTACAAAAAACACAGGCTTTTTTACTCGCTTCATGGGTTTCTTTCCTCCAGTCGGGCCCGCCCGAAAAGGGCAGCCCCAGGTTTTTCTAGGTCCTGCAAAAGCCGCGGCGGCCCGCAAGTGGCCGCACACGCAAAGCAGGGCAGCACCCGGGCGGGCGCCCCGTGCCCCGGCCGGTCAAAACGGCCAGGCCATCGGGAAGCCCCGGGACAGTGCTCCTGTCCCCCCTCTTGCTACCCCGCTTACGTACTTCTAAATAATTATTCCTGCTCCTCGGGCTGGGCCTCCTCGGCGGCCTCGGTGGAGTACACAACCTCCTCGGCGGGAGCCTGGGAAGCGGCCTCATCCTCGGCGGCCTTCTGCTCCTCCAGCAGCGCGCGGATGGACAGGGACACACGGTGGCGCTCGAAATCGATGTCGGTGATCTTCACCTTCACCTCGTCGCCGATCTTCAAAACATCCTGGGGCTTCTCAATCCGGTGGTCGGCAATCTGAGAGATGTGGATCAGGCCGTCGATGCCGGGGATGACGCTGGCAAAGGCGCCGAACTGGGTCATGCCCACGATCTTGGCGTCGCACACGGTGCCCACGGGATACTCCCGCTCCAGCTTGACCCAGGGGTTGTCCTCGGGACGCTTGTAGCCCAGGGAAATCTTGCCGTTCTCGCGGTCCAGGCCCTTTACGTACACGTCCACGGTGTCGCCCACCTTCAGCACCTCGCTGGGATGCTTAATGCGGTTCCAGGACAGCTCGGAGATGTGCACCATGCCGTCCACGCCGCCCAAGTCCACAAAGGCGCCGAAATTGGTCAGGGACTTCACTTTGCCGGTGTACTGCTGGCCCTCTTCCACCTGCTCCCAGAACTTCTCCTGGGCGGCCTTGCGCTCCTCGCGGAGCACGCTGCGGATGGAGCCCACAGCACGGCGGCGCTGGCGGTTGACCTCGATGATGCGGAACTTCACATCCTTGCCCATCAGCTCGTTCAGGTCCTCCCCGCGGGAAGCGGTGGCCTGAGAGGCGGGCACGAAGATGCGCATGGCCTTGTACAGGACGATGACGCCGCCCTTGACCACTTCAATCACTTTGCCCTCCAGCACCTCGTTGTTCTCCAGGGCCTGGGAAATCTCGTCCCAGCCCTTCATGGCGTCCACGCGCCGCTTGGAGAGCATGATGGTGCCTTCCTGGTCGTTGGTCTTCATGATGAGCAGGTCCATCTCGTCGCCGATCTTCACCAAGTCCTCGGGCTTGGCGTTGGGGTCGTTGGAGAGCTCGTTGGCGGGGATGAAGCCAGCCTGCTTGCGGCCTACGTCCACGTAGACCTCGGTGGGGGAGATCCCCACAACGACGCCGTGCACCTTCTCGTCTGTATTGAAACTCTTGAGGGATTCCTCAAGCAATTCCGCAAAATTCTGTTCGTTGTTTGTCACTTCTGCCATGGTAGCAAGTACCTCCTTTATAATGCTTGCGGGCGTGGATGCCCCCGCAGTGATGCCAACGCTCAGCCCGGCCGAAAACACAGGCAGCTCGTCCGCCCTTTCGATGAGGTACGTCTCGCAGTGTTCCGCGCAAATGTCGCGCAGCTTTGCCGTGTTCGAACTGTCCCTGCCCCCCACCACAATCATCCTGTCGCAGCGCTGGGCAAGGGTTTTTGCTTCTTTCTGCCGTCTCGCAGTCGCATTACATATTGTAGCAAAAACTGCGGCGTTTGTACATAGTTTTTTCAGAGTTTCCAAGCATTTTTCCCATTCTCCCGCGTGGAAGGTGGTTTGGGCCGCGAAAGCCAGGGGTTTCGTCCGCAATTCGGGATGATTTTTCAGCAATTCCACCAATTCCTGGTTGCTTTTAACCGTAAAATTCTCCCCTTTGCAGTGGCCCAAAATGCCCTTCACCTCGGGGTGGTCCTTGTCGCCGGCCAGCAAAAACACCTTCCCCTGCTCCCCGGACTCCGCCGCCAGCTGGTGAATCTTTTTCACAAAGGGGCAGGTGGCGTCCACATAGGGCAGGCCCAGCGCCTGGATTTCCTCCTCCACCGCCTGGGCCACCCCGTGGGAGCGGATCACCAAGGTGTAGCCCGCGGGGGTCTCCTGGGGGCGGCTTACGGTCACCACGCCCCGGGCGGCCAAGTCCCCTGTCACCTGGGGGTTGTGGATGATGGGCCCCAAGGTGGCGGCCTGTTTGCCCTCCTCCAGCAGCTTGTACACCGTGCTCACCGCCCGGTCCACCCCAAAGCAGAACCCGGCGGTCTTGGCCACCTCAACTCTCATGGGGCGCCTCCTGGGCGGGGGCTTCCCTGGCCGGCTCCAGCTGGGAGGGCAGGCCCAGCTCTTTGCAGGACTCCTCCCGCAGCTGGGCGATGCGGCCCATAATGGTGCGGCTGGCCCGGCGCAGCTGCATGCTGGAGTCGTCCTGGATGTGCAGCTCCTGGGCAGAGATGGGCTTGCCAAAGCGGATGAGGGTGCGCTTGAACATCCCCGGCTGCAGGCCGTCCCCGGCGGTGATGCACACCGGCACCACCGGCGCCTTGGTCTTATAGGCCAGCAGGGCGGCGCCTGTTTTGGGCTTTAGCAGCCTGCCGTCCTTAGAGCGGTGCCCCTCGATGAACACGCCCACCACGCCGTTTTCCTCCAGCAGCGTGTAGGCGTCCTCCAGGGCGTCCGCGCCGCCGGTGCCCCGCTTTACCGGGAAGGCCCCCAGCATGCGGAACAGCCCGCCCAAAAACTTGTTGCGGAACAGCTCCTCCTTGGCCATGTAGAACACCTGCCGCTTTTGGCAGAGCCCCAGCAGCACCGGGTCCCGCTTGGCCAGGTGGTTGCTGCACAGCAGCACAGGGCCCTCTTGGGGCATGTTCTCCGCGCCCACCACCTTCATGCGGAACACCAGGTGGAAGTACCACCACAAAATGATCTGCCCCACCAGGTACAGCCAGGTCTTCCGTTTTGCCTTTCTCTCTTTGCTCATCCGCGCCGTCCCCTTCCTACTGCAATCCATTTTTCCCACAGCGTTTTCCCAGGCTTTACAGCCGCTCCCGCACCAGGCCCACCAGCCGCTCCACAGACTGCTGGAAGGTAAAGTCCGAGTTGTCCAGCAGCACCGCGTCCTCCGCCGGGCGCAGGGGGGCCGTCTCCCGGTGGGAGTCCTGGTAGTCCCGCTGCTGGATGTCCCGCAAAATGGCCTCGTAGTCCGCCTGCTGGCCCGCCTCCGCCAGCTGGGCCACCCGCCGCCGGGCCCGCTCCTGGGGCGAGGCGGTGAGGAACACCTTCAGCTGGGCCTGGGGCAGCACCACGGTGCCGATGTCCCGGCCGTCCATAAGCACGTTGTTCTTTTCGGCCAAATCCCGCTGCAGCTGCAGCAGGTAGGCCCGCACCGCCGGGATGGCCGAGCAGGCCGAGGTGGCCATAGAGACCTCTGGCGTGCGGATAAGGCCGGTGACGTCCTCCCCGTTTAAGAGCATCTTCTGGCCCTCCGGGGTGTACGCCAGCTCCACCTGGATGTGGGGCAGCAGCGCCTCCACCGCCGGGGCGTCGTGGGGGTCTACCCCCTGGCGCAGCACGTGCAGGGCGATGGTGCGGTAAATGGCGCCGGTGTCCACATAGACAAAGCCCAGCTCCTTGGCCGCGGCCTTTGCCACGCTGCTTTTCCCCGCGCCGGCGGGGCCGTCAATAGCGACTGCAAACATTCGAAACTCCTCTTTTCGCGATGTAATTGTAGAACCCGCCGGGAACATGCCGGCAGGGCGGACTTGCTTCCTCGTACCCACTTGAAATCCAAAAAGTGACAAGTTAAGGAAAAACCCAGTATTTATGCGGGGTTGCTAACTTGTCACCCTGACAAGTTAACTTTGAAAGTGGCAAGCTCACCGTGTTAACTTGTCACCCTGACAAGTTCAAAACCCGCATGTTTCCTAGCAAAATCGTTAACTTGTCACTTTTCCTATCTTCGGCCCTGGGGCAACCTGGGCCTGACCACTTGAGATAAGAAAATGAGACACAATGGCTGAAAACCCAGCATTCATGCGGTTTCCGGGTTCTGTCTCATATGAGACAGAATAGGGCAACTAGTGCCCCCTTCTTTTATTGTGTCTCATATGAGATACTTTGCGAAACCCGCATAAAACCTAGCTTTTTTGGCAACTGTCTCATTTTCCTATTTCCGGCCCTGGGGGCCCAGTGCCTGGGCTCTCGATTCGCGGGGGTTGCACCCCAGGCAATTCGCGCCTTGGGCAGCTCGCTCCGCTCGTGCTCATCAAGAGGATAGCGCACGTGCGCGGCGGGAGCGGGTTGGCCCTCTCAATCGCCTAGCGGCGACAGCGTCTCGGCTGCTTGCCCTCTCAGTCACGGCTGCCGCCGTGCCAGCTCCCCCAAGGGGGGAGCCAAGTAGGTGCGCCGCCATAAAGCTTGCGCAAAGCTAAGTCTCGCCTCCCCCTTTGGGGGAGGTGCCCTCCAAAGGAGGGCGGAGAGGGCAACTGCCCTACCGTCCGGGAAAAGCGCTTCGCTGTTTCCCTAGCTTCTTTTTAGGCTGACGCCCATTAAGGTCAAGACCGTGGGACGCTGTCCCTTCTCGCCTGCCGCCTCGGTCAAGCGCTGAACGGTGCCCGCCGGGCACCAGCGCCCCTGCAAGCTTTTTGAAAAAAGCTTGAGCAAAAACTTTAATCTCGCTTCGCTCGGCCCCCGGCGCGCACGTGCGCTAGCGGGTCGCACAAGCGTGAGCGTAGCTCACCGCCCCTAAGCGCGAATTGCCTGGGGTGCAACCCCCGCGGATTGAGAGCCCAGGCACTGGGCGCTGCTGCCTGCCAGCTTACCGGTGGCAAAGGCTATCTGCAAATTGTAGCCGCCGGTGTAGGCGTCGGCGTCCAGCAGCTCCCCGGCGAAATACAGCCCCTCCACCAGCTTGGACTCCATGGTCTTGGGGGAAATCTCCCGCAGGCTCACCCCGCCGCTGGTGACGATGGCCTCCGCCAAGGGCCGGAAGCCCTCCACCTCCACGGGGAAGTCCTTGAGCAGCCCCAGCAAGGCCCGGCGCTGCTCCTTGGTGACCGAGTGGCACCGGGTCTCCCCGGGAATGCCGCTGCGCTCCACCGCCACGGGGATGAGCTTTTGGGGCAGCAGCTCCTCTAAAGAGTTGGCGAAAATCTTGTTTTTATGCGCCTCCAGCTCCCGCAGCAGCCGGGCGTCCAGCTGCTGCTCGCTCAGGGCGGGCTTTAGGTCGATGTGGATGGTGTACTTTCCCTGGCTCCATGGGGTGCAGGTGGGCCGAGGCGCTTAAGATGGTAGGCCCCGAAAGCCCAAAGTGGGTGAACAGCAGCTCGCCGAAATCCTCGTAGACGGGCTTCTTCTTGCCCCGCTGGGTCACCTTTACCCCGCAGTTGCGCAGGGAGAGGCCCATCAGCCGGCGGCACCAGTCCCCCCGCTCCACCAAAGGCACCAAAGAGGGCGTGGGCGTTACGATGGTGTGGCCCACAGCCGCGGCCAGCTTGTAGCCGTCCCCGTTGGAGCCCGTCCCCGGGTAGGAGGCGCCCCCGCAGCAGAGGATGACGCCGCGCCCCCGGTAGGTCCCGGCGGCAGTGCGCACCCCCACGGCCCGTCCCTTTTCCACCAAGACGGCTGTCACGGCCTCCCGGATGACGGTGGCCCCGGCGGCGTACCGCTCCAGGGCGCCTGCGATGTCGTGGGCATTGTCCGACACGGGGAACACCCGGCGGCCCCGCTCGGTCTTCAGGGGGACGCCCAGGCCCTCAAAGAAGGCCATGGTGTCCTGGGGGGAAAAGGCCGAGAGCGCCCCGTAGAGGAACTTCCCGCCCCGGGGGCAGGCGGCCACCACCTCCTCCACCGGGCAGTTGTTGGTCACGTTGCAGCGGCCCTTGCCGGTGATGCGCACCTTGCGCCCCAGCTGCCGGTTCTTGTCAAACAGGCACACCGAAAGGCCCCGCTCTAGGGCGGCGCCCGCGGCCATCAGCCCGGCGGCGCCGCCGCCCACTACTAAAACGTCGTACGTATTCAAAGTCAGCTGCCCTTCTCGTCCACTTTTTCGTAGACGCCATACTCATCCCATATTTCCTCGATCTTCCGCAGGGTATCCGCCACCTCGTTTTTCTTTTTGATGGCCACGGTGACGATCAAGGCGTTGAGGATGCTCAAGGGCCCCACCAGAGAGTCCACAAAGGACACCATGTCGCTGCGGGCCAGCAGCACGTGGGAGGCGTACTGGGCCAGGGGCGACAGGGGGCTGTCGGTGATGGCCACGGTGGTGGCCTTCTGGGAGGAGGCGTACTTCATGGTCTTTACGGCCTTTTTGGAGTACCGGGGGAAGCTGATGGCGATGACGGCGTCCCCCTCCCCCACGTGGACCATCTGCTGCAAGATGGTGGCCTCGCTGGTGGCCTCCACCAGGTGGACCGTTTCAAACACCAGGCGCAGGTAGTGGGCCATAAAGGTGGCCAGGGCCAGGCTGCTGCCCGCCCCCAGCACGTAGACCTTTTTGGCGTTTACCAAGGCGTCGGCGGCCCGGTAAAAGGCCTCCCTGTCCACGTTCTCCTTGGTGCGCTTTAAGATGTCGATGTCCTGGTCCAGCACCTCGTCCAGCAGGCGGTCCATGGGGATGGTGGTAGAGGTGCGCTCCAGCCGCTGCACGCTGGTCATCTTGCTGCGAATCATCTCCTGCATGGCCTGCTGCAGCGCCGGGTAGCCGGAGTAGCCAATCTCCGTGGCAAAGCGCACCACGGTGGACTCGCTGACGCCCACCGTCTGCCCCAGGCGGGAGGCCGTCATAAACGCCACCTGCTCGGAGTGTTCTTCAATGTACCGGGCAATCATCCGCTGGCCCTTGGAAAAATTGGCGCTGTGCAGGCGGATGCGCTCGGAAAGCTGGCTGTTCATTTCTTTCCTTCCCTTCTCTCCTCTGGCCCAACCCCTCCTGGCGGGCCACTGATGTCCCATTCATTTTACGGCTTTCCCCTGCAAAAAGCAAGGGAAAACCTGATTTTTCTGGAACATTCTCCCCATTTTTGCAAGATTTTTTTCGGGATATTCATATCCCAGGGCGCAAAAAAGGCAGGCCAGCGCCTGCCCGTGTGTTTTATTTGCCCCGCAGGATTTTGGCCATCCGGGGGTGGAGCCTGTGCAAATACTGGACGATCAAGCCTTCCAAAGCCCTGTCAAAGACGATGAACACCACGTTGGCCAGCACCGCCAGCAGCACCGGGCCCAGGGGGCCCAGAATGGCGAAGCTCTCAAAGGGGATGCCCAGCAGATACACCGAAAGCAGCACCTCCAGGGCCATGGCGGCGTTGAACACCAGCAGCTTTGCCACGTACCGCAGCGCCTTAGCGCGAATCCGCCCCAGCACCGCGAACAGCGCCGGGTAGTGCCCGAAAAACAGCACGTAAAACAGCAGCGCCTGCCTATCCGGCGCCAGGAAAACCCCCAGCACGCTGCACACGCCGTACACGCCAAAAGCCCAGGGCAGGCCCACCTCCACCACCACGGGGATAAGCAGGCAGCCGGCAATGGCCGGCAGGGCCAGCGTGGCCACAGGGGCCGCCCCCGTTAAGAACAGCAGCACCGTGGAGAGGGCCGCCATCACCCCGCAAAGGGCCAGCTTCATGGAATTTTTCACAGGCCTCTTACTCCTTTCCCAGCAGAACCCCGCCTTAGCAGCAGGAAATCAAATCGCCGCCCATACATTCGCAGCAGCAGTCGGCGCAGATAAGGGAGGAGCACACATCGCAGGAGTTGCAGCCCCCCGCGTTCATATTGGCATTGGGCCGGTAGCCGCCATAGACGCCGCTGCCCTGGTTCATGGCCTGGTTTAGGGCGGCGCTGTACTCCGGGTTGCCGGGGTCCATCTGGCAGGCCCGGGAAAAGTGGTCCTTGGCCTCCTCCAGCCAGCCCCGGCGGTAGAGCACCGAGCCCTTTAGGAAATACCACTCGGCGTTGCGCCGCTGGGGGGGCACGCCGTTGAGGATTTGCTCGGCGTCGGCAATGCGGCCGGACATGATCAGGCTGCGCACGTCGTTAAAGCCAGAGCTGCCGCCTGCCCCCACGTTGTTGTAGGCGCCGTTGTACCCCTGGCCGCCGCCGGCCTTCCGCTGGGCGGTGATGGCGTCGTAGGCCTCGTTGATTTCCTTCATCTTCTCGTCGGCCAGGTCCTTCAAGGGGCTGTCGGCGTACTGGTCGGGATGGTACTTTTTGGCCAGCTTGCGGTAGGCGTCCTTTACTTCCTCGTCCGTGGCGGAGGGGGATACCCCTAAAACCTTATACGGGTCTGTCATACTGTTTCTCCTTTATACTAAAAGGGGCTGCCCTGTGCAGGCCCCAAAATGCCTAAATTTTCGAAATGGCCCGTTCAGCGCAGGTCCTCCGGCTCTGGGCGCTTCTTTTTCTTCTCGCGGATGTGCAAAAACAAGATTTCCCGCTGGATTTCCGGCAGGCCCTTTGTCACCACGTTCTCCAAAATGGGGCCGAAATCCCGCAGGTCCAGCAGGTTGAAGGCCAGCAGCATCTGGGCCGCGGTGGCGTTCAGGGCCTGGTTGCAGGCTTCGTCCGCCGCCTTGCGCTCCTCTTGGGAGAGCTCCGTCTTGCCGGAGAGGCCCAGCCGGGGGATAAAGGGGTTAAAGGCGCCCTCCCGCAAATCCTCCGCCAAGTCGTCGGCGGCGTCTATCAGGTAGACCCACCGGCCCAAAAAGTAGCCGAACCGCTCCAGGGCCACGGCCTGCATTTCGTCGCAGGCCAGCTCCTTGAACAGGGCGGCCAGCAGGTTGGCGGTGGGCTCGGCGCAGGCGTCCACCCCGGCGCCCTCCTTTTCGGCTTGGGCTTGGCCCTCCATGGCCTTTTGGGCCTGCTGGGCCAGAAAGGGGTACTCCCCCGCGGCCTTTTTGGCCTTGCGGGAGACAAAGGGCAAGAACAGCCGGCTGCCCAAAGACTTAAAAAAGCTGTCGTCCTCCAGGTTGTCCCGGAGCTTGTGGTAGGTCAGCAGCACAGAGAGGGCCGCCGCCTTGTGATAGGCTTCCCCAGAGGCCTGGAGAAAATCGCACTTTTTCAGGGGATTCATCACGCACCGGCCGTGGTGGAGCTTCAGCTCCGCCTCCCGGGTGGAGAGGGCCAGCAGCGCGTAGAAGGTGCAGTCGTAGCTCAAGGTGAAGGAGGCCGCCCTGCCATAGTGCTCCCGCAACGCCCGGCACAGCTGGCAGTAGGCCGCCTTGTATTGGTCGTATTCCCGTACCAGCAGCTCCGATTTAAAGGGCCGCACATAGCCGAACATCCGCTTCCTCCTCTCTTCCCCAAAAGCGGGCAGGGGAAACGGGCTCAAAACCCTTTCGCGGGATTTATTGTATCCCATTCCCGCAAACAGGTGTTGAACACATTGTAAACAATTATAGTCGAAAGTCTTAGAAAACGCAAGAAAAACCGGGGGTTTGCCCCGGAAAAGAGGAAAAACCGCCGCCCCTTCCTCCCCCGGGCAAGGCCAAACCCCCGGGGCCGGGAAAAAATCCACAAGAAAAGGGGAGCCCAGCTCCCCAGCTAAGCTCCCCACTGTTCCGGTCTGGTATAGGGGCGCCCGGCCCGTTCCGGCCGCAGCAGCCCTTTCTCACTGTCCCACATATTCCTCCAGGCAAATCCCCTGGGCCATGATTTCCTGGGCGGCCTCCACGCCCACATAGCGGTAGTGCCAGGGCTCGTAGCCCACGCCGGTGACCTCCGTCTTGTCCTTGGGATAGCGCAGGATGAAGCCGTACTCCTGGCAGTGGGCCATCAGCCACTGCTGCTCGGGGGTGTTCTCCTGCTCCTCCTCCAGGATTTGATACTGGGAGGCCACGATGTCCGCGGCCAGGCCCAGCTGGTGCTCGCTGGCCCCGGCCGGCACCACCCACCGGGAGGCCTCCGCTTCCGCCGCCTCTTGGGAGTAGCCCTCCTCCAGCAGGCTGTCGATTTTGTTCTGGTGCAGCGTCTCCTGGTCCTCCCAGGTGCGGAAGGAGGAGCACACCATGGGCGAGAGCCCCTGGGCCTCCATATCCGCCAGCATCTGGGAGAGGGCTTCGGCCGCCCGGGCGTCAAACTGGCCGCCGTCCACCTGGGCAAGCTCCACAGTGAAGTCCTGGGGCAGCCGGTTCTCCAGGTTCACCAGCCGCAGGTACCAGGGGGCTTCCTCCTGCTCCTCCGGGGCGGAAGAGGGGGAGGGCTCCCAGTTCACGGAGATGCCCGGCGTGCCGGAGTCCGGAGCGCTTTCCACCGGCGCCGGGGAGGCAGCCGGCTGGCCGCTGGCGCTGGCGGTGGGCATCAGGTGGGGCAGCAGGCACAGCAGGAAAACCGCGCAGGCGCTGCCCACCAGCGCGGGCAGCAGCCAGCGGCCGCCCCGCTTTCGGGCGTGCCTGGGGGCGTGGTGTGGCTCCATGGGAAAGACCTCCTTTTTCGCGTGTTCTGCCTATGAGACGGGCAAGCCCGCCGGTTTCTTACAAAAAAGTTCCCACCGATTAGACGGCCCCGGGGCCGCGGGGTGAGACGCCCTGGGAAAAGTTTTTCCAGGCTTTCCCTGGTTTACTCCTCGTAGCGGGTGATGCACTCCATCTCGTAGCTGGTGGCGGCCAGGTCATCCCAGCTGAGGAACCTGTCCCAGCTGATGCGGCAATGCTCGTAATCGCTGTTGCACTCCACCACGGTGATGCCCTCCCCGTCCACGGTGAGCACCACCATGGAGTGCTCCGTCAGCTCCAGGCGGATGTTGTCCCCCACCCGCAGCTGGGTGTAATCGGTAAAGGTGGAAACGGGAGCGTCCTCCCCAAAGACCAAGTCGCTGAGCAGCGCCGCAAAGCCCAGGCACTGCTCCATGGGCTCAAACTGGGGGAACAGCTCCTGGATGCCCCCGGTGTAGGTGTTGCAGTAGGCGTCCCAGTAGAGGTCGTGCTGGCAGGGGGAATCCGTCACGGTGAACTCGTCCCAGTCCTCCACGCCCACGTGGTTCCAATAGGCGCCCTCGGGGAAGGTGTCCCGCAGGCTCTCCAAGGTGGCGGCGGCCTCCTCCTCGGTGATGGGCTGGGGCTCCTCATAGTAGGAGACGGCAAAGTCCACAGCCCCTTGGGCGCTCTCCTCCGGGGCGCTCTCCACAGCGGAGGAAGCCTCCGAAAGCGCCGCCTCCTCCCGCAGCGCCGCCTGGGCCGCCGGGGTGGCCTCTGCCTGGGGCGCGCTTGCCTGGGTTTCGCTTTCCTCTGTCCCGCTTTCCACCTCTTGGGCGCTTTCCACCGAGGCGGCCTCTTGGATAGAGGCGGCGCTGCCCCCTGTGCCCAGCTCCATCACCCCCAGCGCCAGGGAGGCCGCCAGCAGCAGGCAGACCGCCCCCATCAGCGCGGGGATGTGCCAACTCCGATTGGGCCAGCCATGGCGGGAATGGACCACCGGCCTTTTGGGACGCCGTAAACGAAACATCGTGGTGAAAGACCCCTTTCCATACACAGGGAAAGAACCGCCCTTCCCTTTTTTCTACCTTATAGACATAGAATAAAGGCCTTTTGTGACGTTTTGGTGAGGAAAAGGCCACAGGGCAGGATTTTTTAAAAAAGTCAGCAGCGGGTGGTCATGATGTCCAGGATTTCCCGGTCGGTCTCCCGCATGCCCTGGGTGGCCAGCAGGCCAATGTTGCGGATGGTCTGCTCCACGCCCTTGGAGATGATGCCGTCTCCGCCCCGGAACTGCTGGCCGTTCTGGTACATGTAAAAGCCCAGCAGCCCCGCGTCCACGGCGGAGGCGATTTTCGCCGCGCAGGAGGCCTTGGCCCCGTCGCACACAATGCCGGAATCCACCGCCAGGGCGTTGACGATGGTGTGGGAGACGTCTTTCAGCAGCGCCTGGGGCTCCTTCTCCCGGCCGTACAGCCAGGCGATGCCCGCCCCGCTGCCGCACCCGGCGCTGACCGCCCCGCAGTAGGCGGAAAGCCGGCCGATCTCCGCCTTTAGGTGGATGGTGATGAGGTCGGAAACCAGCACCGCCCGCAAGGTGGTTTCCCAGTCCGCGCCCAGCTCTTTGGCGTACTCCACCACGGGCAGGCTGGCGGTGAGGCCCTGGTTGCCGCTGCCGGAGACAATCACCACCGGCAGGCCGCAGCCGTTCATCCTGGCGTCGGAGCCGGCGGCGGCCATGGCCTTGGCCCGGATTTTCACGTCGTCCCCATAGGTGGCCAGCAGCACCTTGCCGATGTTGGCGCCGTAGTCCCCCCGCAGGCCCTCCTGGGCGATGGCGGTGTTGTACCGCACCTGGCGGCCCACGGCGTCCTCCACGTCCGCAAGGGCCGCCTCCCGGGCAAACTCCAGGATGCCCTCCACCGTCAGCACCGACTTGTCCGTCAGCCCCTCCTCCGCGGCGGCCTGGGCCTCCACCTCTTTCAGCACCTGGCCGTTTCTCTCCACCCGCACAATGTTGGTATGGTAGTTGACAATGCGCACCAAAGCGCTGTCCTCCCCGGCCCAGGCGCGGATGGCGATATCAAAGATAAAGGGGGAATCCGCCAGCTTCACGGCGATGGGGGTGTCCGCCAGGTACTGCCGGATGGCGGCCTGCTCCCCCTCCCCAATGGAGGAGAGCACCTCCAGCTCCAAAGCCGGGTCCCCGGCGGCCATGCCGGCAGCAGCAGCCGCGGGGATGCCCCGCAGCCCGCCGGTGTTGGGGACAAACACACTTTTCACGTTTTTGATGATGTTCCCGCTGGCCTCCACCTCCATGCGCTGGGCAGGGCGGCCCAAGGTCTGGCGGGCCACGGCGGCGGCGTAGGCGATGGCGATGGGCTCGGTGCAGCCCATGGCGGGCACCAGCTCCTCGTGGAGGATGTTTACATAATCTTGATAGGTTGCGGCGTCCATTGGGTGGCCCCCTTTTCTAAATAAAAAAGATGAAGTGGTTCCTGCGCTGTCAGGGCAGCAGCTCTAAAATGCCGGAAATCTTGTCGATGGAGAGCATCCCCTGGGGGCAGGGGTCCGCGCCGGGCTTTTTGCGAATCTGCACCGGCTGGATGCCCAGCTTTTGGGCGCCCACCAGGTTTTGGGCGGTGTCGTCGATGAACACGCACTGCTCGGGGGGCAGGCCCATTTTCCCCAGGGCGTCCGCGAACATCCGGGGGTCGGGCTTAAAGCAGCCCACCTCAAAGCTGTAGGTGAGGGTGTCGAAGTAGCCCGGCAGGCCGAACTCCTCCAGCACCGGCACAATGGAGGGCCAGGTGTCGGAGATGACCCCCAGCTTGTACTTGCCCCGCAGCGCCTCCAAGGTGGGGATGGAATCCTCAAACAGCTGGTAGGTGTGGCGGGCCTGGTACACCTTCTCCAGCGCGGCTGTCTCCACGTCCTGGGGGGTGGCCCCCAGCTCGGGGAACAGCCTGGCGATTTCCCCGTAATAGTCCAGGTTCTGCTGGTACTCCTCCTCCAGCGTGGCCATTTTGTGGCGGGGCCGGAAGGTGTCGTAGGCGGCCTTGCGGCCCTGGACCCGGCGCTCCTCCGGCAATGTCACATACACGTCCCAGCGGAACAGCTTTTTGGCGGGCTCGGTAAACTCCCAGTCGCCGCTGGGGGGATAGACCAAGGTCCAGCCCAAATCGAAAAACACGGCTTTGACAGGATTCGACAAACTTGGCATAGGGCTCCCTCTCTTTCGAAAGAAAAAAAGAAAAATACCGGCTGATGGGACTATTTTCCCACGGAAGCCGGTATTTGTCAATTCAGGTTTTTTTCCAGGCGGAAGCAGCCGCCCAAAAAGGAGAAGTTTTCCACAAAGGCGACTTGCTCGGTGGAAACCAGCGCAAAGCCCAGGCGCTCCAGCAGCCGGCGGGAGGGGAGGTTGTCCAGCGCCGTCCCCGCCGTGAAGACCGCCGCGCCCTGGGAGGCCAAATACTCCAGCAAGGCGGAAGCGCTCTCCCAGGCGTAGCCCTGGCCCTGGTAGGCCGAGTGGAAGCAGTACCCCAGGTCGTAGGCCTCCCCCTCCCGGTGGAAACACACATACCCCGCCAGAGCCTGGGTTTCCACCAGGCGCACCCCAAAGGCCAGGCCCGTGCCGGCGAAGTGCCGGGCCAAGGCCTGGGCGCCGGGGGCGTCGGTGGGCAGGGGCCTGTCGTACACGTGGTAGGGGGAGCGGGCAAAGTCCCGCCAAATCTCCTGCAGGGCGGGCCAGTCCCCCTCCTCCAGGGGGCGGATGGTCAGGCGGCTTGTTCGCAGTTCCATGGCGCGCACCTCACTGGAATTGGGAGTTGTACAGCGAGGCGTAGAAGCCCTTTTGGGCCATCAGCGCGCTGTGGGTGCCCTGCTCCACAATGTCGCCGTCCCGCACCACCAAAATGCGGTCGGCATTCTGGATGGTGGAAAGCCGGTGGGCGATGACAAAGCAGGTCTTGCCCTTCATCAGCTCCCGCATGGCCGCCTGGATTTGGATTTCCGTGCGGGTGTCCACGTTGGAGGTGGCCTCATCCAGAATCAGCATTTTGGCGTCCAGCAGCATGGCCCGGGCAATGGTGAGCAGCTGCTTCTGCCCCTGGGAGATGTTCATGCCGTTCTCGTCCAAAATGGTGTCGTAGCCCTTGGGCAGGCTCATGATGTACCGGTGGATGCGGGCGGCCTTGGCGGCCTTCTGCACCTCCTCCAAGGTGGCGCCCTTCTTGCCGTAGGCCAGGTTCTCAAAGATGGTGCCCGTAAACAGCCAGGTGTCCTGCAGCACCATGGCGTAGGAGAGCCGCAGGCTCTTCCGGGTGATTTGCTGGATGTCCCGGCCGTCCAAGGTGATAGCGCCGGACTGGGGGTCGTAAAAGCGCATCAGCAAATTGATTAAGGTGGTCTTGCCCGCGCCGGTGGGGCCCACAATGGCCGTCAGGCTGCCGGGGGGCGCGGTAAAGCTCAAATCGTGGATGATGGTCTTGCCGGGGTTGTAGCCAAACCTCACGTGGTCCATGGCCACCTGGCCCTCTACCTGCTGGATGGCCACGGCGCCGGGGGCGTCGGCGGGCTCGGGCTCCTCGTCGATGAGGCGGAACACCCGCTCGGCGGCGGCGCAGGCGGACTGCAGCTCGCTGATGATGTTGGCCACCTCGTTGATGGGGCCGGAGAACCGCCGGGAGTACAGCACAAAGCTGGACAGGTTGCCGATGGAGAGGTTCCCCCACAGGAACAAAATGGCCCCGAAGATGCTGACAAAGGCCAAAGACAGGTTGTTGATAAAGTTCACGGAGGGGCCTGTCATGCCGCCGTAGTAGTCGGCGTTGTAGTAGGCGTCCACCGCGGCCTTGTTCCGCTCATCAAAGCGGGAGACCATGGTCTCCTCCTGGTGGTAGGCCTTGGTGGTCTTCTGGCCGGTGATGACCTCCTCCACAAAGCCGTTCATCTCCCCCAGCTTCACGGAGCGCTGGTGGAACAGGGGCCTCACTTTTTTCGTCATGTAGCGGGTGAACAAAATGGACATGGGGATGGTGATGACGAACACCAGCACCAGCACCGGGGAGATGGCCACCATCATGATGAAGGAGCCCACCACCGTGATGACGCTGGCGGCGATTTGCAGCAAATCGTTGGAGAGGGAGGCGTTCACCGTGTCGATGTCGTAGGAGATGCGGCTGACGATGTCGCCGGTCTGGTGGCCGTCGAAGTAGCGCACCGGCAGCTGGGTCAGCCTGTCGAACACCTGCTGGCGCATTTGGAAGACAATCTTCTGGCTCAGCTGAATCATCAAAATGGACAGGATGTAGGAGAGCAGCGAGCTGACGGCGTAAAAGACAATCATCAGCCCGCAGTAGAAGAACACCGTGGGGAAGTCCGCCTGGCCGGGCTCTATGCCAATGGCGTCGATGGCCGCGCCGGAGAGCATGGGTCCCAGCAAAGCCAGCAGGTTGCTGGCCACCGTGAGGAGCACCGCCCCCAGGGCCATCCACTTGTGGGCGTAGATGTAGGTCCAAAGGCGCAGCAGGACCTTCTTCCTATCCTTGGGCTTTTCAATGGGGCCTCTGGGTCCTCTTGGCATTTAGACCACCTCCTTTTCCCGGGCTTCCAGCGCCCCGTCCTGGCTGTATCCCATCTGGGAGTGGGCGATGTCCTGGTAGACGGGGCAGGAGCGCAGCAGCTCCTGGTGGGTGCCGTAGCCCAGCTCCTTGCCCTCCTCCAGCACCAAAATGTGGTCCGCGTGGAGAATGGAGCTGACCCGCTGGGCGATGATGATGGTGGTGATGCCCTGGTATTCCTCCCGCAGCGCCTTGCGCAGGGCGGCGTCGGTCTTGTAGTCCAGGGCGGAGGAGGAGTCGTCCAGAATTAAAATCTCCGGCGAGCCCGCCAGGGCCCGGGCCACCAGCACCCGCTGCTTCTGCCCGCCGCTGAGGTTGGTGCCCTTGCTGGTGAGCATGTGGCCGAAGCCGTCGGGCAAGGCGGAGATAAACTCCAAGGCCTGGGCGCACCGGGCGGCCTTTTCAATCTCCTGGGGGGGCAGGTGGCGGCCAAAGTCGATGTTCTCATAGATGCTGTCGGCAAAGACCACGTCGTTTTGGAACACCACGCCAAACTTCCGGTGGAGCTCCTCCAGGGGGATGGAGGTGATGTTCCGGCCGCCGATTTGAATCAAACCGGCGTCGGCGTCGTACAGCCGCATCAGCAGGGCCATCAAGGTGGACTTGCCGCAACCCGTGGCCCCGATGACGCCCAGGGTCTCCCCGGGCTTTAGGCGGAAGGAGATGTCCTCCACGTTGGGCTCGGTGTGGTTGTAGGAGAAGGTCACGTGGTCAAAGACAATGTGATAGGGGCTTTCCTCCGGCTGCTGGGGGGTGACGTGAAGGTCCTCGGGGGTTTCCAGCACCTCTTGGATGCGGGAGCCCGAGGCAATGCCCTTGGAGCACATGACGAAAATCCGGGTGACGGCCATCATGGCGTTGAGGATGATGGTGAAGTAACTTAAAAAGGCGATGATGTTCCCCGCGGAGCTGACCCCCGCGTTGACCCGGAAGGCGCCCACCACAATGACAAGGGTCAGGCCCACGTTTAAAAACAGGTTCATCATGGGGTTGGTCAGGGCCATGGTGATGCCCGCCTTTTTCTCCCGGCGCACCAGCTCCCCGTTGACCTGGGCGAAGTGCTCCCGCTCGTAGTCGGTTTTGGACAGGGCCTTAATCACCCGGATGCCGGAGATGGTCTCCCGCACGGTGCGCACCATGGTGTCCACGCCCTTTTGCAAATCCACATACAGGGGGATGCCCCGCTTGGACACGGAGAACACCAGCACCCCCAAAAAGGGCAGCGTGCACACCAGCACCAAGGTGAGCACCGGGTCCAAGGTGAGGGTGATGAGGATGCCCCCCACCAGCAAAATGGGCGCCCGCACCCCCATGCGCTGTATCATGCCGATCATCTGGTGGACGTTGTAGGTGTCGCTGGTCAGGCGGGACTCCAGGGAGGGGATGGTGTAGCTGTCGATGCGGGAGCAGGAGAGGTAGGAGATTTTCTCAAAGAGGTCGTGGCGCAAGGCCTGGGTGGTGTGCTGGGCCACCCAGGCGGCCATGCGGTTGGCCACGATGTTCGTCACCAAGGCCGCCACCGCCGCCAGCACCATGGCCCCGCCCCACAAAAGGATGAGCCCAATGTCCCGCAGGGGCACAATGTCATCGATGAGGTAGGATAAAATCCAGGGCAGCAGCAGCTCCATCACCGCGCCGATAAACTTGATAGAGATCCCCACGCTCATGCGGGGGATGAAGGGCTTGATGTAGTGCAGAATCACTTTCATTGGCGGACTTCCTTTCGCAGCGCCTGGGCCTCCGGCGGGCCGGGCCATTCATTCTTCTCTCGCTGTTTCATCATACCACAAATTAGTTGAAGGTGCAACTATATATAGCTGGTCTTCTCAAATTTTTTGGCAGGTATATCGAAGAAGCTGGCACTTTTTGCGGGGCTGTGCTACAATACCGGTAGAACGCGCACCCAACAGGAGGGAAAGCCATGGTCACGTCCACCTTGCAGACAACGTTGCCCTACCCGCCGGAACAGGTGTGGCAGGTGGTCACGGATTTGACAGACACCGCCTGGCGCTCGGACATAGCCCGGGTGGAGAGAACCGGCCCCGGCGCCTTTGTGGAGTACACCCCAGCGGGCGTTGCCACCCGGTTCACCGTCACCGCCCAAGAGCCCTGCCGCCGCTGGGAGTTCCGCCTGGAAAACAGCAGCCTGCGGGGCCGCTGGGTGGGAGAGTTCGCCCCCCAGGGCGGCGGCACACGGCTGCGCTTTACAGAGGAGGTCCAGCCCAAGCGCTGGTGGATGGGGCCCTTTGTGAAGGGCTATCTCAAGGGCCAGCAGGCCCGGTACGCCGGGGACTTGCGCCGGGCGCTGGAAACGCGCTTTGGATAAAAAAAGAAGGGCTGCCAGGCCAAAACCCGGCAGTCCTTTTTTGTTGGATGTATCACGGCTGGAAGCTGGCGGCGTACAGCTTGGCGTACACGCCGCCCTGGGCCATCAGGCTTTGGTGGGTGCCCTCCTCGCAGACGCCGTTCTCGTCCAGCACCACAATGCGCTGGGCCCCCTGGATGGTGGAGAGCCGGTGGGCAATCACCAAGGTGGTGCGGTGGCGGGCCAAATCCTCCAAAGAGCGCTGCACCACCAGCTCGCTTTGGGAGTCCAGGGCGCTGGTGGCCTCGTCCAAAATGAGGATGGGCGGGTCCTTTAAAAAGGCCCGGGCAATGGAGAGCCGCTGGCGCTGGCCGCCGGAGAGCTTCACCCCCCGGGGGCCGATGTCCGTGTCGTAGCCCTGGGGCAGCTTTTGGATGAACTCCTCCGCCCCGGCCTTGCGGGCGGCCTCCCGCACCTGCTGGAAGGTGGCGCCGGGCCTGCCATTTGTCCCCCGGCCCAGGCGCCTTTCTATATCTATTAAGATGGGCGGCCGCCCTGCTCCAGCGCCAGCAAAAACTCCTTGGCCGCCAGGCCCCCGCCGTAGCCGGTGAGGGAGCCGTCCGCCCCCACCACCCGGTGGCAGGGCACGATGATGGAGATGGGGTTTTTGTGGTTGGCCATGCCCACCGCCCGGCAGGCCTTGGGCTTGCCGATGGCCCGGGCAATCTCCCCATAGGTGCGCACCTCCCCATAGGGGATGGTTTGCAGGGCCTGCCACACCTGCAGCTGGAAGGCCGTCCCCCGGGGCGCCAGGGGCAGCGAGAACGCCCGGCGCTGCCCGGCGAAATACGCCCGCAGCTGGCGGGCGGCTTCCTCCAGCAGGGGGGAAGAGCCCTCCTCCCCGCCGGGGCGGGCCCCAAAGTACAGCCCCGTGAGGGCGCCGTTTTCCTCGGTGAGTGTCAGCTCCCCCACTGGGGAGGGGAGCACCAGCTTGTGTTCCATGGGAAAGACTCCTTTATGCCGCTTTTATGTTATCTTTAGTATAGCAAAATCCGAGGGAAAGGCAAGGGGGAATCCGCACCCTTGCGCCCCGGCGGGCGGCATACTATAATGGAGAAAAACACACAGGAGGCGCTCTATGTTTTACGCGGACCTGCACATCCACTCCCGCTACTCCCGGGCCACCAGCCGGGACTGCGACCTGCCCCACCTGGACCTGTGGGCCAGGAAAAAGGGCATCGCTTTGGTGGGCACCGGGGACTTCACCCACCCCGCCTGGCGGCAAGAGCTGCAAGAGCAGCTCCTCCCGGCGGAGGAGGGGCTCTACCGCCTGAAGGAGGCGTACCGCCTGCCCTGGGACAGCGCCTGGCCCCAGGGGGAGCCCCGGTTTCTCGTCACGGGGGAAATCAGCTCCATCTACAAGCAGGGGGGCAAGACCCGAAAGGTGCACAACGTCCTCCTTCTCCCCAGCCTGGAGGCGGCGGAAAAGCTGGCCCGGCGGCTGGAGCGGATAGGCAACCTTCAGGCGGACGGGCGGCCCATTTTGGGGCTTTCCTCCCACGACCTGCTGGAACTCACCTTGGAGAGCTGCCCCCAGGCGGTGTTCCTCCCCGCCCACATCTGGACGCCCCACTTCTCCCTGTTTGGGGCCTTCTCCGGGTTCGACTCCCTGGAGGAATGCTTTGGGGACTTGGCCCCCTACGTCCGCGCCGTGGAGACGGGCCTCTCCTCGGACCCGCCCATGAACGGCCGGGTGCCCCAGCTGGACGCGTTGCAGCTGGTGTCCCATTCCGACGCCCACTCCCCCCAAAAGCTGGGCCGGGAGGCCGACGTGCTGGAGACAGAGCTCTCCTACCCGGCGGTAAAGCGTGCCCTGGAGACGGGAGACGGCCTGTGGGGCACGGTGGAGTTCTTCCCCCAGGAGGGCAAATACCACTGGGACGGCCACCGGAACTGCGGCGTGTGCCTGTCCCCCCGGGAGGCCAAGGCCCTGGAGAACCTCTGCCCCGTGTGCGGGAAGCCGCTGACCATCGGGGTGGAGCACCGGGTGGAGGACTTGGCCCGCCGCCAGCCAGGGGAAGGCCCCGCCGGGGCCAAGCCCTTTGTGCGGCTGGCGCCTTTGGCAACGGTGCTCGCCGCACGGCTGGGCAAAGGGGAGCAGACAAAAACCGTCCAGGGCGTGTACGAGGCGCTGCTGGCCCAGCTGGGGCCGGAGTTCACGGTGCTGCGCCAAACGCCGGCGGAGGCCATCGCCAGCCTGGCCGGAGAGGCCGCCGCCCAGGGGGTGGAGCTGCTGCGCCAGGGGAAAGTAGCCTGGCGGCCCGGCTTCGACGGGGAGTACGGCAAGCTCTCCTTCCCCGGGGCGTAAAGGCAAAAAAAGAAGGGGCCGCCGGCTGGCAGCCCCTTCCAGGGAGGAAGAATGAAGTTTATCAAAAAGTCCGCTCCCAGCATCGCCGGGATGAAGCTTGTTCTCTCATCTGACAGGACACAGTATACTGTCTGGTTGTGTCCAGGCTGTGAACGGGAGAATAACACTTTTTGAAATCTCACTCTTTATACAGCAGGTCCTGCTCCTGGGGATGCTTCTCAAACCACTGGGCAGCGTACCAGCAGGAGGTTTTCGCCCGCTTCCCCTGGGCGCGCAGCTCCGCCGCGGCGGCCCGCACCAGCTGGGAGGCCACCCCCTGGCCCCGCAGGCTCTCGTCCACAAAGGTGTGGTCGATGTCCGCCACGCCGTCCTCCCCTGTGGGGAAGGTGATTTCCGCCAGCAGCTTGCCGTCCTCCCCCAGGGCGAAAATCCGCCCCGGCTCTTTTTGGAATTCCATACAGAACAGCCCCTTTCCTTTTTCCTTTAGGCTACCCCATTTTCCTGGAAAAGTCAAAGGGAATTGCGCGGGGCGCCATTTCCTGCTACAATGGGGGCAGAGCGATACACGAGAAAGGATGTGCCTTCCATGAAATGGATGATTGCTTCGGATATTCACGGCTCCGCCGCCTACTGCGAGAAACTGCTGGCCGCCTTTGGGCGGGAGCAGGCGGACCGGCTGCTGCTGCTGGGGGACCTGCTCTACCACGGCCCCCGCAACGACCTGCCCCAGGGCTACGCCCCCAAGGAGGTCATCGCCCAGCTCAGCGGGGTGAAGGACAAGGTGTTCTGCGTGCGGGGCAACTGCGAGGCCGAGGTGGACCAGATGGTGCTGCCCTTCCCGGTGCTGGCGGACTACTGCCTGCTGGAGCAGAAGGGCCGCGTCATCTTCGCCACCCACGGCCACCACTACAACCTGGAGAACCCGCCCCTGCTCCAGCCCGGGGACGTGCTGCTCCACGGCCACACCCACATCCCCGCCAAGGACAACAGCCTGGGCTTTTGGTACCTAAACCCCGGCAGCGTGTCCATCCCCAAGGAGAACAGCCCCCACAGCTACATGACCTTGGAGGACGGCCAGTTCCTGTGGAAGGATTTGGACGGCGCCGTGTACGACAGCCTGGCGCTGTGACCCCGCTTTGCAAGGAGGCGTTCCCATGAAGAAGAAACCAGTCTCCAAAGAGGAGGCCCAGCGCCGGGAACTGCTGCGGCAGGCCCTGGATTATGTGCTGCCCAGCGCCAAGGCGGAGACGGCTGTCTCCACGCTGCTGGGGCGGTTCGGCGGGTTTTCCGGGGTATTCCTGGCGCCCCAGGAGGAGCTGGCCGCCGTCTTGGGGCAGCCCCCGGCCCGCTTTTTGCGGCTGGTCACCGACCTGGCCCGGGCCTACCTGGAGGACAGCAGCCAGGACTTGGCCCGGGTGTACGATGCGGATTCCGCCATTGCGCTGTTCCGGCCCAAGTTTCTGGGCCGCTCTACCGAGGCCGTGTGCCTGATGCTCCTGGACAGCCGGGGCAGGCTGCTGTACAACGATTTTATCGCGGAGGGCGCTGTGTCGGCGGTGCCCATTTACATCCGGCCCCTGCTGCAGCTGTGCATCCGCTACGACGCCCAGCACGTGCTGCTGGCCCACAACCACCCCAGCGGCAACGCGGCGGCCTCCCGCAACGACATCACCGCCACCCGCCAGGTGGAAATGGCCCTGGAGAGCATCGACGCCACCTTAAACGACCACATCATTTTCGCCGGGGAGGACACCCTCTCCTTTGCCCAATGCGGCTGGCTGGGGCAAATTAAGGAAGAAGTACGCGATATCCGCCGGGAAGAGCTGCAGGCCGCCCGGGAAAAAGAGGCTGCCATCCTGTGGGGGGACAGCCTGCTGTAAAGACGGCCACGCCCCGCCATCTCCCCCTGGGAAGCGCTTTCCCCGGGGGATTTTTACTGGGGAATATCCCCCCCGCCCGGGGGGGAAGAATTTTCCCAAAGCGGTTGACAGACACAGGCAGATGGTGTAAGATAAATCCGAATATATGTTCGTGAATTTTACTGGGGAAAGGGGCGCCGCACATGGGCGGAGATACGTTTGAAAAATTCCAGCTGGTTTCCAACTACCGGCCCACAGGGGACCAGCCCCAGGCCATCCAGCAGCTGGTGGAGGGGCTGAACACCGGCATGAAGGAGCAGACTTTGCTGGGCGTCACCGGCTCGGGCAAGACCTTCACCATGGCAAACGTCATTGCCCAGGTGAACCGGCCCACCTTGGTGCTGGCCCACAACAAGACCCTGGCCGCCCAGCTGTGCTCGGAGTTTCGGGAGTTCTTCCCCAACAACGCAGTGGAGTACTTTGTCTCCTACTACGACTACTACCAGCCCGAGGCCTACATCCCCCAGACGGACACCTATATTGAAAAGGACTCCGCCATCAACGACGAGATAGACAAGCTGCGCCACAGCGCCACCAGCGCCTTGTCCGAGCGGCGGGACGTGATCATCGTGGCCTCTGTCTCCTGCATCTACTCTTTGGGCGACCCCATCGACTACCGCACCATGGTCATCTCCCTGCGGCCCGGGCAGGAGCGCGACCGGGACGAGCTGTTAAAAAAGCTGGTGGAGCTGCAGTACGAGCGCAATGACGTGAACTTCATCCGCAACAAGTTCCGCGTGCGGGGGGACGTGGTGGAGATTTTCCCCGCCAACGCCACCGATAGGGCCGTGCGGGTGGAGTTCTTCGGGGACGAGATAGACCGCCTGACGGAGTTTAACCCCCTGACAGGGGACGCCATCTCCGAGCTGAAGCACATCGCCATCTACCCGGCCTCCCACTACATCGTGCCCAAGGAGAAGATGGACAAGGCCCTCCGGGACATCGAGCGGGAGATGGAGCAGCGGGTGGACTACTTTAAAAGCGAGGGCAAGCTCATCGAGGCCCAGCGCATTGAGCAGCGCACCCGCTACGACATGGAGATGCTGCAGGAGATCGGCTTCTGCAAGGGCATTGAGAACTACTCCCGGGTGCTCTCCGGCCGGGAGCCGGGCAGCGCGCCCTTTACGCTGCTGGACTACTTCCCCGACGACTTCCTGCTGTTCGTGGACGAGTCCCACGTGACGTTGCCCCAGGTGCGGGGCATGTTCGCCGGGGACAGGGCCCGGAAGGAGATGCTGGTCAACTACGGCTTCCGGCTGCCCTCGGCCTTTGACAACCGGCCCTTAAACTTCGACGAGTTCTACTCCCACATCAACCAGGCGGTGTTTGTCAGCGCCACCCCGGGGGACTTGGAGCTGGAGAAGTCCGCCCAGGTGGTGGAGCAGGTCATCCGGCCCACCGGGCTTTTGGACCCCAAGATCACCGTAAAGCCCACCGACGGGCAAATCGACGACTTGATTTCCGAAATCAACCTGCGGGTGGAGAAGCAAGAGCGGGTGCTGGTCACCACCCTGACGAAAAAAATGGCCGAGGACCTGACCGGCTACCTGGAGGGCTACGGCATCCGGGTGCGGTACATGCACCACGACATCGACACCGTGGAGCGCATGGAGATCATCCGGGATTTGCGCCTGGGCGAGTTCGACGTTCTCGTTGGCATCAACCTGCTGCGGGAGGGTTTGGACATCCCCGAGGTATCTCTGGTGGCCATTCTGGACGCGGACAAGGAGGGCTTCCTGCGCAGCGGCCGCAGCCTCATCCAGACCATCGGCCGTGCCGCCCGGAACGCCCAGGGCCAGGTCATCATGTACGCCGACGAGGTGACACCTTCCATGGAGCAGGCCATCACCGAGACGGAGCGCCGCCGGGCCATCCAGGAGAAGTACAACGAGGAAAACGGCATCACCCCCCAGACCATCCGCAAGGACGTGGCGGAGATACTGGAAATCTCCTCCCACAAGGAGGACGGGAAGAAAAAGAAGAAGCGCTACACCGCCGCCGAGCGCCAGGAGCTTATCCAGAAGTACACCAAGGAGATGAAGGCCGCCGCCAAGCTGCTGGAGTTCGAGCACGCCGCCTACCTGCGGGACAAAATCAAGGAGCTGGAGGGCAGCGGCCCCCTGCCGGGACAGAAACGGCGTTTGCCCAAGCCCTGACCCCTGGGACGGGGCTGGGCGTGTGAAAACAAAGGATAGGGGAGGGATACCCATGGAGTTGGAGGTGCGTCGGGCAGAGCGTTCTGACCTGCCTGCTGTGAAAGAGATGTACGCCGCCCTGGTGGCCCGCATGGACCGGGAGGGCTGGAGCGTTTGGAGCGATACCTACCCCCGGGACGTGGTGGGGGAGGATATCGAGGCCAGGCAGCTTTACCTGCTTTTGGCCGGGGACGCCCTGGCCGGGGCCTTTGCCCTGCCGGACCATGACGACGGGGAAGGGGACGTGCCTTGGGAGGACAAAGCCGCTCCCGCCCGGTATGTGTATCGGTTGGGCGTGGCGGTGGAGTTTGGCGGCCAGGGCTTGGGAAAGCAGTCTTTGGAAAAGATCGGGGAGCTTGCCAAGTCCCAGGGCGCCAAGTACCTGAGGCTGTTTGTGGCCCATGAGAACCAGCCCGCCATAGGGCTGTACCGGAAAATGGGCTTTTCCCAGCTGCCCGGGGAGTTCGGGGAAGTGCTGGAAGACGGCACCCGGTTGTTCGAGTACGCCTTTGAGAAGCGGTTGTGAGAAATGGACGGAGAAGCTGTCATGAAACGGGAATTGGGCATTGCCCGGTGCGGGTTGGCCTGCTGCCTGTGCGGCGAGAGCGAGCACTGCGCCGGGTGCGATTCCGGGGACTGCCCCGACAAGGATAAGTGCGTAAACCGCGCCTGTTCCCTGGAGCGGGGAATCGCCCACTGCTTTGACTGTTCCGAGGCGGACTGCAAAAAGGGGATGCTCCAAAAGAGCAAGCCCTATGGGTTTACAGCCTTTGCCCGGCGCTATGGGGAACAGGCCCTGCTGGACTGCTTAGAGCGCAACGAGCAACAGGGCGTGGTCTACCACCGAGAGGGCGTCGTGGGGGATTACGACGGCTTTGCAGATGTGGAAGCGCTGGCCCATTTTATCCGGACGGGGCAGCGATAATTGAGATTGGATGATTTGATATAGATAGAGAGGGAACTGCCATGAGCTTAGATAAAATCGTGGTGCACGGCGCCAGGGAGCACAACTTGAAAAACATCGACGTCACCATCCCCCGGGACAAGCTGGTGGTGCTCACCGGCCTTTCCGGCTCGGGAAAGTCCTCCCTGGCCTTTGACACCATCTACGCCGAGGGCCAGCGGCGCTATGTGGAGAGCCTTTCCTCCTACGCCCGGATGTTCCTGGGCCAGATGGAAAAGCCCGACGTGGACATGATAGACGGCCTGTCCCCGGCCATCTCCATCGACCAGAAGACCACCTCCAAAAACCCCCGGTCCACCGTGGGCACGGTGACGGAGATCTACGACTACCTGCGGCTGCTGTACGCCCGCATCGGCATCCCCCACTGCCCCATCTGCGGCCGGGAAATCAAGCAGCAGACCATCGACCAGATTGTGGACCAGGTGCTCGCCCTGCCGGAAAAGACCCGCGTCCAGATTTTGGCGCCGGTGGTGCGGGGCCGCAAGGGCGAGCATCAGAAGGAGTTTGAGGCCGCGCGGAAATCCGGCTTTGTGCGGGCCCGGGTGGACGGCCTGGTCTACGACCTGGGGGAGACCATCCAGCTGGAGAAGAACAAGAAGCACACCATCGAAATCATCGTGGACCGGCTGGTGATAAAGCCGGACATCCGCTCCCGCCTGGCGGACTCCATCGAGACGGCCTCGGGGCTGACGGGCGGCATCGTCATCATCAACGTCATCGACGGGGAGGACATCACCTTCTCCCAGAACTACGCCTGCCCGGAGCACGGCGTGTCTGTAGACGAGCTGAGCCCCCGGATGTTCTCCTTTAACAACCCCTACGGCGCCTGCAAAAAGTGCACCGGCCTGGGGGTGTTCATGAAGATTGACCCGGAGCTGATTATCCCCGACAAGCGGCTGTCCATTAAAAAGGGCGGCCTGAAGGCCAGCGGCTGGGCCATGGAGGGCAGCACCATTGCCGCCATGTACATGAAGGGCCTCTCTGAGCACTACCACTTCTCTTTGGACACCCCCATCGGCGAGCTGCCCCCGGAGATTGTGGACATTCTCCTTTACGGCACCAAGGGGGAGAAAATCAAGCTGCGGCGGGAGAGCGAGTACGGCTTCGGCAGCTACATGGCGCCCTTCGAGGGCATCATCAACAACCTGGAGCGCCGCTTTCGCGAGACCTCCTCCTCCTGGGTGAAGGAGGAGATTGAAAGCTACATGAGCGCCGTCCCCTGCGACGAGTGCCACGGCCAGCGGCTTTCCAAGGAGAGCCTGGCGGTGACGGTGGGGGGCATCAACATCAGCGCCTTTTGCGACAAGTCCGTCACCGAGGCCCTGGAGTTTGTGGACGGCCTGGAGCTGAACGACCGGGAAAAAATGATTGCCGCCCCCATTTTAAAGGAGATTAAATCCCGGCTGGGCTTTTTGCAAAGCGTGGGGCTGGAGTACCTCACCCTGTCCCGGGCCTCGGGCACCTTGTCCGGCGGGGAGAGCCAGCGCATCCGCCTGGCCACCCAGATCGGCTCCTCTTTGATGGGCGTGCTGTACATTTTGGACGAGCCCTCCATCGGCCTGCACCAGCGGGACAACCACAAGCTGCTGAACACCTTGAAAAACCTGCGGGATTTGGGCAACACCGTCATTGTGGTGGAGCACGACGAGGACACCATGCGGGAGGCGGACTTCCTGGTGGACATCGGCCCGGGGGCCGGGGTCCATGGGGGCCAGGTGATTTTCGCCGGCCCGCCCCAGGAGATTGAAAGCTGCGAGGCCTCTTTGACCGGCCAGTACCTCAGCGGCAAGCGGAAGGTGGAGGTGCCCGAGGCCCGCCGCAAGGGCAACGGCAAGTTTTTGGAGATCCGCGGGGCTTCCCAGAACAACCTGCAAAACGTCAACGTGAAGATACCCCTGGGGGAGTTTGTGTGCGTCACCGGCGTTTCCGGCTCGGGGAAATCCTCCCTGATCAACGAAATCCTCTACAAAAAGCTGGCCGCCGAATTAAACCGCGCCCACACCCACCCAGGCAAGCACAAGGAAATCCGGGGCCTGGAGCATTTGGACAAGGTCATCCAGATCGACCAGTCCCCCATTGGCCGCACGCCCCGCTCCAACCCGGCCACCTACACCGGGCTGTTCAACGACATCCGGGAGCTGTTCGCCTCCACCCAGGACGCGAAAATGCGGGGCTTTACCGCCAGCCGCTTCTCTTTTAACGTAAAGGGCGGCCGGTGCGAGGCCTGCCAGGGCGACGGCATCATCTGCATTGAGATGCACTTTTTGCCGGACGTGTACGTCCCCTGCGACGTGTGCAAGGGCCACCGCTACAACCGGGAAACCCTGGAAGTGAAGTACAAGGGCAAGAGCATCTACGACGTGCTGGAGATGACCGTGGAGGAGGCCCTGGACTTCTTCCGGGACATCCCCAAGCTGGCGAGAAAGCTGCAAACCATCTACGACGTGGGCCTGGGCTACGTGAAGGTGGGCCAGCCCGCCACCACCCTCTCCGGCGGCGAGGCCCAGCGGGTGAAGCTGGCCACCGAGCTCTCCAAGCGCTCCACGGGGCGGACCATCTACATCCTGGACGAGCCCACCACCGGCCTGCACATCGCCGACGTGCACCGGCTCATCGACGTGCTCCAGCGCCTGGTGGACGGGGGCAACACCGTGGTGGTCATCGAGCACAATTTGGATTTGATTAAAACCGCCGACCACATCATCGACCTGGGGCCGGAGGGCGGCAACCGGGGCGGCACCATTGTGGCCCAGGGCACCCCGGAGCAGGTGGCCCAGGTGGCGGAATCCTACACGGGCCAGTATTTGCGGCCGCTGCTGGGAAAATAACCAAAGAACAGGCTGGAATTTTTCCGGCCTGTTTTTCTTATGAAGCTGTAAGGCCCGGCAGGGACATGGTAGAATTTAGATGAAAGGCCAAAACCAGAAAAGGAGGCGTTCCAAATGAAAAAGCGAATGGTTTTGTGGACAGCCCTTGCCCTGTGCGCGGGGCTGCTGTGTGGGTGCGGGGACGGCAGTCCTGCCAGCAGGACAGAGTCCACCCCAGCGGAAACCTCCCTGCCGGAGAGCCAGGCCTCTCTGGCGGGAAAAGACAGCTCGCAGGACGGAGAGAAGAGCGGTCCGGTGGAGTCCCCGCCATACCTGGAGGTTTCCTCCGGGGGCAGCGGCGTACAGGCAGCCCGGAGCACCTACAGCTGGATGATCACCAATGAGGACGGCACCGGGTTGGACAGAAACGCACAGGGCCCGGGCCCTGCGAGCATGGGGGAGCAGCTGCCCTGGCTGGAAGGCGCCGGAACGGCGGAGCTTTCCTGGGATGGTCCCGCGCCGGACAGCGTGTCCGTGGAGGGCGTTCCTGTGAGCCAGTTGGCAGACTACGCCGCCGGCCAGCCTGTGGAATGCGATGGGGACAGCTTCCCGCTGGAGGAGGGGGAATGGGTCTACAGAGTAGACGCCACCTGGGACAGCTCGGAGGATTGGGGCGGCCACGCCTTGTACTTTGTGGGAATTACCGGATAGCGGCGGGAAAAGAAGCCCTTCTCCCGTTTGTATAGAAAATACTATTCTAAAAGCCAAGGCTGTTGCTTTTTTCCCGGTTTTGTGGTATATTTCGCATCAATAAGCTGTTGCAGGAGGTGGGCTTTTGCCGGATTCTAATATCACCAAGCGGGCGCTGGCTTCCGCCCTGAAAGAGCTGATGGAGGACTCGCCCTTTTCCAAAATCAGCGTCAGCGATATATGCCAGGCCTGCGACATGAACCGCAAGAGCTTTTACTACCACTTTAAAGATAAATACGACCTGGTCAACTGGATTTACTACACCGAGTGCGTGGCTGTCCTCAAGGAGAAGGACTATTGCACCGAGTGGGAACTCCTGGAGGATTTGTGCGCCTACTTTTACAAAAACCGCACCTTCTACCGCAAGACCCTCAGCGTGGATGGGCAGAACTCCTTCTCCGAGTATTTCCGGGACATTTTAGCCGCCATTTTGGGCGAGACCATGGAGGGCATTTTGGGCCAGGACCCCCACCTGGACTTCTACGTGGAGTTTTACACCGACGCTTTCCTCTGCGCCCTCAAGCGCTGGCTGCTGGCCAAAGACTGCATGCCCGCCGAAGAATTTACCACCTTGCTGCGCAGCTGCCTGCTGAAGACCTCCACCGCCATTCTGCAGCAGCTTTCCCCCCAGCAGGAAACCACCTAAAAAAACAAAGGACGCGCTCTCCCACCGGGGAGTGCCCGTCCTTTGTTTCACGGCAAAACCGGATTTTCCTTTTTTACAGGGCTGTCACGCTTTGGGTGACGGCCTCTTTTTTCGCGGCCGGCTTGGGGGTGTACAGCCGCAGAATCTCCTCCAAGGGGTGGTGGAAGATGTTGCCCTGCTCTTCCCGCCGGAACCCCTGGTGGGTGCGCAGGCTGCCGTCCTGGTCAAAGCCCACCAGGCACTCCCCTTCGGAAATCACCTGGTCGATGAGCAAAGAGTCTCGGGCCACGTCCATCAAAATCAAGGGGTAGTGCTGGCCGTCCCGCACGGCGGTGACGTACTGGTACACCTCCGCCTGGGTCCTGTCGGTGCAGGAGAGGTCGGCCCGCAAAAAGGCGAAGACAGGCCGGGCCGGCAGGACGCTCTCCAGCCACTTGCCGCTGCGCACATAGCCGGCCTCCTCCTCGCTGTAGCTGCCGTGGACAGCGTACAGCCTGCCCGCCGCCCGCAAGGCCCGGCAGGCCTGCTCCATGGCCTCCCCCCGGCGGACGGAAACCATCACGTTTTTCAAGGGGGCAAGCTCCTCCAAAAAGGCGGGGGTGATTTGCCCCCCCTCCAAAAACAGGAGAAAGGCGCAGTCCGGGTACTCCATCACCAGGGGCAGCACCGTCTGGGCCTCCCCCGGCACAAAGAGCAAATAGGTGTAAATGCCCAAAGAGGTGCCCTCCCGCAGGATGGAGGGGTACAGGCCGGGGTCGCCGGCAAGCTTTTCCTGGCTGACCCTCGAGTGCAGCGCCCAGGGGATGTTGAAGCCCTTTTCCCGCTCTGTCTCCCGGATGAGCCGGGCGCCCTTGGTGCAGCTGTTGTAGCCCAGGTTCACCCCAAAGGTGGTGATGTTGTCGTGGTCGGCGTAGGTCACCACATCTTTCACCAAGGCGTAGTAGGCGCTCTTGGAGTTTTGCAGCATCCGCTGGGCGTGGGAAATCAGCCGGGTTTGAAAGCGCCCCGTGGAGAACTGGGCCCCGGCGTCAACCAGGTTCCGGGCCTCCCGCTCGGGGGATTCCTGCATTGCCTTCAGCGTCCGGCGGATGGTAGACTCCACCAGCACGCGGGTCATGTCGCTTTTCATGGTAGTAGGATGCCACACCTTTCGTGCCTGCCCCCGAGGGCAAAAAGTCCCGGGCAGATTTCTATAGTATAAAGATACCTTATTTCTCCCAGAAAGGGAAGGGACAAAGGAAAAAAAGTGTCCCAAAACGTAACAGCTTTTTTTGCCTGTCGCAAAATTGCCCACAACGGGGAATCTGTCCCATGACATGCTGCGCTTTTCGGCCGTATAATGTCAACTAAAGTCGGACCTTGGAACAAAAGGCCCCATTTCACCACCCTCATTTTAGCGAAAGGAACATCCCCTTATGAGCGAAAAAACCATGAAAGAAAACCTGCAATCCTTTGCGGCAAAACAAATTCTCCACTATCTGGACGAGGACCCGGAAAAGAGCCTGCCCAAGCTGCTGGAGTGGGCCGACAAATTCGACAAGGACAACACCCTCCCCAGCCAGCGCCGGGTGTTCCACAACATTTTGGAAAACCCCGACAACAACTGGTACAAGCTCATCATGAGCCTGTGGAGCGACATCGACCCCGCGGTGCGCATGACCTTCTTTGAGAACTTCATTGTCAACGCATCGCTCATCGGGTACGGCCGCCAGGAGAAGGCCGCCGCCGAGCACAACTGCAACATCCCCTGGGCCATTTTGATGGACCCCACCTCTGCCTGCAACCTGCACTGCACCGGCTGCTGGGCCGCGGAATACGGCAACAAGCTGAAC
>NHCFR05603__coassemble_539_pt1 | contig 25552 bp, 24 predicted proteins | sample NHCFR05603__metabat2_high_PE_046 | metagenome-assembled genome bin NHCFR05603
CTTTGCTATTGTCTAGAGCAGGGTCATAGTAAATATATGAAAAGCTATCAGAACCAGCATATGAAAAAATAGCGTCAATAACATTGCCATTAAAGTCAGGTTCTGCGGCGGTACCAGTTATAATGAAATCATCAAGCACAATGGGAGAAATAACGTTTTCTGTTGTAGTAATATCGGATTCTCCTATTTTTCCACCATAGCATGCTTCCATTTCTTCTTTTTTATTCACACGTAGGCCAATCAAACCAGAACCGCCAGCGGATGCTTACTCATCAATCTGTTGAACAAAAAATACCCATTTGCGACCGTATCCTTCCATTACAGAATAGGAGATTCCATTTTCCTCATAAGAAGATGTGCTATTTTGAACAACAATGTCAATTCGCTCTACCATAGGTTCCATTTTGGTAAATAAACCTGTGGAAAGATAATTGAGCAAACTAGCGGAGTTTGAAGTTTCACTGGACATTTCAAAATAGTATTCTTCTCCATCAGTGTAGAAACCTGCGGTAATGCCTGCTTTTTCAACAGGAACATTCCAAAAAAACTCTGGTTCTTGCTCTTGTTTTAGTTCAGAAACTTCACTATCTGTTGCGGTAATCTGTTCTTCTGATGCAACTAATTCCAAGGTGGACTTGCCTGTATTATAGTCCATTGATACAACCAACTCATAATTTATTCCATCTATCTCTTTAGGAATAGTGTAGGTATCTTCATTGCCAGAATCCATTTCTTCTGCCATTTCATCTAGGTACGACCCAAACAAACCTGTTGCCTCGCCATACGATAAATCAGGGTGGATTGTCTGAATGACAACGCTAAAAGGAGAAACATAAAACTCACCTTGTGCAACCAAATCAGAGCAGTAAAAATGAACTGTGTCAAAGGTTTCCTCCGCTGTTACAACACTTCCCTGATTTTCAAAAGACAAAGCCATGTCCAAGTCCATTTCGCCTTTATACAAGCGCCAATTTCCATTTTCGTCTGCTTCCAAGGTTAAATTGGAGTTATTACTCTCACTATCCTGTAAAAAGCTTATATACAGGTCAGCGAACTGTTGGCATGTCACTTGAAAGCGGCCCTCACTCATAGCGCGAGTAGGTTCAGGTGTAGGTGTCGGTTCCGCTGTGGGCGTTGCGGGTGACGTTTGAGAGGATGCTTCACTTTCTGGCGCGTTGGTACTGTTGCATCCTGTCACAGCAACCGCCATGACAAGGACAAGCGCCAAGACAATGCACAGAGTTGCCGTCACCACATTCTTTTTCTTAGGGGTTGGTTGTTTGGTTTCTGGTTTAAAGTGGGCTGCTGGTTTCCTCATTCTGAATACCTCCTATTCTTAGCCCTTATTTTAGCACACTTCATTCCATTTGTCTATTATCGCAGACAATATTCTCGCCTGATTTTCATACACTGAAAAAGAGGTGTCTACGATGGTAGAATTTAACAAATTTGCAGTGGGGCGCGTGGTGCGGCAGTTGCGGAAAAACCGCGGTTTGTCCCAAGAGGTATTCAGTGGCTTAGTGGGCATTGCCAGAAGCCATTTAGCCATGATTGAAAGCGGCAGCAAGCAAGCCAATTTTGAAACAGTGTGGCGCATTGCAAACGCCTTTGATTTGCCTCCCCATGCGTTGGTGCGCTTGGTGGAGGAAGAAATTCAGAGGGGAGAGAGAACGAAACAGAAATAAAGAAAAAGACCCTTCGCTTTGAAGGGCCTTTCCTGTTTGCGTTTTTAGTGTTCTCGAACAATTTCGGAAAAGGTGTGTTTTACAATGGGCGGCGTACCTTTCATTTTGATATACCGAGCTACCGTGGAACCACTTCGGCCCATTTCCCGCCCTACGGCGGCATAGTTGCCTAATTTTGCGTAAAGCCTGTGCATTTCCACGATTTCTTCGGGTGTCACTCGCCTTGCCATGGTTATTTAGCGGCTTTAACGGGCTTTTTCGCGGTCTTGATATTGGTGTCTGAATGCTCCATAGCATATTTCCAGCATTCATCAATATAGCCAGAAAAGGTTTTGTTTTTGGTATCGTCTCCAACGGCTTCTTGAATCGTCTTATTCATTGCGGCAAGTTTTTCTGAGTAATTCCAAGGAACAGTGATTGTTTTTGCATCGGTGTCCAAAATAATGCGCATAGAAATTAACCTCCCAAAACGAAAGTGTGTTTTGCCAAAATTCGACAAATTCCTACAAGAACTATTATAGCAATATGAAATTTTATGTTAAGAGATATGTGGAATCATTTTGCGGTTTTTATATTATTGTGATTCTTGCGAAAATCCGCGTTTATTATCAAATTCCGTTCAATTCGACGCAAAACAAACGAAAAACAAATGAAAATGATGCGGTTCGTTTGCATTTTCCGAAAAATGCACTAAATTTATTTGTATTTCAAAAAAACAGAGGGGAAACGACGCAACCCCTCTGCTTTTCGTTATAATTTTGTTAAATTGCTTTTCAAAGTGTCAATTCCGCTTTTGGATACGGCGATGTAATACTGATGTGTAACGCTAATGCTTGCGTGTCCCATCTGATTTCGCAAAATATGGGCGGGAGTATTCATTTCAGCCAAAGCGGTTCCATAAGTATGGCGCAGGTAGTGATATTTGAATGCAATCCCCAATTCTTTTTTGATAGTCTTCGAATGGTACTTCATGGAATTTACTGTTTGTATTTTCCCGTTGGGTAAGGAGTTGACCAACTCCAAGGAAGAAAGCGGCGTTCCATCCATATCAAAAATAAATATTTGATTTTGTTCCCGCAAAGCGGAAAGTTCCTGCTGGGCCTGTGTCCGCTGTGCATATAGCACCCGTAAATGTACTTGCAGTTTCGGAGACATATATAGGGTACGCCGCGCATTACGCGTTTTTAAGGGAACTAATTTTATAAGCCCCTCTTGGTACTGCATTTGCCGGTCTATAGTAATTGTGCCGCTGTCTATATCTACGTTTTCCCATTTTAGGCCATAACACTCATTGATACGCAGGCCGCAAAACCTGCCAAGTAAATAGGCGGTTTCGGCGTTGGTTCCCTGGAAATACACATCCAAGCGCGCCAGTTCATCCTTCGTGAAGGAAACAATGTCAGTGTCTTCGTTGACTTTCATTTTGGGCATATGGATTTTTGTATCCTTATTCACGCATAGTTTGTTGTAGGTATACACGCTTAAATAATCGCGGGAATACGCTTGTCCAAAGATGAGATAGAACATCTTCAAAAAGGCTTCTACATAGCGATAGGCGCGGCCCTCTGTGTAGTAAAGTTGGGCAAGGTAATCTTGAATTTCCGCCACACTGATTTCATCAATGAGACGAGCACCAAACCGTTCGCACAAGTGGTTTTTCCATAGGCTATCTTGCTTTAAGATAGTAGTGTAAGCTTTGCCGCTTCTGCCAAGTTCACAATACTCTCCATACACTTCCGCCACGGTTTTTCGAGGTAGAATACTCTTAGATACAGAAGTTTCTATGGGTACGCGGTGCGCATGTTCTCTCTCTAAAGCGATTTTCCGTGCGGCAATGGCTTGGTTTTGGGTTTTAAATGGATTCCCCAATTCGTCTTTAGATTTCCGAACCTCTTTTCTTTGCTTATTTGAAGTTAAGACATATCGAAAAGCCCAATAACCATTCGGAAGTTGATATACTCCAGTTCCCTTGTTTTTTGCCATTGTTGACTCCTTTCTTTGTTGGAAAGGAAAGCGGTTTGTTCGGCATTTCAAAGGGGATGTGGATAAAGAGAATCTGAAAAAAGGCACTTAAATCCTATGCTTTTACGGCACAAAAAAGTTTTACCGTCCATGAGATGGCCCGCGACGAGGCCCGCCACGGCAAGGCTTTCGCTGGCCTGCTGAAGCGCTACTTCGGCGAGTAATTCCCGCCAAGTCTATAGCAGAGTAACAGAGAAGGGGCAGAGAAATCTGCTCCTTCTTTTTTGCCTGCCCGTATGAACTGAGAGAGCAGCAAAAAAGCCCTGGACACTTCCAGGGCTTTGCTCACTCTTGGTATAACCCCTCCACCCGGCGCCGGAGGGGGATGTCCTCATACAAGGTGGTGAAGTTTGCCACCTGGCTTAAAGAGCCAATCAGCGGGGCGCTGGCCAAGGCGCCCTGCACGTGCCCCCGCACGGTGTGGGCAATCTTGTTCGCGTAGATGACCTTGATGTCCCGGCCAAAGTAGGGCACAATCTCCGCGGGGACAGCCTCGGTGACGCCCAGGCTGTTGTGGAGCTGGGCGGTGAGCTGCTGGGCCCGCACCAGGTTGTCCTCCCGCTGGGCGGTGTCCGTGGCGGCCACAGCCGCGCCGATGGCGTCTTTCAGCTCCTGGGGGATGGGCAGCTGCTGAAAGGCCGTGCCGAACCATTTGCTGTAGGGGGCGTACTGGCGGCAGTAGAGGAAGCACAGCCGCATCAGCCGTTCGGCAATGCGCCCGCACACCAGGGCCGAGCCCAGGCTGTCCCCCACAGAGGCGCAGCGCTTGACAAAGGCCTGCTCCTCGGCCACCAAAGACCAGCAGGAGGCAACCAGGTACAGCCACACGTTCTCCGGGTAGAACCGCAAGGGCTCCAGCCGCTCTTGGCAGTGGAGCATGTCCACGTAAAACTCTCCCTTGGCCAGGGCCAGCAGATGGTGCTCCGGCAGGGAGAGCCACTCCACGTCGGTGAGGGTCTCCGGGTGGTGGGTGCCCAGGTAGAAGTCCAGGTACTCCTCAAAGGTGTGGAAAAAGATGAGGGGGTCCACCTGGCCCTGGGTGATGGCCTCGGCGTGGCGGATGCCCTTGTCGTTGGGGTCCGGCCGGGAGAAGTGCACGCTGTACCCCCGGTAGGTGTAGGGGAACTCCTGGGAAAAGGCCTCCAAAATCTGGGGCTGCAAGGCCTTGTCCTCCTCCCGCAGGAAAAGGTAAAACCGGGGCCCCCACATGTGGTCTGTGGAGACAACGTCGTCGTACCCCAGCACGTCCGAGCCGTAGCCCAGCAGCCCGGCGGAGTACTCCAGCCCGGGAAAAAGCCGGTCTAAAATGGGTTTTGCCACCTGTTCAAAGAAGCCCCGGCACAGCTCCTTCCCTTTGATAAACGCCGCCATGGCCCGCGCCTCCTATAGCTGGAAATCTTCCGGGCGGAATTGGGAAGCCCGCAAAGACGGGGCCACCCGGGGCTCCCGCTGCAGGGGGTCGTATTGATATTTTTTGCAGGCCCCGCCCTCTGGGGAGGGGGCTTTCCGCAGGGCACAGACCACCTCGCCCTGCTTGCCGCTGTTGTGCTGGCAGTAGGAGCAGCTTGGCTCGATGCTGCCGCCGAACAGCGGCTTCTTTTTCTTTTTCCAGAACCATCCCATTGTAAACACTCCTAGCCCATGGGGAGCAGGCGGGCGCCCGGCCCGCGCTGCCAAACTTTGTGCTTCCCATTATAGCACAGCCCCAGCCCGGGGGCAAGGGAGCTTCACCGCCTTTGCTGGAGCGCCACCAAAAAGGCCAGGCACATCAGCAGCAGGGAGAGTCCCCCCGCCGCCGTGGAGGCCGTCAGGCCGTACTCCAGGGCGCTGCCCGCGGCGGCCCACACCGGCTGGCTGGGCCCGGGGAACAGCCGCTCTAAAAGCAGGTACATCCCCGTTGCCCCCAGGCCGTGGAGCAGCCGGGCCAGGAAAAACTTCCCCTTCGCCAGGGGGAACTCCGGGAAAAAGGCGAACACCTGCATGTGGACGCACAGCCCTCCAAAGGCCAGGCCAAAGGCGTAGAACAACGGCCCCACCCCCAGCTGGGCGGCCGCCCCCATGCCCCCGGTGACTTCCAGCAGGAAGGAGAGGCAGGCCGCAGCCTGGTTGGGCAGGAGCCACCCCGTGGCGGCGAGGGCATGGGCCATCCGCTGGAACAGCCCGCTGCCCTGGAGCACCGCCAGTATCCCCGCGAACAGCAAAATGCACCCGCACATCTTCACCGTGGCGGATGAGGCGTCCCCCACCGAGCGGATGAGGGCGCCGGCCCGCTCCTCCGGCGGGGAGGGAGGGGGCTCCTGGGGCGCCGGCTTGCCCAGCCCGGTGAGGAGGCCCAGCAGCAGCCCGGAGAGGGTCACCGCCCCAAAAAGCAGCCAGCCCAGCCGCAGGCTGCCCAACAGGCCCCACCCCACAAAGGTGACCACAAAGGCCGCCCCAGGGGCCACGCAGAAGCACAGCATCCGCCCGGCCTGCTCCCGGGTGATTTTCCCCTGCTCCAGCAGCAGGGAGACGCCCCGGGCCCCTGCCGGGTAACCCCCTAGGAAGCTCAGCAGCACCGTGGCGCCGCAGGCCCGGGGCAGGCGGAACAGGCGGCGGGTCACCGGGCCCAGCAGCTTGCCCAGCACCTCCCCGGCCCCGGAACGCACCCCAAAGCTGGCCAGCACCATAAAGGGGAACAGGGAGGGCACCAAAGAGGCCAGGCAGTACAGCACGCTTTGGGCCAGGCCCCTTTGCACCTGGGCGGGATAGGCCAGCAGCGCCGCTCCAAATCCCAGAAATACCAAAGCCGCCCCCAGGCCCCGGGCCCCTCGCATCCAGCGGAATCCTTCCATAGCGCGCCTCCCTGCGGTTTTTATCATGGGTATGCGCCCCTGGGGTGATACATTCCCCCGGCGGCTCATAGGATTAGCTGTGCGGCTGATAGAGCCGTGGGAAAGGGGGCTTGGCATGGAACAGCGCCAAGTACGGGGCCCGGTGGTGGAGCTTTCCGGCAACCGGCGGGCGGTGGTGGACGGTTGCGACGGCATTTTGGAGTACGGCGAGGAGCAGGTGTCCTTCCGGGCGGGGCGGCTTACGCTGTGCTTGTCCGGCCGGGATTTGCGCCTGGTCAAGCTCACGGAAAGCGCCGCCGTGGTGGAGGGCTTCCTCCAGCGGGTGGAGTACCTGTATCCATAGGGGGGATGGCTGTGGTAGAGCGTTTGGCCCACTTCCTCACAGGGTGGGTGGAATTTGAGGTGCGGGGCAACGGGCCCCGTTTTTTCAACACGGCGGCCAAGGCCGGGGTGGAGTTCTGGGGCTTCTCCCGCCGGGGGGAGCGCCTTTCGGCCCGGGGGACGCCGGGGGATTACAAACGGCTGCGGGAGCTGGCCCGGCGGAGCGGGGCCCACCCCACCATCGTGGCACGGGGCGGGCTGCCCTTTACCACGGCCCGGCTGAAAAGGCGCAAGGGCCTGGTGGTGGGCGCCGCAGCGGGGACGGCGGTGTACCTGTTCCTCAGCGGGTTTTGCTGGGGCGTCACCGTCACCGGGGCGGAGACGCTGACCCGTCTCCAGGTGCTGGAGGCCGCCCGGCAAAGCGGATTGTCGGTGGGGGCGCCCCTCCGGGAGATGGATTACAAGGCCATGGCCCTGTCCATCCAAAACAGGCTGGAGGGCGTCACCTGGCTTTCGGTGAACAACAACGGCTGCTTTGTGGAGGTTTCCCTGCGGGAGAGCCTGCCCGCCCCCGAGGTGGTCAACGACAGGGAGTGGTCCAACATGGTGGCCGCCCGGCCGGGGACCATCCTCTCGGTGGAGGCGGAGCGGGGCAGGCCGGTGGTGTCCCCGGGGGACACGGTGACGGCGGGGCAGCTGCTCATCGCCGGGCTGTATGAGCAGGAGCTGGACCCCTACTCCCCGCCGCCCGATGAGCCCTACCAGGTGCTGGGCGCGGCCCGGGGCAGCGTGCGGGCCCTCACCTACCGGGAGTTTTCCGTGGAGGTCCCCCAGGAGAAAACGGTGCTGGTGCCCACCGGCCGCCGCAGCCAGGCCGCCCTGGAGGTCTTTGGGCTCCGTGTCCCCCTGGGGCTGGCTGCTCAGCCGGAGGGGAGCTTCCGGGTGTGGCGGTCCTCCACCGCTTGGAACCCCTTGGGCCGGGCCTTGCCCCTTGCCTGGGAGGTGACCACCTGGGAAACCTGCCGGGAGGAGGCTGTGCCCCTGGAGGAGGCCGGCCAGGAGGAGGCCGCCTTGCTGGCCTTGCGGCGCCTCCAGCGGGAGGAGCTGCCCCCTGGCAGCAAGGTGGTGGAGGAGGAGCTCTCCTACACCGGGGAGGGGGCAGCCCGCCGGTTAAAGGCCGTGTGCAGATGTGAGGAAGAAATCGGCCTTGTGCGGAAGATTTCGGTTGAATAGCATAAGGTCGGTAATAAATTTTGGTAAGAATTCATAGTGTTTGCTCTTGAAGAACCTGCCTTCCTTGTGTTATAATAGCCGCATGAGGCGAACGGTGCCGCATGGCGCCTTTCGCCGACTAGAAATTACGGAAGAAAGAACAGGAGAACTCTTTGGAGCAGAAAATCAATTTAGACAGATTGGAGCAGGCCGAAGCCCTCTTTGGGAGCTTCGACGAGAACGTCCGGCTGATTGAAAAGGAATTCGGCGTGGCACTGGTGGTGCGCGATTCGGAGCTGAAAATCACCGGGGATGACCCCGAGGCCGTGGATAAGGCCACCCGCACGGTGCAGAGCCTGCTGACCCTCATCGGCAGCGGGGAGAACCTCACCGAGCAGAACGTGCGCTACTGCATCCGCATGGTGGGCGAGGACAGTGAGGACAAAGTGGCCCGCCTGGCCGGGGATGTGATTTGCATCACCAGCAAGGGCAAGCCCATCAAGCCCAAAACCGTGGGCCAGCGCACCTATTGCGACAACATCAAGGACAACACCATCACCATCGGCGTGGGCCCTGCCGGCACGGGCAAGACCTACCTGGCGGTGGCCATGGCGGTCAACGCCTTCCGGGCCCAGCAGGTGAACCGGATTATCCTCACCCGCCCGGCGGTGGAGGCTGGGGAGAAGCTGGGCTTCCTCCCCGGGGACTTGCAGCAGAAGGTGGACCCCTACCTGCGCCCCCTGTACGACGCCCTCTTTGACATGCTGGGCGCCGAGACCTACCAGCGCTTTGTGGAGCGGGGCAACATCGAGGTGGCCCCCTTGGCCTATATGCGCGGCCGCACCTTGGATGACAGCTTCATCATTTTGGACGAGGCCCAGAACACCACCGGCGAGCAGATGAAAATGTTCCTCACCCGCCTGGGGTTCAATTCGAAAATGGTCATCACCGGCGACGTGACCCAGATAGATTTGCCCGATGGCAAGCGCTCCGGCCTAAAGGAGGCGGTGCGCATCCTCAAGGGCGTGGACGACATCGCCATTTTCCGCTTTACCGAAAAGGACGTGGTGCGCCACAAGCTGGTGCAGGATATTATCCGCGCCTACGAGCGGGCCAGCAGCCGGGCTGGAAAATAAATTTTTTTAAAGAAAGTACCATCCGAACAGCAGGGTATGGAAGTGGTTTCGGGTGAAAAAATTCGGGGAGGACCCCACAGAAAGGAACGGTGCAGAGAATGGAAAAAATCAGAGTTATCATTTCAAACCAGCAGAAAGCGGTGAAGATTCCCACAGGCATCCGCATGCTTATCCGCCGCTGCTGCCACGCGGTGCTCCAGCTGGAGGGCTTTAAGGATTCCGCCGAAATCAGCGTTTCCTTTGTGGATAACGACCAGATTCAAGAGATGAACCGGCAGTACCGGAACATCGACGCCCCCACCGACGTGCTCTCCTTCCCCATGGGGGAGAACGGCAACTACGACGTCAACCACGAGACGGGCGCCAAAATCCTGGGGGACATTGTCATCTCCGTGCCCAAGGCCATGGAGCAGGCCAAGACGTACGGCCACAGCTTCGAGCGGGAGATGGGCTTTTTAACGGCCCACTCCATGCTGCACCTGCTGGGCTATGACCACGAGGCCGGCGGCCTGGCCCGGGTGCGCATGCGGGAGAAGGAGGAGCAGGTCATGCGGGAGCTGGGCCTGCCTGCCAGCGCCAGCTACGCCACCACGCCCCGTGCATAACCCCAGCCCCCAGAAAAAGCGGAGGCTGTGGCACAGCTTTGCCGATGCCTTCCGGGGCATTGGCTGCTGCATCAAATCCGAGCGGAACATGCGCATCCACCTGGTGGCGTGCGCCTATGTGCTGTTCTTCGCCTCGCAGCTCTCCCTCAGCCGTGGGGAGATGGCCTGCCTGCTGCTGGCCATAGGCGGGGTCATGACGGCTGAAACACTGAACACTGCCCTGGAGAAGCTGTGCGACTTTGCCCAGAAAAACTTAAACCGCTACATCCGTGTCATCAAGGACATGGCGGCGGGGGCAGTGCTTCTCTCCGCCATTGCGGCGCTGCTGGTGGGGGTCGTCATCCTCTTCCGGCCGGAGCTGTGGGCGCTGCTGTGGGGGATAGTCTCCCACCCGGCGGCCTTGGGGCTGCTGGCCCTCTCTTTGGCGGTGGCGGCGGGGTTTGTCTTTTTGGGGCCCGCCTGGGTGGCAGAGCGCTGGGACGCCCTGCGCCGGAGGCGTCTTGACAGGGGACGCCGGGAGAAATAAAATAAGTAGAGTTGGGGGAGGCGCCGTGGATTCCGCGGGGCCCCCTTGTGTTGCGTGGAAAGGAACGTGTGATATGGATACTATGCCTCAAGAGCGCTCGGCGTTTATCGCCATTGTGGGCCGGCCCAACGTGGGCAAGTCCTCGGTGCTCAACCGGCTGGTGGGACAGAAGATTGCCATTGTGTCCCGCAAGCCCCAGACCACCCGCACCCGCATTATGGGCGTGCTCACCCAGGGGGAGGACCAGCTGGTGTTTCTGGATACCCCCGGCCTTATCAAGCCCAAAAATTCCCTGGGGGACTACATGGTCAAGTCCGTCACCCGCACGGTGGACGGCGTGGACGCCTGCCTGCTGGTGACAGAGGCCGGCGCGCCCCTGTCCAAGGCCGACCAGGAGCTGATTCGCCGCTTCCAGGGCGGAAAGGTCCCGGCGGTGCTGGCCATCAACAAAACCGACCTGCTGGAGGACAAGTCCCCCATTATGGAGCAGATTGCCCAGTACGCCGGGCTGTATGGGTTCCAGGCGGTGGTGCCTGTCTCCGCAAAGGATGGCAGCGGCATGGAGGATTTGCTGGACGAGCTGAAAAAACTGTGCCTGCCCGGCGGGCACCTCTTTCCCGAGGACACCCTCACCGACCAGCCCGAGCGGGTCATCGCCTCGGAGATCGTCCGGGAGAAAGTGCTGCGCCTGCTGGACAAGGAGGTCCCCCACGGGGTGGCCGCCGTCACCGAGCGCATGAAGGACCGGGAGGGTATTCTGGACATCGATGTGACCATCTACTGCGAGAAGCCCGGCCACAAGGGCATCCTCATCGGCAAGGGCGGCAGCATGCTGAAAAAGATTGGCACCAAGGCCCGGGAGGATATGGAGCGCTTTTTCGACTGCAAGGTGAACCTGCAGCTGTGGGTGAAGGTGAAAGAGGACTGGCGCCAGCGCCCCGAAACGTTGCAAAGCCTGGGCTTTTCCGAGAGGGACCTGGAGATGTAACGGGGCCGCCTAGCACAAAGGCGGCGGGGATTCTGCCAAAGCCTGTCGAAGAAACAAATCTTTTCCTGTCATAGTCGGGGAATATCCGCAAATACTCTTTTTAGAGAAGGGCGCCGCCCGGTTTGGAAGGGGGACTTTTTGTGGATGTGAAACAGGCTTGGGAGAGCTTTGCCCGTACAGGCAAGGTGGAGGACTATATCCACTATACCCGGCTGAAAAACCAGCTGGAAAACCACGTTGGAGGAGAGGTGCGGGGTGCAGGTAGTAACCCAGGGGCTGATTATCAAGGAGCAGGCGGTGGGGGAGAGCGACCGGCTGGTGACAATCCTCACCAAGGATGAGGGCGTGGTGCGCGCCTTTGCCCGCCGCGCCAAGAATTTGAAGGACAGCAAAAATGCCGCCACGGGCCTGCTGTGCTATTCCCGCCTGAAGCTTTCCAAAGGGCGGGATACATACAACGTCAACGAGGCCTTCCCCATCGAGGTGTTCTTCGGCCTGCGCAAGGACGTGACCGCCTTAGCCCTGGCCCAGTACTTCTGCCAGCTGGCCGTGGAGCTGGTGCCCGAGGGCGTGGAGTCCTCCGAGTACCTGCGGCTGGTGCTCAACGCGCTGCACTTTTTGTGCCAGGGCACCCGGCCCCAGCTTTTGCTCAAAGCCATTGTGGAGCTGCGCATGGTCAGCGAGGCGGGCTATATGCCCAACCTGGCCTACTGCGCCAACTGCGGCGCCTACCAGGCGGAGCGCATGTACTTTAAAATCAACCGGGGGGAGCTGTACTGCAAGTCCTGCTACATCTACACCGGCGACCCTTGCGCGCCCCTGTCCCCGGCGGCCCTCACCGCCATGCGGCACATCGTCCTTTCGGACTTTGAGAAGATATTTTCCTTTTCGGTTTCCCCCGGCGCCTTGGGGGAGCTCTCCGCCGCGGCGGAGGCCTACACCGTGGAGGTTTTACAAAAACGCCCCAAAACCCTGGATTTCTACCACAGCATGCTGTAAAGGCGAATCCTTGCCTATTTATCATGCAAAAAACGGCGGATTTCCTGGGAATATGAGAGAGAAGAAAGTTAAATAGCTTTACAACAGATTTCGCGAGATACCAATGAGGAACTGTCTATGGACAAACATACCAAAGCCTTAGAGCTGGATAAAATTTTAGAGATGGTGGCCGAGGAGTGCTCCAGCCAGGACGGCGCCCAGCTGGCCCGGGAGCTGGAGCCTGTCCACACCGCCGCCGAGGCCCAGTGGCTTTTGGGGGAGACGGACGCCGCCTTTGTGGCCATGGCCAAGTACGGCGCGCCCTCCTTCTACGGCATGAAGAACGTCACCAACCCCCTGCGCCGCGCCCAGGCTGGGGGCGGGCTGGGCCTGCGGGAGCTGCTGGACATCGGCGCCACCTTACGGACCATCCGGGGCCTGACCCAGTGGTGGGGCAAAAGCGGCAGCGTCACCACTGCCCTCACCCCCCGGTTTGAGGTGCTGGCCCCCAACAAGTACCTGGAGGAGAAAATCTTCACCTGCATCGTCAACGAGGAAGAGGTGGCGGACAACGCCTCCCCGGCGCTGGCGTCCATCCGGCGGAAAATCCGGGCGGCCTCCCAGCGGGTGCGGGACCAGCTGGACAAGCTCATCCACTCCCAGGCCCACCAGAAGCATTTGCAGGAGAGCATCGTCACCCAGCGGGGCGGCCGCTATGTGGTGCCCGTCAAGGCGGAGTTCCGGGGGGAGGTCCCCGGCCTGGTGCACGACACCTCCGCCAGCGGCGCCACGGTGTTTGTGGAGCCCATGAGCGTGGTGGAGGCCAATAACGAGATTCGCGTCCTGCGCTCCGACGAGCAGGACGAAATCGCCCGCATTTTGCTGGAGCTCTCTGGGGAGGCCGGCTCCTTCGCCGATTCCATCATCGAGAGCTACCACTACGCCGTGGAGCTGGACTTGATTTTCGCCAAGGCCCAGGTGGCCTACAAGATGAAGGCCGTGGTGCCCCAGGTGGGGGAGGACGGGAAAATCGCCCTCCACGCCGCCCGGCACCCCCTCATCGCCAAGGAGAAGGTGGTGCCCACGGACATCACCTTGGGCGTGGAGTTTGACACCCTCATCATCACCGGCCCCAACACCGGCGGCAAGACCGTGGCCCTAAAGACCATCGGCCTGCTGACCCTTATGGCCATGTGCGGCCTGATGATTCCTGCGGGGGAGGGCAGCCGGGTGGCGGTGTTCCGCCACATCCTGGCGGACATCGGCGACGAGCAGAGCATTGAGCAGTCCCTTTCCACCTTCTCCTCCCACATGGTGAACATCATCCACATCTTCGAGGTGGCGGACAACAGCAGCCTCATCCTCTTGGACGAGCTGGGCGCCGGCACCGACCCGGTGGAGGGCGCCGCCCTGGCGGAGGCCATCATCCAGGAGCTGCGGGGCCGTGGCGTGCGCCTGGCCTGCACCACCCACTACGCCGAGCTGAAGGCCTACGCCATCCAGACACCCGGCGTGGAGAACGGCAGCTGCGAGTTCGACGTGGCCACCCTGCGGCCCACCTACTGGCTGCTCATCGGCGTGCCGGGCAAGTCCAACGCCTTTGCCATCACCCAGCGCCTGGGCATGGACACCGCCATTGTGGACCGCGCCCGGGAGCTGGTCAGCCGGGAGGGCAACGCCTTTGAGCAGGTGGTGGGCCGCCTGGAGGAGGACCGCCGCAAAATGGAGGACGAGCTGGAAGCCCTGCGGGCCTCCGCCGCCCAGGCCAAGGCAAACGCCGAGGCCTCCCAGCGGCTGAAAGACGAGGCCGAGGCCCAGGCCAAAAAGGAGATAGACCGCGCCCGGCAGGAGGCCGCCCAAATCGTCCAAAAGACACGGCAGCGGGCGGACGCCTTGGTGGGCGAGCTGGAGGAGCTGCGCCGCCAGAAGAACAAGCAGCTCTCCGCCGAGCAGAAAGCCCGGCTGCGCTCCGGCCTGAAAGAGCTGGAAAGCTCCTCCGACCCGGTGCACCAGCGGCGGGACGACAACTACGTGCTGCCCCGGCCCTTGGTGGTGGGGGACGAGGTGCTCCTCTACGACATCGATAAGGAGGCCACTGTGCTGGAACTGCCCAAGGACGGCACCGTGCTGGTCCAGGCGGGCATCATCAAAACCCGGGTGCCCCTGGGGAACGTCCGCCTGTTGAGCAAGCGCCAGCTGAAAAAGAAGAACCCCACCCGCACGGTGACCAAGAACGTCTCCACGCCGGAGACATCCTCCAGCCTGGACTTGCGGGGCCAGACTGTGGAAGAGGCCCTGATGGAGGTGGACAACTTCCTGGACCGGGCCAGCCGGATGCACCTCTCCCAGGTGACCATCATCCACGGCAAGGGCACGGGGGCCCTGCGGACGGCGGTGCAGCAGCACCTGCGCCGGTGTTCCCAGGTGAAGAGCTTCCGCCTTGGCACCTATGGCGAAGGCGAAAGCGGCGTCACCATTGCGGAGCTGAAATAAGGACCGGCGAATATTTCCAAATTGTAAAGAAACCAGGACCGCCCTTGCAACAAGGGCGGTTTTGTATTAGAATTGTGGTTAGTCTTGATGAAAGAAGCCCATACAAACGAGGTGGTATTCCATGAGGGAGAATCGATACGACGACCCCCTATTTTTTGAGAAATACAGCCAGATGAGCCGTTCGCGGCTGGGCCTGGCCGGCGCGGGGGAGTGGGAAGACCTGCAAAAGCTTTTGCCGGACTTTGCCGGCAAGCAGGTGCTGGACCTGGGTTGCGGCTACGGCTGGCACTGCGCCTACGCGGCGGAGCACGGGGCCGCCCACGTCACCGGGGTGGACTTGTCCGAAAAGATGCTGGGAGTGGCCCGGCAAAAGGCCAGCTTCCCCCAGGTGGAGTATCTTCACGCCGCTATCGAGGACGTGGACTTCCCCCCGGAGAGATTCGACGTGGTGTTCAGCTCCCTGACCATCCACTACCTGCAGGACTTCCCCGCCTTTGCGGAGAAGGTCCGCACCTGGCTCAAGCCCGGCGGGGACTTTGTGTTCTCGGTGGAGCACCCCATCTTCACCGCCTACGGCAACCAGGATTGGTACTACGACGAGCAGGGCAACATCCTCCACTTCCCCGTGGACAACTACTTCTACGAGGGGCAGCGCCAGGCCGTGTTCCTGGGGGAGGACGTGGTGAAGTACCACCGCACCCTCACCACCTATCTGGATACCTTGCTCACCGGCGGCTTTGCCTTGCGCCGCGTGGTGGAGGCCAAGCCCCCGGAAAGGATGCTGGACATCCCAGGCATGAAGGACGAGCTGCGCCGCCCCATGATGCTGCTGGTGGCCGCAGTAAAGCTGTGAAGGAGGCCGCCCCATGGATGGCAACACCACGGTGAAATACCTGCAACACTACCTGCGCCAGAAGGATTTGGGCTTTTTGGCCCTGGATAGCCTGCCCCCAGGCCCCCAGCGGGAGGCCCAGGAGGAGCGGTTAAAGCACAATTTATTCCTCAAGCTGGTGGAAGAGGTGGGGGAGGTCTCCCGCGCCATCTTTCACGGCCAGTTTCGGGGCCCAGGGGAGCCGGTGAAAGGCACCTTGGACGAGGAGCTGTGGGACGTGCTCTACTACACCCTTTGCCTGGCGGAGGCCTACGGCATCGACATGGAGGAGGCCATCCGGGAAAAGGAGCGGCTGAACAACCTCCGCTTTCACGACGAGCACCCCTTTGAGGCGGGCCGCTGATTTTGTTCGCACTCAGCCTTTGGGCTGTCTGTCTATATTGGAAAGGAAGTAATTTGAAACCATGGCAATGAAAGAATTTCAGGCAGAATCCAAGCGCTTGCTGGACTTGATGATTAACTCCATCTACACCCACAAGGAAATTTTCCTGCGGGAGCTGATTTCCAACGCCAGCGACGCCATTGACAAGCTCTATTACCGCACCTTGGAGGACGGCGCCACCGGCCTTTCCCGGGAGGACTTCTCCATCCAGCTGGCCGTGGACAAGGAGGCCCGCACCCTCTCTATCAGCGACAACGGCATCGGCATGACCCAGGAGGAGCTGGACAACAACCTGGGCGTCATCGCCCGCAGCGGTTCCCTCCAGTTTAAGCAGGAGGCCGAGAAGAAGGACGAGGTGGACATCATCGGCCAGTTTGGCGTGGGCTTCTACTCCGCTTTTATGGTCAGCTCCCGGGTGACCGTGGACACCAAGGCTTTTGGCTCCGATGAGGCCTGGCACTGGGAATCCACCGGCTTGGACGGCTATGAAATCACCCCCGGCGCCAAGGCGGACCGCGGCACCACCATCACCCTCTACCTCAAGGAGGACAGCGAGGACGAGAACTACAGCGAGTTCTTGGACCAGTTCCGCCTGCAGGATTTGGTGAAGAAGTACTCCGATTACATCCGCTACCCCATCCGCATGGAGGTGTCCCACACCCACGTAAAAGAGGGCACCGGCGTGGACGGCAAGGACCCGGAGTACGAAACCCACACCGAGGTGGAGACCCTCAACAGCATGACCCCCATCTGGAAGAAGGCCAAAAGCGAAGTCACCGACGAGGAGATGAACGCCTTCTACAAGGAGAAGTTCTACGACTGGCAGGACCCCTTAAAGGGCATCCGCACCTCCACCGAGGGAGCGGCCACCTACACGGCCCTGCTGTTCATCCCCTCCCACGCCCCCATGGACTACTACACCCGGGAGTATGAGAAGGGCCTGCAGCTCTACGCCAGCGGCGTGCTTATCATGGACAAGTGCGCCGATTTGCTGCCGGACTGCTTCAGCTTTGTAAAGGGACTGGTGGATTCCCAGGATTTGTCCTTGAACATCTCCCGGGAGATGCTCCAGCACGATAGGCAGCTGAAGCTCATCGCCAGCCGCCTGGAGAAGAAAATCGCCTCCGAGCTGCAGTCCATGCTGAACAACGACCGCGAGAAGTACGAGCAGTTCTGGAAGGCTTTTGGCCTGCAGATGAAGTACGGCCTGTACGACAACTACGGCGCCAAGAAGGACGAGCTGAAGGATTTGGTGCTGTTCACCTCCTCCGCGGAGAAGAAGCTCACCTCCCTAAAGGAGTACGTCTCCCGCATGAAGCCGGAGCAGAAGTACATCTACTACGGCTGCGGCGAAACGGTGGAGCGCGTCCTCAGCCTGCCCCAGGCGGAAACCCTCCAGGAGAAGGGCTTTGAGATGCTGTGCCTGACGGACAACGTGGACGAGTTTGCCCTGCGGATGCTGATGAAGTACGACGACAAGGAGTTCCGCAACATCTCCTCCGACGACCTGGAGCTGGAGTCCACCGAGGAGAAGGAGAAGGTCAAAGAGCTGGCCGAGGAGAACAAGGACATGCTGGCCTTTGTAAAGGAGTCCTTGGGCGACAAGGTAAAGGACGTGCGTCTTTCCGGCAAGTTGAAGAGCCACGCCGTGTGCATCACCACCGACGGCATGATTTCCACCGAGATGGAGAAGGTGCTCAACGCCATGCCCGCCCAGGAGAAAATCAAGGCCCAGCGCGTGCTGGAGATAAACGGCGAGCACCCCATCTTCCAGCGGCTGCAGGAGCTGTACCAGTCCGACAAGGAGCGCTTAAAGCTCTACGCCGAAATCCTCTACGACCAGGCTTTGCTCCTTGAGGGCATCTCTTTGGAGGACCCCTCCGACTTCTCCCAGAAGCTGTGCCAGCTTCTGTAAGCCCCAGTAAAATCTCTCGCAAAGGAGGCTGATTCCATGCAGAATGGCTATCCGCCCACCCCGTACCAGCCGCCCCAGCAGGCCCCGGCGGCCAGCGTCCCGCCCCAAGGCTATCCCCAGGTAGCGCCGCCCAGCGCGCCTCCCGTGGCCTACGGCGGGACTGTCCCCCCCGCGGTGGAGCCCCAGCAGGCCCCGGTGGCCAGCGTCCCGCTCCAAGGCTATCCCCAGGCGGTGGTGCCCAGCGCCCCTCCCGTGGGCTACGGCGGGAACGTCCCCCCCGCGGTGGAGCACCAGCAGGCCCCGGCGGCCAGCGTTCCGCCCCAGGGCTATCCCCAGGCGGTGGTGCCCAGCGCCCCGCCCGTGACCTACGGCGGGACTGTCCCCCCCGCGGTGGAGCCCCAGCAGGCCCCGGCAGCCAGCGTCCCGCTCCAAGGCTATCCCCAAGCGGTGTCGCCCAGCGCCCCTCCCGTGGCCTACGGCGGGACTGTTCCCCCCGCAGCGGAGCCCCAGCAGGCCCCGGCAGCCAGCGTCCCGCCCCAGGGCTATCCCCAGGCGGTGGTGCCAGGTGTGCCCCCTATGGGGCCGCCTCCCGGGTATCCGCCCTACCCTGGGATGGGCCAAGGCTATCCGGCGCCTTACGGGGCCTGTCCGATGCCGGCCCAGCCTGGCTGGTACGCCACCCCGGTGTACGCGCCCCCTTACGTGCCAGGGGAGAAGCCCCTGCGGGACCCCCGGCAGAAAGGCGCCACCCGCACCATGAACCGCATGTGCCTGCTGCTGCTGGCCCAGTTCGCCCTGTCCCTGTTCTGGCAGTTCCCCTTGCAGATGCTGCTGGCCTTGGTGGGCGTGGATATCTTCCAGAACAGCCTGGGCTACCAGTGGCTTTCCGGGGTGCTGGTGCCCCTTGCCACGGCGCTGCCCTTTGTGGCCTATTTGGCCTTCCGCAAGGACGACCCTGCGGACTACTTAAAGTTTGAGAAGGTGGGCTTCAGCGGCGGCCTCCTCTGTGTGCTGGGGGGCCTGGCCGTGACGCTGCTGGGCAACTACCCCGCCACCTTTGTCAGCAATTTCTTTGGCAGCTTTGGGTATGAGTCCGCCTCCAGCTATGTGGGAGGCGGGGAATCCCTCCAGGTGGTGCTGCTGGACATTGCCATCACCGCCGTGCTGGTGCCCTTTATGGAGGAGTTCGCCTTCCGGGGCGTGGTGCTCTCCGCCCTGCGGAAGTACGGCATCGGGTTCTCCATTGTGGCCTCCGCCTTGATTTTCGGCATGGCCCACATGGACTTCTCCACGGTGGTGTTCGCCTTTGTGGCCGGGCTGGTGTTCGGCTTCCTCTACGCCAAGACCAACAACTTGTGGCTGCCGGTGATAATCCACAGCCTGAACAACCTCATCGCCGTGCTGGGCAGCCACGGGGAGTTCCTCTTTGGGGACATGGCCTATTTCGTCAACAACCTGCTGATGCTGGTGCCCCTGGGCGTGGGCCTGGTGGCGTTGGTGCTCCTGCTGGTTTTCAAGCGGGGCATGTTCATCGGTCCCCGTTCCCCCCGGTATGACGGCCCCGCCCAGCCTTTGGGCGCGGGGGAGAGCGCGGCGTCCATTGTGCGGGCGCCCATGTTCTGGGTGGTGGTGGGCCTGATGGCCCTGTACACCCTCAGCCTGTTCTTCGCGCTATGATGCTGCCCCTTGCCTTTTTGCCGGAAAAGCGGTTTATGCTCCGGGCCCTGGAGCTGGCCCAGGAAGCCGCCGCCGCGGGGGAAGTCCCCGTGGGCGCGGTGGTGGTCAAAGAGGGCCGCGTCATTGGGGAGGGCCGCAACCGCCGGGAGGCGGGCAAAACCGCTTTGGCCCACGCCGAGCTGGAGGCCATCCACCAGGCCTGCCAAGCCCTGGGCACCTGGCGTCTCACCGGCTGCGACTTGTACGTCACCTTGGAGCCCTGCCCCATGTGCACGGGGGCCATTATCAACGCCCACGTGGATAGGGTGGTCTACGGCGCCGACGACGAGAGGGCTGGCTGCTGCGGCACGGCCGCTGACCTGTTCGCCTTGCCCTACAGCCACCGCCCAGAGCTGTACCGCGGCTTCTTCGAGGCCGAGGCCAAAGCGCTGCTGCGGGCGTTCTTCCAAGCTTTGCGCGCATGAAAAAGGAGCTGTTGCTTATTGCAGCAGCTCCTTTTTTTGTCAGTAGATTCCCGCTTCCTTCTCCAGCTTCCGGCGCTCTTTCCGCAGGCGGGTGCGCTCCACGGCGGCTTCCCATTCCCGGCGCTCCTCCTCGGTGGCCAGCACCAGACGGGGCACCTCCACCGGGCGCTCGTTTTCGTCCAGGGCCACCATCACCAGGTAGGCCACGTTGATAAGCCGCTTGTGGCCGTTAAGCTCCTCCACATAGGTGCGCACGCACACCTCCATGGAGGTGCGGCCGGTGTAGGTGATGTACCCGCACAGCACAATGGTCTCGTTGCCGTAGGCCGGGCCCTCAAAGCGCAGGTTGTCCACGGCGGCGGTGGTCACGTTCCGGTTGGAGTGCCGCCGGGCCACCACCCCGGCCACCACGTCAATCCACTCCATCAGCCGCCCGCCAAACAGCCGCTTGTAGCCGTTTAAGCTGGACTGGGACAAAATCTGCACGTGCTCGGTGTAGGAGTCCCGCACATATTTTTCCATGGGCCTTCTCCTTTCATCAAAGCGTTCATTTCCGTTTTTCACCTCTTTATTATACCCTATGGCTATGCAGGATTCAACGGGGCCGTCTTGCAAACGGGCTGGGGGATGCTGCGGCAAACGCAAAGAAAAGAGGACCGGTCTCCCGGTCCTCTCTTTGCTTGTTGTGCGTGTGGCTGGCGAAGCCTCTGCACCGCTTCGCGGCTTAGCAGGTGGCGCCGCCCTTTACGTTCAGCTTCAGGTTTTCCTCTTTCCGCTGGAGCAGGCCGTCAGACAGCAGCTGCTCCTGGACGTTCTCAAAGCCAATGCGCTCCACGGTGTCGGCAAAGCGCTCGCCGGTCAGGCCTTGCTCCCGGAACAGGAGGATGGCCTTTTCCACAATGCCCAGCACCTCGTCCTTGTCGGTAAAGACCTTCTCCAGGTACCGGCCGTGGGCCACCTTTTTGCCCCAGCGCCCGCCAATGTAGACGCGGTAGCCGCTGGTAAAGCCCTCCACAGCCTTGAAGGGGCACTTGCCCACGCAGCGGCCGCAGTGGTTGCAGGCGCTGTCGTCGATGACCACCTTGCCGTCCTGCACCACAGGCACCTGGATGGGGCAGGCCTTCTCCACCTGGCACACCTTGCAGCCCCGGCACTTGTCCAGGTCGATGCGGGGCACCTTCTGGCCGATGATGCCCAAATCGTTCAGGTCGGGCTTCACGCAGTTGTTGGGGCAGCCGCCCACGGCAATCTTGAACTTGTGGGGCAGCTTCACGTCGTTGTAGCCGTGGTAGAACCGCTCGTGAATCTCCTCGCTGAGGGCGAAGGTGTCGATGAGGCCGTACTGGCACGTGGTGCCCTTGCAGCTGACCACAGGCCGCACCTTGGAGCCGGTGCCGCCGGTCTCCAGGCCGTGCTGGGCCAGGAACTCCCGCAGGGGCTCGATGTTGTCAAAGGGGATGTGCTGAATCTCAATGGTCAGCCGGGTGGTCATGGCCACCTGGCCGTTGCCGAACCGCTCCGCCGCCTCGGTGATGGCCCGCATCTCGTCGGCGGTGATCTTGCCGTTGCGGGTGATGACCCGGCCGTTGAAGCAGTCGGGGGTGTTTTTGTCCCACAGGAAGCCCAGGCCCTTCACCCGGGTGATTTCCTCGGGGGGCACCGTGGCGCCGGGAGCGGCCACCCGCACCTGGTTGAAGGTGGTGGCGCCCTCCAGCACCAAGGTGTTCTCATAGCCGTAGAACTTCAGCCGGTTCTGCAGGAAGTAGGCCCGCTTGCCCCGGCCGCACACCAGCAGCAGCTTCTCGTCCTTGCCAATGCCTTCGATGGGGCCCTCCACTTTGGAGAGGTCCACGAACTTGGCGCCCCGGATGGTGGGCTGGGGGTTCACGTCGATGACGGTGTAGCCCTCGGCCGCCCCGGCGGCGTACTGGGCGGGGGTCATGCTCTGCATGGTGCCGGAGAGCTTGTTCTCCAGCACATACACAGCCTGCACAAAGGGGTGGATGGCCGTGGAGAAGGGCGGCGCGTAGGCCAGATCCAGGTTTTCAAAATCCTCCAGCTTCAGGCCCATGGAGAGTCCCACCACGGCGATGTCCACCATCTTGTCCACCGCGCCGGGGCCCAGCACCTGGACGCCCAGCAGCTGGTGGGTGTTCCTATCCGCCAAAAGCTTGGTGATGAAGAACGCCGCGCCGGGATAGTAGTGGGCCTTGTCATCGGTGACAGCCACCACGGTCTCCACGTCGTAGCCGGCCTCTTTGGCGGCGGATTCCGTCAGGCCGGTGCGGCCCACGTTCAGGCCGGGCAGCTTCACCACGCCGGTGCCCAGCACGCCGGGGTACGTCTTGTTTTCCCCGTTGAGGTTCTGGGCCAAAGTGCGGCCCTCCAGGTTGGCGGAGGAGCCCATGGGGGAGTACTGTGCCTTGCCGGTGAGGCGGTTCTTCACCAAAGCGCAGTCCCCGGCGGCGTAGATGTCCGCCACGCTGGTGGCGAGACATTCGTCCACCACAATGGCGCCCTTTTCCATCTGGATGCCGGTGCCCTCCAAAAAGGCGGTGTTGGGCCGGATGCCCGCGGACACCACCACCGCGCCGCAGGGCAGCAGGCCGGCGTCTGTCTGTACGCCCTCCACCTTGCCATCGCCCACAAGGGCCGTGGCCTTGGTGCCGGTGAGCACCCGGATACCCTTCTGCTGCAGGTGGCGCTGGACGTAGCCGGCCATCTCCCCATCCAGCACGCCGGAGAGGATTTGGGAGGCCACTTCCACCACGGTGACGGAAATGCCCCGGTCAAAGAGGTTCTCCGCCAGCTCCAGGCCGATGAAGCCGCCGCCGATGACCACGGCCTTCTTCACGCCGTTGGCCTCCAGGTAGTCCCGCATGGTGATGGCGTCCTCGGGGGCCCGCATGGGGAACACGCCGTTTAAATCCACCCCGGGGAGGGGCAGCTTCACCGCGGAGGCGCCGGTGGCCACAATCAGCTTGTCATAGCCGTAGGTTTCCTCCTGGCCGTTTTCCAGGTTCTGGACGGTCACCACCTTGGCGGCAGGGTCCACATGGGTGGCCTCCCGCAGGGTGAGCACCTCCACGCCGGTAAGGCCCCGGTACTTCTGGGGGGTGTTGACGATGAGCTCCTCCCGGTTCTCAATGGAGCCGCCCACATAATAGGGCAGCCCGCACCCCGCGTAGGAGATGTCCGCGCTTTTGGTGAGCAGCACCACCTGGTCGGCGCGGTTCTCCCGTTTCCATTTGGCGGCAGCCTTGGTGCCGGCTGCTACGCCGCCGATGACTAGAATCTTCATGTTACCCTTCCTTTCCCTGCCTGTGGCAGCAATGAGGTTCCCCGGCGCACTCTGGCCGGGGGCTAGTACATATCATCACATCCCCGCCCTCTATGCGGAGCCCGCGTCCCTCCACCAGGGCCTGGGCCACCTTGCGGCGGCCCTCCTCGTAGATGCGCGCGACCGTGGCGCGGGAAATGTTCATCCGTGCCGCGCACTGCTCCTGGGTAAACCCCCGGTAGTCCAGCAGGCGGATGGCCTCCAATTCATCCACCTGCAGCACCACGCTTTCCCCGGCTTCGGGGACAGCGCCCCGGGGCAGGAACTCTGTCACCTGGGGCATGGAGCAGATGCAGCGGCATTTGCTGGGCCTGGCCAAACAGCTCCCTCCTTTCCATCGGTCCTCGGCTCTATCATACCCTGGTTTTGAACATATGTCAACAAAAATCTGGGAGGGGCGCACACATCTGCCGCCCCGGGAATAAAGTGGCATACAAAGGTTTTTGCAGCCAAAGCGGGGAGGGGAGAACATGGAGGACGCCAGAAGCCTGTGGCAGCTGGCCCCGGGACACCGGGCTTGGGTGGGGGAGCTTTCCGCCCAAGGGGAGCTGCGCCGGCAGCTGCGGGATTTGGGCTTTGTCCCCGGGGCCCAGGTGGAGTGCCTGGGAAAAAGCCCCCTGGGGGACCCAGCCGCCTACCGGGTGCGGGGCGCGGTGGTGGCCCTGCGCCGCCGGGACGCCCAGTTGATAGCCTTGGGAAGGGGAGAGGAGTGATACCGTGAGAGAAGCCGAAGCGCCTGCCATCGCCCTGGCGGGCAACCCCAATGTGGGAAAGAGCACCGTGTTCAACGCCTTGACAGGGCTGCGCCAGCACACGGGCAACTGGGCCGGGAAGACTGTGGGCAGCGCCCAGGGCCGGTGGGAGTTCCAAGGCCGGGCGTACCAGCTGGTGGATTTGCCCGGGTGCGTCTCCTTGCTCTCCCAGGAGGGGGAGGAGCGGGCCGCCCGGGAGTACTTGCTCTCGGGCCAGGCCCAGGCCGTGGTGGTGGTCTGCGACGCCACCTGTTTGGAGCGGGGCCTCTCCTTGGTGTTCCAGGTGCTGGAAATCACCGCCCGGGCTGTGGTGTGCGTCAACCTTTTGGACGAGGCGCAGCGCAAGGGCATCCGCGTGGATTTGGAGCGGCTCTCCCAAAGGCTGGGGGTGCCGGTGGTGGGCTGCGCCGCCCGGGGCGGCCGGGGCCTGCCCCAGCTGAAAGAGGCCGTGGCCCAGGCTGCCGCGGGGCGCGGCGGCAGCGTCCCCCAGCCGGTGCGCTATCCCCAGGCGGTGGAGGCCGCTGTGGACCGCCTGGCGCCGCTGCTCCGCCGCCAGGGCCGAGAGAATCCCCGCTGGCACGCCCTGCGCCTTTTAGAGGCCGGGGAGCAGCCCGCCACCCCCCAAGAGCGTGCCTTATTGGAGGACGCCTGGAAATCCCACAGCCTCCAGTGGTTTGCCGACGCCCTTTCCGCCGCCCAAGCCCAGGCCGCGGAGGACTTGGCCCGGCAGGTGGTGGCAGGCCTGGGCAAGGGCTACAGCCCCCGGGACAGGAAGCTGGACCGGCTGTTCACCGGCCGGTGGACGGCCTTCCCGGTGATGGCGCTGCTGCTGCTGGCCATCCTCTGGCTGACCATGGTGGGGGCCAACGCCCCCTCCCAGCTGTTGAGCCAGGGCTTCTCCCAGCTGGGGGAGTGGCTCCGCCGCTGGCTGGCGCCCGCGCCACCGTGGCTCTCCGGGGTGTTGGTGGACGGCGCCTACACCACCCTCTCCTGGGTGGTGGCGGTAATGCTGCCGCCCATGGCCATCTTTTTCCCCCTGTTCACCTTGCTGGAGGATTTGGGCTACCTGCCCCGCATGGCCTACAACTTGGACAGGTGCTTTGCCAGGTGCGGGGCCTGCGGCAAGCAGGCGCTGACGCTCTCCATGGGCCTGGGCTGCAACGCCGCCGGGGTGGTGGGCTGCCGGATCATCCACTCCCCCCGGGAGCGCCTTATTGCTATCGCCACCAACGCCTTCACCCCCTGCAACGGCAGGCTGCCTTTGCTGGCCGCCTTGCTGTCCTTGTTTTTCGCCGGGGCGGGGGCTTTGGGGGGCGCGGTGGGCATGGCGGCG
>NHCFR05603__coassemble_649_pt1 | contig 21954 bp, 19 predicted proteins | sample NHCFR05603__metabat2_high_PE_046 | metagenome-assembled genome bin NHCFR05603
ATTGCTGGATACTTGGGTGCTGCAAAGAAAACTGGCGTTTGTTCAGTAGACATTACATAGAAAAAACCAGCCAGCCCGCAAGCCGCCTGGTTTTTCCATATCCCCCGCCTAGAGCGCCAGCTCCCACAGCCGTTTTTTATCCAGGATTTTCACCCCGCCCCGGGAGACCTCCACAAGGCCCTCGCTGGCGAAGTATTTCAGCATCCGCGTCACAACCTCCCGGGCGGAGCCCATATACTTGGCGATCTGCTCGTGGGTGAAGGGGATGGTGTCGGAACCCAGCCGCTTCGACTCGTCTGTCAGGAAGATGGCCAGCCGCTGGTCCATGCTCATAAAGAGGATTTGCTGCATCACCCACATCACGTCGGAAAAGCGGCTGATGGCTGTTTCCAGGGAAAAGATTTTGATTTTGGGGTTTGCCTCGCTGACAGACACAAAGGCGGGCCCGCTGATGACGTAGCACTCGCTGTCCTCCTCCGCGTCGATCATCACGTCGAAGGTGATGGACTGCAGCACGCAGGAGGCGGAAAGCATGCACATGTCCCCGGCGTACAGGCGGTATAGGGTGATGTCCTTCCCCTTCTCCGACAGCAGGTAGACCCGCAAACACCCCGAGCGGATGAAGAACACCCCCGAGCACTCTGTGCCGTCGTGGATGGTGGTGCCCTTTAAATAGGTCATGGCCACGGAATTTTGGCAGATGGTGTCCCGGGTTTCGGGGGAGATTTCATTCCAAAAGGGAAAAATCTCTTTGTAAACCGGTTCAAACATGGATGGCGCCATGGCGCAGACACTCCTTTCTCTACCTATCGCGCGCACGGGGAAACTCCCCCGGGCGTTTGTTCTCTGAGGACATTATAGCATGGGCCTCCGGGAAGCGCAATCGCGGCAGGCCGCCCCTTTGTGACTGAATCACGGTAATCCCCGCCGGCCCCTGGTATACTGGGTGGCAAGAACCGCAAAGGGCTGCCTTGCCCATGCACAGGGCCGGCTTTCCCTTGACGGCGCCGCCAAAGAGGGATATACTGGACGGCAGCGGCAAATTCTAATAAAACGGCGGGTACAGCTGCGCCCGGGGGGAGAAAGATAGATGCAGTATTTTATCTCGTTTTTAGAGGGGATTATCACCTTTGTGTCCCCCTGCCTTTTGCCCATGCTGCCCATTTACATTTCCTATTTTGCCGGGGACAGCGAGAGGGATACAAAGCGGGTGGTGAAAAACGCCCTGGGCTTTATTCTGGGCTTTACGCTGGTGTTCGTGCTGCTGGGGGCCTTGGCGGGCTCCCTGGGCACGCTGCTGCAGGAGTACAGCGCGGTGGTCAATTTGGTGACAGGGCTCATTGTCATCTTCTTTGGCCTGAACTTTTTGGGCGTGTTCCGGGTCAACCTGTTCCGCGGCACAAAGCTGGGCAACGTGGAGCACCTGGGCTTTTTCTCCTCGCTGCTCTTTGGGGTGGTCTTTTCCGTGGGGTGGACGCCCTGCGTGGGGGCCTTCCTGGGCTCGGCGCTGCTGCTGGCCACCAGCCAAGGGAACGTCCTCCAGGGCGTGGCCATGTTGCTGCTGTACTCATTGGGCCTGGGGGTGCCGTTTTTCATCAGCGCCGTGCTCATCGACAGGCTGAAAGGGGCGTTTTCCTTTATCAAGCGCCATTACCGGGTTATCAACCTGGTCAGCGGCGGCTTTTTGGTGGCCATTGGCGTGCTGATGGCTACGGGGCTCTTTGGCAAGTTCCTGGCGCTGCTGTCATAAGGAGGGGAAGAGATGAACGCAAAAAAGAAAAACCTGGCCCTTGCCGGGATAGCCGTCCTGCTGGTGGCTGTTTTGGCGGTGGCGGCGGTGCTGTACCAGAAGTTCAGCGCGGAGTACGCCGGGGAAAACCTGGGCTCCACCGAGGAGGCCCAGCTGGCAGCCCCGGATTTCACCGTGCTGGACAGCGAGGGCAACGAGGTGCAGCTCTCCGATTACGTGGGCAAGCCCATTGTGCTCAACTTCTGGGCCACCTGGTGCTATTACTGCAAGGAGGAAATGCCGGATTTTGACAAGGCCTATGAGGCCTACCCAGAGGTGCAGTTCCTCATGGTGAACGCCACCGACGGCGTCCAGGAGACCATGGAATCCGCCCAGGAGTACATCCAGCAGGAGGGGTTCCAGTTCGACGTGTTCTACGACACCCAGCTGGAGGCGGTAAACGCCTACTATGTGACAGGCTTCCCCGCCACTTACTTTATCGACGCCCAGGGGAACCTGGTCACCCGCAGCCGCGGGATGCTGGACTACGACACCTTGGTTAAAGGCATTGGAATGATAACAGAATAGGAGGACATCACATGCTGACTGTAGGAGAAAAAGCCCCAGAGTTCACCTTGCAGGACAAGGACGGCAACACCGTTTCCCTCTCCGATTTCGCGGGGAAAAAGGTGGTCGTCTATTTCTACCCCAAGGACACAACACCCCCGGCTGCACCAGGCAGGCCTGCGCCTTTGCCGGGCTGTATGGGGAGTTTCAGAAAAAAGGCGTGGAGGTCATCGGCATCAGCCGGGACAGCGTGGCCTCCCATGGGAGGTTCGCCCAAAAGCACAGCCTGCCCTTCCTCCTCCTCTCTGACCCGGAGCTCCAGGCCATCCAGGCCTATGGCGTGTGGCAGGAGAAGAAGCTCTACGGCAAGGTGAGTATGGGCGTGGTGCGCACCACCTTTGTCATTGACGAGCAGGGCAACATCGAGAGAATCATGCCCAAGGTAAAGCCCGATACCAATGCGGCGGAAATCTTGGAGCAGCTGTAAAAAAAAACGCTGGCAGGGGAAATCCTCTGCCGGCTTTTTTTGCCCCGTTCCCCCCTGGGGAAAAACAAAGAAACTTGTAAGAAATGGCCCAAAGCCCGCCGCTGCGGGAAAAAAGCCCATCGGGGCCCGTTTGCCCCGGTTGTGCCCGTGGGGATTTCGTGTTATAATACTGGAAAACACTTGACATAAATCTAAAGGAACCCTTTGCTATGAACGTTTCTTCTTTGCAAAAGAAGCTTTCCTTCCCAGTGGGGGAGGTGATGGCCGCTTTGCTGGTGGCCCAGCCCCTGCTGGATGTGCTTTCCTATTTTATGGGCCAGGCGGACGCCACCTGGCTGACCACCGCCCTGCGCACGGTGCTGCTGTTCGCTGTGGGGGTGTACGGGTTTTCCGTTACGGAAAACCGCCGGGCCTACTATGTGATGTACGGCGTGGTGGGGGGCTTTTGGGTGCTGCACATGCTCAGCTGCCTGCGCCTGGGCTACCAGGACCCGGTAGGGGACGCGGCGGAGTACCTCAAGCTGGTGCAGTTCCCCTTGTGGACCCTTTCCTTTGTCACCTTCTTCCGCCAGCGCCGCAACCTGGACTACCGGGTGGCGGGCGTCTTGGCGGTGAACGTGGGCCTGATTTTGCTGGTGATAGCTTTGTCCTACGCCGTGGGCCAGCCGGTGTACACCTACGATTACCCCGAGCGGGGGGTGGCCATCGGCATTTTGGGCTGGTTTGGGGTGGCCAACTCCCAGAGCTCCATTTTGACGCTGCTGGTGCCGCCCCTGCTGCTGTGGGGCCTGCGCAGCCAGCGGCTGTGGCAGTTCTGCCTGTGCTGCTTGGGGGGCTTTGGGCTGCTGTACTTTACCGGCACCCGGCTGACCTATTACGGGGCCATCCTCATTGGCTGCGCATTCTTGGTGCTGCTGCTGTTGCGGCGGCAGCAGCTGCTGTTCTGCGTCCCCTTGGCGGTGGCGCTGGTGGTGCTGGTGGCCTGCCGGGGGATTTCCCCCATGGTCGAGCGACAGGCCCTCACCGGGGATTCCTACGCCATCTATCAGGAGAAGGCCGACGCCATCTTGGGAGAGGACGCGGGCTACACCCACCAGCCAGGGGAGGAGGTCCCCCTGGAGCTCCTGGAGAAAATCACCCGGGTGTACACCGAGGTGTACGACCAGCCGGGCATCTACGGGGTGACGCTGCTCTCGGACCTCATCGACGAGTTTGGCCTGGAGGCGGTGATGGAGCAGTACAACTACGCCACCGACCCCCAGACCTTGTACAACACCCGGGTAAAGAAGCTCACGGCCATGGAAATGGTGTGGCAAAAGCAGGATTTCCTGACGAGAATCCTGGGCTTTGAGTACGCCCAGTGCCATGTGGGCAGCCACATCTACGACCCGGAGAACGACTTCCCGGCGCTGCTGTACTACTACGGCTATTTGGGCGTGGGCCTGTACGGGGCCTTCTGCCTGTACTTTGTGCTCATCTCCCTGAAAGGCTTGGTGGGGGATTGGCGGCGGGTGCTGTGTATTGAGTTTGGCGTGCCCGCCATGATGCTGGCCATGATGCTGGGCGGGGCCCAGTTTTCCGGCCAGGTGCTGCGCAAGCCCAGCGTGACGGTGTACGGCTCGGTGGCGGCGGCGCTGTTGTATGTGTACCTTCACCCCGCCCCGGGTACAGGCCGGGCGCTGGAGAAGGGGAGGCTGCTGGTGGAACGCCGGGGGCACCGCCCCGGGACATGGGGAAATCGCCAAGGGGGAACGGTATGAAGCAGAAATTTCAAACACTAAAAAAGGCCATCGATGGGAAGCTCCACTGGATTGTAGGGGCTGTCATCGTCATACAGCCCGCGCTGGACGTGCTCTCCTACTTTTTGGGGGAGCTGGGGAACAACTCCTTCTCCACGGCGCTGCGCTTCCTGCTGCTGATGGCCGTGGCCCTGCTGGGCTTTGTGGTCAGCGATAAAAAGCGGGTGTATGTGATTTTCTACGGGATAATGGGCGCCTTCTGGGTGGCCCACATGGCAAACTGCTACCGCATCGGGTACCAGTCCATGGTGGCGGACACAGCCAACTTCCTGCGGATTATGAGCTTCCCCATGTACACCCTTTCCTTTATCACCTTTTTTCAAAAGGGGAAGAACATCCGCAAGTGGATTTACACCGGCTTTGCCATCAACCTGGCGGAGATTGTGCTGTTCACCGCGCTGCCCTGGGCCACGGGGAACCCGGTGTACACCTATGCCAGCCTGGGCCTGGGGGTGATGGGCTGGTTTGGTGTGGCCAACGCCCAAAGCGCTATTATCGTGCTGGTAATGCCCCTGGCCATCTTCTTCGCCTGGAAAACCGGCAAGTACCTGGTTTTCCTGCTGTCCTTGGTGCTCAGCTTTGGGTTGATGTTCATCACCGGCACCAAGTTTACCTTCTACTCCATCTTCATCATCGCAGGGGCGTATGTGTTCCTCTTTGTCCTCCACTATAAAAAGCAGTGCTTGCGCTATGTGGTGCCCCTGCTGGGGGTAGTGGTGCTGGTGGTGGCATTCCGCAGCTATGCCCCCATGATGCAGCGGGAGAGCCAGTCCCAATACGCCTTGAACAACTACCAGAACCTGGTGGAGGAAAGCCTGAAAAACAGCGGCACCGACCAGGAAGAGCTGGACCAAATCCGCCAGGAGCTGGAGGAGAGCGGGAAGGAGGGCGGGAAGGAGGGCGGCTCTTCCCAAGAGGGTCCCACCGAAGGGGAGGACGTGCGGCTTAAGCGCCTGCGGGACAGCCTGATGGGCGTCTATACGGACCCGGAGGTCTACGGCCCTGTGTTTGGAAATATGTACGACCGTTTTGGCGTGTACAACGTAATGGATGCCTACAACTACACCTCCGAGCCCTCTGTCCTGTCGGATTCCCGTGTGCGGAAGTCCATGTACGCCAAGCTGATGTGGGAGGAGAAGGACTTCCTCACCCGGCTGCTGGGTTTCGAGTACAGCGATATGATTTACGGCGACACCATCTACGACCTGGAGAACGACTTCCCTGCGGTGTTCTACTTCTGCGGGTACATTGGTTTTGGGCTTTACATGGTGTTCCTGGCTTTGTTCGTGGTGATGATTTTCTGGGCCTTTGGCCAAGATGTGGCCGCCGCCTGGCGCGGCCAGAAGGACAAGGGCCGCCCCAAGCCGGTGCGGGCCCTGTGCGCCTTTGGGGGCGGGGTGCAGCGGTTCCTCACGGTGGAGATGGGCGCCGTGGGCATGACCTTCCTGCTGGCAGCCATCGCGGCGCAGATTTCCGGCAACGTGCTGCGCCGGCCCAACGTGACCGCCTACTTCGCCATCGCCGCGGCGTACCTGTGCTATTTGACCGTTATCCAGCGGCGGCAGCGCGGCAAGGAAAAGTAAACATTCCCCCCTATCCAGGAAACGGCGAGAGGGGAGAGCCAAGGGCTGCCGCAGGTTTGCGGCGGCCCTTTTTCGCGGGGATTTGACAAAACGGCCATCCCGCGCTACAATATGGGACGGAAAATGAAAAAAGGGGAGCTGCCCCCGGGCGGCTGAGAGGAGCCTAGAGCTTAAACCCTTTGCCTTTGGGCAGGAACCTGATACGGGTAATACCGGCGTAGGAAGTTTTCATCATACCAGCGCAGCGCTTGCTTTGCGGGGAATCTTCCTGGCCGCCCGGCTTTTGGGCGGCTGTTTTCTTGCCCTGGGCCTTTTCCCAGATTTTACAACTTGAGAGGAAGGTTGAACATGAATTCCGTTTCGAAGCGCACTTTTAACCTGGTGCTGGGCGGCATTATGGTGGCCATGGCCACTGTGCTGGGCTTTATCAAGGTGTACGAGGCCCCCTATGGCGGCGCTATCACCGTGTGCTCCATGCTGCCCATCTTGTTTTACAGCTACCGCTGCGGCCTAAAGTGGGGCCTGGGCGCCGGGCTGGTGCACAGCGTGCTCCAGCTGCTGCTGGGCATGAGCGCCCTGCGCGGCCTGTCTGTGGGCACGCTGGTGGGCTCCATTTTCCTAGATTACATCCTGGCCTTTACCGTGCTGGGCCTGGGCGGCATGTTCCGGGGCAAAATCAAAAACGACGCCGTGGCCTTTACGCTGGGCGGCTTCGTCGCCATGATGCTGCGGTACTTCTGCTCGTTCTTGTCCGGCTGGATTCTGTGGGCAGACGTGGTAAACGACGCCCCCTATATGCAGGAGGTCATCGCCGCCTACATCCCCGCCCTGTCCAACGTGACGGGCACCACCTTGGCCGTGGTGTACTCCCTGGTGTACAACGGCGTGTACATGATTCCTGAAATCATCCTCACCTGCGTGGTGGGCTTCCTGCTGGTGCAGTTTGCCGGCAAGCAGGTGCTGGACAAGCCCAAGCAGGCCTAACCGCCTCAACAGCAAAACAGCCCTCCGGCGCGCCGGCGGGCTGTTTTTTGTCTTGCGCCTAGGGCCGTGGTGCGCTATACTGAAATAAACGCCGGCGATGGTTTCCCGGCGGGATAGGAGTGTGTCCGTATGTGCAAGGCTGTTGTTGTGGGAAGCTTAAATCTGGATACGTCCATCACCTTGGAGCGGATGCCCCAGCCCGGGGAGACCATCGCCGCCCAGGGGATTTCCCTCAATCCAGGGGGAAAGGGCGCCAACCAGGCCTTTGCCCTGGGGCGGCTGGGCTGCCCCGTTGCCATGGTGGGCGCGGTGGGCCGGGACGCCGCCGGGGACACCTTGCTGGAAAGCCTCCAGGCGGCGGGGGTGAACTGCTCCTGCGTGGCCCGCCGGGAGGTGCCCACCGGCCAGGCCTTCATCACCGTGGACAGCGCCGGGGAAAACGCCATCATCATTTTGGCGGGGGCCAATTCCACCGTTTCCCCGGCGGATGTGGAAAAGCTCCGCCCCCTGTTGGCGCAGGCGGACTGTTTGGTGCTCCAGCTGGAAATCCCTCTGGAGACCGTAATGGCCGCGGCTAAGCTGGCGCGCTCCTTGGGGAAGGTGGTCATCTTGGACCCTGCCCCCGCCCCTGGCCCCCTGCCCGGGGAGCTGCTGGCCCTGTGCGATTACCTCAAGCCCAACGAGACAGAGCTGGCCCTGCTCACCGGGCTGCCCACCGCCACAGTGGAGCAGTGCGAGACAGCCGCACGCCGGCTGCTGGCCCAGGGGGTGGGCACGGTGCTGGTGTCTTTGGGGGCCAAAGGGGCCTTGGCCGTAACCCCCCAGGAAGCTTTGCTGGTGGCCCCGCCCCAGGTCAAGGCGGTGGATACCACCTCTGCCGGGGACTGCTTCACCGCCGCCTTTGCCCTGCGCCTGGTGGAGGGGGAGACAAGCCTGCAAGCCGCCCTGGAATTTGCCAACACCGCTGCGGCCCTCACCGCCTCCCGGCCAGGGGCCCAGGCCTCCATCCCCGCCCGGGATGAGGTGGAGGCGCTGCTTGCCGCCCGGTAAAACAGAAAGCCCGCACTCACTGCCAAGGTGAGCGCGGGCTTTTTATTTATGCAGCTGTGCCGCGTTTAGTCCAGGCGGCCCAGGCGTTTGACCATAGAGAGCAGATGCCCCACAGCGGTTTCCATCTCCTGGCGGGTGAGGCGGCCCTCCTCCAGGCCCTTCAAAATCTGCTGGATGACGGGAGGCCCGCCGGGCATGACCACGTCGTTGCCAGCGGCCACGGCGTCGGCGCCGTCCACTACAATGTCCATGTCGCCCCAGTCGGTGACCACGGCCCCGTCGAAGCCCCACTCCTCCCGGAGGATGTGAGTGCACAAATCCTTGCTGCCCCCGGCGAAGGTGCCGTTCACTTTGTTGAAGGAAGTCATCAGGCAGTGGAGGCCGCCCTCTTCCACGGCCACCTGGAAGGGCTTGAGGTACAGCTCCCGCAGCGCCCGCTGGCTGAGGATGGAGTCCACCGCGTCAAAGGCGGGCAGGCCGTTTTTCACCTTGGCGCTGCCGCGGCGGTAGGTCTCCTGCTCGTTGGCGGCGAAGTGCTTGGCGCAGCCCAGCACGTTGTGGTTTTCCTGCAGGCCCTGGAGCACCGCCGCCGCCATGGCGCCGGCCAGCACCGGGTCCTCGGAGTAGTACTCGAAGTTCCGGCCGCCCAGGGGATGGCGGTGCAGGTTGATGGCAGGGGCCAGCCACACGTCCACCTTGCCCACTTCGCACTCCCGGCCGATGGCGTCGCCCATGGCCCGCAGCACGTCCCTGTCAAAGGAGCAGGCCAGCAGCATTTCGCCGGACCAGCCTGTCTGGCCAATGCCCGCAGGGCCGTCCTTGTAGAACACCGAGTGGATGCCCTTGCCTGGGATGGCCGGGGACACGTAGCCGTTGTGGCCGGTGGGGTGGTCGTTCTCTGTCAGGGGCCGGCCGTCCTCCCCAGCCAAGGTAGAGGACAGCTCGGTCTCCTGCAAATCGGGGAAGGGCAGGCCGGGGCCAAAGCCCACGCACAGGCAGGCCAGCTCCTCATCGGAGAGGGCGGAGCAGTCTACCACCGGCACGGCAGGCACAGGGCGGGCCTCCACTTCGCTGGCAGCCAGGGAAAGCACCACGCAATCCGCGGGGAGTTCCGGTACCGGGGCGGGCTGGCGGGTGAGCCAGTCCACCTTCTCCCGGGCCTGGGCGTCCATGGCCAAAGAGCCCTTGCCCTGGGACACCACAATGTCCTCCTGTACCTGGATGGTGCCCACCACCTGGGTGGCCGCGGAGGAATTCCCCAGCCGCACCAGGTAGGTGCCCGCCTGGATGACCCATGCGCCGGCCTCTTCCACATAGCTTGCCAGCTCCCGCCAGGGCACGTCCAGGGTGAGGGTTTCCCCTTCGCCGGGGGCCAGCTGCCGGGTCTTGGCAAAGGCTTTCAGCTCCTGGAAGGGGTGCTCCTGCTGGGTGCCGCAGGCGGACAGGTACAGCTGGGCCACCTCTTTGCCGGGGCAGCTGCCGGTGTTCTCCACCAGGGCCCGCACCCGCAGGACGGAATCGCCCTTTTCCACCGCGGCGGCCCGCAGGGAGAAGGTGGTGTAAGAGAGGCCGAAGCCAAAGGAATACAGGGGCTTTACCCCAAAGGAATCGAAATAGCGGTAGCCCAGGTAGATGCCCTCCCGGTACACGGTGACGGGCCGCTTGTCAAAAGCCTGGGCAGAGGCCGGGGCCTCCAGGCCGTAGTCGCCGTAGGTGAGGATGTTCTCCGGGTGGTCCTTGTCCCAGGAGAAGTCCTTCCAGGCGGGGTAGTCCTCCCCCTTCTGGGCAATGGTCACAGACAGCTTGCCGGAGGGGTTCACCTTGCCGGTGAGCAGGTTGGCCAAAGCCGCCGGGCCCTCGTCCCCGGGGACGCCCAAGAACAGCAGTGCCTTCACCTGGGGATGGGGCTCCACCCAAGAGAGGTCCACCAGGCCGTTGGTGTTCAGCACTACAGCCACCTTCTCAAAGTGGGCGCACAGGGCCTCCAGCAGCGCCTCCTCCTCTGGGGAGAGGGTGAAGTCGTTCTCCAAATGGCGGTCGCACTCCTCACCGCCGGAGCGCCGGCCCAGCACCCACAGGGCGGTGTCGGTCTGTGCGGCGGCCTCCTCCAGCAGCTCCTGGGGGATGGCGGGTTCCTGGGGGTTGGGATTGTACTTGCCAAAGAGCTCGTACATCAGGCCGCTGTTGACAGCCTCTTTCAGCTGGGGCAGCTCCATGGCCGGGGCCTTGGTGGCCTTCTCCTGCTCCACCCACTGCTTGTAGAAGTCCGCCAGGGCCGGGACAGCCTCCAGCCCCGCCTCACGGCAGGACTCCACAAAGCTGGGGTTGCGCCCGCTGTGGGAAGCCCCCGAGCCGTTGCCGGAGAGCACCGGGTCCCACTGGGCCCAGCCGAAAAAGGCCACTTGCTTGCCAGGGGCAAGGGGCAGCATACCCTGGTTTTTTAACAGCACGGCAGAGGCCTCCACTGCCTGCCGGGAGATTTGTTGAATTTCCATAGGAAAGCTCCTTTCTAAAAACCCCGCGTTTCCCGGCGGAAGCTTTTAGGATATCTTACCATACAAGCTCCCTGGTTGCAAGGGCGCTATCCCGTTTATCACTCAGACAAGGGGAACACAAGGGTGATTTGGAAAGCCGCGCCGGTTTGCTCCGCGTGGCTGGAGCCGCCCATTTTCTCCATCATAGCCTGTACGCTGGAGAGCCCCACGCAGGTTCCCTCAGTGACGTCTTCCCGTTCCTTTAGGCTGTTGCGGAAAAACAGCACCAGCGTGTTTTCCTCTTCTTGGGCCTGCACCTGGATAGGCTCCTTGCGGCTGGCGTATTTTAAAATGTTGGAGGAGAGGTTGTCCAAAATGCGGCGCAGGTAAGGGGTGTGCACCGCCACTTTCCCCTGGCCGAAGCGCAGCTCCCACTGGAAGGTGTAGCCGTACTGCTCCAGGAAGGTGGCTGTCTCCTGCAGCAGGGGACCAAAGACCTCCCCGGCCGGGGCGGGGGGCTCCATCTCCACGGCCCGCTTTTGGGAGGCTAGGGAGTACTCCAGCAGGTTTTCCGCCAGCTGCTTGATTTGCTGGGCTTTCCCGTCGATTTTGTCCAGGTAGCCCCGGAGCTGCTCCTCCCCCTGGTACTTGCCATAGCGCAGGATTTCCGTGTAGATGAGCAAGGTGGTCAGGGGGGTGCGCAGGTCGTGGGACATCTGGGAGATAAGGGCCTGGTTGGCGGCGTAGGTGCTGGCTTCCCGCTCCTGCTGGGCGCGGAAGGCCAGGCGCATGGCGTCCAAACTCTCCGCCAGGGCGGTGAGGTCGTTATCCCCCCGCACGGTGATGGGCCGGTTTAAATCGCCGCCCTCCATGGCTTGTATCTCCAAGCTGATTTGCCGCATATAGCTTACGGTCCGCTGGAAGGCGATGAGAAACCCCAGAAGGAACAGCGCCGCGCACAGGATGATTTCCGCCATGGTGGCGTAGGTGGAGTAGCGGTACAGTTCGTTGCTGTAGAGGACCACTTCCCCCTCACCGTCGGCAAAGTCCACGGTGTAGTAGGAAATCCAGTCGTAGGTGGGGGTTTCCTCCCCCTCCGTGGCGGTCCAGGTGAAGTCGCCCCCCTCCACGGCAAGGCTGTAAGAGGCGTAGGAGGAGTACACCAGCACGTTGGAGCGGTAAATCTCCATCAGCGTCAGAGGCTTGCCGCGCATCCATTGGGAGAGGGCCTGGGAGTCCGTGGCAGAGACTTGGTTTTCGGTGACGTACTCCTGCAAATCGTTCACACGCTTTTCTGTGACGTTGCTTAGGAAATCCGAAGAATACACATAGCTCTCCAAAGCCGAGCCCACGGTGGTGTGCAGCACCAAGAACAGCGCCCCGCACAGCAGCCCCAGCCCCACCAGCAGAATAAAAAATTGGGCCAGAATGCTCTTGTGGGTCTTTTCTCGTTTCAGCTTATTGCGGGACATAGCGTTCCTCCCAGCCAAAGCGGTAGCCCTTGCCCCACACGGTCTTGATAAAGACAGGGTTTTGGGGGTCGTCCTCAATTTTGGTGCGCAGCTTGCGGATGTGCACCATCACCGTGCCGTTGGAAACGGGGAAGTAGGGCTCGTTCCAAATGCTCTCGTAAATGGCCTGGGCGGAGAAAATCCACTGGGGCCGCTGCATAAGCAGCCGGAGGATTTGATACTCAATCTCGGTCAAATCCCGCTCCTCCCCCCGCACCCACACCTGGTTGTGGTCCAGGGCGATGGTGATGCCCTGGGCGGAGAGCATGTTGTCCTCGTAGGTGGCGCCGGGCTGGCCCTTGCCCTGGTAGACGCAGTAACGCCGCAGCAGGGCCTTCACCCGGGCGATGAGCTCGGCGTAGGAGAAGGGCTTTACCAGGTAGTCGTCCCCGCCGGCGGTAAGGCCGATGAGCTTGTCCGACTCCTGGGCCTTGGCGGTTAAAAACAGGATGGGTACGGTGGAGGTCTTGCGAATCTCCTCGCACACCCGCAGGCCGGAGATGCCGGGCATCATCACGTCTAAGATGACCAGGTCAATCTGGTCGCTCATCCGGTTCAGGGCCTGCTCCCCGTTTTCCGCCTCTAAGATGGAGTAGTTTTCGCCGGAGAGGAGGATGCGGATGCCCTCGCGGATTTCCGCCTCGTCCTCCACGATTAAGATGGTTTGCTTTGTCATGTGGTGCCTCCTTTTTGTGGGATGCGTGAAAGCGCCCTCCGCTGGAAAGCGAAAGGCGCTAAAAGGGGAAACAGAAGAAATTCACGCTGGGGGAAGCTTCTTACTTCCCGCTGCTGGCAGAGGATTCTGCCTTCTGGCTAGAAGTGCCGCTCTGGCTGGAGGTGCTGCTCTTGCTGGAGGTGTCCTTTTTGCTGGAAGTGCTGCCCTTGGAAGAGGAGCTGCCCTTTTTGCTGGAGGAGCTGTTCTTCTTGCTGGAACTGCCCTTCTTGTCTTTAGAAGAGGAGCTGTTCTTTTTGTGAGAGCTGCCCTTAGAAGAGCTGGCACTTTGGCTGGTGGTAGGCTTTTTCCCAGCGCCGCCTGCATTTTTGCTGTTGCCGCAGCCAGCAAACAGAGAAAAGGAAAGCAGCATGGCCAGAACTAACGCGCCGATACGGATACGGTTGTTTTTGGTTTTGCGGGTTGTCATACAGAAACACATCCTTGTCAGTTTAGTTTTGTCTGGGAAGCCTTCTTCCCTTTGACAACGCCTATTCTAACAGGGGGTTCTTAAGATTTACCCCGGTGTGCTCCTTAAAGCGCATTAAGAAATCTAAAGAGTTCTTAATGCCGTTCCCTCTGCATTGTAATCGGAGAGTGTCAGGAAGTCAAGGCCCGGGGGGATTTCCCCAGGAAGGGCAAGGCCGCCGGAACGGAAAGCCGGCAGGCTCCCGAGAAAGAGGCCTGCCGGCTTGTGCTGTGCTAAGAGGGACGGATGGCGTTTTACCACTGGGTCAGCTCCAGGTAGAGGTCTTTGTACTGTTTGGCGGAGTTCTCCCAGGAGACGTCCTTCGCCATGTCCCGCTGGACCACCTCGTCCCAGTGGTAGCGGTTGGTAAAGTACAGCGTCTTGGCCCGGTTGATGGCATCCAGCAGCAGGCCGGATTCGTACCGGTCGAAGGTAAAGCCGTTGCCCTCCCCGGAGAAGGTGTTGTAGGGCTCCACGGTGTCCTTCAGGCCGCCGGTCTCCCGCACGATGGGCAAAGTGCCGTAGTGCATGGCGTTGAGCTGGGTCAGGCCGCAGGGCTCAAAGCGGGAGGGCACCAGCAGGGCGTCGGCGCCGGCGTAGATGCGGTGGGCCCGGGACTCGTCGTACTGGATGCAGGCGCTGAAGGTGCCCTTGTAGGCGTCCTCATACCCCCGGAAGGTGTCTTCGTACACCTTGTCGCCGGTGCCCAGCACCACGATCTGGGTGTTGCCGTCCAGCACCTGGGGGATGACGGCGCTGACCAGATCCAAGCCCTTCTGGTTGGTCAGCCGGGAGATGAGGCCAAGGACGAACTTGCCCTCGTCCTGCTCCAGGCCCAGCTCTTTCTGCAGGGCCAGCTTGTTCTCCATCTTGTGCTCCAGCACATTCCCCAGGCCGTAGTTTACCGCCAGGGCGGGGTCGGTCTCCGGGTTCCACATGCCGTAGTCAATGCCGTTGACAATGCCCCGCAGCTTGTAGTTGTGGTAGCGCAGGTGGCCCTCCAGGTGCTCGCCGTACTCGCTGGTTTGGATTTCCTGGGCATAGGTGCCGCTGACGGTGGTAATCCGGTCGGCATAGGCCAGGCCGCCCTTGAGCATGTTGGCGTCCTCATAGCCCTCTTTCAAGGCGCCCATGTTGAACACCTCGCCGGGCAGGCCGGACCAATATTGGATGGTGGGGATGTTGTAAATCCCCTGGAAGCGCAGGTTGTGGATGGTGAGGATGGACTTTGCCTTGCCCACGGGGGAATCCTGAAACAAGGTGCGCAGGTACACCGGCACCAAAGCCGCCTGCCAGTCGTGGCAGTGGACAATGTCGGGAATCCAGTTCATAAAGTTCAGCGCGGCCAGGGCGGCCTTGCTGAAGAAGCAGTACTTGGGGATGTCATCCACCAGGTTGATGTAGGGGTTGCCAGAGGAGAAGAACTCCTGGTTGTCGATGAAGTCGTACACCACGCCGTCGCAGACGTACTCCATAATGCCCACGTAATACTGGCGGCCGGTCTTGCCCAGGTCCATGTAGAACTCGCCCCGGTAGACCATCTTCTCCTGGTACTTCTGGGGGATGCAGGCATAGCGGGGCAAAATCACCCGCACGTCGCAGTTGAGGCGCACCAGCTCCCGGGGCAGAGCGTACATCACGTCGCCCAGGCCGCCGGTCTTCACAAAGGGGTGGCACTCCGAGCCGATAAAGGCCACGCTGCGCCGGGGCAGGTCGGAGAACACCTCCACAGCAGGCTCCTCTGCCGGGGGAGCGGCTTCCACCGGGGCGGGCTCCTCCACGACGGGGGCTGCCTTCTTTTTGGAGGCAGCGGCCTTTTTAGGAGCAGCTTCCTTTTTGGGAGCAGCCTCTTTCTTCGCCGGGGCAGGGGCGGCTTTCTCCTCCACAGGGGCTTCCTTCTTGGGAGCGGCCTCTTTCTTCGCCGGGGCAGGGGCAGCCTTCTCCGCGGCGGGAGCGGCTTTCTCCTCCACAGGGGCTTCCTTCTTGGGAGCAGCCTCTTTTTTCGCCGGAGCAGGGGCAGCCTTCTCCACAGCGGGAGTGGCTTTTTCCTCCACAGGGGCCTCCTTCTTAGGAGCGGCCTCTTTCTTTGCCGGGGCAGGGGCAGCCTTCTCCACAGCGGGAGCGGCTTTCTCCTCTACAGGGGCTTCCTTCTTAGGGGTGGCCTCTGTTGTAGCGGGAGCGGGCTCCACAGCGGCGGGGGCAGCAGCCTTGGTGGGGGCTGGTTTCTTCTTTGCGGGTTCTGCTTTTTTCCGTGCCATAACGAGTCTTCCTTTCCTGGATATGTGCTTGTGGGGAGAGCGCGCTTTCCCCGTGGATTTCTCTTGTGCGCTGGCCGTGCTCTGCGCCTGGGGCGGGGAGCTTGCATGCCGTGTTGCTGGATTGTGCCCTGTACATGCCCCCTAGTTTCATTTTGATTTTATTATAGCAAATATCACGCCGGTGCACAAGAAAATTGTGGATAAATTGCTGGCAAAAAATCGATTTGCTCCAAAAAGCCGCGCAAAAAGAGCGCCGGCAAACAGCGGCGCTCTTGTCGTTTCGTTCTACAAGCTGGGGTTTAGGCGGTTTCCTCCTCCATAGAGGGCTCTTGGATGCGGCTGATAACCAGCATGGCCACCAGGAACAGCACAAAGCTGAACACAAAGGGCAGCCGGCGGTCCAGGCTGGAGAGCCACCCGGCCAGGTAACCAAAGGGGGAGGACAACGCAATGGTAGAGGCCATAATCAAGGCGTTTAAGCGGGCCCGCTCCTGGGGGTTGATGTTCAGCTGGAGCAGGGCGTCCTTGCGGGGGTTCACCAGGGAGGCTGCCACCGCGGCCACAAACACGTAGATGAGCACAAAACCCAGGCCGTCCGCCGGGGAGAAGATGAGCACCAAAGCGGCAACGGCGTACAGCACCAGGCCGGTCCACAGGGGAGCACGGAACTTGGTGGCGCTCAGCCGGTGCTGAATGCCCACCATGAACACCAGCATCACAGCGGCGTTTAAAATGGGGAACAGGGCCAGGAAATTCTCCGAGAGGCCCAGCCGCTGGGTGACGTACAGGCTGAAGAAGTTGGTGTTCACCATGTTGGTGATGTACAGGATAACCGACACGGCCACAGCCTTCAGCACGGCCTTGTCCTGCAGCAGCCGGGGGATGAGATGGCGGTATTCCCCCACCATGTGGAAGATGGACACGCCCTTTGTCTCGGCCCGGCGCACCTGGCCTTGTTTTGTCTCCCGGCAGAATTTGAAGGTGATGAAGCACTTGGTCAGCATGGTCAGGGCAAAGAGGAAGTACAGCACCCGCACCACCGGTACCACCGAGTAGTCGTTGACAAACAGTCCGGAGAGGGGCGCGAAGAAGATGGCCACCAGCCCGCCTATGTTCACCCAGGTGTAGATGCCAATCAGGTCCTTGGGCTGGGCGTCCTCAATGAGCAGGCAGTACCAGGCCGTCTGGTTTATCTGCTCAAAGCAGTTGAGCAGGGCCGCGGCCAAAAACAGCCAGAAGTTGTTGGATACGGACCACACCAGGCAGGCCACCGCCCAGCCGAAGAAGTCCCCCAGCATGGTGGTGAATTTCCGCCCCAGCTTGTCCGCCAGGATGCCCCCAAAGAAGGAGAAAAACACCTGGACAAACATGGTGATGGAGAGGATGAGGCCAATCTGCACGTCGGTGACGCCCTGGGTGTACATGTACAGGGTGGCAAAAGGCGCAATCAAGTTGTAGGGGATGCCCCACAGGGGCTCAATCAGCACCAGCGTGCGGGGGTTCCCCTTGTTGTTGGAAAGCACTTGGAGCAGCGGGTGCTGCCCAAGTCTCCGCATTTTCGACTTGAAACTCATAGATACTCTCCCCACTTCATCTGATATCCTGCCTATTCTATCACACTCTCCGGCAAACGGGAAGGGGGGAAGGGCGGTTTTTCAAAAGAGAAACATGGAATCTGTCACTTTAGGCAGGATGGCCCGCACCAAGGCAGGTTTAACGGCAATAGAAAAAGCTGAACCAAAAACGCAAGAACGTTTCAGTTCAGCTTGAGGTTCACCCGATTAATCCCCCGTTTTGCCACCGGAAAGCACCGAAAGGTTCTTCCGGCGGGAGAAAATCCCCGCGTCGGGGGTGCCACGGAACAGCAGCACCACGGCATAGCCGGCGAACACCGCCAGCAGTGGGTAGTATTGCAGTCCGTACCGGGCGGTGGGCACAAAGAGGAAAATCGCCAGGAAGTACAGGGCAAAGGCCGCGGTAAACCACCGCATCTGTTTGGAGAAGAGCCCTCGCACCGCCCCCAGCAGGCCCAGGTATAGGGTGACGTCCTTGACCAAGGTGGTGATGGTGACAAAGTAGGCCACATAGTCCACGCGGCGCATGAAGATGATGTCGAACTTCTCGAAAATCATCCAGTGGAGCGTCTCCAGGGGGCGGGTGAACAGCAGTTGGAACAGCAGCAGCACGTTCCCAAAAAGGCTGCCGGGGTTCTCCAGGCCCAGGGCTTCTGGGTCACGGGCCAGGCCCGCGTACAGGGGGTTGGTCTGGGTGGCCAGCAGCACAAACTGGCCCAGGCTCACCACATTGCGAATCCACCAGGGCAGGCCCACCAAAAGCACACCCAGGAAAAAGAGCCCAATGGGGACAAGAAGCTTCTTCCAGGGGAAGCGTGTCTGCTTGGGGTCGTCCTTCCACTGGCGCCAGCACTGGAGCAGCAAGGGGATGAACAGCACGGGCAGCGTCATCAGCAGCAGGGGCCGCACGAAAATGGTGACGCAGAACAGCGCCCCCGAAAGGAGGTACAGCCACCACCTGTCCTTTTCCCAGGTGAGGACGAACACGGCGAAAAACAGCATCATGGTAAAGCAGAAGAAGGTTTCCGTCAGCAGGCGCTTGGCGTAAAAGGCGTAAATGCCGTTGACCGAAAGAAGCAGCGCGCCAAGGATGCCCACGCTGTACTTTTTCGTCAGCCGCCACCCCAGGAAGAAGGTGAGGAACACCGTCCCCGCGGAGAGGAACGCCTGGACAAACTTAATGGCGTCAATGCCCTGGAGGTCTGTTCCAAACACCGCCATGCACAAGGTGAGGAAAATGGGGTACCCCGGGGAGACGTACGCGTCCGGGGCGCCGCCCCAATAGCTGTAATAGCCCTCGGTCAAAAGCCGCTGGGCCATGGCGATGTAGTGGCCCTCGTCGGGGCTGTAGCTCTCTGAAAAACGGCCCTGGCGCACAATGTACACCACGGCGTAAGCAAAGGCGATGGCGCAGACCAGCACCACCCCCAGCACCTTGCACACCTTTAGGACCGTCTCCCGGTCCACCTTCCGCTTTGTCATGGCAGAAATCCTCCTTTTTCCATGCTCCCTACTTTTTCGGGATACTGATGAGAAACAGCCCCAGGACAATCACCACAAGGCCGGCGATTTTCGTGGGGGTGATCTCCTCCCCCAAAAACCGGGCGGAGCCCAGGAACACCAAGGTGTTCACAACGCCCACGGAAAGGGGCATGGCAAAGGTCAGCTGGGTGCGGCTGACAATGACAAGCCACAGCAAAAAGCTGCACAGGTAGCAGAAAATCCCCAGCAGCATCTTCCAAGAAAGCGTCAGGGAAAAGCCGGTTTTCCCCAGCTGGAGCGCCGCGTCCTGGCCGCCCAGCTTAAAGAGCACCAGCCCCCCGGCGGAGAGCAAAGCGTATACCGCGAATAGAACCACTAATACCATTTTACTTGTTGTCCCTTTCTGTTGCAGCATCCTCTTCCTCCTCGCTGCCTTTCAATTCGTTGTGCTCGATGGATAGAATCTGTATCAGCCGCTTTATGCGGGCCTCCTGGCGGGAGACAATCACCGTCAGGGAGAAGCAGATGCCCAGCAGCGCGATGATGGCCAGGAAAAAGATAAGGTTCGAGGGCGTTTCAATGCCCACCAGGGCTGTCACCGCGAAGGCGATTTTCGGGAACAGGGCCGCTGCCACCAAGCACAGGGAAATCAGCAGCCAGATGAGGGAGTATTTCAATTGCAGCACCCGGCGGTTCACCGCGTGGATGACCACCACAATGGCCACCAGGGCCAGCACAATCAGTTCGGCCCGCAGAATCCAGCTCATTTCTTCTTTCTCCCCTTTTGCAGGCTGGCGCAGACCACCGCCACGCTGACCTTAATCATATAGTAAATGGACTTCCAAGAGCGGATGGAGGACTGGCCGCCCTCCCGCTGGAACATATTCACCTGCACCTCTTGGATGCGGTGGCGCATTTTCTTAATCTGCACAATGGACTCCGGCTCGGGGTAATCGGCGGGGTAATAGTCCGCCAAATCCCGGATAACCGCCTGGTTGGCCGCCCGGAACCCAGAGGTGGGGTCCGTCACCTTGGTGCCGGTGAACAGGCGTATCAGCCAGGAGAGGTACTGGATGCCCACCCGGCGCAGGGGCGTGGACTGGAAAGCGCTGGACTTGTCCAAAAAGCGGGAGCCCACGCAGAAGTCGCAGTCCCCCCGGACCACAGGGGCCAGCAGCTGGGGCAGGCTGTTTAAGTCGTGCTGGCCGTCGCCGTCGAACTGCACAGCGATGTCGTAGCCCTCCCGCTGGGCGTACAGGTAGCCCGTCTGGACGGCGCCGCCAATGCCCAGGTTTTGCAGCAGGCTGATGTGGTGGATGCCGTTTTCCCGGCAGATGCGGGCTGTGCTGTCTGTGGAGCCGTCGTTGATGACTACGTAATCCAGCTGGTAGGGGCAGGTTTTGCGGTACTCCCGCACCCGGCCAATGACCCGCTGGATGTTTGCCTCCTCATTGTAGGCCGGGATAATCAGCAGCACCCGGACCTTTTCCGCCTCCCTCATGGGAACCTCTCCTTTGGCCAAAGGGCGCCCGGCCGCAGCCCGGCGCCTTGCATAGAATCCAGATAAGTATACCACATCTTTTACAGGCTGGCAACTGGCGCGGCCCTGGGAAGCCCACGGGGCAGGAGCTTTTTTCCCAGATTTTCCCTGGGAAAGCCTTGCCAAGGGCCTGGGAAGGGGCTACAATAGGCCTGTAGAAATGGGGAAGGATTCCAAGAAGGGGGAAGGGGTATGTTCGGGAGACAGGAATACCGGGAAATCAACGGGAACCTCAACCGGCAGCTGGAGGAAAAGCAGGTGCTCATCGCCGTGCACCGGGGCACCTGGGGCGGCAATGTGATTCAGAACACCATCCAGGCCTACCGCATCGCGTTGGACATGGGCGGGGACATCTTCGAGTGCGACGCCGCCCTCTCCGCGGACGGCGTGTTCTACGCCTTCCACGACGGCACCGAGCCCATCAACCTGGGCCGGGAGGAGAACCTCACCACGCTGCCCTCCCAGGAGATTGACAAGCTGGTGTGCATCAACAGCGCCTACGGGCCCAGCGGCGTCCACGTGGAAAAGCTGGAGGACGTGCTCCAGGCCTTCACCCACGGGGAGCTGTTCAACATCGACCGCGCCTGGGAGCACCTGCCCCAGCTGGACGCGCTGCTGGCGCGGTACCCCCACGTTTTGGGCCAGGCCTTTGTCAAAACGCCGGTGCGGGAGGAGTATTTGGAGTTTTTCCGCCGCTGTCCCCGGAAATACATGTACATGGCCATTGTCCGCACAGAGGAGGAAGCGCGGCAGGCGCTGGGGTATCCCGGCGTCAACCTGGTGGGCATGGAGTTCCAAGCATCCACCCCCCAGGACCCGCTGTACCAGGATGAGGCCATCCGTTCCGCCCAGGAGGCAGGGGCGTTTGTGTGGGCCAACGCCATCAAACTGTGGCCCACCGAGGTGGGAAGCCTGTTCGCCGGCCTGGACGACGATGCGGCCTTGGCAGGCGACCCCGACGGCTCCTGGGGCGAGATGATGCGCAAGGGCGTCCGTGTGATTCAGACGGACTGGCCCTGGCAGCTGTCACGTTACCGCGCCCGCTATTTTAGGAAGGCCTGAAAAAAGCCGCGGCAGATTTTCAAAAGAAAGGCTTGATTTTTTTGTGGATAGGCGTTATAATAATACCTGCTTTTCACACTTGCCGGTGTGATGGAATTGGCAGACGTAGTGGACTCAAAATCCACCGGTAGCGATACCGTGCCGGTTCGAGTCCGGCCACCGGCACCAGGCTGAACCTGGACGCAATTGGCGTTCCAGGTTCAGCTTTTTCTTTTATTTTGACGTTCTCAAGCCGTGTATGCCCGTTGGGGACGTGCTTATAACTGGCCGGAATTGCAGTAAGTTTATGGCCTGTCCCTTTTTTTCTGGAAAATGAGGATGTTTCACTTAAAATTTGATATGTAACAGGAGGTTCAAGTCGATGACAAAAATTCTATTCATCTGCCACGGCAGTATCTGGGCAGCACATGAATAGAGGCCAGAAACCCTTGATTTTACTGGACTTTCTCAAATGACCACTGGGAATTTACTACTTATTTACTACTTTAGACAACAAGTGATTATAGCCTCAACAACGATATAAAATCTGAAAGGGACATCGTACAAGCGGTGTCCTTTTCTCATGGGCGGAAGCCGCAGATTTTGAAAAAAGTCTGCGGCTTTTCTTTTTGCCCAAAAGCAGAAAGGAGGCGACGGCCTATGTACTTCACTTCCGGCAGCGACCGGGCCTTTG
>NHCFR05603__coassemble_654_pt1 | contig 21730 bp, 16 predicted proteins | sample NHCFR05603__metabat2_high_PE_046 | metagenome-assembled genome bin NHCFR05603
TCCAGGGAAAGCTCTTGGCAGAGCTTAGCGGCGTTCCAGCTGCCGTTGGAGGCGGTGAGGACGGCTTTCAGCTGCACCGGCGGGATCTTCTTCCGGCGGAAGCCCTGGAGGAGCTGGTTCATCTGGTGGGGGGAAAGGCCCGCCATCACCAGCATCTCTTGGGGGAAGGGCTCCACCGGCTGGGGGTTCACCTCCCGGGGGGCGAGGCCCAGCAGGGCGTCCAAGTTTTGGGGGAAATCCTCCACAGGCACCGAGCGGGCCCGGAGCTTGAGGCTTAAGCACAGGGCCTTGATGCGGCGGCCCTTGTCCGCGTCTACATTGAAAAGAAGCACAGTGGGTATCATGGCAACCTCTTTCTTTCGCAAAGGATGTACCCCCATAGTAGCACGGCCCACGCGGCTTTGCAAGTGCCAGGCGAAAAGCCTTTCTCCCCCACCGGCGGGAAGGGGCGGTTTCCGCCTTGCATTCCCTGGGGAAACAGGCTATAATAGGGGTAATCCTGACCAGAACACCCAAGGAGGGATGGAGTTGCCAAAGATTCAGGAATCTGCCGAAAACTATCTGGAGACGATCCTGGTGCTGAAAGAGCGCAACGGCACTGTGCGCTCGGTGGACATTGCCGCGGAGATGGGCTTTAGCAAGCCCAGCGTCAGCGTGGCCATGAAGAACCTGCGGGAGCAGGAGTGCATCACCATGGGCGAGGATGGGCTTATCTCCCTCACGGAAAAGGGGCGGAAAATCGCGGAGAGCGTGTACGAACGCCACACCCTCTTCACCCAGTGGCTGGTCTCCCTAGGGGTGGACGCCGCCACCGCCGCCCAGGACGCCTGCCGCATTGAGCACGTGCTGAGCAAGGAGACCTTTGAAGCCATTAAGCGCCACGTGGAAAGCGGGTTTTCCTCCCGCCCCTAAAGTGGCGCAGAGCGAACGTTGGAAACACGCAGGGCTGTCCCGCCAAAACGGCAGGGGCGGCCCTGTTCCTTTTGGGCGGAAAAAAGGCGGCGCGGCGGGTTTTCTTCTAAAATCGAAAGAAAACACCCTGCCGCTGTGGTAGTATGAGGGCAGTTTCGGAGAGGAGGCACCGTATGGGGATTTGCAGAGACCTCTTGCACCGGTGACAACACAGACAGGAGGATATATATGCAGAAAATTTTGCTGGACACAGACATTGGCGGGGATATTGACGACGCCATCTGCCTGGCCTATTTGCTGAAAGAGCCCCAGTGTGACCTGCTGGGCATCACCACCGTGTGCGGCGAACCGGAAAAACGGGCGGCGGTGGCCGACGCCATCTGCCGGGCCGCCGGGCGGCAAGTGCCCATTGTGGCGGGGTTGGACACCACCTTGCAGCCGGTGCCCCTGTACCCCACCCCGGAAGGGGCGGGCGCCCTGGAGCAGTGGCCCCACAGCACCTATGAAAAAGGGGACGCGCCGGAGTTCCTCTACGAGAAAATCCGGGAGAACCCCCACCAGGTGGTGCTGATTGCCATTGGCAACCTGACAAACGTGGCCACGCTGTTCACCGCCCACCCCGACGCCGTGGGGCTGCTGAAGGGCCTCTCGGTGATGAACGGCTACTTTGGCCAAGAGCGGCTGCCGGAGCCCCTGTACAACTGGAACTCCTGGGCGGACCCCATGGCCTCGAAAATCGTCTTCGCCTCTGCCCCGGCTTCCCACCGGGCCGTGCCCTTGGAGGTGACGGACACCCTGACCATCGAGGCCGGCCAGGCGGAGGTGCTGTTCCCGGCGGACAGCCCGCTGCTCCAGGCTGTGTACGCCTTTGGCAACGCCTGGCTGGAGAGCTCCTCCAAGCTGACGCTCCACGACCCCCTGGCCGCTGTCTCTGTGTTCCACCCGGACATCTGCCAGTTTGAGCGGGGGTTTGTCCAGGTGGAGACAGAGCGGGAAAGCGACATGGGCGGCACGGCCTTTACCCCCTCCCCCCAGGGCACGGTGGAGATTGCCCGCAGTGTGGACCGAGAGCGGTTCTACCGGATTGTAAGCGCCACCCTCCGGGGGGAGGGCAGCGGGGAAAGCCGGCGCTCCCTGCCAGAGGCGGTGCTCCGCCGGGCGCAATCCCTGGGGGCTGTGGGCGAGGCCTGGCTGGCCAATTTAGAGTCCACCATTGCCGCCTTAGAGGGGCAGTGGAACGTCACCGTGGGCCAGGCGCTGTCCGGCGGCACCCACGGGTTCGTGGCCCCGGCCGACGGAAAAAACGGGGAAGCGTACGTCGTAAAGATAGAGCTGCCCGACAGCCTGGGCGGCGATTTCACCCGGGGCGTCACGGCGCTGGAAAAGGCGGGCGGCCAAGGGTACGCCAAGCTGTACGCCTACGATACAAAGCGGAAAGCCTGCCTGCTGGAGCGCCTGGGGAAGCCCATCGACCAGCTGGGGCTTTCTGTAAAGGGGCAGCTGGAAATCCTCTGCGCCGCTTTGGAAAAGACCTGGGCCCTCCCCACCGGCGGCACGGGGCTGCTGCCGGGGGAGGAATCCATCGCTTGGTTCCGGGAGTACCTGGCGGAGCGGTGGGAATCTTTGGGCCATCCCTGCCCCCGGGAGGTGCTGGAGCGGGCCTTTGGCTATCTGCGGGCCCGGGAGGCCGCCCTGGACCCCGGCAGCTTTGTGCTGGTCCACGGCGACCCCCACGGCGGGAACGCGCTGCGCACCCTGGCGGGGGACGGTTACAAGCTCATTGACCCGGACGGGCTCTGGTACGAGAAGGCCTACGACCTGGGGGTGCTCCTGCGGGAATGGCGGGAGGACTACGCCCCGGACCCGGTCCAAAAGGGCAAGGAACGGTGCGCCTATCTCCACCAGCTGACCGGCGTGGGGAAAGAGGCCATCTTCCAATGGGGCTTTTTGCAGTGCGTCTCCACGGGGCTGCTGTACTGGGACATCCACCGGGAGACCGGGCAGGAGCTGCTGGGAATCGCCCAGGCTTGGCTGGAGCTGGAGGGAAACTTGTAAGCCCTCCTCTGGCTATAAAAAATCGCACAGGACGCAAAAGTGCCTGCCGCGCCAACATGCGGCAGGCACTTTTCACAATTCGAAGGGCAGTTAGGCGCCGGGAGATTTCCCACCAGGGGCGGCGGTTTGATAGGTGTGGCGGGAGGCGGCAAGGTAGCTGTCCACCACCTCCCGGGCGATGTCGGGGAAGTCGGTTATCAGGCCCGTGACGCCCATTTGCAGGTATTGGAGCATCCTGTCGGAATCGTAGACGCTCCAGACGTAGAGGGGCAGGCACTGGCTGCGGGCCAGGCGGGTCAGGCGGTTGGTGACCATGGATTCCTCCACGGCCAAAAAGTCGATTTCATACTGCCACACGCCCTCGTCCAAATCGCCGCTGGAGGCGTAAGCGCAGTAGCCCACCCACCACTCGGGATGGGCCTGCTGCAAGGCGGCCACACTGGGGTAATCCTGGGACATGAACAGGAGGGACTCCCCCACGCCGGACTGCTCCACCGCCTGCTGCACAGCCTTGGTCAAGGCGGCGCCGTTGCCGCCCTCGGGCTTGAGCTCCACCAGCAGGCCCAGCTGGCCCGAGGATTCCGCCACCAGCTGGAGCACCTGCTCCAAGGTGGGGATGTGCTCCCCGGCCTGGCCGTAGCCCGTGGGCAGCAGCGGCAGGGAGGTGAGCTCCTCCGCGGTGAGGTCGGCCACGCTGCGGTTCTCCCCCGCCAGCCGCCAGAGGTTCCCGTCGTGGAGGACCACCGGCACCCCGTCGGCGGAGAGCTGCACGTCTATCTCCGCGTACTGGGCGCCGTAGTCCCCCGCGGCCCGCACAGCGGCCAACGTGTTTTCCGTCTCGTAGATACAGCCGCGATGGCCGATGACCACCGGCGGGTGGAGCAGCTGGGGCGGCGGGCTGCCGGCCAGCATCCAGGCGGCCAGCCCCAGGCACAGCACCACCGCGGTGACGCGCACGCCCCAGCGCTTCCACCGAGCCAGCACCCAGCGGCGGAGCCTTCCCAGCTGCCTGCGGAGCACCCCGGCCAGGACGGCGGCGTCCCCCTGCCAGGTGGGGTTGGGCAACACCCGCAGCTGCTTCTCGGGGTCGGCCACGGCCAGCAGCACCCGGATGAACAGGGCCATGGCCACCGTATCCAGCACGGCACGCACCACCCAGTAGGCAAAGTCGATGCGGAAGGCCTCGGAATAGAGGAGGTTGCGGAAGAAGGCGGCGTCGAAATCCACCAGGCCCAGGCGATTGCGGCGCCAATACTGGGCCACCTTGGTGAACAGGGCCAGCCACAGCAGCAAGGCGCCCAGCACGGCAAAGCCCCGGCCGCTCCAGCGGCCCTCCCGGCGGAAGCCTCTGCCCCAGGCCAGCAGGCTCTCCCGGGTGGCCTGGAAAAAAGTCCGGCGGCACAAGGCCATGGAGAGGGGCACAAACACCAGCGCCGCCGCCAGCAGGTAGCCCAGGGCGGGCAGGAGAATCATGGCGGCCATGCCCAGGCTGCCGTAGCGCCGCAGCTCGCTGAAAATGAACTCCGGCACAGACAGGGTGGGCAGCAGGCTGTTGACGTAACCAAAGCCTGCCAGGGGCAGCACGCCCAGATAGAACAGAGCGGAGGTGGGCAAAGACCAGCCCCGCAGCGCGCCCAGGCCCCACAGGGAGCCCCACCACAGCTCCCGCCAGGTGAACTTTTGGCCCTGGCGGGTGAGGACAACAATGCGCACCACGGTGGAAAGCTCCCAAAAGACAAAGGCCACGGCGCCCACCGCCACCACCAGCAGCACAACCACCCCGGCGGGGCTGCTAAAGGCGGAGGCCACGCCGCTGTTGAAGTTGAGCCCCTCCGAGGCGGCGTAGATGCGGTACACCCCATGGAGCAGGGGGTACACAAGGCAGATGGTGAGCAGCTTGCACACCGCTTCGAATTTCAGCGTTTCCCAGAGGGTGCGGGCTAGGGGTGCCCCAGGCGCGTTCCTGCGCTGGGGAGTATTTGCGGCTGCGGTGCCGCGGGCTCACGCGGAGAGTATGATACCACGAAAGGCGGACTCCCGGCAAGTACTCTTTTCCCGGCGGAGGAAGCGTTACGCCTCCTCCGCCAGCTTGCGGCCCATGAGCACGCCCATGGCGGAGGCCATCATCAGGCCGCGGGTCCAGCCGCTGGAATCCCCCAGGCAGTGGAGGTTCTGCACGCTGGTGTTCAAAGCGGCGTCCATCTTCACCCGGTTGCTGTAGAATTTCAGCTCCGGGGAGTAGAGCAGCGTCTCCACGGCTGCAAAGCCGGGCACCACGTGGTCCACCGCCTGCATGAAGGCGAGGATGTTCACCATGGCCCGGTAGGGCATGGCCGCGGTGATGTCGCCGGCCACGGCGTCGGGCAACGTGGGCTTCAGGTTGGAGCGGGACAGCTCCTCGGGCCAGGTGCGCTTGCCGTCTAAAATATCCCCGTAGCGCTGCACCAAGATGTGGCCGTCCCCCAGCATGTTGGTGAGCTCCCCCACCTTCTGGGCGTACTCGATGGGCTGGTGGAAGGGCTCGGCGAAGTTGTGGGAGCAGAGGATGGCCAGGTTGGTGTTCTGGGACTTTAAGTCCTTATAGGAGTGGCCGTTGACCACCGCCAAATCGTTGTCGTAGTTCTCCTGACTGACAAAGCCGCCGGGGTTCTGGCAGAAGGTGCGCACCTTGTTCTTAAAGGGCTTGGGGTAGCCGATGAGCTTGGACTCGTAGAGCACGTTGTTCACCGTCTCCATCACCTCGTTGCGCACCTCCACCCGGACGCCGATGTCCACGGTGCCGGGGGCATGGGCCACGCCGTGGCGGGCGCAGAGCTTGTCGAACCAGTCCGCGCCCCGGCGGCCGGCGGCCACCACGGTGTGGGCGGCGTAGACCTCATACTCCGTCTGGCCCTCGGCGAGGCGGGCGCCCACGCACCGGCCGTCTTGGATGAGCAAATCGGTGCAGGCACAGCCAAAGCGGATCTCCACCCCGTGCGCCAGCAGGTAGTGCTGGATGGCGGTGTAAATCTCCTGGGCCTTTTCCGTGCCCAAATGGCGGATGGGGCAATCCACCAGCTTTAGGCCGGTTTGGATGGCCCGCTTGCGTATCTCCTTGACGGCCTCCTTCTCCGCGATGCCCTCCACGTGCGCATCGGCACCGAACTCCAGGTAGATGGAATCGGTGTACTGGATGAGGGACTGGGCCGCGTCATCGCCGATGAGCTGGGGCAAATCGCCGCCCACCTCGGTGGAGAGGGACAGCTTGCCGTCGGAAAAGGCCCCGGCCCCAGAGAAGCCCGTGGTGATGTGGCAGGGCTTGCAGCCCACGCAGCGGCCTGTCTGGGCTTTGGGGCAGCGGCGCTCCTCCATGGCCCGGCCTTTCTCCACCAGCAGGATGCGCTTGCGGCTCCCCTGGCGCAGCAGCTCCATGGCGGTGAAAATGCCGGCGGGCCCGGCGCCGATGATGAGAATGTCTGTGTGCATGGAATATCCACCTTTCCGGGGGCACGCCCCCTGTTCTTTGTAGTATGCGCAAAAAAGCCGCCCCGTCCGGCTATAAGGCCGCACTGCGCGGCGCGTTATAGTCGGCCCCAAGGCGGCCGGTAGAAACGTTCCCCCAAGGCGGGAACCTATATAACAGATTTGCCAAAATAGATAAATACCACAGAAGGGAGGGTTTGTCAAGCGAAAAATGGAAAAAGGACCCTCGCTTTGTTAGGTAAGGAGGACCGCAACGCCGGTGAGCACTGCCAGAAAGAGAAGGTTCCACACCGTGAAGATCCTGAAGAAGCGCCCCATTTGGCCGGGATACTCCCGGGCGCAGAATTTGAAGGAAATCAGGCTGGCCAGCGAGGCGATGGGCGTCCCCAAGCCGCCTAGGTTCACGGCTGTAAGCAAAACGCCATAGCTGCCGGTGAAGCCGGAAAGGAGAATGGCAGCAGGCACATTGCTGATGACTTGGCTTGCAAGGATGCCTGCCCACAGCTCCCGTCCCCCCACCAAGCTTTGCAGCAGGCTGTTGACCTCCGAAAGGCGCTTGATATTGCCCACGAAGATGAAAAAACACAGGAAGGTGAGGAGCAGGGCGTAATCCACCGCCCCATAAAGCCGCCGGTCCACCAAAAGGGTCACCAGGGCTACACACACCAGCACCGGGAGGTAGCCCACCACCCGGAACACCACCAGCAAGCACAGGGCCAGGCAGAACAGCATTGCCAGCAGGGGCGGTAAGGGCAGCTTCTCCCCGGGCGCCTGGGAGGCAAACTCCCGGACCGGCTCATCTTTTTGAAACAGCAGAGCCACCGCCAGCAGCACCAGGGAAATCCCCGTATAGGGCAGCACGGCCCATGCAAACTGGGCAAAGCCCATATCCGCCACGGAATAGCGATAGAGGTTCTGGGGGTTGCCGATGGGGGTGGCCATGCTGCCCAGGTTGGCGGCGATCGTCTCGAACACCACAAGGGAGAGGACAGAGCCTTTTCGGCTTACCCCGCGGGTAACCAGCAGGGTGAAGGGAACAAAGGTGATTAAGGTGACATCGTTGGTAATGACCATACTGCTGAAAAAGCACAGCAGCGTTAGGGCAAAGGACAACCCCCGGAACCCCCCTGCCCGGCGCAGCAGCCAGCCACCCAGCCGCTGAAACACCCCCAAAGAGCGAAAACCTGCCACAATGAGCATCAGGCAGAAAAGCAGCGCCAGGGTGCGGTAATCCGGATAGGAGAGATACGCCCAGTCCGGCGGCACGGCAAAGGCGGTGAGCACTGCCAAAACCAGGGAAACACAGAGCACCACTTCCCCTTTGACAAAAGATTGGCATCGTTTCAAAACCGTTTTCACAGGCACAGCCCCATTTCCCAGAATATCCAGCCGCGCAGGGCGGCAAACGCCTCCATTATACAGCCACGGGCTGGCAAAAACAAGGGCCGCCGAAGAAAACGCTCCCCCGCCAGGGCTGGCTGCGCCCCGGCCTGCAGCCCTGCCAGAAGGACAGCCGCGTCAACAGGGGGTTCCCTCCGGCGCCCAGCCCCGCACCCGACGCTTCATGTCCTCCACGTCCAGCACGCCCAAGGCGAAGCCCTTGCGCACCAGCTCCTCGGGGACGTACTCGTCGTACTTTTCGAACACGGGCACCTCTTTGGGATAGACCAGCTCCAGGGGGTCGAAGTCCTTTTCCACCTCCTCCTGGAGGATTTGGAAGAACTCCTCCTCCCCCACCTGCATGGTGAACTGCAGGTAGTAGGGCCGGGAGGGGTTCATCCCCTTGAGGCCCAGCCGCTTTCCGCAGCGCAGCTTTAAAAACCGCTCCAAGGCCAAAAAGGCGTAGCTGCCCAGCCAGGGGAATAAGGCCCACATGTGGCCCCCCAGGTGGATGAGGGGGCGGCCCTCCATGCCGGACTTGCGAAAGCTGTCCCGGGCTTCCTCCAGCCTGCACTGGGCGTGGCGCATCAGGTAGGGGTAGGTTTTGTCCTCTTGCAGGGCGGTGTACATGCGCTCTAGGATGCGGGTGTGGATGTCCCCGGGCACGTCGCCGAAATAGGCGGGGATGTTCCCCTTGACCAAGGCGCAGTAGACCTCCCGCCGCTTGTGGTCCACCTCCTCCACCACCCAGACACGGCCCGCGATGGCGATTTTATCCCCCACGGGCGGGGGCTTGACAATGGTGCCCAGCTCCTCGGAGCCGGCCCGGACAGAGTACTCCACGTTCTCCTGGAACACGGCGTAGAACTTGTAGTTGTTCACAATGCGCTCCCCTGTAAGGCCCACCACCAGGCCGCCGTTTTCCGTGCGGTTGATGTGGTCGTTTTCCAGCAGGTGGCGGAGCAGGACGCGGTAGTCCTCCTGGGTGATACGGTGGAAGCAGGACAGGGGCAGCACCCGGCTGGCCAGCTCCCCGGGGGTCATCTCCCCGCAGGAGGCCAAGGTACTCATGGTCTGGTGGTACAGCAGGCTGTAGGGCAGGCGGCCGGTGCGGGGCGGCTCCACAAAGCGCTCCTCGATGTACAGCTGCACCAGGGCGATGCCCTGTATCAGCCGCCAGGGAATCATATCCGGCAGCATGGCCCGGGGCTCGGGGTGGTCCTCCCGCATGACGAACCACATCTCCGAGGGCTCGCCCCGGCGGCCGGTGCGGCCCATGCGCTGCAAAAAGCCCGACACGGTAAAGGGCGCGTCCAGCTGGAAGGCCCGCTCCAGCCTGCCGATGTCGATGCCCAGCTCCAAGGTGGCGGTGGCACAGACGGACAGCAGCGAGCCGTCGTCCTTCATCTCCTCCTCGGCGCTCTCCCGGTAGGAGGCGGAGAGGTTCCCGTGGTGGATGAGGAAGCGGTCGGGCTCGTGGTTTACTTCGCAGTACTGGCGCAGGCTTTGGCAGACGGCCTCGCATTCCTCCCGGGAGTTGGAGAAGATGAGGCACTTCTTGCCCCGGGTGTGCTCGAAGATGTAGCCAATGCCCGGGTCCGCCGCCTTGGGGGCGGTGTCGGTGGGCTCCTCCAGGACGGGGAGCGCCTGGACGATAGGCTTGCCCTCGTCGGCCTGGGGGTCGGTGTTGAAGAAGTGCTCCATGGAGAGACGCCAGACCTCCCGGCCGCCCTCGCACTGGGGGATGACGGTGGCCCGGCCGCTGCCCGCCGCCAGAAAGCGCCCGGCGGCCTGGGGGTCGCCGATGGTGGCGGAGAGGCCCACCCGCCTGGGATGGCACCCCGCCGCCTTGCTGAGGCGCTCGATGAGGCAGAAGGTCTGCATGCCCCGGTCCCCCCGCAGCAGGGAGTGTATCTCATCGATGACCACAAAGCGCAAATCCCCAAAGAGGGAGGGGATTTCCATGCGCTTGTTGATGAGCAGGGATTCCAGGGACTCCGGCGTAATCTGCAAGATGCCCCTGGGCTTGCGCAGCAGGCGGCGCTTTTGGGTTTGGGGCACGTCCCCGTGCCAGCGGGTGACGGGAATGCCGGCCTCCTCGCACAACTCCGTGAGCCTGCCGAACTGGTCGTTGATAAGAGCCTTTAGGGGGGCGATGTACAGCACGCCCACGCTGTGGGGCGGGTCCTCGTCCAGCAAAGTGAGGATGGGGAAAAAGGCGGCTTCCGTTTTTCCGGAGGCGGTAGAGGCGGTGAGGAGCACGTTTTCCCCGGTGCCGAAAATGGCCTCGCCGGCGGCGTTCTGCACGCCCCGCAGGGCCTGCCAGCCGCTGCGGTAAATGTAGTCCTGGATGAAGGGGGCGTAGCGCTCAAAGACATTCATAGGGTAAACTCCACGTAGTTGGCGTCGGTTTCATCGGAGACGGCCTGGCTTTTGGCGTAGGTGAACGCCTCGGACTCCATCAGCTCCCCCAAAGTGAGGGAGGGGTTCTGGTAGAGCAGGTCCAAAAGCTCGATAAAGTCCCGGATGACCTCTCGGGGGGTGATGTTCTGGTCCGCGCCGATGCGGCCGTACTCCAGCTTGATAAAGTCCGCCAGCTCCTGGGTGGAGAGGGAGCGCTGGTAGCCGTAGAGCCCCGCGTGCATGGCGCAGAGCTTTTCGCAGAGGACCAGCATCTCCTCGGGGGTGAGGGGCTCCAGGCGGATGACAGGGGCCAGCAAGTCCCGGGCGCCGGGGCGGGAGAACTTCCCCTCCGCCAGGCGGGAGCGCAGGGCCTCGTAGCTGTAGACGCCCCGGCGCTTGTCCTCGACGGCCTGGGGCGTGGCGCCCATGACGATGCCCAGGTACCGGGCCTTGCCCTGGAGGGTGTCGTTGTACATGGTGAGGAGCTTTTCGTAGTTGTACTGGCGGGTGATGGCGTTGGGGATTTTGTAGAGGTTCACCAGCTCGTCGATGAAAATCATCATGCCGGCGTAGCCCGCCAGGCGGAAAAACACGGCGAAAAGCTTGAGGTACTCGTACCAGTTGTCGTCGGTGATGAGGATGTTGACGCCCAGCTCCTCCTTGGCCTCCCGCTTGGTGGCGTACTCCCCCCGGAACCACCGGGCCACCTGCTGCTTTTTCTCCTCCTCCCCCTCCACGTAGGCGTGGTAGTACAGGGAGAGCAGCTTGGCGAACTCGAAGCCGTGGACCAGCTCGCTGACCGCGGAGGTGACGGCGACAATCTTCTGGTCCACCGCCTGGGTCAGGGCGGGGCTGCCGGGCTCTAAGCCTGTCTCCTGCAGGGCCTGGGACTGCACGCCGCTAATCCAGCGGTCCAGCACCAAAGTGAGGGCGCCGCCCTCGGGTTTCGTCTTGGTGGACAGGTTGCTGATGAGCTCCCGGTAGGTGGCCAGGCCCTGGCCCCGGGTGCCCTGGAGCCGCCTCTCGGGGGAGAGGTCGGCGTCGGCCACAATGAAGCCCCTATCCATGACGTAGTTGCGGATGGTCTGGATGAGGAAGCTTTTACCCGAGCCGTAGCGGCCCACAATAAACCGGAAGGAGGCGCCGCCCTCCTCTAAAATGTCCACGTCGTGGAGCAAAGCCTCGATTTCGCTTTTCCGCCCCACGGTGATGTAGGGCAGCCCCACCCGGGGCACCACGCCGCCCTTTAGGGAATTCAGCACCGTTTGGGCAATGCGCCTGGGCACCTTTCTGTTTTCCTCGTTCATGGGTTCATTCCTCCCAGCATCTCTAGAATCTCCTCTTGATAGTCTTCCACCAAAGTGATGGCGGCGCCGTCGCACTCCAGGATGTTGTCGCCAATGTCATCGAAAAAGGCCTGGTTGATGGCGTCGGCTACCACAGAGGGCATCCACTTGTGGGCCTGCACCAGGGGCGCTGTGGGCTCCCCACGGAGCAGCGCCAGCAGCAGCTGGACGTAGCCAGGCTCCAGCCCCGGCACTTGGGGGCAGATATCCGGCTGCTCCGGGGCGGGGGGCGCCTCCTCCACCGGCGGCGGGGACGGCTCGTCCTCTCCCCGCTCCTCGTCGGTGAGCAGGCTCTCCCGGGTGGCCTGGGCGTCCCGGCGGATGCGCTCCAGGTGGGAGAGGTCGATGGTGATTTTGGGCCGGGCGGCCTCCAGGGCGGCGGCGCGCTCCGCCTCCAACACGACCTCCACATAGGGCACGGCCCAGGCTTCCTCCGGCTTTTCTCGGAGGTAGTGGCCTGTTTTCAGGTATTTGCGCAGCAGGCGGTCCGCCTGGTGGAGCAGGCCCGGCAGCTTGTCCTTGCCAAAGTAGAGGTTCTCGTAGCGCTCCTCCTGCCAGTGGCCGCCCCGGCAGCGGTAGATGCGGCAGGGGTCCAGCGCATAGTCGGCGTCGGGGTGGGGCTGCTCCTCCCAGTAGACGGCGTTGGACAGGGGCGACCAGGGGTAGCTGTCCAGCCGGCCAAAGCAGGCGGTGAACAAGTCCTCCCCCTTTTGGGCGGACAGCGCCAGCCCCTGGCGCCAGACTTCCGCGAACAGGTGGACGCCCCTTGCCCCCTCCTTTTTCACCACGGGGGACTCCTCCAGCTTTTTGGGGCCAAAGGCGCACAACGCTTCCAGCACCGCCTGGTCCGTGGCCTCCTGGGGGCTGCGGAGGGTCACAAGGGCTTCGTCCCGCCGCAGCACCTGGGGGCTGGCGAAGGAGCGGGCCGTCTCGGGGGGAAGGTTGTGGAGCACCGCGAACTCCAGCATCCACTGGCGCAGGTTCTTGCCCATGGAGGCCTCCCCCACGCCGGACTCCACAAAGCCTGTTTGGAAGGCCTGGAGCTTCTCCAGGGCGTCCTCGGGGGAGGCGGCGCCAATGCCGTTGAGCAGCTCGTAGACATAAATATAGGCCATAGAGGTGGCGATGGGCGCGAACTTCCCCCTACGGACCTGGGCCCGCCAGGTAAAATAGCCCCGCAGCTGCCGGACGTTTAAGTCGTGGTAGGTGGGGAAGTAGCGGGTGTAGTCGCCGTTCCAGGGACGGTCGTCCTCGTAGTCCTCCATGAATTTGCCCTGGCGGTAGAAATTCTGGCACTTCTCGGCGAAGGTGCCCTCCCGGCACTGGTAGAGCCCGCGCATCTGGTAGATTTTCTCCGGCACCTCCTCCCCGATGCTGGGGAAGGGCTTCCCCGGGGCGGACAGGGGCGTATCGGCGTAGACCACCGCGGCGCTGGTGGGCTTTTGCTCCAGCACGATGGTGTAGCCCCGCTGGCTTTGGGAGACGGCCTGGTCCAGCAGGCGGAACACGGTTTCCGGCTCGGTGCCCCCGTGGAAGGTGACGCCCACCCAGTTGGGGCCCTTCATGCGGAAGGGCTTGGAGAGGAACGGCGCCGGGCGCTGGGCGAGCACCTGTTGGCCGCAGCGCATGTCGCACCGCTGGATTTCCTCCCCAGAGTCGGAGTCCCATTGGCGCATCAGGAGGGCGGCCCACTTGCCGGTGACGGGGTCGGCCAGGACAGAGAAGCCGGGGAAATCCGGCCAAGGGCGCTGCTCCCGCATGTGAAATTTTAGCTGGGCATAGGCTGTCAGCTGGGACAACTCCACGGCGCCGCCTCCTTTCCTGTGGGGATCTTTGGGGATTGCTATCCCCACGCGTGACGTTCACTGGGTATTATAGCATATTCTCCCCCACCGCGCTATGGCGCAGGGCTTTTTTCACTGCAAACCTTGCATTTTCCACTCCACCACTGAGAGGAACTCCCCCAGGTGCCGGGTCCATTTAGATTGCCCGCAGAAGGGACCATACTTTGGACGGCCTTCTCCGGCATGCAGGGAACACCCCTGGGTCTCTGCCAGTTCCGGCCTGGGGAAAAGCCGCCGGCTGCCATCAGGAATTGTGCCTTTTTCCTTTGGCGCAGATGGGAAGAACGCACAAGGCTGGAGGTGGTGACTTGGTGATGCAATGACCCAAAGTTTATAGCGCCATAACCAATGGAAACTTGCCCTTTTCCCCGCGAAGGGCTATACTTAGTTTGCAGAGAAAGGAAAAAGCCCTTTGGTGGGCGTCACAATGGTATAGAAAGGACGGCAGATCGTATGGAATACGCAACCCTGAACAACGGCCTGAACATGCCTATGGCGGGCATCGCCGCCCTGGACAAGAACACCCGCTACTACACCAGCACCCCCGAGATGCTGGAGATGTACGCCAAGACCGTGCCCGACGTGGACGGCCAGAAATAAACAGGAGGACAAGGGAGCCAGCCCTCCCTTTTTCCCATATCACAAAGGAGTGTATCGCGATGCGCAAAAACTTTGGTGTGAAATCCTGGTTTTATCCCCAGCCGGTGCTCATCATCGCCACCTATGACGAGAACGGCAAGCCCGACGCCATGAACGCCGCCTGGGGCGGCCTGTACGACGGTACCCTAAAGGAGAGCAAGGTGCTGGACGGGGACGCCCTGTGGCTGCGGTACATCCCCAAAAAGTAAAAATGGCACAGCCCGCTTCGCGCAAACCGCCAGCGGGCCTTGTCGGTTTCCAATCTTAAGGAGGCACTATGGCTGTTACACTGTTCCCAGACGGGGTGCCCTGCGCCCTGCAAGAGGCTTTCGACCTCTCCTTCCTGCGCCAGTGGGGGAAGGTCTTCCGCGTGTTTGACCAGCAGGATTCCGGCAACCTGTGCTTTGGCCTGGAAGACGAGACCCACCGGTACTTTGTGAAATTCGCCGGGGCCAGGCCTGTGCGCTACAAGGGAGAACCGGAGAGGGCGGTGGAGCTTTTAAAGCAGTCCGGGCGCGTCTACCGGGACCTGGCCCACCGGGTTTTGCTGCCCCTGCTGTGGGAGGGCCCTGTGGAGGGCGGCTACGCGCTGCTGTTCCCCTGGACAGAGGCAATCTGCATGGGGAAGCAGTACCCCAGCCGGGAGCGTTTCCTGGCGCTTCCCCTGGACACAAAGCTGGGGATTTACCGGGAGGTGCTCGCCTTCCACAGCCATGTGGCGAAGCGGGGGTATGTGTCCGTGGACTTTTACGACGGCTGCGTGCTCTTTGAGGAGGCCACAGGCCGCACGCTCCTCTGCGACGTGGACGCCTACCACAAGATACCCTTCTTCAACCCCGTAGGCCGGATGTGGGGCTCCACCCGGTTTATGGCGCCGGAGGAGTTTGAAAAGGGCGCGGCCATCGATGAAAGCACTATGGTGCACACGTTGGGCGCCTTTGCCTTTGAGCTGTTCGCCCCAGAGGGCCGGGAGCTTGCCCAGTGGCCCCTCTCCCCCGCCGCCTGGGCATGCGCCAAAAAAGCGGCCTCTCCCAAACGGGAGGACCGCTTTTCGGATGTGGCGTCGTTTAGGAGGGCGTGGGAAGATGCCATCGGGACGCTGCCCGCCCTCCGCTAAGTCAAGAAAAAACTGCTTGATAACAGTCAAAAAAGAGGCCGCTGCCACTGGCAACAGCCTCTTTCTTTATGCGTTGTGGGGGCCAATCACCGCCCCAAAGCGGACTGGGCCCAGGCCCCGGCGGTGCGGGGCGTCACCAGCTGGCCCGCCTCCCAGGTGAGGGCGGGGTACTGCTCCCGCAAGTGTCTCTCAGCCGGGGGCATGGCGCTGCCGCCGGAGGTGGCAAAGGGAACCATCGCTTTGCCGGAGAAGTCGCCGCTTTCCAGGAAGGTGTCCACGGCCCGGGGCTCTATCCCCCACCAGATGGGGAAGTAAAATGTAGCCCGTCCTCTCCAGCCCTTGAAAACACTGGGCTTAACGGCTTACACAAGTGTGTTTTCTGTTCTTTTTAGTAGCATATTGCTCCGACCTTTCCCATTTATTGTACTCTGGTTTACCCGTTTATACAAATACCTATATTTAATGCTTTTCCATACGTTTTGTGAATGATAAGAGACAGCGGTTGGTTGATCCGCTGTCTCTATGTATTTTCCTATATTTTATTTTTTACAGGTTTCGAAATTCACTCCGGCTTTTCTTGCTGATAATCTTCTGCAATCTCTGATTTTCAGCATGGAGTGCCTGATTTTCCTGCCGGAGTCGGAAAATTTCTTCTTGAAGGAGATCTATCCGTCCTTCCATTGCTTTGTCTAAAATGCCTCTGCGGGGATTTATGGTTCCGGCCTGCTGTTCCATAGCCCGGTCAATCTCAGCCCTCACGATGGGATTCTTATAGAAGAATCCTCTGGAAGCGCCTGTCATTTTTACGAGCTGCGGAACCGATACCCTCTCTCCCTGATCCAACAGTTTGCGGATTGCCAGTTTCGCCGCAGCAATCTTTTCATCGCTTCGTTCCCGGTTTATTTCAATCATCCTGTCGTATTTGTTCATATTCTTCACCCCATCCATCTAAATTTGCGAGCAGGATTCTGGTCTGTTGTTCCCGTGCTTTTCGGGTTTCTTCAGCCAGAAGTTGATTACTCATTTTTCTGTAATGCTTTACTGCGCTTATGTTTTTATGCCCCAGAAGTTTTGCTATCGTCCAGTCATCCAGATGCATTTCTGTCAACTTAACTCCGTAAGACCGCCGGAACATATGGGAACTGAATTTAAACAGTTTCCCATCATCATCCCGCAGATCTTCACTTTTTATCAACCGCAGCACCTTGTGCTTTATGGTTGTATATTGAAGCGGGCGGCTGGGAGCTTTGGCATCCACGAAGATATACTCGGTTTTACCATACTGATCGTAAGTACAATCGATAGCTTTCTGGATCAGAGCTGCCAATTCTGCACTGATAGGCTTTTCGAATGTTCGTGTTTTTACCTGATCAATCCGGATAATATCCAGCCCGTTTCTCTTTGACAGGCAGTCTGTATGCAGTGTCAGCGTATCAGAGATTCTTGTACCAAGCATTTGGTGGATTACCATACATCGTGCCAACTGGATATCCAGTTTTGTGATATGAGCGTTCAGCCGCTTCAGTTCCTCATCGGAATAAGCTCGGAATACTGGCTGCACTTCCGGCGGGATATCTGTGTTGATGAATAAGGATTCCAGATGGCTGTATCCATATAGTTTGCCGATACTTTCCAATACTGCCCTCAGTTTCAGAATGTCATCGCTGTTTCCTCTGCCGGATGAACCATTGGTGTTGATATAGACAAGATATTCTTCCAACAGATCCCGGTCAACATCGGCGCAGGAATTAATCTTTACGCCTTTCTCCATCAGGTATCCGGAAAACTTCCGGATGGAAGTCAGCTCCCGTTTCACGGTTCCGATTTTTTCATATTTTATATGCAGGAAAATTGCCTGTTTCACTTCCTCCCTTAGACCTTCCTGCAAGATTCCGGTAAAATCCAGAGTTTCCGTTTTATAAATCGGATTTTCTTTAATAGGGATATCCAGTTTTTTCAGAGCCCATATATCCTTTTCCCGCTCCGGTCGCATATCCTCCGGCTGAATGAAACGCAGGAAGCGTTTCAGGTGCTGAAGCACAGGAGCATCCGTCCGGCATATCGTTCCATACAAAGTTTCCTTCTCTTTATAAAATGGGATACCATTCTGCAGCATCCATATCTTTAACAGTTCGATCCATTTGGATGGCTGCCAGCCGAGGAAGCTGTCAGGTATGTTTTTTCGCAATTGAAGGGCTTTGCACACCTGATGGTAATATGTCTTATCATGGCAGATGGTGTTCAGCGACACCTGGCTGCCCCTGTACAGGAAGTAGCATCTGTATTCTTCCCGCATGGTTTCTTTGGGAAGAAAGGAAAGGTCAATAAAATTACTTTTTCCGATGGCTCTTTGCGGCAGATTTCCGGAAGTTTCATAGCATGCCAACTCCCAATAGTACAATCTATTTTCCATCTCTGCCTCCTTTCTTTCTCAAACCAGCCGCCAGATTATGTTCCGGCTTTTGGAAAAATCCCATATTCTCTTTTGCAATCTTTTTGGGCATGTAGTCTATATACTGTTCTGTCATTTCCAGATAATCATGTCCCAGGTAATCCCGTACTCCCTGTATGGATACGCCATTGTCATAAAGCATCGTTGCCACTGTATGGCGGTAATCATGGGACTGGAACAGGTAATCCCCGCCGTCAATCTCATGGTCTTCGCAGAACTTTTTCATCTGATGACGGAAAGTCATGCTCCGGTAAGGGCCGCCGTTTTTGTTCGTAAACAGGTAGTCATCCGGCCCGATCTGGTGGGTTTTGATATAAACTTCCATGATCCTATACAGGCCCTCTGCTATGGGAATCCGCTTATAATTCTTCATCTTTACCTGATACACCTGAATCCAGGTATCATGGTTCTGGCGATAATAGGCATTTCCCTTCAGGGTACATATCTCGCTGATCCGCAGGCCCAGACACCAGAGATGGAGGTACATGCAGCGAAGATGATCCGGGAGCAGATGCAGCTTACCCAACACTTCTTCGCAGACCTCCGGTGAAACGCTCCGGTCATGATGTTTGACGATTATCTTTTTTTGATAAAGCTCTGGCTGGAACGGCATCGTTCCCCGATAATTTCGGGCGATGAGGAACCGGAAGAAATGATTCAGCCCGGATATATATGCATTAAAGGATTTTGCGGAAATCCCGCTTTCCTGCAATTCACCGAGGTAATCTTCAATCTGTTTTGTCGTACAGCTTGCGGCATCCTGACCTTGTTCCGATAAACGTACCAGGAAACGCTCCAACAGGCAGTATCTTGTCGTTATCGTGCTGATGGCCTGACCGGTAACGCCGATCTGGTATTTCATATATTCCTTGGCGTACCTGCGGTTTTCCTTGTGACTGATCTCTGTGAAGGACACACTAGTCACTGAACTGCTCCGATTCAGCCGATGCTCCGCAATTCTCAATCCATCCAGGTACCAGATATTCGCCTGCCAGTTAATCTGTGCATTATGCAGGAAGACTGTTTTCCGGCATAAATTCAGGATCGCAAGCATCTGGTGTTTATAAGTTTCGCTGGGAGCGTGTTCGGTCAGATAAGAGTTGAACATCTGCTCCTGTGTCAAGTCCATATCCTCAATATCCTGGATCTCCTGCTCGGTACAAAAGTCGTACAGATATTGGAGTCCAGTCAATCGTTGCCTCCGTTTGATCGGATTTTTCGTAATGGCAAGGATTTCATTCAATGTTGTAAAAACCTGTTCTTTTACATGCCATGCACAGGGTTTTGTGAAATCCCAGACCATATTAGACCGGTTCCTGACGGAATCCAGTTCCATCGCCAGTTCCTGATCCGGATGATAGGGAAGGAACAGAATTGTTTCTTCCAGCCGCCACCGGCATTGGTTCTTTCCCGCCAGGGTTTTCATTCGTCTGCGGATATCCGCCTGTTTTGTCCTGTCATACGCAAGGAGATAACGGTCAGCCGATTGGATCTGGCAGGCGGAGAACAGATAGTTCTGATATGCTTTCCGCAGTGGATAGTCCATCTCCAGAATATCCTGAATCCCCATTTCTGCCAGGAACTTCTTCAGCCGGCTTTTGGCGGTTTTAGCTGCATCTTCGCAGGAATCAATGGTTTCAATGATCTGCTCCGGCAACGCTTTTGGCTTTTCTTCCTGTCGCCATTCCCGTATTGCGTAGGCAGGCATTTTCTATCACCTCCCCTATAAAAGTTCTTTCACACCATACAGAGCGGAATGCTTGGCGTAGAACTCCTGGCTGGCTTCGATCAGCTCATCATCCATGATGTTCAGATAACGTATGGTAGTATTCAGATGCTTATGCCCCAGTGCCTGCTGGATCAGCTCCAGCCGCCATCCGTCTTTCCGGCGTATATTGGCAAAGTACCGCCGAAGCATATGCGGAGTCAGATCAATCCCTGTCTTTTTCTCCATCCGTTTCAGCATGTCATAGACGCTGTCCACTTTTAAAGGCTGTCCGGCGGTCTTTCCCGCGATATTGATGAACAGATAATTCTGATGCTGCAATAGTTTTCTGTACTCAGCCAGATAGTACATCAGGAAATCGAAGGAGTCATCGCTGATCCTGGCTTTTCGGTATTCTGCGTTTTTAGCTCTGGCATCATTTTCGTTATCTTCACGGAAGTAGACGCCAATCATGCGATTCCGGTAATCAATGTCGTGGACATAGTCTACACCAAGGATTTCCCCGATTCGGAATCCGGTTTCCGCAAGCAACAGGATGAGGAGTTGATCCCGGCAGTTGGTACACGCCTGAAGGACTGTGATAATTTCATCGTGTTCCGCAGGCCGCACGTTCCGTTCTTCTTCCTGCAGGTAACCTTTGAACGCCTGAAAGCGGAGTCTCTTTTTTACGCCTACCGCATTGACTGCGAAGTGGTAATTATAGGACAGTACCTTCAGGCTCCCAAGCTGTTCATACATTCCCTCGATATAAAGAAAGAACCTGAACACATCTTCCAGATATGCGTTGCAGGTTCCGTTGTGTATTACTTTTAAATTGTTCTTTTCTGTATGGTTCCCGGCTTTCAGCCAGTACAGGAAATCTACAAAGTGTTCATTCTGCCTTTCCAGATCCAGCTCATAAACCTGTGGGATTTCCATATGGATTTCATTCAGGTACTCCAGATAGTAGCATATAGAAAAGGCCGACCGTTTCACCGTATTAGGCGAACGATTGGCCTTGATTTTATATTTCAGATATTTGGATGGCAGCGGAACAATGTCATACGTCTGGCAGTCCTGGATGTAATAATATTTTGTACGCCCTTCTGTAAGGTTTTCTACCTTGTACCGTCTCAAACCGTTCGCCTCCTTTCCTCTACGCAATACACAGTATACCGTGTTGTTTCACAAATAGCTACCACAAAATCCAACCAAAAACGGGATTTTTTCTCCGAAAACCGAAGCACTACCAACAGGCTGTTTACCCGCTGGCAGCGCCATCTGGATCTTCCTCTTTTTCTGTTGGATTCAGCATCCCGTCCAAACCAAAACTGACAGCAACCGCATGATCTATCTGCGATAGTAATTCAGGAGTGATCGGCAGATTCTGATCTGTTGGTTTCAGGTCTTCCTTTTTATTCAAAATTTTTCCTCCCGCTTTCTCTTTGAAAACAAAGAAACTGTGCTGATATTCTGTATTATCTTAATCCAGAAGCACTGTTCTGTTCAATCCCGATGCTGATTGCAAGGGCTTCATTTACCGCCTCCATTGCGTTTTCATCCAACCGGCCTATGTAATCGCCAAGCCTGCTGCGGTCAATGGTGCGTACCTGTTCCAGCAGAACAATGGAGTTACGCCGCAGGCCCTCTGTACTGATTGGCAGAAAAACATGGGTAGGCAACCGGTGTTTTCTTTGTCTGCTGGTAATGGATGCCGCGATCACAGTAGGGCTGAAATGATTTCCAACATCATTCTGTATGATCAGCACAGGCCGGACGCCGCCCTGTTCACTGCCGATAATGGGCCGTAGATCCGCATAGTACAGATCCCCACGTTTAATTTCTTTCAATTCCATGCCACCTCCAGACATTTTCAGAGGCCCATTTCTAAGGCTGCCTGCTGTTCCTCTCTTGCAAGTGCGCCCACTTCCGCACGGGCGACCATTTCTTCTTCCATATCGATATAAGCCTGGAACAATTCCCTGGTCACCATAGGAAACTTTGCAGGCGGCATGTGACCTGTGCGGATAGCATCCAGCAGAGAAACCACCTGATCTTTCAATTCCTTTGTTTTGCACTGTGTAATACATCCGCTCTCCATTTTCAGAAGTGGGCGATCCAGCATGTCCGTCAGCAGAACCTGTCCGGCACGGTCTTTCCATGTATAGAGGAATCCGGAGATGTTCTCCGGAGTCATATTAAAAACATATTGCTGTGTACGGATTCCTTTCAGAGAGCTGACAGTTGCATATCCCACATAGAATCCGTCCATAGCACGTTCTACTTGATTGATCTCATCCATTGTCATGATCCTCCCTCCAATCTGTTTTACTATGTAAAAGGCCGGCAGCCTGGTTTTGGGCAGACTGCCGCCTTGTGATATCAATCGTTTTGTGCTTGCCAGTATTTATCCCC
>NHCFR05603__coassemble_667_pt1 | contig 21402 bp, 15 predicted proteins | sample NHCFR05603__metabat2_high_PE_046 | metagenome-assembled genome bin NHCFR05603
GCCTTGCAGATCAACGGCGTGTTCGAGGCGGCCCAGGCCGCCAGCCAGCAATATATTGAGAACATCCGCAGCCTCAGCGACCGGCAGGCCGCCATCTGCGCCCAGCGGGACGTGGAGAACCGTGTGGAGGTGGAGCGCAAGCTCAAGGAGGCCGAGGAGAAGTGCGCCGCCATGGAGTACGCCAGCAAGCGGAAGTGCGAGGCCATGGAGCAGGAGGCTAAGCAGAAGTCAGAGGCCTATTGGACCGAGGTCTCCCGGCGGCTGCAATCCTTCTATGAAAACCATCGGGAGCTCAAGCGGCTGCTGGACTTCGGCACGCCCGGTGCCCAGTTTTAAGGATGGAAAAGAAGGACAAGGCGCCCCCCGTCCTGCCCACGGTCCAGCAGCTGGAAGCCGAGCTGAAGCGGGAAAAGTACCGGGGACGCTATTGGAAAATGCTGCGGGGCACCGTGGCTGTGCTGGTGGTAGTAGCCGCGACCGCCGTGCTGATTTCCAACCTGCTGCTTCCCATTTTGCGCATCTACGGCTCCTCCATGACCCCCACTTTGGTCAACGGGAACATTGTGGCAGCCGTGCGAAACGGGACATACCAGCGCGGCGACATAATCGCCTTCTACTACAACAACAAAATCCTGGTAAAGCGGGTAGTCGGCATGCCGGGGGAATGGGTGGATATGGACGAAAACGGCAATGTGACCATTGACGGCGAACCCCTGGAGGAGCCCTATCTTACGGAAAAGGCCCTGGGGGAGTGCGACATCGAGCTGCCCTACCAGGTGCCGGAGGGCCGGTACTTTGTGATGGGGGACCACCGCAGCGTCTCCAGCGATTCCCGCAGCAGCCAGGTTGGCTGCGTTTCGGAAGAGCAGATCGTGGGCAAGCTGCTGTTCCGCCTGTGGCCCTTGGATGAGATCGGCCCCATCGAGTGAGAAACGTGGATTGGAAGGAGGGCTTTCATGAAACCGCAAGACGAAAACAGAAAGCTCCGGGAGTACATCCGGCAGAGCAAACAGCGCAGGCGATGGCATGGGCTCACCGCGGTCCTGGCAACGGCGGCAGCGGTGCTGACCCTTTGCGTGATGGTCCTGCCAGCTGTCACACTGGAAAATACCCCCCAGGCGTTGGCCTGCCAGCTGGACGATTTGCACACCCACACGGACAGCTGCTACGATGAGGAGGGCGAGCTCGTCTGCGGCTACGCTGACTTTGTGGCCCACACCCACGACAGCTCCTGCTACGGGGAGGAAGGCACGCTGATTTGCCCCCTGGAGGAGAGAAAGCCCCACACCCACACGGCGTCCTGCTACCAGGAGACAGAGGCCTTGGCCTGCGGACGGGAGGAAACCCAGGGCCACACCCACACCGAGGCATGCTACGAAACCCAGCTGGTGTGCAGCCAGGAGGAAAGCCAAGGCCACACCCACACAGGGCATGTCCACACGGATGCGTGCTACACTGTTACCCAAACCCGCATCTGTGAAAGCACAGAACCGGACCATGTCCATACAGAGGAGTGCTCCGAGGCCCACCAGGAGCTGACCTGCACCCAGGACACCGGCTGTTACGACGAGAACGGGAACCTGGCCTGCGGGCTGGAGGAAACCCAAGGCCACACCCACAGTGAGGACTGCTATGACACCCAGCTGGTGTGCGGCCAGGAGGAATCGGAGCCCCACACCCACACGGACAGCTGCTATCAGGTCCAGCGGGAGCTGGTCTGCGGGCAGGAGGAGGTGATCCTCCACACCCATACGGAGGGCTGCTGGGATGAGGACGGAAACCTGACCTGCGGCATGGTGGAAATCAAGGAGCACGTCCACGACGAAACCTGCCTGCCGGAGACAGCCTCAGAATCGGAAGCCGCTTCCCAGACGGAGGACTCTTCCGCGGAGGAGAGCCAGACTGAGGAGAGCCAGACTGAGGAAAGCCAGACTGAGGAAGATCAAGAGGCGGTTTCCCAATCCGGCACCAGCTGGGCCACAGTCTCCAAGCCGGGGTACGAGCCTGCGGAGGAAAATGGCGTGGCCCTCTTTTCCGCCAATGCCCTTTTGGCGGCGCCTCTCGCGGAGACCAGCTATGACTTTGCTGAGGACATCGTCAGCGTTACCGTAGAAAAGCAGCAGGGCAGCCAGTGGACCCAAGGCGATAGGTTTACGGACGGCGACACCATCCGGGTGACCATTCGCTATGAGATACCCACCGATGTCATCACAGCGGACCAAACGACCATGCACTACCAGCTACCCGGGGGCATTGCTCTGGAAAAGAAAGAAACCGGCAGCGTCTATTTGGAGGACGGTAAACAGGCCGGCACCTATACCATCAGTGTGGATGGGCTGATTACCATTGTTTTTGAGCAGGAATTTGCCAACGGCGAGGCCTTTTCCGGCAGCCTGCAGTTCCAGGGCTCCATTGCCCTGGCGGATGCGGGGGAAGGCCAGGAGATCGACTTCGGCGGTACGGGAGGAACCATTACCGTGGTGCCGGAGGAGAAAAATTACAGCCTCAACATCGCAAAAATAGGCGTCTATGTCAGGGATGAGGATGACGCGGGACAATATGAGCAGCTAAATATGGGAATAGACATCCAGCCGGAAAAGCTGCTTTATACCATCGAGGTAAGAGTGGATGATAATTCCGATGGCAGCGATGGACCCATTACCATCACAGACAAGTTTACGCACAACCCTGGTGATGGAGTGGTCTCATACGATGAGAAAAATTTGAAAATCTATAAGGTGACGCCCACAGTGGATGGTTCCCCTGACACTGTGGAAATCGCAGAGGAGGCATATACTCTCGCATATACCCATCAGCAAGGATCGATAAATGATCCACAGACCAGCAGCTTTACCATTACAGGCCTTCCGGCTCTGGCAGCTGGCGAGATGTATCTCATCAACTATAGTGCAGCGCCAGCCCTGGATACGGTGAACTCGCAGAACGGCTACATCGCCCTGCCCAACAAGGCCACCGCCCAGGACAATTTCCAGAACGTTTCTGCCGATGCCAGGGTAGAGATCAGCAAGCAGATGGTGTACAAAGAAGCTGCAGAGAATGAAGGCACCGGCAATGTGAGCTGGAATGTAGTTCTCAACCAGGACGGCAGGGACATCAGCGGTATGACCTTTAGGGACGCCATGACCTACACCGTGAACGGCCAAACGAAACCCTATGCCCCCACTGAAATTGTGAATCTGCAGGTGACGGCGTACAGCCTCAGCGACGCCGGCCAGTATGATTGGGTAGGCAATGTGACTGCGGCCTTTAGCCCACTGATAGATCGTGTGGGAGGCGAACTGACCATTCAGTTCCCAGCGGTAGATGGTTGGCCCGAAGGCTTAGACCCTACCTGGACCTATCAAATCACCTACGAAACGCCCTTCCCGGAGGAGGCGGCCATAGAGGAGGCGGTTGCTTTCCAAAATACCGCTTGGTTGAATGACTACACCGTTACCGTTGAATGGAACGGAACCGTTCCTGAACAGGGCTATGGCTTGGTAAAAGAGGTGTATGCTTCTGATTTGAATACGGGAACGGATGTGGGGACTGTCACCTGGCTGTCCACCATCAGCTATCCGTCCGGCGACTACGACCTTGAGCATCTTGCCTATGTGGACTGGATCCAGGATGCTGTGAAGCAGGATACTGGAGAAGCCATTGCAGGCAGCCACTACACCACCCTGGCAACCCTATACGAATCCCTTCAGGTTTACAATGGACAATGGCAGCTGTTGAATTTCTTCCAGGACGAGTACTCTATCCAGATACTCTATGGGAAAGATGTGACGGGCGCCTACAAATCGGCCAAGGAGGCGTGGAACGCCTTAAAGGGTTCTGCGGACACGCTTACCTCAACGACATTTACCCAAGAGTATTTCCAAGAACATCAAAAGGAGCCTATTGCCCTGTTCCGCATCGTTGTGCAGGCAGCAGCGGCGGATAAACTGCAAGCCGGACAGCGCTTATATATCGGTTACAACACCTTGGTGAACCGGCAGGGAGTGACAGAGAGAGAAACAGTTGCCTTAAAAAATACCGGCGCCATTCCAAACCAAGAGGATACGGCAACGGTCACAACGGCGTTTCATCCGCGACTGGTGAAGCAGGTGAGCGCCACCGGCATGCCCCCCAACGGGGACGATTTCAACCTGGACTCCGGCACCTATGTGGATGGCCCTGTGGACGTTGACCTGGGTGACACCGGCGGCAGGCTCTATTACCGGATTCTGCTCTACAATTACGGCGACTCTGTAACCCTGCATGACAATATGTGGCAGCAGTTTGACGGAAATGTGACTTTTAATCAGACCATGTATATCTACAATGTGATCACAGGGAAAATGAGTACCGTAAAAACTTGGAATTACCTTAACAGCACAGGCAAATACAACGGAAAATATACGCTGAATAACCTGGGGCAATTTAAGGACTGCATCATCGGCCTGTATTACTCCATCGATGTAAGCGGGGATGAAGCCTTGGCGGATCTTACGGAGGGAGAAACCCTCGCTTACACCAATACCGTGGAATGGACGGGTATTGGAGAAGATTCCACAACGGCCAACGTCACCAACAGCCAGAAGACCCTGGAAAAAACAGGAGTCCAAACAAACGAAAACGGCGAGACCCTGGTCACCTACTATGTGGTGATTAACCCGGAGGGACGGAACCTCCATCCGGAAAGCAACACCTTAGACCTGCGGGATACCCTTTCCCTGCCCAACGGCGTGACAGCCGACCTGCGGCTGGAGACCATAGGGCTGTACCACTATGATTCTTCAAAAGAAAACAACCTTGGAGAAGAAGTGACGGAAGAGGAGTTTGCCGGTTTCAAGGTGGAGCTTGAGGAAGGCACCGCCAATACCTACACCTTCACGGTGCCGGATGAAATGGCCTGCGTGGTGAGGTACACCTACCAAATCCACCTGGGAACCAGCGCTCTGGAGAAAATTCCCGTCAGCAACACGGCCTCCCTGCTGGGGCGGGCGGTGATCGCTGCAGGAGACGAAGTGGTCATCCAGGCTCAGGACTCCAGCGCCCAGGTAAATAAAGCCACCCTGACCATCTACAAATATGGCGGGGATAACCGAGCAAATCTATTGCAAGACGTTCTGTTTGACTTGTTCCGCTTCGAGGAGCAGGAAGATGGAGGCTATGCATGGGTACGAACAGACCTTACCGCAGAGGGACCAGCAGCCGATGATGGAGGACGTCACTTTATCACCGGCGGCGACGGTGTAAAGGGCGCGATCGTCCTGAACTTCCTGGACGAAGGAACCGAGGGCGGCTCCCACTACAACACCCTGTACCGCTTAACGGAATATAAAACCCTGGATGGCTTCGAGCTGGATACGACCCCCCACTACTATGTGTGGGGCGAGGCAAACGCTACGGAAAAGGAAACAGCTGCAGCTATGGACGGGGTTCTAAAAGAGACCGGCGTAAATTGGGACCAGGTCACCTTCATCCCCTTTGGGGAGAGCGAAACCGACTATATCCAAAACCTGCCCACCACCACGGAAATCACCGTAATCAAAACGTGGCAAGGAGCGGAAGGCACAGAGCTGGGGGATGAGGAACACCCTGCCGAGGTGAAAGTCACCCTTTATCAAGTGTCCGAAAACGGCGAGAAAACCGAGTATAAAGCTGACGGTATAGAAAACCCCGTTACGCTTACCGGTGAGGCCAACTGGACATACACCTGGGAGCAGCTTCCCAAGGAGGTGGACGGGCAGGCCGTCACCTACACCGTAGTGGAAACCACCATAACAGGCTGGGAAGCCAGCTATGACTATGGAGAGGGAGCCACCGGTATCACGGAGGGGACCATCCAAATTATCAACACAAAACAATCTGCCTTCACGCTGCCGGAAACCGGCGGCGTAGGACCTACCCTCGTTGCAATCGCAGGGGTGCCCTTAGTCGGGGCGGCCGGCGTTGTATATTGGAACCTGCGGCGCAAACGCCGGAGAGGGGGGAAGGGCCCATAAGCAAACCCCTCGCAAAGTGTCAAAAATGTATCGCAAGTGAGTACGTAAATCGAAAGGAGCAAACAATCATGAAAAAAGCAAGAAAACTGACAGCGGTCCTGCTGTCCCTGGTCATGCTGCTGGCGCTGGTTATCCCGGCTTCCGCCGCGGAGAATTATTCCATCACCATTCATAACGACAAGACCGGCCACACCTACGAAGCCTACCAGATTTTCGCCGGCACTGTGTCCAACGATGCTGCAACAGATGGAGAAGCCGAAGGCCCCATGCTGGGTGACATCATCTGGGGCAGCGGTGTGGATGACGCCCGCTATGCTGAATTGCTGGCCGCTCTGAAAGCAGATGCAACTATCGGAGCTCTTGAAGGGATGCAGGATGCAGCCGATGCCGCCGCTGTCGCCGCCGCCCTGGATGGCGCCGATGCTGAAACCGCAGCAGCCTTTGCAGATGTGGTGTCTGACTATCTTGCTGCAGCTCCAACCGGCCAGACCAATAACATGGCAGACGGTAACTATATCATTCAAGGCCTCCCCGCCGGTTACTACCTGGTGAAAGACCAGGACGGCAGCTTGGAGGGCGATGCCGACACCGCCACCGATTACATTGTCCAGGTGCTGGGCAACGTGACCATGGACCCCAAGGACAGCGATATCCCCACGGTTTTGAAAAAGGTCTACGATGAGGAGTTCGCGCAGGATGTACTGAACCACCCGGAACAACCTTACGGAACCGGTTACAACGATGTGGCCGACTGGGATATTGGTGACCGTGTTCCCTTTAAGCTGATTGCCACTGTGCCGCAGAATATTGACAGTTATGAAGAGTATACTTTCATTTTCCATGACACATTGTCGGCAGGCTTAACCTTGGATCCGAATAGTCTCCACGTGTATGTCACGGAAACCGCAGATGCCGACATCAATGGACTTAACCCGCAGGCTGCGACCTTGTACACGGTGAGCGAAGTGGCTGAGAATGGAACCTTTACAGTAACTATTCCGAATATCAAAGCATTGGATAACCATGACCATGCGGCAAACTTCATTATTGTAGCTTATGATGCGATTTTAAATGCAAATGCGGAAATCGGCTTGGACGGTAACCCCAACAGCGTTTTCCTGGAATTCTCCAATGACCCCAACGGGGACGGCCTGGGCCACACCGCCGAGGATACTGTCATTGTGTTCACCTACGAGCTGGACGGCACCAAGGTGGACGGAGCAAACCTTACCACCACTTTGCCAGGCGCGCAGTTTGTGCTTCTCAACCCGCTCCATACCCAAGCCGCTGAGGTGGACGATAACGGCACAGTAACTAGCTGGGTCACTGTCCAAACGCTTGGTGGTAATGAAGATGCGGTTAAGTTGCCGACCACCTATGAAGAATGGGTCGAGCGGTATCCTGACAGTATCGTCACTTCTGATGAAAATGGTAAATTTAAAATTTCCGGCATAGACGATGGCACCTACCATCTTTTGGAGATCAAGGCCCCCAACGGCTACAACCTGCTGGAGGATCCGGTTGAACTGGTCATCACCGCCACCACTGCCAACGGGCAGACCTGGGATGGTGCTGCCAACACTGCTCTTACTGCGTTAACCATTGACGTGGCAGGGGCGGGCGCTGTGAATGGCGTTTTGGACACCGGTATTGTCAATGTCACCGTAGAGAACAACGGCGGCGCCACCCTCCCCGAGACCGGCGGCATGGGCACCACCCTGTTCTACATCATCGGCGGCCTGCTGGTGGTGGGCGCCGGCATCCTGCTGGTGGTCCGCATCCGCATGAAAGCCCACAACGAGTAATTACAAAAACATAATGTAAGCCCTTAATTCGTTCTGCTGCGCCGGGAGCCCCTCTCCCGGCCGCAGCAGTAAGGAGAGCCCTTCATGAAGAAACAAGCTTCCAAGAAAAACAGAATGACCCTCATACTGTTGCTGGCAGTGCTTCTTGCAGGGCTGTCCTTGCTGCTGTACCCCATGGTAGCCGATTACTGGAACTCCATGCACCAGTCCCAGGCCATCGCCTCCTACCAGGAGACCGTGGCGGAAATGGACGATGAAACCTACGAAGCCCTGTGGCAGGCGGCGGAGGACTATAACAGCGGGCTCCTTGGCAACGCTGACCGGTTCCAGCCCACCCAGGAGGAGCACCAGCGCTACGAGGAGCTGCTGGACGTGTCCGGCAGCGGTGTCATGGGCTATGTGGAGATCCCCAGCATCGATGTCTCCCTGCCCATTTACCACGGCACCAGCGAAGAGGTGCTGCAAGTAGCGGTGGGCCACATCGAAGGGTCCTCCCTGCCCGTGGGCGGCGAAAGCACCCACTGCGTGATTTCCGGCCACCGTGGCCTGCCCTCCGCCCGGCTGTTCACCGACCTGGACCAGCTTTCCGAGGGGGACATCTTCACCCTGCGGGTGCTGGACGAAACCCTGACCTACGAGGTGGACCAGATCCATGTGGTGGAGCCGGACGACATCACCCAGCTGGAAATTGTGGAGGGGGAGGACCTGTGCACTTTGGTCACCTGCACGCCCTACGGGGTCAATTCCCACCGGCTGCTGGTGCGGGGCCACCGGGTGGAGAACCGGGAGGACGGTGTGATGCGCATCATTGCGGACGCCATGCAGATCGACCCGCGGTTTGTGGCCCCGGTGATTGGGGCGCCCATTTTGCTGGCGGCCCTTCTGGTGATGATTCTGCGGCCGCTGCGGCGGAGAAAACGAAAGGGGTGATCCCATGAAGTGGAAAGGAATCTTGGGACGGGCGGGGGCCCTGGCGGCCCTTGTCCTGCTGGCCTGCGCCCTGGCTGTGACCGCCGTGGCCCAGACCATCAACCAGGACAGGGAGAGCACGCTCACGCTGTCTTTTGGGGAGAGCGGGGAAGGCTTCCCGGAAGTGGTGTTTTCCCTCTACCCCGTGGCGCCCCTTACGGAGGAGGGGGAGTATGCCCTGACAGGGGACTTTGCCCAGTATCCCGTCTCCCTGGAGGACTTGGACAGCTCCGACCTGCGCAGCCTGGCCCAGACCTTGGACGCCTATGTGGCCCGGGATACGCTTACGCCTTTGCTCTTCCAGGAAACCGGTGAGGATGGCCGGGTTTCCTTTGACGGCCTTTCCCCGGGGCTGTACCTGGTTTTGGGGGAGTCCTACACCCAGGATAACACGGTATACACCCCCAGCCCCATGCTGTTCTATTTGCCCGGCCAGGGGGAGGACGGCGGCTGGGAGTACGAGGTGACGGCCTCCTGCAAATTCGACCGGGAGGAAACCACGGACGCCACCGTTTCCCGCAAGGTGCAGAAGGTGTGGAAGGACAGCGGGAACCAGTCCAAGCGCCCGGAGATGGTGTTTGTCCAACTGCTGGAAAACGGCGCCGTGGTGGACACGGTGGCTCTCAGCGAGGAGAACAACTGGGAGTACACCTGGGAGGGGCTGGACGCTTCCTCCCGGTGGCAGGTGGCGGAGACAAACGTCCCCGATGGCTACACCGTCACCGTGACCCAGGAGGGGACCCTCTTTGTGGTGACCAACACCTATCCCGGCAAAACGCCGCCCAAGCTTCCCCAGACGGGCTTGCTGTGGTGGCCGGTGCCGCTGCTGGCCTGCGCCGGTCTTGCGTTGGTGATTGCAGGCGCTGTGGCGCGGCGCAGAGGGAGAGGCTCCCATGAAAAGTAAGACGCGGATGGGAAATATCCTGCTGGCGGCAGGGGCGCTTTTCCTGGCGGCGGCGCTGCTGCTGACAGGGAGCAACCTGTATGAGGCGTACCAGGCGGGGCAAGCTTCGGAGCGCCTTTCCCAAGAGGTTTTCAGCCGGATAGAGAGCCAGACCCAGGAAGCGGACTCTCTCTCCCAGGCCGCCTTAGCCGGCGGGGAGGAGGAAACGCCGGAGTACCTCCGCAACCCGGAGATGGAAATGCCCGTGGAGGAAATCGAGGGCAACGGGTATATCGGCCTGCTGGAGATTCCGGCTTTGGGATTGTCCCTGCCGGTGATGAGCGAATGGAGCTATCCAAACCTGAAGCTGGCCCCCTGCCGCTACAGCGGCTCGGCCTACACGGGAAATTTCACCATCGCCGGCCACAATTACAGCACCCACTTTGGCCCCATAGGGGGACTGAACGCCGGGGATTCCATCACGTTCACCGATATGCAGGGGAACCGTTTTGCCTATGAGGTCCAGGTGGTGGAAACGCTGGAGGCCACCGCGGTGGCGGACATGGTCAGCGAGGAGTGGGACTTGACGTTGTTCACCTGCGATTTGAGCGGGGAATCCCGGGTCACCGTGCGGTGCCTGCAAGTGTAAATGCGTTGCGCCTAAGAGAAAAGACCATCCTAATTCCACAGAGAAACATCGTCCGGAACGTGAAAGCTGGAAGTCCAGTCTCTCAACGCGCCGGAAAGCACGTTCACGCCAATCAGTGGATTGCCATGTCGGCCGAATGGTAGGGGACTCCCAGTCCATAGACAACTTTCTTGGCCCGCCGCGCATAAGAGTAAGGAACCAGCCATCCCGCTTGGGGTGGCTGCTTCCTTTTTACCCCCTTCTGCAAGCCCGCCACCATGCGCCGGCAATCCCCCGCGGACCGTGGAAACCACTTGGAGGAATGGTTCTTTGCCCTGTGCTACAATACGCTCAACAAAACAAACAAACCAAAGGAGAGTGAGTTCTGTGAGTTTTGGGCAGGCAATCGTCCGTGTATTTTCCAACTACGCAAATTTCCAGGGCAGGGCCCGCCGCAGCGAGTATTGGTATTTTGTCCTGTTTTACGGCATCGTGATGCTGTGCCTGTCGCTGCTGGCCTTGATCCCAGGGGCAGTGCTGCTGACGGTCATCTTCTGGCTGGGAACGGTCGTCCCCAACCTGACGGTGAGCTGGCGGCGCCTTCATGATACGGGCCGCAGCGGAGCATGGGTGTTCCTGTCCCTGGTGCCATTGGTGGGGGTCCTCATTCTAATCCTGTGGATGGCGGAGGACAGCCAGCCCGGGACAAATCCCTTCGGCCCGAACCCTAAAGGCGCCCAGGCCACGGCAGGGCGCCATGAAGGCAGAAACATCCCGCAGAGGGCCGCCGTGCAGGTGCAGTGCATCAACGGGCCCATGCAGGGGCAGACCTTTTCCCTGGGGCCCCAGGGCCTGTGGTTTGGCCGAGACGCAGCCTGTGCGGTGCGGTTTCCCGACGGGACCCCGGGCATCAGCCGGGTCCACTGCAGGCTGGGTTGGGACAGGGGAGTTCCCGTCCTGGTGGATTTGAACTCCCGCTTCGGCACCTTCCTGGTAAGCGGCAAACAGCTGCCCCCCAATTATCCGGAAGCTGTTTCCCCCGGCGCCCGGTTCTACCTGGGCAACCCCGGCAATCTCTTTCAAATCATCTCGTAACGCGGCATGCAGGAGGAATGAATCATGGCAGAAATCCGACAGAAAATCATCAGTTGCAGCCAAGGCCACTACTACGACGCCAACCGGTACGACAGCTGCCCCTATTGCAATTCCGGCAGTTTCTCTCCCACCGTGGACCCCTTCGCACCCCAGGCCCAGGGCGTCAGCCCCACGGTGGGCCTGGAGGGGGCCGGGGTTCCCCTGGGCCAAAACTATGGGGGGTTCAGCCCTACGCTGCCGCCCCAGCAGCCAGAGCGCGTCTCCAGCGCCATGGGGAAGACCCAGTATGTGGACTCTTCCACCCCGGCGGGGGCCCCTGCCCCTGTGGTGGGATGGCTGGTAGCGGTAAGCGGCCCCTGCCGGGGTACGGATTACCGCATCCACACAGGGTACAACTACATCGGCCGTGAAGCGGGGGACATCTGCATCCGGGGGGACAGCACCATCTCCGCGGAGAAGGACGCCAACATCACCTATGTCCCCCAGACCATGGAATTTTACATCGCCCACGAGCTGGGGAAAAACGTGCTGCTGGTAAACGACCGCCCTGTCATCGGCGGCAGCATGAAGCTGGATAACTACGATATCGTCACCATTGGCAGCACCAAGCTGATGTTTGTGGGCCTGTGCGGCAAGGATTTCAACTGGGGCAGCGAGGGCAAGGAACATGAATAATCCAGCTTCCCCGGTCCCCGTGCCCTCTTCCGCTCCTGTCCCTTCGGAAGGTTTCTCCTTCTTCGCGGTGGCTGTCCCCTTGTGGGGCGTGCTCCTGGGAGCAGCTGTGCTGGCGTGCGGGTGCCTTCTGGCTTTCCTTCTGCTGCGCCGGAAGCTTCCCAAAGCCTCTTGTCCCTCCTCCCCTGAAAAAGTAGAGCAGGTCCGGGTGGGAAAGCTCCACCAGCAGGGTGCGCGGGAGGGCCAGCAGGACTGCTTCGGCGTCTCGGATGAGAGCTTAGTCCCCACCCATGGCCTTCTGGCCGTGGTCGCAGACGGCATGGGTGGGCTCAGCGGCGGGGAGCGAATCAGCCAGCTGGTGGTTCAGGCTGTGCTGGATGCGTTCCTCTCTGCCTGGAAAGAGGAAAACCCCCAGCGCCTGCTGCTTGTCTTGGCCCAGCAGGCGGTGGAAGAAGTAAACCGGTACCTGGGGCCGGAGGGCCTTCGGGAAAGCGGCTCCACCTTGGTGATGGCCTTGCTCCGCCAGGGGAGCTTGACCTTTCTCAGCGTGGGCGACAGCCGTGTCTCCCTGTACCGGAGGGGCGCCCTGACCCAGCTGAACCGGGAGCACATCTACCGGCGGGAATTGGCCTTGCGTGGGGTAAACGGGGAGATGCCCCTGGAAGAGGCCTACACATCTTCCCAGGGGGCGGGGCTCACCAGCTTTTTGGGAATGGGCCCTTTAGCCCACATCGATTTTCCCGACGCTCCTCTTTCCCTGCTGCCGGGGGACAAGCTGGTGCTGATGAGCGACGGCGTCTACAACGCCCTGACCGACCAGGAGCTTGCACTTGCCATGGAACAGCCGCCGGAAGAGGCTGCACAGGCCATCGGCCGTGCGATTGAGGAAAAGAACTACCAGAACCAGGATAATTACACCGCTGTCATTCTGGGATGCGAGGGGCCTCCCCCCGCCCAGAAACAGCCCAAGGAGGGGAAACACCGTTGATTTCATACGCATGCTACACCGATAGGGGAGGCCGCCCCTGCAACGAAGACACCGTGGAGATTTGCCGGCAGGACAGCCAGCGCCTGTGCGCGGTGCTCGCAGACGGCCTGGGCGGCCATGGAGGAGGGAAAGCAGCTTCCTCGGCGGCTGTGCAGACGATCCTCCAGGGCTGGCGGGGGAAGACCTCCCTGGGAGAACTGCGGCAGCTGGCGGAACAGGCGAACCGGCAGGTGCTCTCCCTGCAAACCAAAAGCTGCCGGATGAAGACCACGGTGGTCGTCCTTATTGTGGAGGGCGCCCGGTGGCAGTGGGCCTATGCTGGGGACTCCCGGCTGTACCACTTTGTGGAGGGAAACCTCCTCTGGCAGACAAAGGACCACAGTTCATCCCAAATCGCGGTGCTGCTGGGGCAGATAGCCCCGGAGCAGATTCGGTTCCACGAGGACCGCAGCCGCATTTACCGCGCCTTGGGCCAAGATGAGGCCACCCAGGTGGATGCGGGGGAGGAGGCACTTTCCCCTGGGAAACACCAGTTCCTTCTCTGTTCGGACGGATTTTGGGAATACATCCTGGAAGGGGAGATGGAGGGGCAGCTGAAAGCCTCCGCCACACCCCAGGAATGGCTGGACCGCATGTGCTCCCTGCTGCGGGAGCGGGTCCCTGACAACAACGATAACAACAGTGCCGCCGCCGTGTGGGTGGAGTGCTGAGTGCGGAAATGGAGGGTATTATAATGAAACGATGGATGCAGCGATGTGCCGCTTGCCTAGTGGCAATTCTTTGCGCAGTTTTCGTCCCCGGGAGAGCCTTGGCGCTGGAAACCCCAGCGGAAGCCCGCAGCGGCGTGGTCCGGGTGATTGTGGAGATGCAGACGGACTTGTATTCCCTGGAAACCGGGGAACCGGTGGGGACACTGCAAGGCTATAGTTCCGGCAGTGCCTTCGGCGTGGGCGCCGCGGGGGAGGAGACGGATATTTTCGTCACCAACCGCCACGTGGTGACCTTGGAAGAAGGCGAGGAAAGCGGCACGATGGAAGTGAATGGGGCCCCCGTATACTTCGAACGTTCCATCACCAGCTACTATGTCCTGCTGGACAATTTCGCCTACAACTCCCAGTCCTTCGAGCTGGACTCCAGCCGTGCCGTGCCCTTCCGGGTGATTTATGTGGGCGCGGAGGATGACGCCGACGTGGCGGTCCTCCAGACAGCGGAGCCCGTGGAGGGCCGGGTTGCCCTGGCCCTTTTGGAGGAGGAGGACTCGCTGCAGGTGGGGGACGATGTAAACGCGCTGGGTTATCCGGCCATCTCCGACAACGCCACGTCCGAGGGCTTCCTTCTGGCCACCGTGGAAGACGTCACCTTGACCGACGGGACCGTGTCCCGGTTTTTTGACAGCGTGTCTGTCACCGCCGAGGAGGGCCTGCTCTCCGGGCACCTCATCCAGTCCACTGCCACCATCAACGCCGGCAACTCCGGCGGGCCCCTGGTAAATGACCAGGGAGTGGTAGTGGGCATCAATACCAACACCATTTCCAGTACGGATACGTCCGTGTCCAGCGCCTATTACGCCCTGCAGATCCGCTATGCCCGGGAAGCCCTGGACGCCTTGGAGATTCCCTACGACACCGATGCCTCCCAAAGCCAGGAGCCCCTTGCCAGCAGCCTGGAAGAAACTGCCGCCTCCCAGCCGGGAGATGGTTCGGAAGGGGACGATAATCCCAACAGGGTGTGGATTGTGTTCCTCATCCTTGGGGCAGTGGTGGCAGCCGGCGTGGTGGCGGCGGTGCTGGTGGCAGCCTCCCGGCGGAGCAAGAGCAGCCCTGCCCCCACCCAAACCAAGGGGGCGGAGGAAACGCCCTCCCCGGGCCCTGCCCCTGGCCCGGTTCCGCAGCCTGCGGCGGAGGGCGACAGCGGCTTCCGCATCCAAGGGGTTTCCGGCGCGCTGGAGGGCAAGCGGTTCCTTCTGCCTGCCGGCAGCCCGGTGACCATAGGCCGGGACCCCAAGCAGTGCGGGGTGGTGTTCCCACCCAATACCCCTGGCGTCAGCGGCAAGCACTGCGCGGTGTGGGTGGACCAGGGCCGGGTGTATCTCAAGGACTTGGGCTCTACCCACGGCACGTATTTGTCCCAGGGAAGCAAGCTGGCTCCTGGCCAAGCCATGGCCCTTGCCCCCGGGGAGAGCTTCTGTCTGGGCAGTCCCCAGGAGAGCTTTGTGATAGCGGAGAGGAGATGAGCCCAGCATGTCTCAGAATTTTTGCCCCCATTGCATGGAGGAGGTCCCGCCGGGGGTGGACTTCTGCCCCCAATGCGGCAGGGAGGTCCATGGGCGCGCACAGCCCCACCAGCTCCCCATCGGAACCGTGCTGAAGACGGGAAAGGGCCACAGCTTCCTGTTTGGGGAGACAAAAGGGGACGGCGGTTTCGGCTTGACCTACATCGCCAAGGAGATGACCTCCGGGAAAGTGGTGGCAATCAAGGAGTACTTCCCCCTGCGGTGCCAGCCCCAGCGTGCCGGCGACCTGTCTGTGCGGCCCACCCAGGCCATGGAGGAAATCTACCGCCGGGGGATGGGCAGCTTCCTCAGCGAGGCCAGTATGCTCCGGGCGGTGGGCGATATCCCGCACATCGTCCATGTGCTGGACTATTTCGAGGCGAACGGCACCGCCTATATGGTGATGGAGTACCTCCATGGGGTCACCCTGAAGAGCTGGATGGACCAGCGCCCCACCGTGGAGCCCCTCTCCTTCTTGTGGAAGGTCCTTCCCCTGATGAAAAGCCTGGAGCTGCTCCACCAGGCCGGTGTCATCCACCGGGACATCGCCCCGGACAACATCATGCTGATGCCGGACGGCTCTTTGGTGCTGCTGGATTTCGGCTGTGCCCGTTCCATGGAGGACAACAAATCCATGACCGTGGTGCTGAAGCCTGGGTTTGCTCCCCTGGAGCAGTACCAGACCCGGGGCCAAGGCCCCTGGACGGACATCTACGCCCTGTGCGCCACAGTGTACTTTTGCCTTACCGGCGCCGTCCCGCCTGCCGCGCCGGAACGGCTGGGCGCTGTCTGTGAGGAACACCCGGATCCCCTGCTGCCCCCTTCTGCCCTGGCGCCGGCTGTGCCGCCTGCCCTGGGCGAGCTCCTCCTTTGGGGGATGACCCTCCAGCCCATGTCCCGTCCCAAATCCATGGGGCAGCTGGCGGAGGACCTGGAGTCCCTGTTGCGCACCCTGGCCCGGCAGGAGGAGCCCCCGGTGCCCCCGCCCTTCTGGAAGGGGCCCTGGGCAAAGGTGCTGCTGGGGGTGGGCTGCGGGCTCATCCTCCTGCTCCTTCTCCTGCTTTTGGGGCAGCTGGGATGAGAAAGTTCTGCCTTGGCAAAGCGCGAGAAACCTGATAAGATGAAATCATGAGAGAGAACGAGGTGACCCACTGTGGAAAAATCCTTTTGTCCCTATTGTATGTCCCGGGTAATCCCAGGGGAGAGCTGCCCCCAGTGCGGCCTCACCGCAGGGAACTATGTGCCCTCTCCCCACCATCTCCCGCCTGGGACGGTGCTGCTGGGCCGCTACCTGGTGGGGCGCGCCCTGGGCGAGGGCGGGTTTGGCATCACCTACATCGGCTACGACCTGCGTTTGGAGCTGAAAGTGGCCATCAAGGAGTATTACCCGGTGGACCGGGCCACCCGGAATTCTGCGGTTTCCCTGTCTGTCACCAGCTTTGTGGGGCCCTCCTCCCAAAGCTTTCAGCGGGGGAAGGAAAAGTATCTGGTAGAGGCCCGGGCCATGGCCAAAATGGACAAGCAACAGGCCATTGTCAGTGTGCGGGATTTCTTTGAGGAGAATAATACCGCCTACATCGTCATGGAGTACATCGATGGCACCACCTTCTGCGACCTGGTCAAACAGAGGGGCCGCATCCCGCCCGGGGAGCTGTTCCCCCTGCTGGAGCCGCTTTTTGGGGATTTGGCCCTGATGCACGAACACGGCTTGATCCACCGTGACATTTCCCCGGACAACCTGATGCTGGAGCATGGGGTGGTGCGGCTGCTGGACTTCGGCTGCGCCCGGGAGAGCACCCGGGGCACCGAAACCTTGACCATCGCCTTAAAACAGGGCTACGCCCCTGTGGAGCAGTACCAGCAAAAAGGCCAAGGCCCCTGGACGGATATCTACGCCCTGTGCGCCACCATCTACTTCTGTTTGACAGGGAAGGCCCCGCCCCAGGCTCTGGATAGGATTACCGCTGACGGACTGGTGCCTCCCAGCAAGCTGGGGGTTCCCATTCCTCCCGGGCAGGAGGCCGCCTTGCTGAAGGGGCTGCGGCTCAGCCCCGGCAGGCGGTTCCGCTCCATGGAGGAGTTCCACGGGGCGCTGTACAGCCCGCAGCCGCCCAGTTTCCCAGAAGATCCTGAAGACGCCGATGCGGAGGAGGATCCCCCTGCCATCCTCCAGGAGCAGGATACGCCCCCAGCCACCCAGGAGCCGGAAGAACAGAGGTCCCCCGTGGCCACCCAGGAGGTTCCCCCGCAGCCCACCCCTTTGTGGAAGCGGTGGCAGCTGTGGATAGCCGCAGCTGCGGTGCCGCTGGTGGTTCTGGCGGCAGTGCTGGCCCCCATAGACCGGCAGGCCGGCACGCCGGTTTCCTCCGCCGGCGCTCCCTCTGGAGAAGGGGCGAGCGCCGTCTCCCTGGAAGAGGAGGGGCTGAACCGCCAGGTGCGCCTGATTCCCAGCCTGATGGAAAACTCCCTGCGCAACGCCATGACCGACGCAAGCGTTGAGGAAGTGGTGCTGGAGGAGGGCGCAGAGATCTATGTGTTCACCCAGCCTTTAGAGGTCACCAAACGGCTGGTCATCCCGGCGGGGGCGCAGCTCATCGCGGGACAGCTCCTCACCGTAACCGGGGAGGGAAGCATCCAAGTGGAGGGCCTCCTTTCTGTGGAGTGCTGCGTGGTGCAGGGGGAGGGCGCCATCTCCGTGGAAGAGGGCGGCACCCTGACAGGGGGCGGCATTCTGTTCCTGGAGAGGGAAGCTTCCCTGCAGGCTGCCCAAACCGCCACCGTAGAGCTGGCAGGCCAGCCCTATGGCCAGGGGGAAAGTTCCCAGCGGTTCCCGGTGGTGGACGAAGAGGCCCTATTTGCCAACGCTGTGCCGGTTTCCTCCCTGGAAGAGTGGCAGCAGGCCCTGCAGGACCCCTCCACCCAGGCCATCCAAGTGACGGGCGACCTGGAGCTTCCTCCGGAGGGCATTTCTCACACCATCCCGGTGCGGGTCAATGAAGGCGTTACGGTGACAGTTCAGGAAAGCGATGGAGCCAATGCCGGCCCCTGGTATGCGGACGGCGCCCTGGTCCTGAACCGGGGTACCATCCTGGCGGATTTCCAAACGGCAGGGGAGAGCGGCCGGATCTGCTGTGTGCTCAATTACGGCACCATCGCAGGGGCGTTCCACATGGACTGCCCGGGCAACCTGTTGAACTTTGGGGAACTCCATATCTCCCAAGCCCAGTTTCTCCAAACCAACCTGTGGAACCTGGGCGATTTGGCCCTGGAGGCCGAGGGGGAGGAATCCTACCTGCACCTGCTCAGCGAAACCGGCGGCAACTTTGGAACGGTCACCGTAGGCCGGCAGGCTGTCCTTACCTTGGAGTGCCCCGGTACGTTCTTCAACGGAGGCAGCGTAGAGGTGGCCGGCGGTACGTTGGAAAACCACACCCATCTGCGGTTTGGCGGTTCTCTGGACTTTTCCCAGGCCGGCAGTCTTTTTGATAACAGCGGCCTTCTGGAGATGGTCAGCTCTACCGCTTCCTGGGACATGCACCCGGAAAGCGAATGGCGCGGCGCTGGGGTGGCGGTTGCCGACGGCACAAACCCCATCACTTTGCCCGATGGGGCGGATGATAGCAATCTGGTGATGTACCACTGGGATGACACTGCCCGGCACGTCCAAACGGAGGAGGAGCTGCGGGAGGCCCTGGCCGATGAGGACACCGCTTTGATAGTGCTGGAAGGGGAAGGCCCGCTCACCCTGACGGAGGATTTGACCGTCACCAAGCAGCTGCTGGCGGACACCGGCCTTGTGATGGCTTCGGGGAACCTCACGGTCTCCGGGACAGGGGCGTTCCTGCGGGGCAGCCTGGACTTAGGCGTGGGGACCCTCACAGTGGAACAGGGGGCCATCGTCTGGAGCGACAGCTATGCCAACTTCGGTTCCGTCCATGTTTCCGGGGGCTTGCTGGTGAATTCCGGGGAGCTCACCCTTACCGGAGAAAGCGCCCTCACCCTGGCAGAGCAGGGAAGCTTGGTAAATCTTGGCTTCCTCCATTTCCAGGAGGCAGTGTGGGCTGTTCAGGATGCCTCCCTTTTCTCTTGGGGATGGCTGGATATGGCTGCCAGCACCCTGGAGGTGGGGGACGGGGGATTCGTGAACCTCCGTGCCTTCGGCACCGCCTTAGACGAGGCCTCCACGGTGGTCAACCGGGGGAACCTTTCCCTTTACGCCTACCAGGATGGGGATTCCTTCACGCTGGCCGGCACCCTCCAAAATCAGGGGGAGCTTTCCCTGGGCGCCGCTACCCTCTTGGCCGGAACCATGGAAAACCAAGGCACCGTCCGGGTGCTGGCAGGACTGCGCGTCCAAGGGGCCCTGCGGAACCTGGGCCTTGTGGAAACAGTGGGCTGCCAAGTGGAGGCGGAAGGGGATGGCTCCATTACAGGGACGCCCGCCCAGCCCGCCGCAGAATAGAACCATAAAAAGCAGAACAGGCGCGCCTCTTGGGGATTTCCCCCCCATGGGCGCGCCTGTTTCTTTGTGTGCCTTACAGGGCTTGGTTCTCCGGAAATAAATGAGCCAGCACCTGCTCCATCCGGTCGCTCATGTACTCGCTTTCGTCGGCACAGATGGCGTACAGAATCAGCCAGTCGAAGGGGTTGCGCAGGTCCAAAGGTGCCATGCCGCAGTCGGAGAGCATGGCGTTCAATGTCCACCAATGGTCCTCCAGCCGCTCCTCCAGGGTGATGTAGCTCTCGTCCAGTTCCCGGTAGGGGTCCCCGGTATCGCCAGTGTTCTCCGTCACCACATAGAGCAAAAGCAGCAGTTTCCGGGGCACGTCCAGCTTGTGGTTGCGGATGTTGTTTAAGGCGGTGGTGTTGGGCCAGTTTTGGCGGATCAGTTTCTGAATCAGCGAATAGTGGGAGCGCTTTGCCCCCGCGGGCACCTGCATGGAAAGATAGGTGTTCATCACCGTTTCAATGGAGTAGTCCGGTTCTTCCCCATCGTCCCAGGAGGGGACAGGGTGGATGAGCTGGTCTAGGTACCCTTGGAAATAGTAATAAGCCCGCAGGTGCAGGGAGCCGAAATATTCCAGGTTCTCCAGGTAGCAGTGGCGAAGCTCCTCCATGGTTTGAATGAGCTGGAACCGGTTGTGCAGTTCGTGGGTCAGCTGGGAGTTCCTTCCCGGCTCCAGCCGCTCCATCCCGGGGGCAGGGGGCAGGGCCTCGTAAAAGCGCAGGGCGTCCAAATAGCCAAAGCCATGGCGCAAAAACCAGGCGAACACCAGCTCCCGGCCGTCCCGGTATTGGATGCCGTAGTCAGTGAACAGCCCCAGCAAGGTGTTCAGCTGAGATTCCCCCAGCCCCAGGGCAAAGGCGATGCGGAAATAGTCCTCCCGGCTGGCGGGGACGTTGCGCCCAGAAAGCCAGTTGTGCGCTTTTTTCCCCAGGGACTGGACAGAAGCACCGCCTTCCTCCGGGCCGATGCGGGAGAGATACTCCACCAGCCGGGGGAGCAGGTCCGCTCCGGGGTACATGCTTTGAAGGACCTGGGGGAAGTTCCGCAGAGGGATGTCACGTTCCTGCAAATAGGCAGCCGCCATGGAGGGCGTCATGTTGCCGTATAAGATTTTGTCATACTCTGCGGCGGACATTTGCGTCAAGTTGGATGGCACGGTGAATCCCCTCGTTTCGAGCAATCTGCTACCGTAAATTATACCTCATTTTCAGGGGAAACACAACTTTCTTCCGCAGAAAAGAGGGAGGGAAAGGCGCTGCAAAGCTCTCTCTCCGCAGCGTCCAATGTTCCCCTTGTGCGATGGCGCTGCGGTGTGGAGGGGGACAGTTTGAGGCGGCTTTAAGCCATAGCCGGCTTTCTGGCCTCAATATAGAGGTCGATGTCCTCCACGATATAATTGGCCCCGGTGGTGTGCAGGGCTTCAAAGCAGGAATACACATAGTCCCACACACGGTAACGGGTAAAGAGTTCCGCCACCTGCTTGCCAGTCAAGTGCTTGGCGTTTTTGTAGGTCTCCACGCAATAAATGAGAAAATCTCCTTGCCTGGTCATATTCATACCTCCTCCGGTATCTCAAAGTTTCCCGTCTTT